>WNFC01000527.1_pt1 | contig 38208 bp, 39 predicted proteins | sample 5400541 | NCBI WGS metagenome assembly WNFC01 (sample SAMN13153342, study PRJNA577476) | soil metagenome | isolation source: 120 cm saprolite under Douglas fir tree site 2 hole 2 replicate 1 | place: USA:California | collected 2015-04-18
CATGCTATATATACAAGATAAAAGGAAAAGTCAAGAGCAAAAACACAATGCGAATTTGCTCTCTGAGCGTACCTCGGCTAAAACATGAATGGAATCAAACAGTTTGGTCGGTTAACAATCTTCGTTGCGGAACCGCTGGCTGCGCGGAGCGGCAAATCGTGCGCGAGCTATTCCACGTCGGTGAGTGAGCGTATTTGGGTTTCGAGCGCTTGGTTGTACTGCCGCTCGATCTGAAGCTCGGTCTGGAGCTTTTTTACAAGCAAGTCCAGGTGAGCGATTTCGATGCGCAGCTTCTGGACGTCGGAGGCGGTCGGCGCGGGCCGCGCTGTTGGAGGCGCGGAGGGCGGCACGTCAGGTTGCCCAGATGCCGGTTGCCGTGGCGTGAAAGCAGCGGCGAGCGCGCGCGGCCAGGCCGATTCCGTGGTTGGCGGCGGCGCTGCTGGAGGCGGAGGTGGCACGTACCGGGGCACGACTGGAACGGGAGCCGGAGCAAAGAGGTTGCTTAGCGCATTGGAAGGCCCCGAGCGTTCCACGGGAGGAGCAGTCGTAGATCCCTTTGGATCGAGGAGGCTCTTTACCCGCGCGATCAATTCCTGGGGCTGAAAGGGCTTGCGAATCAGCTCATCGGCTTTTACGGAAACGGCTTTGTCCGCCACGCTTTTATTAACAACTCCAGACATCAGCACGACGGGAATCTGGCTGAACTCTGGATTCTGCTTGATCTGGCTGCAAACGGAATAGCCGTCCTGATCCGGCATGATGACGTCGGTAATCACGACGTCGGGGCGATATTGATCGAATTGCGCCAAAGCGGAGGCCGCGTCGGCGCAGGTAATCACGTTGATGTTCTCGCGGCGGAAAGCGATCTTGATGACTTCGCGCATGGTTGCGCTGTCATCGATGAAATACACCGTGGGCGTCTTCTTCGCCAACGTTTCGCCGGGCGGCGGAATCGTCATGGTTTCACTCATAGCGCTTCCTTGTCTGCCATGTCGCGGTTTCCCTCGTCGTATTCGCGCATAGCATCGAGCATAAGATCGGTGGACGAGCGCAGCACCGTCCGCTGCGTCGAGGCCGCTCCGTAGACAAATTTGTAGACGCCCTCGCCGCCGTTCTCGCAGCTCTTCAGAATGTGGATCACGGCTTCATCGCCAAACAAGTTTCCGCATTCCGCGTGAGTAATTTCGCCCGCGTCGAAGAACAATACTGCGTCCGTTGCGTCAGCATTGATGTGCAGCGCGCCGGTCTGGCGCGCGTGGCCCAGCATTTGCATTACGCCCGGCAGGTCGTGGTGAGTCAGGTTGCCGCTCAAGCTGGTGTCCGATTGGGTCAGCATCTGCGTGGGCTGAAAACCCTGCGTCCTGCTGAGGATAATCTGTTTCACGTGGGTGGCAATCAACGCGGGCGCCTGATGACGGTCGACGTAGTCGTCGCAGCCGGCCTGGAACGCCTCCATCAACGCGCGCTGGCTCCCGTCGCCCAGTGCGACGATTGGCAACACGGCGTTTTTGGCGTCGGCCCGAATGATCCTTGCGATTTCGAGCGCGCCCATCTCCCGCATGTTCGTGGCGCAAAGAATCGCCATGGGCACGTCGTATTCAAGCGCCGTGAGCGCGAAAGCCGCTTGCGTGCTCGAGATGACTTCGAATCCTTCGCGCTTCAGCGCGTCGCCCAGGCGCTTCGCAAAATAAACGTTGCTATCAATCAGCAGAATTTTTCCGGAGCGCCCGGCAGCCGTCATGGCCGTGCCTCCACAGCAACCGTTGCTTCGCCTTCCGCGCGCATCTCGCCTGGGCCCGGCGTGATGGCATCAATATTCAATACTTCGATCACATCCCCGGCGTGCGAGAGCCAGCCTGCCACGTGAGGGGCGTCGGATTCTGCGGCAACAGTCATTTCCGCGTTGATCAATTCGCATTCACCGGTGACGGGCAGTGCCACCCACTCCGTTTGCGCGCCGTAATGGCGCACTGCGAGAAGATATAACCGGCGCGACGTCACTTTCCTGCCGGTAAGGGATTCGGCCACGTCGCAGACCGGGACAATTCGCCCTCGCCGGAGGATGACTCCTTCGATCTGTGCGGTGCGGTGCGGAAATTTGAAGACCCGGCTGGGTGCGACAAGCTCGGCAATCTGGTTGGCGGGAACCGCAAATCGCCGTTCCCCCAGCCGTAGCAGGACGAACGATTGCAATTCGAGTTCGGCAGATACCGTCATGAATCGCTTACCGTTCCTTCCGTGTTTTCGACGTCGCGGCCTGCGGGTGGCGGCATGAACGCGTCCAGCAGGGCAAGCTCCTCCGGGGACAAGAACCCTTCCGGGTTCACCACTGGAATGACGGTCTGATCAACGGTGGTCAATCCGCGGTACCACAGTCTTTCCTCGTGACAAAACGATTTTGGCAGCGCCTGAAGCCGCGACATGGCCGTCATCTTCTCGATGCCATCCACCAGAAGGGCCGTGCGAGTTTTTCGCAGCACGAAAACCAACGTTCCCGGCGAGGGCGGAAGATCAAAATGCAAGGCGCCGCTCACGATAAACAACGATCTGTCCCCGCGCCGTACGACATGGCGCACCTTCCTGAGGCCTGGGGCGGAAATCTCGGTGGACGATCCCGAAAAACTATCGCTGCTGCGGACTTCTTGCACCGAAGCAGAAGACACAGCGAAAAGCTCGCCGCAGATGCGGAATACAATAATCTGCTCCGTCCGGGACGGGCTGGTCTTCGCTGCCGCCGCCACGCGCACTAGCGAACTCCCGCAGGAGCCGGGCGGCAAATGCCGAGGACGCGTTTTTCGATCGCTGCATAAATGTCGTCGATTCCAAGCACGTGATCGACAACACCCGCTTTAATGACTTCCGCGGGCATGCCAAAAATCACGGATGTCGCCTCGTCTTGCGCCAGGACCAGCCCGCCCGCGGCCTTGATGGCTTTGGCTCCTTTGGCCCCATCACTGCCCATGCCTGTCAGCACGCCTGCGATGCTCAGGGCGCCTGCATAGGCCGCAACTGATTCCATCGTGACGTCGATATTGGGCAGATAGCCGTCGATGCGTCCCGTTGCGCTGTCCAGCTGAATTCGGCCCGCGGGCGTAACGCGAAGATGCTGTCCGCCGGGGCAAATGTAGAACGTGCCCGGCTGCAAAGATTCGTTGGCTTCCGCTTCCTTGACGCGAATCTCGGTGAATTCGGCCAACTGCACGGCGTACTGTGTCGTGAACGCCGCGGGCATGTGCTGGACGAGAATGACCGCAGCAGGGAAGTCGCGCGTGAACCCAGGAGCAATGCGCATGACCGTTGCCGGTCCGCCTGTCGAAGCCGCCAGGACGACGACGGGAAATCTTTGGTCGAGCCCGGACGAAGCTGCGGGCCGAACACTGACCGGCGCCGGTGGACGCGCCTTGGCGCCCCCGGTCTCCTGCAACTTCGAAGCCAGCCGCGAAGCCGTGCGCACCACACGCACCTTGCAGGCCATACGCACCTTTCGAAGGAGTTCCTCTTTCACGCTCTGCATGTCCAGGTCGATGCCGCTCGAGGGCTTGGCGACAAACTCAATGGCGCCCAGTTCCAGGGCGCGCAGCGTGCTTGCCGCGCCTTCCTTGGATTCGGAGCTGACGATTACAATGGGCCGTGGATTCGTGGTCATGATTTCGGCGGTCGCCTGCAACCCATCCACATGGGGCATGTTAATGTCCATCGAGATGACGTCGGGCTTGAGCGACTCCGCCAGCGAAACGGCCTCGCGTCCGTCTTTGGCGTGGCCCACCACTTGCAGCAGTTCGTCGGCGTTGAAGATGGTCTCCAGCACCTTGCGCATGAACGCGGAGTCGTCCACGATCAGCACGCGAAACTTTTTGGTCGGGGTTGCCATCGCTCGTCTACGCCACCGGAACAACCGGGCGGGCCGCCTCCGTTCCTATAAGTTGTTCCACGGCCGCGATCAACTGATCTTCCTGAACCGGCTTGGTCAGGAACGAAGACGCGCCTTCCTTCATCGCGCGATCGCGATGTTTCGCGCCCGCGCGTGACGTGACAACCATCACTGGAATCCGGCGCGTTGACGGATTCTGCCGCAGTTGCACCATCAATTCGTACCCGGTCATGCGCGGCATCTCGAGGTCGGTGATAACGAGATGGCAGCCGTGCTGTGACACGAGTTCGGCGGCTTCCATTCCATCGGCCGCCAGCTTCACGCGATAGCCGTTCTTTTCGAGCATCCGGCCTACGAATTTGCGCACGCTGATGGAGTCGTCTGCCACGACGATCACACGCTCTTGCTCGACGCGGTCGATCGCTTCTGAAGGAATCGTTCCGCGCGCAACCGCCGTCGACCCAGGCGCAAAAATGCGCGCCGCGCTGGAGCTTGCCTGGAGCGCACGCCGCTCGCTCGGTTCCGTTGCTACCATGCGGTTCAAGTCAATCAAAAGAATCAAGCTGCCATCCGGGGCTATTGTCGTGCCCGGAAAGAGCTTTACGCGGCGGAGATACTCGCCCAGGTTCTTGATAACGATTTCATCCTTGCCAAGCACTTCTTCCACTACCAGGCCGATCTGCCGGTTTCCTGCGTTTGCGACGACCATGCGGAAGTATCCGTTGATTGGCTCAAGCGGCGGCAATCCCAGGTATGTGTCCAGGCGAACGACTTCCGTCACAACGTCGCGGACCTTGGTCAGTAATTTCCCGCCCACGTCCTCGATTTCGTCGGCACGCAAGCGGCGAATTTCCTCGACGACCGCCAAAGGCAGCGCAAAGTTTGTCGTTCCGCACCGCACAAACAGTGCCGGCGAAATGATCAGCGTGAGAGGCACCTTAAGCGTGAACTTCGTGCCCTGTCCGCTCGTGCTTTGGATGTCGATTTCGCCGTTAAGCGCGTTCAAGTTGGCGCGTACAACGTCAAGCCCAACGCCCCTTCCCGACAGTTCCGTCTTGACCGGCGCGGTCGTAAAGCCGGGATGAAACAGCATTTCGCGAAGGTCGCGCTCCGTCAGCCGGTCCGCGGTTTCCGCTGATACGAGCCCGCGCTCGATCGCGCTCTGCTTCACACGCTCGTAGTCGATTCCGCGCCCGTCGTCTTCCACTTCGATATAAATGTGATTGCCCCGATGGTAAGCGCGCACCGTGATATTTCCCGCTGCCGACTTGCCCGCGGCCGTGCGGTCGTTGCTGTGCTCGATACCGTGCGCTACCGAATTTCGCACCAAGTGCACCAGCGGGTCGGAAATCTGCTGAATGATGTTGTTGTCGAGTTCTGTTTCGCTGCCCGAGAGGTCCAGTTCTACCAGCTTGCCGGTCGATTTCGCCGCATCCCGCACCGCGCGCGACAACCGTGAATACAGCGTCCCGATCGGCACCATGCGCGCCGCGGTAATCTCATCCTGCAGGTGATGCGCCAGCTTCGTAAATTCATCAATGTCGCCCTCGACGCGACCGATAAACCCTTCGAGTTGCGAGAGCACTTCGTTCACGTCCGCCGAAATTTCCGCCATCGATCGCGACAAGATGTTGAAATCGTCGTAGCGGTCCATCTCCAGTTCGCTGAACTCCGACCAGAACGACGACTCCCCGGCGGCCGCACTCGTCAGCATCTGCGTCGTCTGCGCTGGTTTCCATGGCCCCTGGCTGGCGCGGCTGTTGCTGATGCGGTTGAATTCGTACTTCTCCTGAAACTCTCCGACTTTGCCCTGGAGCCGTTCCTTCGAGAAACTTAGTGTATCGACCAGCTTTTCCAGCTCCGCCACGCGGCCAACCATGCGCGTGCGGTTGATCACCAGTTCGCCGACCGTATTCATCATGCGATCGAGCCGCGCCAGGGCAATTCGAACGGACTTTGCGGTTGACGCCGCGCTTGCTGCTTGTTTCGGTGCTTTCTTCGTTGGCGTCGTGGCATTCGCCAATGCTTCCGCGTCTCTCCCTCGTTGTTCTTCCGCTGCAACGCCCGCCTCGGCAGGTGTCTCCGTTTCGTCCGCATCCATCGGAGCAAACTCCGCGATGCGGCCGAGCAGGGAATCAATCCCTGTACGCATCCCGGCTTCATCCGCCCACTGGCGATGAAGAGTCTTCTTCAACACGTCCACCGCTTCGAGGCACAGGTCAACGACCGTCGGGGAGGGCTCTATCTCGCCGTCACGCAAACGGCCGATCAAGTCCTCGACGCGATGGGCGATCCCGCCAAGCCGCTTCAATCCGACCTGCGCGGCCGAGCCTTTTACCGTATGGATGGCGCGAAACAGCTTGTTGATCTCTTCCGGATTGTTGTTGCCTTCGAGCGAAATCAGGCAATCACTGACAATTTGCAGATGCTCTTCCGCTTCCGGTTGGAAAAACTCCAAAATCTCGTCCGGCACTTCGTCATCGGTAGGCAGCGTGTCAAAGTAAGAGCCTGTTGCAGCTGCGGCGGCGGACTCTTCTCCCGCTTCGGCGGCAAACTGTCCCCGAGATTCCGGCTGAGAATAGTTCAGCGGCGGTGGTTCTGTCGGGAACGCAAAGCGATAGCGTTCTTTGAAAGCCGCGATATCCTCAACATTTTCTTTGGCGGTATCGCTGATTTCCAGAAGATCGTTTTCAAGCAGCGAAATTCCGTCGGAGAGGAATTCCGTCAACGGCCCGTGCAAGTCGCTGCCGAGCGGCGCATTCAGCGAATACTGAAATACATGGGCGAGTTTTCCCGCAATCTCCGAGAACCGCGGAAATCCATAGCTCGCCGAGGTGCCGCTGAGCGTGTGCGCCGCAATATAGAGCCGTTCCAGATCCTCGTGGCGCGGCTCGACCTCTTGAAGCACGCTCACGTACTCCCGCAAGTATTGCAGGTGCTCTGAGGCCTCCTGGAGGAACATCTCGACGCCTTCGCGGTCCACTGAGCTCACGCGCGTCCCTCCGTCACAAGTTCTGGCTTTTGCAATTCCTCCGCGGTCGGTTTGCGGTACAGGATGCAATCGTTCAGAACGATTGCCTGAAACTTCATTGCCATTTTCGAAATCGATTCAGAATGTCCAAGGAAAAGGTAACCGCCGGGCTCCAGCGTGTCGTAAAAGCGCTGCACCAGCGCCTGCCGCCGCTCTTCCGAGAAATAGATCAACACGTTCATGCAGAAAATCATGTCCATACGCCCGACGTACACTGCCGACGCGAGGTTCATCTGTGTGAAAGACACCATCTTGCGCAGCCGCGGACGAACCTGATATCCGCCGCCCACCTCCACGAAATGTGCAGCCAGCTGTTTCTCACTGACGCTTCCAATGCTGCGGCCGGTGTAAATGGCGCGCTCCGCGTGCTTCAATGCGTGCCGCCCCACATCCGTCGCCAGAATTTCCACATTCCAGGACTCTGCAAACGAAAGCGAGTCCGCAATGGTGATGGCAATCGAATACGGCTCTTCTCCCGTCGAACAGCCCGCGCTCCAAATCCGCAACATGCGCGGATTCTTCCAGAACTTCTTCGTGTGCAATTCAGGCAGCACGCGTTTTTCGAACGTTTCGTACACACCGGGATACCGGAAAAAACTCGTTTCCTGCGTCAGCAACCGTTCCAGCAACGCTTCGTACTCAAGATTGGACTTCCGCATTGCCCGCAGCAGATCCGTGCCGCGTTCCATCCCCTTGGAACGCAGGTGTTCGCGCACGCGCGTGGAGAAGAAACGCTCGCGCGATTCATCGAAGCAAATTCCCGTCCGCTCTTCGATTAGCATGCGGATCTCGCTCAATTCGTGTTCGCTCAGCCCCGGCACATGTCCCTGGCGTTCGGTCATCGTTATCCCGTTTTCTGGGTCTTACTCTCGCGCAGCGGCACTAGCCGGCGCGAGAGCCGCTTCTTAACGCAATGCGCCTGCCGGGACGGGCCGATCCGAATCTTCACGCGGAGAACTCGTTGCCGCTCCCTTGGAAGACGCACGGAATTGCGCCAGCGCTTCGTTCAACTGATCCGACAGTTTGACGAGTTGGCTCACCGTTGCCACTGTTCCGCGCGTTCCCTGCGAGGTCTGCCGCGTAATGCTGGAAATGATCTGCATCGCGTGCGCCACGCCTTCCGTCCCGCGCACCTGCTGTTTCGATGCCAGCGAAATTTCCTGAACCAACTCTGCCGACTGACGCACGACGTTCGAAATGGCGTCCAGTGCGCGTCCCGCCTGGTCGGCCAGCCCGGCGCCGCTTTCCACTTCCTTCGTGCCTTCTTCCATGACGACCACGGCTTCGTTCGTCTCCGCCTGAATTGCTTTGATGAGGGCGGCAATGTCCTTCGTCGCGCTGCGGCTGTGCTCCGCGAGTTTCCTGACTTCGTCCGCGACGACCGCGAAACCGCGGCCGGCTTCGCCTGCGCGCGCCGCTTCGATGGCCGCATTCAATGCCAGCAAATTCGTCTGTTCCGTGATGTCGTTAATTACGTTGATGATTTCCGAAATTTCCAGCGACCTATCGCCCAGAGACTTGATCTTCTTGGCAGTGGCCTGCACCGATGCTCGAATCCTCTGCATGCCTTCCAGCGTGTCGCGCACCGCGCGGTTGCCCTGTTCGGCGGCGTCCAGTGCGCGGCGTGCTGCTTCCGCGCTCGCTTCCGCGTTGTTGGACACCTGTTTCATGGAAACCGTCAGTTCTTCGACGGCGCTCGAGGTGTTCGTAATTTCCTGGTCCTGTTGCGTTGCGCCCGCCTGCATTTCGTCTGCGGCCACGAGAATATTGTTCGAGCAAGCCGTCACTTCCATCGCGGCCTTGCGAACGCGCTCGAGAACTTTTGTGAAGTTGTCGAGCATGTAGTTGATCGAATCCGTGACGTTGCCCAGCGCGTCGTTCGTTACTTTGCCGCGCTGCGCCAAATCGCCGCGCGCCACTTGATTGATCACGCTCAAAAGCTCCGTGATGCTGCGCTGCAACGCGTCGTTCGCATCCTGGTTGCTCGTCGCCTTGGAGACGCGAGCCACCGCGCGGTTCAAATTGTCGGCAATGTAGCCGAGTTCATCGCTCGAATTCACTTCGGCGCGCGCGCGCGGATCGCCGGCGGCCAGCCGTTCGGAGAACTCCGCCAGCGCCTGCACCGGCCCCAGCAGCCCGCTGCCAAGCCTCCAGGCGAGAATCACCGACGTGGCCAGCGCCAGCACGATGGCGAAGAGCACCGTCCCACCGGCTGCCGAGCCAAAATCGAATAGGGAAGCTTCGCCCGCTTTCTTTCCGGCGCTGAATGCTAGCCCGAGAACGACGAACGAGAATACGCCGTTCAGCAAGACCAGCGTCCAGATTGTGGTACTCAGTCGCGATTTCATGCCATCCTCCAAATCTCTTCCGCGGAGTCGCGCCAGCAATCGGCGCCGTCTCCGCAAAACTCAAATGCTGGGCCCCGGAAACACTTCGAGCAGCCGGCGCAGATCGATTACCAGCGCCAAGCGGTCGTCGTGCCGCAACATTCCGATGCAATGCGGCACATTTTCCGGCGCCTGCTCGAGCAAATCCTCGGTGTTCACCGAATACGTTCCGACAACTTCATCGGCGGCAATGCCAATCCGAACTTCGTCGTGATGCTTTTCGCTACGCATGGAAGCGACCACCACATGCTTTGGCAGCAGGCCCGGGCGCCGGCCTTCCGTAATCGCGATGTCAATCAGCGGCACGATCGCTCCCCGCAAGTTGAAGATTCCCACAAGGTACGATGGGCCCAGCGGAACTCTTGTGACCAGCGGCCAGTCCAGGACCTCTTCGACGTCCAGAACCGGCAAACAAAATCGTTCGCGCCCGCTTCGGAAAACGCAGTACTGCGATTCCGGCGGTCTCTCTTCGATCGGACCAAGCGCTTCCAGCAGATCGCCGGAATCAGCGTCCGCGGGAAGTGGCACTAGATGAAAGTCTTCGCTCATAGTCCGTTCAATTCCTCAGCCGAAATCATGCGAACCGCCGCACCGCGCGAAGCAACTCCTCGCGCGTAAAAGGCTTCGTCACGTAGCCGTCCGCGCCTTGCTGCTGACCCCAGTACTTGTCGCTCGCCGTGTCCTTCGAGGTCACCAGAATTACGGGAATCATGTTGAACTCGGCGCTGCCTTTCAAATCCCGGCAAATCTGAAATCCATTTCGATCGGGCATCACCACGTCAAGCAGGATCACGTTGGGGCGCTCGATCGCAATCATGTTCTCGACCTGTTTGGGGTCGCTCAAGCCCACCGGCCAGTAGCCCTCTTTTTCGAGCAGGCTTTTCATCAATTTCACCTGCGCGGGCGAGTCATCAATGATCAGCACTTTCTTCTGCACAGCCGTACTCTCCCCATACTTGTCCATAGCCCAAAGATGCACGTCAGCGGCCACGATTTGCCCTATCAAGGGCGCTGTTCCGTGTCACGCTAAGTCTTGTATTTGTATTACGTTACGCGAACCTCAGAGGAACCTAAGGGCGCCGGGAAACGGGTGCGGCTGTATCGGACGTCTCACCTTGAGAAGCAGTCTCAGCGTCCCGCATCTCGCTCGCCAGCGATGAGAAACGCTGCATTACCTCATTGATTCGCAGCGCCATGCTGTGAATGGTCTTGATCTGCGCCAGCGATTGCGAAGAAAGCTGCCCGGGCTCGAGGAGCAGGAGCTCAGCGTTCCCCAACATGGAAGTCAGCGCGTTATTTACGCTGTGTTTCATGTCCAGCATGTAGCGTCCCAGCGTCGCGTGGTTTTCATTCTTGGCTGCGGCTTGTTCCGCGTGCCGCGCCAGCCGAAGGGCCTCGGCGCGTCGCAGCGATTCTCCGGCAACCAGCAGAAGCGTCTGCGCCCAATCTTCGCGCAAGGGGATATGTACAAGTCTTGGATATTTCGCGCGCAGTTGTCCAAACTCTCTCGAATCTGCGGGCACGCAAAGTATTACCGCGGTGCCGGGATCGAGCGACCTCAGCACATTCGTCAGTTTTCCTTCGCGTAAGGGCCCGACTACAACCAGATCGTGCCGAGGCGCGTCCTGCTCGCGCCAGAGTTCGCTACCGATCACGGTAATGCCCGGCGCTTGGCGCTCGGCCTGCCAGCACGCCGTAAGCATCTGCGCAAATTCGGTTTCATCCGTGAGGACTAGAACGTTGGCGTGTCGCAATGAGAGCTCGCTCCCTGAAATACCCAGCCGGTTTTACCGGTTCAAGGCGAAATCCTTTATAGCTTTTCTGCTTCGTCAAGCGCGGAGAGCAGACGCTTCGTGCTGATTCCCAGGTTTACGGCTGCTTCCGTGTCCTTTGCCTGTTTCGCCACGTCCACGCGTTCCTGCAAGCGCGTGACTTCCACGCGTGCCATGTTCATCGCCCTGTCCAGGCTGGTCGCGTTTCCAGTTTCTTTGGCGGACTCCACCGCTGCCGTCACCAGCACTCGCGCGACAACCGCTCGCCGTATATCTTCGGCTGACGGCCCGTCTTCGCTCACGAATGCCGTTACCTCCCACGAGGAAAGCAGGATGCGCGCCCCGCCAATCTTGACGGTCGTCATCGATCTCCCGCGCGAAGGAGGCGTGGCGATTAGTTGCTCCCAGATCTGCTCCATGCCCGATTCAAAATTAAGCTCTGCAGCTGGCTCAGACGCAGCAGTCGCAGCCGGCGCACTCCGTTCATTCGATTTCGCGTTGTTGACTGGTGTTACGGATTCGGCCCCCGTCTTCTTGGCTGCCGGTGTGGACCGCAAGGAAGTCCCCGCAACGCTAAGGGAAGCGTTCTCCGATTGCTTTCCAAAAGCCTTTTCAAGCGCGTGCTCTACATCCGTTCGCAAGCCTAACAGCTTGTCAAACGCCTGGCTGACCGTTCGTTCCGTATATTCCTTCTGGAAAGGCTGCTTCCACTCATCCGCAATCGCGCGAATCTTGCTCAGTGGTTCTGCAGCCGATAACCCGAAATGATGGCAATCCAGGATCCGCACGCCGCCGGCCTCAAGTTGCGTCATGCCGTTGCGGATCGCGATCAGGTCGGCGTGCATCAGCTCAATCAGCGTGCGCCGCAACAGAAAATTGAACCGGATGAAAGCCACCAACGCCGCCGGATCATAGAACATGCCACCCGCGGTTTCTTTCACCTTGCGTCCCTGCTCAATGAAATTCGTCTTCAGGATTTCCCGCAAGCTTCGGAAGCCGCGCAAGGCCTCAATCATTTTCTCTAGCGGTTCGCACCATGCCAGCGGGTCCGGGGCAACTTCTCCGAGCACCGGTTGCAGAACTTGAGCCACGTCGGCCGGTTCGATCTGTTTGTGATAGATCTTCGCGGGCGCGCAGAGCGCAAAATACTGAACCAGCAGAAAGTCGATTTTGTCCCTGTCGATGTTGCTCTTATTGTTCTTCCGCAGGTGGCGGTTGATCAGTGCGCGAAGACCGCCCTCGCTGGCGTTCAGCGTCGTCATCTGCAATAGGTGACGGAGCTGGTGGACCATGACGCGCTGGTCCATGGAATCCAGCCACTCGTGGACCTGGCTGAAGAGTTCCAGCTCTGGTTTTTCCGGAAGGTTCCGTTTTGCTTGTGGAAAGGGTATTTCGATCTCCAGTTGCTTGGCGAGTGCCAGGTAGATTGGAAATACCTCGCGTGCTTCCTTCCATTGCAGTTGACGCGGGCTCTCCGATCGGGCTGGAGCGGGGATGTTCAACGTTGTCGTCGTTTTGTTCACGGCTGTGTCACCCAATTGCTGTGGCCTTGCAAGAAGCGGACGGCCACCGCTTTGCGCCCTTCGTGGTACTGCACGGCGACCACTGTCGCCTCCGCCGGGCGCCCCTGCTCGACTGCTTCCAGCCGCACGCGATCATCGAACTCCAGCGGCAATGTCGATAGAAAAATTGCGTGCTCTGCTCCGCCAAACTCTAGGACTGTCGCTTCGCGCAATCGTGATCCGCCTCCGCGCAGTGAAGTCACCTGTACCGGGATGCGAACCGGCCGCGACTGTGGGAAGAAACGGGCCAGTTGCTCCGCGCAGTCTTGCTCGCTCGCAGTGACTGTCGAACCACTGAAACGTCTCACGTCGCCTCTCTTGCCTTGCTTCCACGCGATTCTTTGCGGCGAGACACACTACACGCCGCTGGAGACACAAACTTTCAGTGACAAAGAAGCACGCCGTGCGCCAAAGATTCAAAAACATGGACGTCGTGGAAACTACGGAAACGGAAGGGCTTACGTTTTTCCGTGCGCCTTGGGGTAGCTCGCGCGTCTCACGGTGAAACGCCTGTGTCTCACGGTTCTTGAGCGCGCCTCCACTCTGGCAGTGCTTGTGAGACGCCTCATTTTTTAGTTCGTGGGCGTCACGCGGTCCGCCTCGCCGCCGCTCCGGGAAGGAATATTGTAACGTTTGAGTTTGCGATACAGCGTCGCCCGGCTGATCCCCAGCATTTTCCCCGCTAGTGCCTTGTCGCCATTTGCCTGTTCGAACACGCGCAGAATCGTCATTCGCTCCATCTCCGCGAGCGCCGTAGTTGAGAGAGAAGCGGCGCTTGCCGAGTCCGCAGTCGTCGAATCTGTCTGCTCCGTTCGAATCGCCGGCGGAAGATCGATCACGTCGATCGTCTTGCCGTCCCCCAGGGTGACTGCGCGCGCGATACAATTCTCCAGCTCGCGGATGTTTCCCGGCCAATCGTAATTCAGCAGGCTCTTCATGGCCGCTGCCGTCACTTGGAGGTGCGAGCCCTTCGCATAACGTTCCAGAAAATGATGAACCAGAACCGGTATATCGGACCGGCGGTCGCGCAGGGCAGGGAGGTGCACAGTCACGACATTCAAGCGAAAATAGAGATCCTTTCGAAACGTCCCCCCACGATACGCGGCTTCCAGGTCGCGATTGGTTGCGGCGATCACGCGAACATCCACGCTTACATTCGTATTGCTCCCGACCGGCCGTACTTCCTTTTCCTGCAGCACGCGCAGGAGTTTGGCCTGCATCTCCAGCGGCAATTCGCCAATTTCATCGAGGAAAATCGTCCCGCCGTTCGCCGCCTGAAACAGACCGGCCTTCGTTTTCGTTGCCCCGGTAAACGCGCCCTTCTCGTATCCGAAGAGCTCGCTTTCCATAAGCGTTGGCACCAGCGATCCGCAATCCACCGCCACAAACGGCGTCTGCGCCATCGATCCACGGAAGTGGATCGCGCGCGCCGCCAGCTCTTTTCCCGTGCCGCTTTCCCCAGAAATCAGGACCGGCGTTCGCGTGTCCTTCAGCCGCGAAATCATTCGCAACACGTCCTGAATGTTCGCCGACGTTCCAATGATGCCGTCGAGGCTTTCTTCTGTGGTCACCCGCTCACGCAAGAATTCATTCTCCGTCACCAGGCGGACCTTCTCCGCCATGCGCTGCAACAGCAGCCGCATCTTCTCCACGCGAAACGGTTTCTCGATGTAGTCGTACGCGCCGAGCTTCATCGCGTCCACCGCGGACTCAATCGATCCGTGCCCCGTCATGATGGCTACTTCCGAGTGCGGCAGCGTGACTTTCGACTGTTTCAGCAATTCCACCCCGGACATGGTCGGCAGCTTCAGGTCCGTCAGGATCAGATCCGGAGCTTCCGACTCCAGCCGCGCCAGCGCCGCCTCGGCCGTTTCCGCCTCGCTGCACGCGTATCCCAGCGTATTTCCGATCGTCATGCACAGCCGGCGAATGCTCTGCTCGTCATCCACTACCAATAATCGCGTTTTTGTTTCGTCGCTCATGGTTTTCCGAAGGTCTTCTCCACCACCGAAATCAAATGCTGCACGCGAAATGGCTTCTCGATGCACGGCGTCCCGCTTTTTGCCAGGAATGCTTGCGTATCGCTGTTCGCCGTGTCGCCGCTGATCAATATGATTCGCGTCTTGAGCTCCGGTCGGTTTTTCTGGATCCAGGCGTGCACTTCCGCCCCGTTCACCGTTCCCGGCATTCGAATGTCCGAAATCACTCCCGCAAACTGCCCATTCGAAAGCCGCTGCAACCCCTCCGCCCCCGACGCCGCATCCACCACAGCATATCCCTTGCGTTCGAGCGCCGCTCGCAGAAACGCGATCACCGACGGCTCGTCCTCAATCAGCAGGATCGGCTGCTGGCCGGTCGCCTTCGCGGTAGGAAGGCTCATCGGCCTGCCTCTTTCGTCGCCGCTGCAGCGAGTGCGCCTTCCGTCGCCACCGGAATCCGCACCACAAACGTGCTTCCCGCATCTCCTTCATTGCTCCAGCATTGAATCTCGCCGCCATGCGCGCGCACAATCCCGTAACAGATGCTCAAGCCCAGGCCCGTCCCTTTACCCACTTGCTTCGTTGTATAAAACGGATCGAAAATTCTCTGCGGATCGGTGATGCCCGTGCCGTTGTCGCTGATCGCCACTTCGATCATATCCGTGCGCCGCCGCGTATGAATCTTGATGCGTCCGCGCTGCCCCGCCTCTTGCACCGCATCATATGCATTATTAAGTATGTTCAAGAAAACCTGCTGCAGTTGCTGCGAATCGCCCAGCGCTGGCGCCAGCGCTTCTTCAAAATCTTCCAGCACTTCCACGCCATGGCTCGCAAAATCGTAGCTCCGCAGCTTAATCGTCTGCCTCAGCACGCTGTTCACTTGCACTGGTTCCCGCTGCACCGGCCGCTGCCGCGCAAAGCTCAGCAAATCCTGAACGATGTCTTTCGTCCGCTGCGTTTCCTGCAGAATAATCTGCAAATCGTCCCGCGCCGATAGCGGCACTTCCGGATTTTCCAGCAGCAAATCCGTGAATCCCAATATCGCCGCTAGCGGATTGTTTACTTCGTGCGCCACGCCGGATACCAATCGTCCAATCGTCGCCATTTTTTCGCTATGCGCCAATTTCGCCTGCAACAGCGCCGCGTCCGTAATGTCCGTCATCACCACCACGACGCTGTTTACCGCTTTCTGCTCATCCCTCATCGGGCTCAGGCTGATCGAAAAATGTCCCATCGATCCGTCGCTTCGCCGCACTCGCAGCTCCAGGTTTTCCACTTGCTGCCCGTGTGCCGTTGTGCCCAGCGCCGCATCGAAATCTTCGCGATGCGAAACCTCCACCCAATCCACCAGCCGGTGCCCGATCAATTCATTTTCCTGGTATCCCGCTTCGTAGCACCGCCGGTTTGCATAGCTGATCAGCCCCGCCGTATCCAGCACCAGAATCATGCTTTGCGTCGTATTCAATATCTTTTGGTTGAAGTCTCGTTCCCGCTGCAACTGCGATTGAAACGTCTTCTGCTCCGTCACGTCCAGCATCAATCCGCGAATCTGTGCAATCCGCCCACGCGGATCGCGCACCGCTGTTATGTTTTGCAGCGTGTGCAGCAGCGTCCCGTCTTTCCTCCGCAGCGTCTCTTCGTAGTTCCGCAGCACGCCGCGTTCTTCTAGCGCCTGCAGGAATCGCTCGCGCACATCCGGCGCTGGATAAAGGTGCGGGCTCACATCCGCGCGCAATAACTCTTCCCGCGAAGCGTAGCCCAGCATCCGCACCATCGCGTCATTCACATCAAGAAATCGTCCGTCCGGCGTCGCGAAAAATAACCCTTCCTGAATGCTGTCAAAGAGCTCGCGATACTTCCGCTCCGCCTCGCGCCGGTCTGTAATGTCTTTCAACACGTGAATGGTGCGCGTATCGTCGTCGGAAACTCCCGGCGTCCGCGAGGTCGACACCAGAAAGATCCGCTCCGCCGAGGCCGCTACGTATTCTTCGCGCATTCGCTTCGTATCGCGGCAGAAGGGGCAGGGCAGTTCGCTTCCGGTTTCCGCGATCTGCCGCAAGCTGCTCATCGCTTCGCCCACCAGCGCTACCGGCGGAACGCCCAGATGCGACGCCAGCGAGCGGTTCGTTCGAACGATCTTCCACGCGCGATCGTGAACCACTATGTAGTCGCTGATCGCGTCGATGTCTTCCACCCACTGCCGTTTCGAACGCTCCAGTTGCGAAAACCGTCTGAAGTTCTCCAGCGACAGCGCTGCATGGCTCGCCAGCGCATGCAGGAGCCGCTTTTCGTCCCCATCCAGCCCCTTTCGGTTTCGGATCAGGCAGAGTGTTCCCAGCCGTTCGTTGTCGCTTCCCGCGATGCGCACGAACACCGCCATTGTCGCTGCCGCCGCTCCAAACATTGCTGCGATTTCCTTCGGGACCGCCCGTGCGTCCACTTCATCCCGGCTTTCCCGCGCACTCGCAATCAACCACTCTTCGCACGTGCTCCAGGTCGCCCCGTTCGTTCTTTTCGCGGAGTGCAGTTCCGTTTCGCGCCCGCGATAAACGGCCACTCCTCCCCAGATGGCATCCAGCATCCGCGTGGCTCGCAATGCAAACTGTTCCAGAAAGTCTGGCAGGTGGCGCGACTGCGCCGCCTCGACCGCGAGTTCCATCAATTCTTCCGCGTGTTTCGAAATGGGCGGTGGCGTCGGCGGCTTCGCACTACGCCGAAGGGAGCTTCTGGACGCAATCGTTTTTGGTGCACGCATCTCTGGATGAGGTGGCCGTGTGTCTCAGTTTGTGAGACACCTGATTCTACACCCTACCTATTAGTCTCAATCTGAGTCAACTATGCGCTTGGGGTTTGTAGCCAATCTGTCCACAACGCCGACTCCTCTTGCCGTCTCAGGCTGAGACCCTCGGCCTTTGAGGTCACCCTGACTGAGACGATTACGCTTCGAGAAAATGTATTCCTGCGCTCCGCAAAAATTGGCTAAACCTCTCAGCGTCTGTTAGTTGCGACTTCTCCGAGGCGCTGCACATCGCTGATGTCGAGGTTCCCTTCCATGGCACTCGACGTGCCCTCTCTCCTGCGGGGCATCTCCCAATCCTAGGAGGAGTAGTGTCGATGACAATCAGTGGGTGGACGAAGTTTGCTGTGGCTGCCACAGTAGCGGTCCTTCTCGCGGGGGCCTCTGCGTTTCCGCAGACGGGCTCAACCGACGAGGCCAGACGTAAGGTCAAGTCAAGGACCACGCCTTCCTATCCTGAGCTTGCGCGTCGCATGAACGTTAGCGGCAAAGTGAAGATCGAGGTTGTAATCGCTCCGGACGGCCGCGTCAAAACCACCCGTGTCGTTGGCGGCCACCCCTTGCTCGTGCAAACGTGCCAGGACGCGCTCAAGGAATGGAAGTTTGCGGCCGCATCGGAAGAGACCACTCAGATTGTTGAATTTGAGTTTCACAGCAACTAGGGGAAAAGACAGAGAGCATTGGTTTTGGCATGAGTGGCCGGCTTTAGGCTGCAGTGCTGCGGGGAGCGGAGGCGTTTTGCAATGAGCATCGGGAAAAAACTTTACATGGGCTTTGGCCTGATCCTGGTTTTCTTGTCGGTGTTGTTCATCGTGAACATCATCGCCGGCTTTAAGGAGCGCTCGGCGCGCACCGATGCGACCGCGGCTGCCGAGAGTGTTCGCACCGTTGCATCCGTCCGCTCCCAGATCATGCTGAATCGCCTCAACATGAATAATTTCCTTCTCAGCGGCGATCCCCGCGACGAGGAAAAGGTCAACAAGGGCCTCACGGATATCGTCGACCTCATCAAGCGTGGCGAATCCCAAGCTAACAGTGAAGCCGTCCGCACCGCTCTTATCCAGGTGGAAAGCACCGAAGCAAGCTGGGCGGACAATTTTGCCAAGCCCCTCATGGCCAAGCGGCATCAAGTTGATTCCGGAGACGCCACGGTCTCCGACCTGCAAATCTTCTACTTGCAGAAAGACCCTGCTTCCTGGCTCACAAAATCCTCGTCCGTCCTCGATCAAAGCAACACCGAGATTGACAAGTTTCGCGAGGAAACGTCCGCGTCTGCTAGCCGCATGAGCACCTTCAGTACGTGGGTGACCACGTTCGGTACTTTTCTTGCTGTTCTAGCGGGTAGCCTCATCGCCGTCTATACTGCCAGGTCTATCACCGAACCCCTGACGCACCTCATCACCGTCGCCCGGGAAATCGGTGATTCCGGCGATCTCGATCAGAACATTGACATTCACCGCAACGATGAAATCGGAGCCCTCGCCACCACCTTCAACAATATGGTGGCCTACCTCAAGGAGATGGCTGGCGTCTCTATGGCGGTCGCCGAAGGGGACCTCACCGTGGAGGTCGTGCCGCGCTCCAAGCGCGACACTCTCGGCAACGCTTTCCTTCGCATGTCCCATGGCTTGCAGGAACTGGTCCGCACTACGCGCGATTCCGCCGGGCAGGTCTCTGCCGGTTCCAATCAGGTTGCTGGCGCTGCCGATGAATCGGCGAAGGTCAGCGTTCAGGCTTCCTCCGCCATCGAAGAAGTCACCAGCACCATGCACGAGATGAGCATTAACGTGCAGAACGTCGTCAAGAACACGCAGGTTCAAGCCTCTAGCGTCGCGGAAACTTCCGCGTCCATCGATCAGATGGTCACTTCCATTCAACGCGTCGCCGACACCGCCAAAGTTCTTCTGGACATTGCCAACCGTTCCCGCGAGGAAGTGGTCACCGGCATTCAGACCATGGAAAAGACCACCGATGGCCTCAATCGCACCAACCAGGCCATTCAGTCTTCCGCGGAAATCATCAACATTCTCGGCCATCGCGCCGATGACATCGGGAAAATCATCGAAGTGATTGACGACTTGGCCGAGCAGACCAACTTGCTTGCCCTCAATGCCGCCATCGAAGCCGCCCGCGCTGGTGAGCATGGTCTCGGCTTTGCGGTTGTCGCCGACGAAGTCCGCAAGCTCGCTGAAAAGTCCACGCAGTCCACCAAGGAAATCGCCGACCTCATCCAGAGCATTCAGCGCGAAGCGCGCCAGGCCGTCGAAAACATGGAGCGCAGCACCCGCATCGTCGAAGAGGGCTTGAGCCTCGGCAACGATCTTGGTTCCGCGCTGCACAAGATTTCCAACGTCGTCACCGAAGTCTACAAATTTTCGCAGGAAATTGGCGCGGCCACCAACGAACAGTCCGTTGGCTCTGCGCAAATTGCTAAAGCCACCAGCCGCCTCACGGAAATCACTCAGGAGATTAACTCCGCCGTCGAAGAGCAGGCTTCCGGCGCCCAGGCCGTCGTTCGCGCAATGGATAAAATGCGCGAGCTGGTCCAACAGTCTGCCTCCAGTTCCACCGAACTTTCCGCCGCGGCGGAGCAGATGTTGAAGCTTTCCCGCAATCTGCTGGACAGCATGGACCGTTTCGTTCTGGACCGTACCGCGCCGGCGCACTTTCACCGCGGGGACTCGCCTCGCCAACGCCGCGGATCGGAATCGCGCCGTGATCAGGAACTCGAATACGCCGAAGTGACGCGCTCATAGGAGGCAGGGCCCTCTCGATGGAAAAGGATTTACACATTGTAGGTTTCCGGATCGGCAATGAAACGTACGGCGTTCGAATCGGCTCCGTGCGCGAAATTGTCCGCGTCCCCGAAATCACTTCCGTTCCGAGCGCCCCGGATCTCATCGAAGGCGTGATCAACCTCCGCGGAAAAATCATTCCGGTGATGGATCTCCGCAAGCGTTTCGGTCAGACCGAAATCATTTCGGACAAGAAGAATCGCATCCTCGTCGTTGAGCTGGAAAACAAATTGATCGGTCTCATTGTCAACGCCGCGTCCGAAGTACTGAAGATCCCGCCGTCGGAAGTCGATTCCCCTGGCTCGGTTTTTGCGGAAGGTGAATCCAGCTACGTCACCGGAGTCGGAAAACTGAAAGGCCGTCTCATCATCCTGCTGGACATCGCCAAATTGCTGCAGCGTCCGGAGTACAAACGACTCGAGGAGGCCGCGGAACCCGTCGTCACCGCAAAGTAGCCCCCTTTCGGCCCCATCCGAAAGGCGGACCAAATGCCGGTCCCCCGCATTCAATCTCTATGGGAACGATCACCGCCCAGATCCAACTCACCGAAGCCGAGCTGAAACTCCTGCAGACTCTCGTCTATCAGGAATGCGGCATGTTTTTCGATGAGCGCCGCTCGCATTTCCTGAAGGACCGGTTGCAGCGCCGCCTCAAGGCCTGTCAGCTCGATTCCTTCTACGCCTACTATCGCCTGCTGACCAGCAGGGAAGGCCGCGCCGAGCTCGCTCTTCTCCTCGAAAACCTGACCGTCAACGAAACCAGTTTCTTTCGAAATCGCCCTCAGCTCGATCTGTTGCAAAAGTCCGTTCTCGAAGAGATTCTCCGTCGCAAACAGGAACGCCGCGATTACACGCTTCGTGTCTGGAGCGCCGGATGCTCCTCCGGACAGGAGCCTTATACCGTCGCCATTTTGATTTGTGATGCGCTTGCCTACTACTACTTGCGCAATCCGCTTCCGTTTGAAATGCCTTCGCCGAAACCTCTGATCCCGCCGCCCTGGAAAGTCGAAATCGTGGCTTCGGACATCAGCTACGCCAGTCTTCGCGTCGGCCAGGAAGGCCTTTATACCGACCAGCAGATGGAGCCTGTCGACTACACCTGCCGGCTGCGTTATTTCGAAAAGTCCGGCGCCAAGTACGCTATCAAGCCGCAGCTCAAAGAACTCGTCCAGTTCGACTTTCACAACCTGAAAACGGAATTCTTGCCGCGCCGCAACGACATCATCCTTTGCCGCAACGTCATGATCTATTTCGACGAAGCCGAGCAAAAGCGTTTGATTGAAAAATTCTGGCACTGCTTGAATCCGGCCGGCTATCTCTTCGTTGGCCATGCGGAGAGTCTCTTCGGGCTCTCGCAAAAATTCCGCATGCTCCATGAGAACAACGGCACGGCCTATCAGCGTAACGAGGTCAGTTCGTGAAACGTCTTCCCGAGGATCGCGGCGGTGAGTTGCGTGCTCTCTTCTTCGAGAGCGCCAACGAACTGCTCCAATCGCTCAATGAGGCGGGACTCGAGCTCGAATCGCGTCCCGGCGATGAGGAAGTGATTCGCCGGGTTCGCCGCGCTGTGCACACTCTCAAGGGTGATTCTGCGGCTTGCGGTTTTCACAAGCTGAGTGAACTCGCCCATGAGCTCGAAGACGTGCTCACTCCGCAGGTGGCGGAGGCCCGCCGCGGGGAACTCGCTGAACTTGTTCTCGCCGCCGCGGATAGTTTCGGCGCCATGCTTGCCGCCTATCAGCGGAACGTGGATCCGCCTGCCGTCGAAGCCCTTCATGCCTTGATCAAGCGGCTGTTGGAGGTCCCCGCTTCGCCGGAGAATGCCCCCGTGGCCGTAGTCCAGCTGCCCGCCCAATTTGCCTGGACCGAATACGAGCAACTCATGATTTCGGAAGCGGTGCATCGCGGCGAAGCGGTTTACAACATCGCTCTGCGCATTGACCCGAACAGCCTGATGCGTGCCGCCGCTTTTCAGCTCATTCGAAACGTTCTTCATGGAAGCGGCACGGTCATCGCCCTGCGCCCCGAAGACAACCTTGCCGCTGCGAGCGTTGAAATTGTCGAAGCCGCTCTCGCGAGTTCGCAATCCGTCGAAAGACTGAAGCAACGCTGCCGCATTCCTTCCATCGTTTCCGACGTGCGCATCGAGTTTGCTGCGACGGCGGAAACCTCCGAGCATGAATTGTTGGGTGACGTCCTGGAAGCGCAGGCGGCAAACTTCGTGGCCGGCGCTGCTGAAAACGGCCTCGCATCGAAGACCGCTACTCCGGGTTCAGCCGCGGCTGCCGTTGCCGAAGCCACTCTCCGCGTGGAGGCAACGCGTATTGACGCCGTGATGAATCTCGTCGGGGAATTGATCATCGGCAAGTCCATGCTCAATCGCACTCTCTCGGAGTTCGATCAGAAGCATGCTCGCGATCCTCTGCGTGCCAAGCTTGCCGACGCCATGGCCTTTCAGGCGCGCATCCTCGACGAACTGCATAAATGCGTTCTGAAAATTCGCATGGTGCCCGTCGAACAGCTCTTCCGCCGTTTTCCGCGCGTCGTTCGCGACGTCGCCAAACAGTGTGGCAAAGACGTGGCTCTCGAAGTCTCCGGCAAGAACACGGACCTCGACAAAAGCATCCTCGATGCTCTCGCCGAGCCGCTCATGCATATCGTGCGCAATTCGGTTGATCATGGCATTGAGCCAGCCGACGAACGATTGACTGCCGGTAAGCCTGCTCGCGGCACTATCTATCTCAACGCCTATCATCAGGGCACTCAGGTCGTCATTGAGGTACGCGACGATGGTCGCGGCATCGACCTTGCCCGGCTCCGTGCCCGCGCCGTCGAGACGAAGCTTTTGAAATCCGAAGAAGCCCAGCGCCTCTCCGAACAAGACGCCGTCAATCTTATTTTCGAAGCAGGCTTGAGCACTGCCTCCGAAGTTACAGAAGTGTCGGGCCGCGGGATCGGTATGGACGTCGTTCGAACCGTCCTCGATCGCCTCAAGGGAACGGTCCAGGTTTCCTCCAAGAAAGGTCAGGGCTCCACATTCCAGCTTCGCGCCCCACTCACGCTCGCCAGCATTCAAACGCTGCTCTTCCGCGTGGGTGGCCGCTTGTTCGCCGTGCCGCTTTCTTCCGTCGTGGAAATCTCGCGCATCGCCGACCATGAAATCCATCGTGTGGACCAGCGCGAAGTTCTTCGGCTCCGCGACCAGATTCTCACGCTGGTCCGTTTGGACGAGCTCAGCCGTTTGCGCAGCATAGATACGCAGCCCGTTAAGAAAAAGCATTTCGTCATCGTCATCGGAGCGGCCGAAAAATGTTTCGGTCTACTTGTTGATAGCCTCGTTGGAGAAGAAGAGTTGGTCATCAAGGCGCTCCCCGCAGAAATTATCTCGAGCGACTTGGTGAGCGGTGCATCCATCCTCGGCGATGGCACCGTCGTTCTCATTTTGAATGTGCCTGCAGTTCTGTCGCGCCTCTCACGCGCAAATCCACTGGGAGCCATCGCATGACAGAACGTATTCGAGTCCTCGTCGTGGACGATTCCGCGCTGATGCGGAAACTGATTCCCGCGATTCTCGCGCGCGATTCTTCCATCGAGGTCGTCGGAACCGCGATGGACGGCGCATTTGCTTTGAAGAAAATTGAAGAGCTTAAGCCGGATGTCGTGACCCTCGATCTGGAAATGCCGCGCATGGATGGAATGGAAACTCTGCGCTTGATCATGGGACGCGCGCCGATGCCGGTCATTTTGTTCAGCACTCATTCGAAAGAAGGCGGTTACGCCACCTTCAAAGCCCTCGCGCTCGGCGCCGTCGATTTTGTCACAAAACCGAAAGACGCCGCCGCGGGCCGCCTCGAAGAAATCGCCGATCAGTTGATCGCAAAAATTAAAGTGGCCAAGCGCGCGGCCGGTCGCAAGCTCCCTCCCGCCATCGTCGCCGACGATCTGCCCATTCGAAAAAAGGGAAACCGAGCGCCACTGCCGCCGCGCCGCGTCATTGCCATCGGAATTTCCACCGGCGGCCCCAACGCGCTGCAATATGTCTTGTCGCAGATTCCCGCGGATTTTCAATCCACTATCGTGATCGTGCAGCACATGCCCGAGGGATTCACGGAAATGTTCGCGAAGCGCCTCGATGAGTGCTGCGCTCTCGAAGTTCACGAAGCGCGCTCGGGAGATCTTTTGATCGCAGGCCGCGTGCTCATCTGCCCGGGAAATCGCCACATGATGGTTCGCCGCATGCCGCGCGGAGACATGGCCGTGCTTTCCGATGGGCCCCCGGTGAATGGACATCGTCCTTCGGCGGATGTCTTGTTCCATTCCGTGGCGCAGGAATTTGGGCTCACCGCCGTCGGACTTTTGATGACCGGCATGGGCGATGACGGCGCGGAAGGTCTCGGCGCGATCAAAGCCGCTGGCGGAATGACTATCGCGCAGAGCGAAGATACCTGCGTGGTGAGCGGAATGCCGCGGGCGGCGATTCTCAAGGGATATGCGAACAAAATTATTCCGCTCGATGGGCTCGCCACATTTTTGGTGAACCAGTACGGCGCGGAACGGCACGCTGCAGTACAAGGCGCCGCGGCACAAAGCGCCGCGGAAAAAATTGAAAAGAACGACAAGAACGAGAAAGTTGAAGAGATTCCAGTTTCTTCCCAGCGCTCGTGAAGACGCGCGCCGGGATAAGGAGAAGTCCATGAAACCATTTGCCGCTCTACTGCGAAAAGACAATCAACCGGTTCGCTACCTCGTGGTGGACGATTCCGTCTTCGCGCGCAAGAACCTCATCAAGATGATCGAGCAGTTCGGCGGCGAAGTGGCCGGCGAAGCGGGCGACGGCCTGACGGCCATCGCAGAATTCAACCGCGTCAAGCCGGACATCGTGCTCATGGACATCACCATGCCGCAGATGGAAGGCATCGAGGCGGTGGAGCGGATCGTGCGGCAGCACGCGGATGCGCGCATCGTCATGGTGTCGTCCGTCGGATACCAGGAAAATATTCTGGCGGCGCTGCAGAAGGGCGCGAAACACTTCGTGCAGAAGCCGGTGAAGCCGGAAGTGCTGTACGAAATTCTCCGCTACGTGCTCAGCGACGATCCCAAAGCCGTCGGCGCGCCGGTGGCGCTCGCAGGAGAACACCGCTCATGAGAATGGAACTGATCCAGCCGTTCATCAACGCCGCGGATGCGGTCTTCGCGGAGTCTTTGCAGGCGCCGACGAAAATCGTGGACCTGGCGATGGAGGAAGATGCGTATCGGCGCAAGGGTGTCGCGGCGTTGATCGCCATCAAGGGAGATATTGAAGGGCGCGTCATTTTGGATTTGTCGCCGGAAGTGGCGATCAAAGTGGCGAGCCAACTCGCGGGCGCGGAAATTCCGTCGAGCGAGCAGGTGGTGCGGGAAACGGTTTGCGAGCTGGCGAACATGGTCATCGGAAATTCGGTGACGCTGCTGAACGACCAGGGGTTTCACTTCAAAGTGTTTCCGCCGGAAATCCACATGAATGACGAAGGGCTCGGCGGAAGCGCGGACACGGAAGCGCTGGTGATCTGCATCGAGACGCCCTGCGGCGAAATTTACCTGAACATTGCGATGCACTATTTGCATCGGCGGCGGAGTGAGCGGAATGCGGCTCCGGCGTTGGACTGAAAAATCGGTGACTGGTGATCCGTGACTGGCGACCCCGGAAGGGTCGGGGCAGGCTGGTGACTGGTAAAATCGGCGCTCTGCAAATGCTGGATCCTTCTTAGTGTCCTCCCGGAGTTAAAGTAATTCTCAAGAAATTCTGAATGACACCCCCCCCACACCCCGGGTGTTTTTGCGAAAGAGTGCGGAAGCGCTAGATTGCAAAAGAGTTGTGAAACACTTTTTGTGCAAAGAGTGAAAAGAGCGGGCCAAGAGCGAGACCGGAGAAGAACCAAAATGGGAATTGTTGGTACACCCCCCCGGTTGTTTTCGTATGAGTGGCAAATACAGGAGTTACAGGTGCGAAGTGTGTGTGAGTGGCAAGTAAGGACTTAAAGCACTTGAGTTTTCAGCGGTTTGCGACCGACTCGTATGAGTGGCAAACAAAGGACTTACAGAGAGAGGGAGGCGGGGGAACAGGGGTGTGGCGAGTAGATCGTAGGCGAGGATTTTGATTGGCAAACACAGTAAGAAATAGCACAGAAGTACACTGCGTGTCAATTACTTTGTTGTTAGCCTTCGAACGGGGCTGTAAAGTGTTGAACGGCAGAGGGTTGGACGAATAGGGGTTGCGCGTCGGATGCGCCACCCGCCGGGCGTCAGCATGGCGGTCAATTGCGCGGCGGGTAGTTGATGGTGCCGTCCTCTGCGCGAATCTCCAGAGGATCTACGGTCACGTGGGTGGTCCGGCTGTGATCGACCCGCTGATGGAGGTCGTCCGCGTAATAGATGTCTTTCGCTGTGAAGACGCGGTCGGATTCCCAGGCCGAGAACCGGGTGTCGCCGCCAGTGGCAATCATCCAACCAGGCGGGACCACGCGGGCGCGAATGATATCAATAACCTTCCAACGCTTGTTGTTGTCTTCGAGGACTACATAGGCCGCGTCTGAGGACCCGTGAACCTCGTAAAACAAGGGAAAGGCGATGGCGTCCGAAGACCAGACTTGGCCAGAGGGCAATTTGTAGCTCTCCATGGTGACATCGCGCACGCGCGTGTCCGTATTTTTGTGGCCATTGAAGACGTAAATGCCATCTTTTTCGGGCTCGTCCTTGAAATAGAGAATAATTTCAGGATCGGGGCTGAGGGAATTCTCCTTGATGTTCCAGGAGATTTTTTGTTTGCCGTAGTACAAAGCGTGGGTGGTCTGCGAGTCTGGCAGCCGGTATCCGCCTTCGGTCCAGCGGAGAGTGAATCGCCCGCCGAGATTTTTCGATTTCTCGTTGTCGTTGCAGGCAGAAAGGGTCAGAGCGAGCGCACTTAGCAAGAGCAGGGCTCGGAGCGACGTTGGCATGGTCTTGATTCTAACCGGAGCGGGTGGCCTACTGCATTCTTCCCGAGACGGTTTGCCACAATAAAGCACGACGAGAGGATAGCAGTTCCTTAATTCATAGTGCAGTGGGGTAGGCGTCCGAAATCGTCTCATTGTTTTAGGGGTTTGCCACCCGCCGCGAAGTAACCGGGATTCTGGCGTTGGGTTGACTGCAATTCTACCCGTCGTTATACTTCGCCGCAGTCGGGCGAGGACCTCCAATACCTGGCCCGATCAACACGAGGCCTGCCGATGTATGCACTCATATCAAAAAGGGAGGGAGGCGAGCAATGAACAACATCGTTCTAGTCCATGGTGGTTTTGTGGATGGCGCCGGCTGGGAGGGCGTTTACAAGATCCTGAAGGGGGACGGCTATAAGGTCAGCATCGTCCAGAATCCGACGATATCGTTGGACGACGACGTTGCGGTTACCAAGCGAGTTCTTGCAGCGCAGGACGGACCTGCAATCCTCGTCGGCCACTCCTATGGAGGAGCGGTGATCACTGAAGCCGGAAACGATCCAAAGGTTATAGGGCTCGTGTACATCACCGCGTTTGCTCCGGATGCGGGCGAGTCCGTGGCCACGCTTATTAAGAATCCGCCGCCCGGCGCGCCTGTACCACCGATACTTCCGCAGCAAGACGGCTATTTGTTCCTCGACAGGGCGAGGTTCGCCACTTCTTTCGCGGCCGACGTGGACGCAGAAAAAGCCGCGTTCATGGCCGATTCCCAAGTCCCGTGGGGCGTGGCGGCTCTTAGCGGCAAGATCAGCGAACCGGCGTGGAAGGCCAAGCCTAGCTGGTACTTGATCGCTACCGACGACAAGATGATCCCACCTGACGCCCAGCGTGCCATGTCCAAGCGGGCCGGTTCGACGGTCGTTGAGGTCAAGGGCAGCCATGCCATCTACGTATCGCAGCCTAGTGCTGTCGCGGCTCTCATTGAGCAGGCCGCCAAGAAGGTGAAGGCCGCCTCCGCTTAGTAAGTCCACAGGAATTATCCGCTCGATGCGCTGGACGGAGGTCCAAATGCCGGGAGCACCCGCCAATGTACTGAACATCCCGCGGCCGCCTAGGTTTGCCACTGCGGCAGAGGAGCGCTTACATCGGAAGAGGATGTTGGCCGCGGCCTTCCGGCTCTTTTCGCGTTTTGGATTCGATGAAGGCGTGGCGGGACACATCACGGCGCGCGATCCGGAACGGCTCGACCACTTCTGGGTGAACCCGTTCGGGATGCACTTCGGGCAAACTCGCGCGTCGGACCTGATTCTGGTGAATCACCGCGGCGACGTGGTCGAGGGAAAGTATCCCGTCAATGGAGCGGCCTTTGCCATCCACTCGCAGGTGCACGCGGCGCGTCCCGAGGTGGTTGCGGCGGCGCACGCGCATTCGATGTACGGGAAAGCTTGGGCGTCGCTCGGGCGGCTGCTCGATCCCATCACGCAGGACGCCTGCGCGTTTTACGAGGACCACGGATTGTTCGCGGACTTTACCAGCGTGGTCTACGAAACGTCGGAGGGCGCGCGCATCGCGCAGGCTCTCGGAAAACACAAGGCGGCGATTCTGCGGAATCACGGATTGCTCACCGTCGGCCAGTGCGTCGAGGAAGCGGCGTGGTGGTTCATCACCATGGACCGCAGTTGCCAGGCGCAGTTGCTCGCGGAGGCGGCGGGCGTGCCGGTAAAGATCGATCCTGCCACCGCACTTGCGACCAGGGAGCAAATCGGAAGTCCCATGGCGGGATGGTTCCAGTTTCAGCCGATGCTCGCGAGTATCCTCCGCGACGAGCCGGAGCTGCTGGAATAAGACTAGAAACTAGAAACCAGGAATCAGAGAAGAGAGAAGAGAACCGCCCGGCGCTGCAACGTTTTAGGTGTCATCCCTATTTAGTAGATATTTATTCCTGAACATCTTCCCATTCGCCTTGAACGTATATCCCTGTAGTTCTCTCCACTTTTCAAACAGTCTTGGGTTGTTCTTCAGTTGCAGCAATGCGGACGCCACCGCTTCTGCGCCCGGTATGTCTGGGTCCGCTGCAACAGAAAAGCACGTCGATTCGCCGCGGCGGGAGATAAGACGTACGAATCTAGAGTCCACTAGGAAGTGCCTGTGCCCGGCTCTGAGCCAGTAACTATCACCACGAACTTGCTCGGCTCCAGTGAGTGCAGCGACGCGCTTGAGGTATTCTGCTGCGCGCTGGGCGGGCGTGCATTTGGTTTGCATTCTCATCGCAAGTGGATTACTCCGCGGGGCTGAAGGCCTGGCCGTCGGCCTTAAACGCCCCGCTCTGAGCGGCCCACTTGTCAAACAGCGCTGGATTGTTCGCGAGCTGCAGCAGCGCGGTAGCAATATGCTCGGATTTCGGCATTTCTTTGTGCGCTGAATAAAAGCACGTTTCCTCGTATGCGCATTTGGGGTCCGTCACGTCTCGCACCCTCCCGACATATCTATCGCGCACATGGAATCTAGTTGTGCCGACATCTAGGACATAGCGATTGCCCATTTGCGTGGCGCCGGTGAGGGCAACGATGCAGCGCAGATAGGTTTTCGCGCGATCCTTTCGGTCGAGGGGGTCTAGACCATCCGAACTGTTCTCAAACCGATTGTCCGCAATTACTGCCACCCCTCCCGGGTCTGAGATGTGGAGGGCCTCCTCTAAAACGTTGTTGTGTCGCTGCTCCTGTGGGGCAATTGCTCTAAGCCAAGGCCTGCACCGCAGGCCACCAAACGCAAACCTCCACACGACCAGACCGAGGAACGCTATCACAGATAGATTTGCAGGCGACATACAGGTACCGCCCGGTTTGAAGTGGACTACCGCCAGCGTCCGATTCAGCCTAATGCCAACGAAGTCATACACTGCCAGTCGGGGTGGTGTCGGTAGCTGCTAGCCGGTTAGCCGCCTGCGATGGGATGAAACATCATGACTTCGTTCTGCTCGCGCGTAACTCTCTCGAGGCGTTCACCGGTCGCCATGTCAAATGGCTGCGCGCCGGTCTTGGCTTCATACTCGGCAATCACTTTGTTCACTTCTTCCATGTCAGCGGTTGCCGGATCGTATTCGAGAAGCGTTGTATCGCCGTGGGATGAAAATGTCAGAATTTTGGATTTCATGTTCGGTCTCCTGCGGGACGTTCCTTTTCGGTTTCCTGTGGGAAAGCAGTCGGTAGGTTTGGGTCCCTAACGGTCATATTGCACCGTTTCCGACAGTTGTCAAGATGGCATCCCGCGGTGCAATGAAGATCGCGTCACGCTTCATGGGCTAGCTGCTTTTGGTACGGGAAATACGCATAGGTATCTCGCACCTTAGCAGAATTGAGGAAAGTAAAATGTGGCGCCCTTTTCGGTGGTCGTGTAATTGACGGCAGGAAGAATTACCATGGCAATTTTGCGTTGGGGCCTGTTCACTGTTTGTGGAAACGGAGTCTGGCCAGACTCAACGCGAACAGTCTATGTGCTATTGCCGATTCCCGTTGTGGTTCAAAACCAACATTCCCGGTGTCAAGCGGCGGAGTGCTCACGTTCTTTGCATTCGCAGCAGTGGCGCGCCCATGGCACCGCTTCCAGACGAGCCTTAGAGATAGGCTGCTTACAGATCTCACGCACCGCGTAGGTGCTCTGTCTGATCCGAGCGAGTGCCTCTTCGATTGCTCTCAAAAGACGACCATCTGTTTGGTGCAAGCGGATCCGCAACTCCGCTTCCTCGTCGGCATTCGCTTGCTCAACGAGATCGCCCTCTAAGCCTCCTGCTGCCGGCACCCGGGACTGAGCCTCGCCCAAGGCAGACGACAACTCACGCCGCTTCTCAACGAGCAGTCTCACGTATCGTTGCAGATCTTTTGCGCTTGCCACCGGCTCTCCAATCATGAGCTAGTGCTCCCCGGTCGGAAGTCTCTCGTCGAGTCCCTTGTAGAGGATCCGTCTTCTAGCTCTTCTTTGAGGTCACGGCATAGAAGGCTGCCCACCGCTGCTCTACGTCCTTGCTCTTACAGTGCGGACAGACGATCCCGCCCTTCTCGTGCTCTGAAATTGTCAGGATTTTTGAGAACTCTTTCTTGCAGGCTCGACAGAGGAAATTGTACTGGGGCATGGTTACCTCCCCATTGCGAATCCTTAGATCCTAGTCGCCCGTCCAGCTGACGTCAATCCGGACCCACTGCTGAAATCCGCGTGTCGAAGTCGTGCCCTCCCAGGGGATGCGGAGCGCGAAAGACCAATTCCTCAGCGGCTGAAGCCGTGCCCTCCCGAAAACCATTTATGAGACAGGCTCTGGATATCTCAGCGTCACCTTTTGATTCGATTGGCCGTCATACTTTGCGTGTCTCCGAACTATGGAGTCACGAAAGAATTGGTGCGGGGCGAAGGAGGGAATCGTGGAGCAATACACGTTTGTGCGGCTGCATGCGCGTGAGGGAGAGGAAAGTGGCGTGGAGCAGGCGCTACGCGAAGTGATGGGGCCTTCGCGAGAAGAGCATGGGTGCTTGAGCTTTCACTTGTTTCGTTCCATGCGAGACCGGCGGCTGTTTTACATTCATTCGCGCTGGACGGATGAAGCGGCGTTGCAGAAGCACGCGGAATTGCCGCACACGGTGCGATTCCTTAAGCGCGTGGACCGGCTACTGGATCAGCCGCGCGATGTGACAAGAACGGAATTGATCGATTGAAAATTTCTCGGGCACTGAGCGGGGCGGAGGATCAGGCGTCGAGGGGCGGCTTTACGTAGGCAGCGCCGTGGCGATAAAGGCCGGCGGTGGGGATAGCTTGCGAGAAAACGATGCGAATCGGGACGAAGATCGCGCCGCTGCCGGGAGTGAAAGGCACCGCGACTTCCACACGCGAGCCTTCCGCGTACTGATTGCGGCTGCGGAAGCTGACGCCGCCTTTGGACAAATCCTCGCAGACCACGATTTCTTCCTGAAAGCCGCGGCGGCGGATGCAAGCGAGGACGCGAGCTTTGACGCGGGTGCGATTGCGGCGGGGAATGACGCGGTCCTCCACGGAGGGCTGCTCGGTTCCGTTCGCGATGGGCCGAAGCTCGGACTGGGACTCGATCCAAATGGACGGCGCCTCGCAATGCTTGCATAAGCGTGCGACGCACTTGCGACTCTCGAAGGACTTGAGCTCGAGTTCGTTCAGGTAAGCCACTTCACGGCGCTGGCAAAAACTGCATTCCATCAAGAGACGCGCCAGAGCTTCTTCGGCTTTGTGCATAGCAGGGAAGTCGATCTCCCAGAAGTCGGAGCGGGGATCGAGAATGTGAATGGCGTAGAGGAAGCCATTCGATTCCTGGTCGATTTCGGCAACGACGCGCGCACGCGTGCTCTTCCACTGGTCACCCTCGCGCTGGCGCCGCAAATGGAGTTCCTGACCCATGGCGAGTTTTTCGGTGAGGCGCAAGACGCCGCCGTTGCGGCTGACGAGCAGAGTCTCCGCGGTTTGTTTGAACGTGGCGCCGCTGCCCGTGACCCACGATGCCTCGACGGGCAGGCAGAGAGTCACGCGGTCACTTTGGCGGAGGCCGTCAGAAATGGTGGTCATCACGTATTTCACGAAATTCCTGAATTTCAGACTAGCACGCAAATCTTGCGTAAACCGGCCGGTAAAGAGAGTTTTGTCGTTCCAAGTAATAACGTAAGCAGGGCATTTTGGGCGGCTTTGCAGGCTGGGGAGGTGTTGCCTTTTTCGCGCGCCTGGCCTTTCGAAAGCTCACCGATGCGGGGCATTTCGGGCAGAATTATCTGTGTAGGGAATGTCCTCCCGCTCATCATCCAGAGAGATGGAACGGGTGATTTGCGGCACAAACGACTGTGAGCAACGTTATTTCCATGGACGAAAGAACGTCAAAAGGCGGGTTGCGGGAGCTCACCATCCGCGACCGCCGCTACTCAATTCGCTACCCGTTTGCGGCGGATGTTGAGCTGCTCGACCTGGAGTCCGGCGCCCGGACCACCGGCGTGACTTCCGATATTTCCATGGGCGGCATATTCGTTTGCACGAGTAAGCCGATGCAACTGAATGCGCGCGCCCGTGTGACGATGACGCGCAAGGACCAGAAAGTGGAAGCGCTGGGCGTCGTTCGAATCGTGAAGCCGCGCATTGGGATGGGCGTGGAATTCATCGATGTGGATGCGCCGTACGATCAAGTGCTGGCCCGCTGGGTGGAGCAACTCCGCCGAGCCCGCTGACGATCTCCAATCGCCTGCCGTTCGAACCCTCAAGGCCGCGTGTCCAGCGGGTGCTTGCTCTTCTCGTAAAATTCATTCTGGATTTTCAAGCTCGCGTCATCGGCCTTCGCTGCGCGAATTGCTTCGACGGTGAGAGCAATCCAATTGTCCATATTCCACTTGCCAAGCTCCTTTGTGGCCACCGAGCCATCGCCTGAATAGTGGTCGGGGAAGCGGGCATACCACCAGATCCCGGTATAAATCGTCTCCGGCAAAATGAGGCGCTTGTGGTCCGCGCCGGATTCGCTCGCGGCGCGGTCCAGATGCACAAGATCTGGGTGCGAGACGAGGGTGTTGGAAGTTTCGTTTTCGCCGGCGTGGTAGTCGATGCCGGTTGATTTTTTCGCGGGACCGCCGGGGCGGCTGCGTTCGCCGTCGAGGACGTACACGACATAATCGTGCGGCTTATCCATCTGCGCCTGCGCGAAGAAGGGAAGCAGATGCTCGTTTCCGCCGTGGCCGTTGACGATGACGATTTTCTTGCAGCCATTGCGCGCCATCTCATCGGTGGTTTCCTGCAGCAGTTTCAACTGAAGTTCCATGCTGTACGCGACGGTGCCCGGCTCGTGCTTGGCTTCAAAAATCTGGCCAAAATAGTATTCCGGAAAAACGACGGCGTACTCCTGCTCCGCGGCATGTAAAGAAGCGTAGCGCACGTTCAAGAGGTCGGTACCCAGCGGGAGATGCGGCCCGTGTTTTTCCAGGATGCCGAATGGGAGCAGGCAAGTGCCCTTCGATTGCTGAATCGCCTGGCGGAAATCCGCAGCGGTCAGCTCTTCCCACTTTGCGGAGAGCTTGGACTGTGGTTTAACTGAAGAAACCGCTAGAAGAAAAATCAACAAGCTGAAAGATGCCGCGCGCTTCATGGGTGTCCTCCTGGACGTTTTGCATCTTAATCCGAACACCGGTTTTGGCGCTATTAAATCGGTTTGTAAGGCGAAAGCGCGCTTTGCGAAAAATGATACGCGGAATCGCCCGGCGAAAATGCCGCGCAATGCATGGCGGAAATCGAGGGAATTGGTTAGAATTCGCGGAGTTCGCGAACGCCGGCGCACACGTTCTCGCGCCGCTGCCGCGGTCTGAAACAATGATCACTTTGCTTTCCATCATTGCACTTGGCTTTTTTCTCGGCATGCGCCACGCGACCGATCCGGACCACGTCATCGCGGTAACGACGATTGTGAGCCGCCAGCGAAGCATCCGGCATGCGGCTTTGATCGGAGTCCTCTGGGGTCTGGGTCACACGATCACGATTGTCGTTGTTGGTTCGGCAATTATTTTGTTTGGCCTGGTGATCCCGCCCAGGGTTGGTCTCACGATGGAATTGTCGGTTGGCCTGATGTTAATTCTTCTGGGAATTCTGAATCTATCTGGGATGATGCGCTGGATCTCGGAGACCGTTACGCCCTTACATTCGGGGCAGCACTCGCATCCCCACGGCCACGGAGACTACATTCACAGCCATCCGCACGGCCACGTTCCGGAAAAACACGGCCATGCTGAGGATGCGACACCGGTGGGTTGGATGGATCGCACCTTTGGCCGGCTGGGTCTCTACCAAATCGTGCGGCCATTGGCCGTGGGCATCGTTCACGGTCTTGCCGGGTCGGCAGCCATTGCGTTATTGGTGCTCACGACAATCCGCGTTCCCTCGTGGGCGGTCTTATATCTCCTGGTATTTGGGATCGGTACCGTCGCGGGGATGATGCTGATCACCGCGGCGATTGCCGTCCCATTTACGTTTTCTGAAAGGCGCTTTGTTCGCCTCAATCGCGGCCTGGGACTGGCCTCCGGGCTGATAAGTCTGGCGTTCGGCCTTTTTATTGTCTATCAAATGGGCTTCGTCAACGGACTCTTCACGCATAGTCCCATTTGGGTGCCTCGTTGATTTCGCCACAGATCGCCCCGCGCACGCCTGATGCCGCGGATTTTTGATTGGCCACGGAAGAAACGAATGGCGGGGACGACGAGACTCGAACTCGCGACCTCTGCCGTGACAGTGCACTATTTTTTGGTAACTACTTGAAACTACGCGGCACGGATGGCTACCAAAACCGCGCTCTGGAACCCTCAGTAACAATTATTGGACCATGAATGGACCAAGAAATGGACTCTGCCGTCGAGCGGCAGAAGCCCGAACCGAGAACGTGCCAGGTAAGTGAGGGCACCACCCAGACATCTTCCTTGCCTGGGGAAAAGTCGAGATCACAACCTGGACGCACAAGATCAACGGTCTGACGGAGAGCGATTTCATCTTGGCAGCCAAAATCGATCAGCTCCACAAACCCTGAACTCCGCGCCCTGCGCCAACCGCGCCAAGCCACTCAAGATTGGCGTGCCCTTGAGCGAGCGCGGGCTCTTTACCGACCAGATCGCTCGGGCCGTGAAGAGACGCTTACGTGATGGGACCGAAAAAGAACGACGGGTAGAGCGCGACAACCTAATTTGACTCTCGTTGGGGTCTAACCGTACCAAGATTCTCACCATGGGCACCCTGGCAATTCAGTCGTGCGCCAACCTCGAGAGGGAATCGTGAACGACTCCATCCTCTGGGGTACCCAACTCATCGAACTCGACTCGACCGACTTTCGCGCTCCCAGTAAGCGAGGGTAGAAGACGAACACGTTCACTGGCAGAGAAAACCCACGACCAAACGGGCCTCAATGCGATGATCAGATCGGTGTCGGTATCGGGAGGGATAAAAAAAGAAACGCCCTCATTTCTGTCTGACGTGATGCGAAGCTCTGGCGAACTGCCATCGAGCAGGAGCGGCTGAATGCGGCCATCCGCCATGACGACACAGTTGAATCCGGCACTCCCACACGCATTCTTTTCCGGAGGTTGATCCTCCGTCGCCGGCTCATTTGGCACGAAACGCAGGCGCAGCTGACGATAGATCCCGGCCGGAACTGTCACGATTTCTCCCAACGGTTCTCGCGGACTTCGATCGGCAGTACCTCTCACGAGATCGACTTGGAGCGGTTGCTCCACGAGTTCCGGCGGCAAGAGTTCCTGCCAATGAGGCGAATCGTCGTCCGCAGTCGTGCTCGGATGGACTTCGATACCTCGAATACTCACAAAGATGTGCTGGATCCGATCAGATTCCGAGCAGGAACTACACATTGGAACTGTCTGCACCGTTAAGCGGACGGCACCACTCGTTGTGAGCGTGCATGTGGGCTTGGGATCGCTCGCTTTAATGCCGATCGTGCCAATAGGCGGATTTGAAGTGAAAGTGAAGCACGTGTTGTTGCAGCCGGTGAGCCAGACAGCAAACAGCAACGCGGCACGAAACCGGAGGTTCCAGCAATTGCGACAAAACGACCGAGCGTTCTCGGCAAAGGTCAGCCCCATCCGACACCCCCGGTTAGGCGGCAGTTCTAGGAGCTCTATATTCTACGCCGAAGTGAGCGCTCCCAAAAAGCTAATCAGTGTGCGACCTAGTACGCAGAGTTACGCTTATACCTCGCTCTGAGTTGAGTTGCGTTGTTCTAGCCCAGTCGAGTTCGTCCAAAGAAAGATCACCGCTTGCGCCAGTGGGCCGCAAATACGAAAGGTGATCGCCATCCACCCAATACTGAGTCACCGCATAGATGATCTCGTTTTTCGTAGCGAGAAGGGTCAATTGTGTGACCTGTGCCTGATGAACTTTCAAAGGCGACGTTTGTAGCGCCTTCTCAGAGCTAGGCAAAACATAAGTCCCGTTTGCGGAGGTGTTTGTCATCGCGGGATACGATGGGGGAGCATACCTCAAGAGCCGGGATTTCGAACGGCCGTTGTAGGACGATGCAGCGTATGGTTCTGAAGAGGTGGAAGCGGATGCCTGCGGGCTAGGTGGCCTCCAATCAGGCCATGAAGACGCCGCCAACCGAGGAACTGTAACATCTTCCATCAAGCGCAGGGTGAGAACCTCCTCGCCCTTGAGCGTTGGCCGCGGTCCCCGCGCGGGCAGGGTCAAGACCTTCCACGGCCACAGGGGTGGAAACATCCACTCGATCGCATCGCGCTTGGCGTGGCCTTTGCCGAGGATATCTCCCTCACGATCTACGTGAAACCCCCGGGCCGCGATCACTTTGGCATCAAGGGGAACATCGGTGTTCGGGAGCCCGATTCGGTTGAAGACCAATTTCAAATAACCTTTGCCCCAAAATTGGCCCGGCTCCTTTTCGGCCACTATGTGTCCTGCCATGTACGTGCCGCGCGGGAATGCGGTCCGTCCGAATTCCTGAACGATGCTGACATGACAAAGTACGGGATCGCCCACCTGGGCCGTCTTCGAGGAAAGGTCCGGCTCGTTGAGAGTGCAACGCAGCAGCGTTCCGGCCGGTACCTGAACGTCCTGCGCACTAGCGCTTCGCTGCACAAAGAGAAACAAAAGTGGTAGTAATGAGAGAAATTGATATCGCCGCATAGCTCGCCTCCTGAAGGAGGGCCAGACAGCGGGCAACACACGACGTGATTTGGCAGGGAGGACGAAAAGCTGTCCGGACACCTAAAACCTGTGAATCAACACTACTCTTCGTTCCTTAGGCACGCAAGAGCGCTATTCAGTCTTCAGCTATTTCGGAAGTCTTGAAAGTAGCCCACACCCCCCCTATTCTTAGAAGCTGTTTCAAAACTGGGTGCAAAGCCTTAATGGTGAGGTAGTTGAATTGACGGAAATGCGAGATAAACAAGGTCAGCAGCGCCGATGGAGGGCTGATGGCGCGATACGGTCGTCTGTTGACCGACGCCCAGTGGGAGAAGATCCGGCCCTTGCTTCCTCGTCCACGTTCGCGGCGACGCGGCGGACGGCCGCG
>WNFC01001045.1_pt1 | contig 38150 bp, 36 predicted proteins | sample 5400541 | NCBI WGS metagenome assembly WNFC01 (sample SAMN13153342, study PRJNA577476) | soil metagenome | isolation source: 120 cm saprolite under Douglas fir tree site 2 hole 2 replicate 1 | place: USA:California | collected 2015-04-18
CGTGCGCGTAGTGACGGTTCGCCGTCTCGTACTCCACGTGCGCGGTCGCGATGGTGATGCCGCGCGCCTTCTCTTCCGGAGCGTTATCAATGCTGTCAAAAGACCGGAACGTGTTCTTCGGATTGTGCTTCGACAACACCTTCGTGATGGCCGCCGTCAACGTGGTCTTGCCATGATCGATGTGACCGATCGTCCCTACATTGCAGTGCGGCTTATTGCGATCAAATTTCTCTTTCGCCATGATTGCAGCCTCTAGCTCCTAGCTTCTAGCTCAAACCTTTGTCATCCTGAGGCGCGTCTTTTGCGCTGAAGGACCTATGTATTTCTCAGTAATACTGGTACAGCTTCTTAAACTTGTGCCGCAGCGATTGCTCGACCGTTTCCAGCCTCGACAGGTAAAACTCGCGCATCTGGCCTTGATCGGAAAGGGTTAGCGACCCGTACAGCTGCCTCGCTCTTAGATCCGCTCTCCCCGTCGCAGCTTCCAGCGCGTGGAGTACGACCACAGCATCGAAATCGCGAATTCGAACTCGGGCACGCTGCAGTCCCTTCAGAAAGCGCTGGACCTTTTCAGGCGAGAACGCCTCTTCAATGGCGCGCTGCAATTGGCCGAATTCCTCGACCTTCTCAACCTTGATGGCAGCCTTCTCGAATCCCACTGTCATCTCCAAACACCCTCGAATCTGGAGCGGGAGACGGGAATCGAACCCGCGACCAACAGCTTGGAAGGCTGTGACTCTACCACTGAGTTACTCCCGCTTAAAACCAGCTATCAGCCGTCAGCTTTCAGCTAAACCTCAGCGGCTAAAGCCGCGTCTATATTCCGACTCCTGACGGCACGGCTAAAGCCGTGCCCTACCCAAAGCCCGCCCATACAAACTCTGGAGCCGATGACCAGGATTGAACTGGTGACCTCTCCCTTACCAAGGGAGTGCTCTACCAACTGAGCTACATCGGCTCAACAATCCACCGTGACACTAAGATCCCTCGCAAACAACGCTCGGGATTTCGCCAGCGGGCTCACGCCCGCTAAACGGCTCAACATCGGCTCAAACCCAGCTGTCAGCTATCAGCCCTCAGCTACTTCAAATCTTGAAGCCGACCAAATTCCGCTACTCGGCGTCGCTACCCTTGTCCGGGTGCAGTACATCCTTGCGTCGGACCCAGCTCTTCACCGCAAACATCGCCAGGATCGCGAGCGTGATGCCTCGAATCCGACGGTCGCCGATTGTAGCCCAGGTCAAAAGTCCCAGAGCTACGTAGGCGATCAAGGCTGCGGTTAAACGATTCACAGCAAACCATGGTGCACAGGGAAGGATTCGAACCTTCGTACCCCGCTAGGAGGAGCAGATTTACAGTCTGCCGGCTTTAACCACTCACCCACCTGTGCAGAAACTATCGGGCGATGCAGCCGTTGTGCTCCATCCGGCAGCCACCTTCATGCGGACCGCCGGAGGGCACTCCGATTAGCCCACAGAACAAAATGCAGCACAGTCACACTTGCACTTCCGCAAACACAGTTCCGCAATTTTCGCAACGCAGGGAAACCAAGAATCGCGCACGCAAGACCGCGCGAAGATCACTACACGCCGGAAAAGTTCCGAATGGAGTGCGTTTGGAAAAACCTGTTGCGCCGCTATCGACTCCGCGACTGCCGGAAATTCGTTTCCTGGAGCTGGCGAAGGGATTTGAACCCCTGACCCTCTGATTACAAATCAGATGCTCTACCAACTGAGCTACGCCAGCTTAGGGACAACCGCGCTTTCGGGCGCAAGTAGACCCTGAATCCCTTCCAGATGTCCGGGACAATTAGTTAAGTTATCACAATGGCAATTATCGGTGCAACCGGGGTTTAGATAAGCTCGGCAACCTAAGCCTGGCGCAAAGGTGCAGAAACGAGACGCCCAAGTCTAAGCGCCTTTTGCGCCCTGTCAGTCTGGCTACCGGATGCTATCATTTCAACCCTGACCGCATTCCATGCGAATTAGGCGCACTCTCCCCATCGCTCTTGGGGTCGTGATTATTGCCGCGGCCGTCACTCTCGCCGTCCAACTGCGAAAACACGCCCCGCCCGAACCCGCACGCCTGTTGCCTGGCGGCGATGCTTTCCTCTATCTGAATCTGGGCTGGGCACGGAAAGCAAACGGGGGAAACAACCTGCCCGCCGTCTCGCATGACCCGGAATACGAGCGCTTCATTCAGCAAACCGGAATCGAGTTTGAACGCGACCTGGACGCGGCTGCATTCGCCATCCATTACCCCGCGAAATGGCCTGATGGCGGGAGTGGCGGCTCGGCCCCCGAGCCCCGTTTCTCCGAAGTGTTTGTAGGAAAATTTCACAGTGAGCGGCTGCGTGCCTACCTGAGGCAGCTCGCGCAGTCTGTTGAAAATTACAACTCGCTCGACATTTTCACGATTCCCCTGGAAGGGCGGACGTTTCGCGTCGCTATTCTCAGCGTCGATTCCGTAGCCGCGTCGAATCAGGACGATCCGGCCGTGATTCGCGGCATGGTGGACCGCTCGCGCCGTCTCGCTTCGCCGTTTGGCGGTCCCGCCTTGCTTCGCCGTTACTACAAGCGCGTGCAGTTCGCCAGCCCGGTTTGGATGGTTGCGCACATTCGGCCTTCCGCACCGGCCTTTGGCGGCTGGAGTGCCGTTTTTTCTAAGCCAGCGGATCTGGTCATTTCTGCGAGTTACAACCCGCTGCATCTGCCTCTGCGGCCGGGCTCGCTGCATGTTCGAGCTGAAGCTCTGGCGGGTTCAAGCGATGACGCGCGCAGTATTGCCGACAAGCTGAATGTCTTTCTAACCATGTTTCACAGCGCTGAAGGTTCCGTGGGCAGTCAGGGCAGCGATCCGGACGTGAAGGCCTTGCTTGACAGCTTGCAAGTTCACCAGGAAGACCAGCGAACCATATTGAGCGCAACGTTGCCAATCGGATTTTTGCGAAAAATGCTATCCGGATCGTCGGAAGACCTGCCCTCGCTTCAATCGTCGCCCGCCCAGCAATCCCCTGCCAGGCGATAATCTGCGACGGTCTCTGAAATTAAGGGCAGTCTCTGCAACAAAAAGTCGTGCCGTGCGTCTCATTCGTTGTGGGGCGAGCCCGCGACAAACGGCCTCGACCCGTGCAGGTACAATAAAAGCTGATGTCGAGCCTACCACTTCCGATCGCCGCTTTCTTCGCTGGCTTGATTTCGTTTCTCTCGCCGTGCGTGCTGCCTCTTGTTCCGGGATACGTTTCTCTTATCTCCGGCGTGGGCGTGGACCAATTGAAAACATCCCAAGCCCAGCTTATGCGCCGGGTTATGGTGAACTCTCTCGGATTCATCCTCGGCTTCAGTGTGGTCTTCATCACGCTGGGAGCGATTTCAAGCGAAATCGGTCAGGTCGCGGCCCGCTACAAACACACTCTGTCGATCGTGGCCGGCGTCGTCATTATTCTGTTCGGTCTGCATCTGACGGGGATTTTCAAGATCAAGGCACTCTATGCCGACACTCGCATGCACAGTCTGAAGGGCGGCAGTACGCCGATTGGGGCATTCGTGATTGGCTTTGCGTTCGCCTTCGGCTGGACTCCGTGCCTGGGCCCGATTCTCACCGTGATCCTGACCCTGGCTGCAGGAGAAGAAACGCTGGCAAAGGGAATCCTCCTGCTGGCGGTCTATTCGCTTGGACTGGCCGTGCCGTTTCTGTTGACCTCGTTAGGGATCGAGCGCTTTTTGAAGTTTTACAGCCGCTTCCGTTCGCACATGCATGCTCTGGAAGTGGCGAGCGGCGGCTTGCTGATCGCGCTCGGAGTGTTGCTGGTGATAGGCCGCTTTACTTTGATTTCAAACTGGCTTTCGTTTTTGAACCGCTTTGCTTTGTGACGTTGCATTCGACAATGGAGTTCTGATCTGTGAAACGTAATCCAATGGTGCTCGTAGTGGTGGCGCTGGTGGTCGCGCTGATGTTGTACGTGGGTTTTCACATGGCTCGCCGCTCAGCCCCTCGCATCGCGAAGTCGACAGTCGCCCCTGACTTTTCTTTGGAGTCACTTGACGGTAAGAGTGTCCGACTGTCCGACTTGCGGGGTAAGGCCGTGCTCCTCAATTTTTGGGCGACCTGGTGCGGTCCCTGCAAGATCGAGATGCCCTGGTTCGTGGAGTTGCAGAACCAGTATGGGGCGCAAGGCCTGCAGATCGTCGGCGTGGCGATGGATGACGCCAGCAAGGAAGACATCGCCAAGTTTGCCAAGAGCATGGGCGTGAACTATCCCATCCTGATCGGGAAAGAATCGATCGGCGATCAGTACGGAGGTATCCCCGCCCTGCCCGAAAGCTTTTTTATCGGTCGTGACGGAAAAATGGTGGACAAGATCATCGGACTCAAAGGCAAGAGTGAGATCGAAGACGCCATCAAGAAAGCACTGAACACACAGCCGGCGAACAGTCAGGCGGCTGCCGTCCCGGCGCAAGGCGCGCAGCCTCAGAAGTGATAATAGAACGCGGCTGACATTGGTTCTAAGATGTCAGTGCGGGGTGGAGCCTGTTCGGCTGGGCTTAAGAACAGGACTAGAAATAAATAAAATAAAAATGACCAGCAGTCCGATCTCGCTGCCAAGTAGACACGGAATCCGCATTCGTGCGGTTTCTCGGGTGTCCCTGTCTGCACTCGTTCTCTTGGCCGCCGCGGCTTGGGCGCAAACCGGCAAGCCGCCGTCAGTGACGGTGGCGCCCGTACCGGTGGTCACGGCCGTTCGCGCCGCGCAGACCATGGTGAACCTGGATTTCCGCGTCCCTCACGGCTATCACATCAACTCGAACACTCCCAAATCTGAGTTCCTCATCCCCACGGCGCTGAAGATGGATCTGCCCACCGACATTATTCTGGGAAAGATTGCATATCCCGCTGGCGAGGACTTGAGTTTCCCTTTTTCCCCCGACGAGAAACTGAACGTGTATACCGGAGATTTCACCATCGGACTGGCCGTGCATCCGCTGCGTTCGGTTACTCCCGGAAAATACGTGATGCACGGTGTGCTGCGCTACCAGGCCTGTGACAATGCCGCCTGCTATCCGCCGAAAACTGTACCGGTCAGTTTCAACGTGAAGGTGGTCAAAGAGCCGCCGGCTCACCGAAAGAATCCTGCGCAGAGCCCGCACGTGCATAACTAGCTGTCAGCTGTCAGCTTTCAGCCGGGACCCACCGTTTTTTGACTAACACCGTCTGCGTCCCTAAGATCTCCTCCTAATGAAACAACTCCTTCTGTGGGTTCTTTCCCTGGCGTGGTTGTGTGCAACCTGCCGCGCGCAATCGTCTTCGTCTCCGCTTCTGGTCATCGATGACGTCACCGTGATCGATGTCAGGGTGACCGACGCGACCGGTGCGCCCGTGCTGCCGCATCGCACTGTGCTTGTGAGGAACGGACGCATTGAGCAAGTCGTCAAACCCGGCGATCTCCGCGGTTCAAAACCGGCTGGAGTTCGCATCGACGGCAAAGGGAAATTTCTTATTCCCGGACTGTGGGACATGCACGTTCACGTGGTGTTCGGAGATTGGTTCCCTCGCGGAAAAGAGATTGCTCTTCCTCTCTTCATCGCCAACGGTGTAACTGGCGTTCGGGACATGGGCGGAGAGCTGGAAGTGCTTCAGCAATGGCGCAAGGAAATTTCCGCCGGAACATTGCTCGGGCCTCGCATGGTGATTTCCGGGCCGATGCTCGACGGCCCGCAGCCGCGGTTTCCGAGTTCGATTGCAGTTGCTACTCCAGACGATGGTCGACGCGCAGTGGATGATCTCAAGCGGCGGGGGGCGGATTTCATCAAGCTGCAATCGCTGGTTCCACGCGAGGCGGTCTTCGCCATCGCGGACGAAGCACATAAACAAGGCATTCCTTTTGTCGGTCACGTCCCAGATGCAGTGCGCGCGTCGGAGGCCTCGAATGCGGGCCAGCAGAGCTTCGAACATTTGATCGGGGTCTTCGAGGGCAGCTCGCCGCGTGAAGATGAATTCCTCAAAGGCTCGAAAGGGCCAGGAAAGTTTCTTGCAACTTATGACCCCGGGCGCGCAGCTAAACTGTTTGCCCTGCTCGCGAAAAACCACACCTGGCAGTGCCCCACGCTGGTCTGGGAGCGTGGCGGCAACCTGATCGACGAAGCTGACTTCGCCCACGACACCCGTGCCAAATACGTTCCGGCGTACTGGAAGGATGTAACGTGGAAGCGATTCACTGACCAGATCCTTCACGAATTCAACACGGATGACCTAGCCACACGGAAACGCTTCGTCGAGAAAGAATTGGAGGTCGTGCACGCCATGCACCACGCCGGAGTTCAGTTTCTTGCCGGAACGGATACGCCTCCGGGAGTCTACGTTTTCCCCGGTTTCAGCTTGCACGAGGAGTTGCAAAGATTCGTGGCCGCGGGGTTCACGCCGATGGAGGCACTGCAAACGGCGACGCTTAATCCAGTAAAGTTTCTCGGACTGGAAAACCAGCTGGGAACTGTGGAAAAAGACAAGCTGGCCGACCTGGTTCTGCTCGACGCAAATCCGCTCGACGACATTCGCAACACGCAGAAGATTGCCGCCGTGATCGTCAACGGGCGCTATCTGTCACGCGCCGATTTGGACAAGATGCTCGCGCGAATCGAAGCGGCGGCGAAAACGAATTGAGACGAGGTCCAGCTAAGAAACCTGCCTAGTTCGCACCCATAGACGAGAAGTTTCTCCAGTCGGTGCGCTTCCGCCACCCTGTCATGTTGAGCGGAGCGGTGAGGGTCGCGAAGCGATCGTCACCGCGGAGTCGAAGCATCGCTATAGCCGCCACTGCGGCATGGTTCCGCGTGTATTTTCTGAAATTCTGAACGACCGCGCACCAAGGCGGGGGCACTGCTGGGAGTAGGGATGCTTCGACTGCGAAGGACCTTCGCTTCGCGAAGCTCGTTCTTCGCTCTGCATGACAGTGAGTCTTCAAGCTTCGCTGCTGCCAGTTTCAGCCTTTGCTGCCTTGCTTCTTTGCCACCTTCGCCCAAGTGTCCTTCAGCGCCACAGTTCGGTTGAATACTGGCCTGCCCGGCTTCGAGTCGGGATCGGCGCAGAAATACCCCAGGCGCTCGAACTGATAACGGCTGCCAGCAACGGCATTGGCCAGCGACGGCTCAAGCTTCGCATGGGTCAGCACTTCGAGTGAATTCGGGTTGAGATTGTCCAGAACATCCTTGCCCTCTTCTACTTCGTCGGGATCTTCCTTGCTGAACAGATTTTCATATATGCGCACCTCAGCGTCGATCGCATGGGCTGCCGAGACCCAGTGGATGGTCGACTTCACCTTGCGCCCGTCGGGAGCATTCCCCCCCCGCGTCGCGGGATCGTAGGTGCAGTGAACTTCGACCACTTCACCCTTGTCGTTCTTCACTACGCTATTGCAGGTTATAAAGTAGCCATAGCGCAGGCGGACCTCGCGCCCGGGCGAGAGTCGATAGTACTGCTTGGGCGGATCTTCGCGGAAGTCGTCCTGCTCGATGTAGAGTACCCGTGAAAACGGCACCTTGCGCGTGCCCGCATTCGCATCTTCAGGATTATTTACCGCATCCATCTCCTCGACGTGATTCTCGGGATAGTTGTCAATCACAACTTTCAGTGGGCGCAGGACAGCCATCACGCGCGGGGCGCGCTTGTTCAAATCCTCGCGAACGAAGTGTTCGAGCATGGCGAGTTCAATCGAGCCGGTAGTTTTCGAGACGCCGATAGCTCCGCAGAAATTGCGGATCGCTTCCGGCGTGTAGCCGCGACGGCGAAGCCCCGAAAGCGTCGGCATGCGCGGATCGTCCCAGCCCCGCACACGCCCTTCCTGCACAAGTTGTAGCAGCTTGCGCTTGCTCAGTGAGGTTCAGTCGATCGAACTCGATTTGCTGCGAAGGGAAGATACCCAGCTGCTGGATGAACCAGTTGTAAAGCGGACGATGATCCTCGAACTCGAGGGTGCACATGGAGTGCGTGACCTTTTCGAGCGAGTCCGATTGTCCATGGGCGTAGTCATACATCGGGTAGATGCACCACTTGTTGTCGGTGCGGTGATGCTCGGCGTGAAGAATGCGGTACATCACCGGATCGCGCATGTTTAGATTGGGCGAGGCCATGTCGATCTTCGCCCGCAGTGTGCGCGAGCCGTCGGGAAACTCGCCGGCACGCATGCGTTCAAACAAATCCAGATTCTCTTCCACCGTCCGATTGCGATACGGACTATCTTTCCCAGGCTCGGTGAGGGTGCCACGGTACTTGCGAATCTCCTCGGCCGACAGGTCGTCGACGTAGGCTTTTCCACTCTTGACCAGTTTCACCGCCCACTCATAGAGCTGACCGAAATAGTCCGATGCGTAAAAGAGCCCGTCCCAATGGAAGCCAAGCCAGCGCACATCCTCCTGGATGGAGTCGACGTATTCGGTTTCTTCTCTTTCCGGATTCGTATCGTCGAAGCGGAGATTTGTGTGTCCGCCAAACTCGTCGGCGAGTCCGAAGTCGAGGCAGATGGCCTTGGCATGTCCGATGTGCAGGTAGCCGTTGGGCTCCGGAGGAAAGCGGGTTTGCACGCGGCCTTCGTATTTCTTGGTCTTCAGGTCCTCGAGAATGATGTCGCGAATAAAGTTGGACGGGCGAGGCTCCGGAGCAGCGCTTCCTCCGGGAGTGAACGTATTCATTATTTGATCTTATCGCAAGAAACAGCAGGGAGAGTGCCGACCGGGTAGCCGAACCGCACAAAGACCAGAACGCACCCCAGAGAAAATCTGAGAATGTCATGCTGAGCGGAGTGGTGACGATCGCGAAGCGATCGCCACTGCGGAGTCGAAGCATCGCTATGGCCGCGCTTGCAGCCGGGTGTGAGCGGAAAACTTCGACTGCCTGCGCTGAGTGGGATGCCGTGCGCGGAGCCGCAGTTGGCATGGCGATAGGGATGCTTCGACTGCGAACGCTTCGCTCTGCATGACAACGAGGCTAGACTCCAGCAGAAACGACCTGACCTGGCGCAGCAGCCAGCGGCTGCCGGTCAACGAGCTTGCACCGATATCGTACATGACGCCAGCGCGTCATCTCCACCAGCGGCCTCCAGACCGGATTCACCAGATCGTGCTTGATCAGCAGGTGCCAGAACATTCGCGCGCTTGTAGAGGTACGACATGGCCAGGTACAGCGGCACGGCCTGCCAATCTTCCGGACGTCGCCGCCAGATTGAAGCGTGCGAGAACAAACGCTGATAGATCCAGGCGTAGCCGCGTTCGAGTTCCGCCGGGCTCATGTGCCTGGGTCGAAAGACCGCGTGACCGGTGTCATAGAGAGTCCAGTTGCGATGCAAGAGACGTCCTTCAGCTTCCATTTGGCGGAACAGCGGCGTCGCAGGATAGGGCGTGAGGATGTGAAACGTGGAGCACTCCAGCCGGTTCTCTTCAACCCACTCCGCGGTCCGCGCGAAGACGTCTTTGCGGTCGTGGTCGAATCCGAGAACAAACGAACCATTCACCTGGATGCCGTGGTCATGCAGCATTCGCACCCGCCGCGCGTAGTCGGAAGTCCTTCGCGTCTTCTTGTGAGCTTCTGCGAGGTTGTCATCGGAGAGCGATTCGAAGCCGATGAAGACGCCCGTGCATCCCGCCAAAGCCATGTTGCGGATCAGGCTGGGATCATCGGTGACGTCGATCGTCACGGCTGCACTCCAGATTTTGTTGAGCGGCCTCAAGGCTGCACACAGAGTCTGGAGATAGTCACGGCGTGAGCCCAGATTGTTGTCGATGAACACCGCGTAGGGTTGATTGTCGGCCTCGAACTCCTCGACTACCTGCTGTGGATGCCGCATGCGGTATGGCATGCGCAGGCCATCGGTTGCGAGATAGCAGAAGCCGCAACGGTTATGGCAACCGCGAGTGGCAATCAGGCAACCCTGGTTCGGTAGGGGAGCTGAGGGAGAGTCTTTAGGACAGGGAGGCTCTCCCAAAGTAATGTCGACTTCCTCCAGTCGGTCTCGGATAATCGCTTCGTAACCGGACAGTTTGATGGCCCCGAGCTGGAAATGGCTCGGGGTTTCGTTCTTTTGGGATGTCCTTCTCGCGACGTAGCGCTGTCTTAGCCACTATCCGCCCATGGTGAGCACGACTCTGAATCTCGCCCTTCCGCTGATCATCTGGTCATAAGCTTCGGCAGCCTTCTCCAGCGGATAGCGCTCGATCATCGGTCGAACACCGCTGAGGGAACTGAATCGAAGCGTGTCTTCGGAGTCCTTGGCTGTGCCGGATGCCCAGCCCTGAATGGACTTGCGTCCGCCAATGATCTGCAACGGAGTGATCGTGAGAGGTTCCGCGCCTGCCCCTACAACCCATAATGTTCCATTTCCCGCTAATCCGTCGACTAAGGCCGAGATCGATTTCGAATCGGGCGCGGTGGCGAGGATCACGCGTGCTCCTCCTAACTTTTGCAGAGCTTCGGCGGGAGCACCCGCGCTGGTATCGATATATTCGTGCGCGCCGAGCTTCTTGGCGAGCGGCTGCTTATCTTTGCCTCGACCGATGGCGACCGTACGAAATCCCATTTGACGGGCATATTGAATGCCGAGGTGACCCAGGCCACCGATGCCCTGCACCGCGACCAGGTCCCCGCCGCGCGCTCCCGAATTGCGCAGCGAGTTGAATACGGTGATCCCGGCACACATTAGCGGAGCGGCCTCGGCCGCGGGCAAGTCGTCGGGCATCGCGGCGACCGCTTCCGCCGGCGCAACCATGTATTCCGCGTAACCGCCGTCGAAGTGGATGGCAGTAATCTTCTCGAACTGGCAAAGAATGAAGTCACCGCGGCGGCAGGGGTCGCACTGGAAACAGTGTCCGCCATGCCAGCCCACGCCGACCCGTTGACCGGGCTTCCAGAGCGTGACGTCCGCGCCAATCGCATCGATGCGCCCGGCAATCTCATGTCCCGGGACACGCGGATATTGAATTCCTGGCCAGTGTCCTTCTTTCACGAGCGAGTCGCTGTAGCAGATGCCGCAAGCTTCCATCTTGATGCGCACCTGCCCGCGACCGGGCTGCGGAATCGGGCGCTCGACTACTTCGAAATTTCCACCTGGCTTGCTGACTTGGACGGCTTTCATGCGGGACCTCTCTGGATGCTTGCGGGAAATATGCGCGGAATTGTTGACGAACTTTCTAGTCCGCCAGTCAAGGATGCTCTAGGCCAAAGCTATAGATCAGAATCAGGGCTGCGGGGATGCAAAAATCAGCAGAGCAATTCTCAACGCCGCTCGCCTATGCGAGTTTCTGGATCGCCTGCTCAAGCCGCCTGAGGGTGGTCTCCCGACCCAGTACCTCCAGCGTCTCAAATAGCGGCGGGGCATTCTTGCGGCCGCAGACGGCTACTCGGATGGGCTGGAACATCTGGCCTGCCTTGATTCCCATCTCCTGGGCGGCGGCGCGGAGAGTTTGGTCCAGCGGATCATGTTTGAACTCGGTGTGCGCCAGCACTTCCCGCCCTCGCTTCAGGACTTTCAGCGCCATGGCGGCGTCTCCCTTTTGCGGGATGAGTTCGGTGGCGTCGTAGGGCGGGAGTTGGTCCACGAAGAAGAAGTCGGCTACGGTCAGCACGTCCCGCAGCAGCTTGATGCGCTCGCGGATCAGCGGCGTGATCTGCAGGATCTTTTCCGGAGCAACGTTGAATCCGGCGGCTTGTACGATGGGCAGCAGGCGCGCACTCAGCTCTTCCAGCGGCAGAGCCCGAATGTGTTCCGCATTCAGCCATACCGCCTTGGGGTCGAACATTTCTTCGGGGGCGACGTTGGCGGGCGAGAGCTTGCCCTGAGCCTGTCGAAGGGGCGCCCGCCCCACATCAGGCTCTTTGAAGTTCACGACCGCGTTCGAACGGTTGATGCCTTCGAGCGAGAAGGTGTCGGTGAGTTCTTGCAAAGACATGTTCTCGCGATCATCTTTCGGCGACCAGCCCAGCAGGCACAAAAAGTTGATGAAGGCTTCGGGTAGAAATCCCGCATCACGATACGTGGTTACGCTGACGACTGGGCCGTGACGGCGCTTGGAGAGCTTGGTCCCATCCGGCGCGACCAGCAGTGGCAGATGCGCGAACTGCGGCGGCTTGAAACCCGCGGCTTCAAAGATCAGGACATGCTTGTAGGTGTTCGAAAGATGGTCCTGGCCGCGAATGATGTGGCTGATCCGAAGGTCGACATCATCGGCACAGGACGCCAGGTGGTAAGTGGGCATGCCGTCCGAGCGCAACAACGCAAAGTCTTCGATGTCGGCGGCCGCCTTCACCTGCTCGCCGTAAACTGCATCCGTGAACCGCACTAGCTGCCCGGCATCGCGCGGCACGCGAAAACGTAGCGCAAAAGGTTCGCCGGCAGCGGCGCGGCGATCGCTTTCCGCGGGAGAAAGCTCCCGCATACCTGGGTTGAACAGCCACGTCCCCTGCGCCCCGGATCTCTCGCTGTCGCCTGCGTGCGCCGGAGTGAAATCCCTGTAAGCAAGGCCCTTCCGCAAGATCGTCTCCGCCATCTGGCGGTGAAGGGATCCCCGCTCGGACTGCTTGTACTCCTCATCCCAGTTTAGATTCAGCCACTTGAGCCCCTCGAAGATCGAGTTCACCGAGGCTTCTGTATTGCGTCCGACGTCGGTGTCGTCAAGGCGGAGAATCACCGTCCCACCATTCCGGCGGGCGTATAACCAGTTGAAAATAAAGGTGCGCGCGCTGCCGACATGCAGAAATCCGGTCGGAGATGGCGCAAAGCGTACGCGGGGCTTCGGTGTAAGGGCAGCAGTGCCTGGTGATTGGTTCATTCAGAATCCCTTGCGATGGTACGGGCGGCGGAAAAGTGCCGTCAAGCAAGTGGGGCGGTCGACGAAGCTAAATACATGATTTTCTGGCTTGTTAGGCGATGGACAGTGTACTTAAATCCTGTTGTGTTCGCTGCCGTACTATGAAAACATTAAGAGATTGTTTCCCCTCGAAACTTATGACCGTCTGCGCGCGGGAAACTTTTCGCCGGCCATATGAATAGCATTGCCATCAGCGTGGTGATCATTCCGGGCTTCGTCTCGGTGCTGCTGTTCCTGGTCTTCACGTATCTCCATGAACAGAGCCGGCAGGCCTATTTCCGCGCCTGGCAACTCGCGTGGGCTGCTTACTCTCTCCACTACGCGCTCGACGCCTTTTCGTTCTATCGGGCACCCTCGGCGCTGGCCTTCTTCGCGAGTTCAGTTTTCCTGGTCGCCATGGCGCTGTGCATCTTCGTTTCGACGCGCCTGATGCGCGGCCCCTATCGCTTTCGTTGGTATGATGCCGCGCTCGGTACGGTCCTACTCCTGCTTGCCTACCTGACCCTTCAGGGACACATAGTAGGCGGCACTTTTCAGCCGGATGCGCAGCCGACCCTTCGTCTCGGGTTAGGGCTTGCCATCGTGCTGCTCTATTGCTCTGCTGTGTTTTACATCAATGGACACAAGCGGGGTTCGCTTGCCTTCCAGGTGCTTGCTCTCGCGCTCGCCTTGTGGGCGGTGTTGATGGCTGTGGGCCAGTTGCGCAGTCCCTGGGGTGAGCGCCTGGGCAGTGCCAGCAGCATGTTTGGTCCCGTGCCCCAGATGCTGTTAGGCATCGCCATGGTCATGGTGCTGTTTGAAAACCAGCGCAATGCCGTGCAGGAAAGTACGCTGGCGCTCTCCACTCTGGGCGTCGACCCCCGGCGGCTGCTCTTCGCCAACGATTTGCTTCCGAGCATGGAGGCCGCTCTGGACCGGCTGATGGGCGCTCTCCCCATGCGCCGCGCCGCCATTTTCGTCGGCGCAGAGTGGAGCGGCCTCCTGCCCTCGGTGCAGCGGGGCTTTTCTCCTGGATTTCTGGAAACTCTCGAAACCAGCGGAACGGGAGAGTACATCTCCGAACTGGCTTATCGCCAGAGCGGTATCTTCACCGTCCATGATTTGTCGGAGATGAGAGAGCCTCTGCCCGCGGCCAAGGCTGGAACTTTCGCGGATTTCAAGCGTGTGTTCACGGAAGCCGAAATCCGCAACCTGACTGCCGTCAGTCTTCAAACCCGGGAGCACAATTTCGGTGTCATCCTGTTTCCGCACGCGGAGCGCAAGGCCTTCGGTTCGTCGGGCCCGCGATTGATGGTCGGATTGGCGCTGCAATTAGGCCTCACCCTGGAGAACTACGTCGTAACCCACGATGCCCATCGCCGCACAAAAGAATACGAATTGCTCACGGAGATGGGGCAAGTCATCAGCGCGCGTCTGAACCCGGATGAGATTTTGCGCACCCTCCAGACCGAACTCGGACACATTTTCGACACCAGCAACTTCTACATTGCATTCCGCGAGGGAGACGAGATCCGCTTCGAACTCGAGGTAGTAGGTAACCAGGTTCTTCCCAAGCGCTCCCGCAAGCTGGAAAGCGCCTTTACCGAACACGTGATCCAAACCGGTCAGCCGCTGCTGATTCGCTCGGATCTGGAAAAAACGCGCTCACGCTTGGGCCTCACTTATATCCCGGAACATCCCGCACGTTGCCTGATCGCGGCCCCGGTCTTTCTTAGCAACAAGCCAGCCGGAGCGATCGTGGCCATGAGCACCGAGCGGGAAAACCTGTTCGAGCAACGAGATCTGGATGTGCTGATCACCGCGGCCGGCCAGGTCTCGGTCGCAATGGAAAATGCGCGCCTGTTTGCCGACGAGCAGCGCCGCTCCCGCCAGCTGGCCTTTCTCAACAACATTTCCCGCACTGCTATCTCCAGTGATGACCCCGTCCACATGCTGGGCCAGATCGTGGGAGAGATCCAGAAAAACTTCAGCTTCGATCACATCGGAATCGGATTACTGGACTACGGGACCAAGGAGATTGAGATCAAGGCCGAAGCGGGCGCCACCGCTCACGCTGTGGGCAAGCGAATTCCCGTGGGAACAGGCATCCTGGGCCGCGTGGCCCGCACCGGAGAACGCGCCCTGGTACAGAATGCGGTGCAGGGCCAGCTTTCTGGCATTCTGACGGACGCTCGCGCCGTGCTCTGCATCCCGATCATCTACGGCGAGATGCTGCTCGGCGTGCTGAACATTGAAAGCCGGAGTGAGAGTGCATTTTCTCCGCAGGACGTCCTGATTCTCAACACGTTGGCGGATCTGCTTGCCACCGCCCTGCACAATGCGTTCGTCTTCCAGAAGCTGCAGCAGCAGTCGATCACCGACGGTCTCACCGGAATCAAGACCCGCCGTTTTTTCTGGGAGGCGTTGTCCGCCGAGTGGAAGCGCGCCTCCCGCTCGGGACGTCCTTTCTCCGTGGTGCTCATTGATCTGGACAAGTTCAAGGAAGTCAATGACACCCTGGGTCACTTCGAAGGCGACCTGGTGCTGGCGCGGGTGGGCCGGTTGCTGGAGCAAAAGTCGCGCCAGTCGAACGTGGTGGCTCGCTACGGAGGCGACGAATTTATCGTGCTCATGCCGGAAACAGGTCCCGACCAGGCCGCGGTGCTGGCCGAGCGCTTGCGCCAGTGGATTGCCAGTGATTCGATGCTGAGCGAGCACAAGATAACCGGCAGCTTCGGCGTCGCTAGTTTTCCCACGCACGGGTTTTCCATCGAGGATATCATCCGAGTCGCCGATGCCGGCATGTACGTGTCCAAGCGTTCCGGCGGAGACCTGGTATCGACTGCCCAGGAGTTCGCCGAGGGCCAGGACTTTGCCCGCCAGCGGCAACAGGTTTCCGCTTATATCGAGGGGTTTCTTCAACGCGAGCACGCCGGTCTGGAGCATCTTGAGGAACTGACCTCAACTCTTCGCAAGCTTTGCGGCGCCGATGAGGATCTCAACGTTCCGCTGTTGAAGGAGTCGATCGAAGCCCTGAGCCGCGCTGCCGAATCGCGCGAGTTGCGAACCTCGGGCCATGGTGACCTGGTGGCTCGCTACAGCGAGATTATTGCCCGGGCGCTTCGTATGACGGCCGAGGAGACCGCGGATCTGGTGTACGCGGCGCGCGTGCATGACGTGGGCAAGATTTTTGTAGCGGACCACATCCTGAACAAACCCGGTCCACTCACTGACGCTGAGTTCCAGAAGGTAAGAACCCATGCCCACGTTGGCGCCGAGATCGTGGCTACGCTCCCGCGCAGCAGCATGATGCGCGAGGCGATCGAACATCACCACCAGTGCTTCGACGGTACGGGCTATCCGGATGGCCTGCGGGGTGAGCAGATTCCGCTCTGGGCGCGCATCATCGGGTTGACCGACGCCTACGCCAACATGATGACGGAACAGACTATCTCGGCCGCTCGAACTCCCGGTCAAGCCCTGGACGAACTGGCTAAGATGAGCGGGACCCGCTTCGACGGGATGCTGGTGCGCCTGCTACTCCGCGAACTGAAGGCCGAGCGGGCTTCGTCTCTCGGTTCGTAAGAGTATTGACTGATCCCGCCATCAGTCTCTCCACTTGCAAATACAGTAAGGAAACTGGAAACTAGCTTGCCATGTCCGTTCCCCTTTCCCTGTCCGGTAAAGTAGCGCTCATCACAGGCGGTTCCCGCGGCATCGGCGCCGCCACGGTACGCCTGTTCACCGCGGCCGACGCCAAAGTTGTCTTCAGCTATCAGAAGGCCCGCGCGCAGGCCGAGGCCCTTGCCAAAGAGTGTGGCGAGGCGGCATGTTACCCGGTTGCCTGCAACCTCGACCGCCCAGACGCAGCCCGTGGCCTGGTAGCTGAGGCGGTTAAACGCTTTGGACGGCTCGATATTTTGGTCGCTAATCACGGCGTATGGCCACCCCAGGACGTCCCCATTGAGCGGATGCCGGATGAGCAATGGCGCTCGACACTCTCGATTAATCTTGACGCGGTTTTCGGCCTGGTCAAACACGCGGTCTCACAGATGAAGACGCAGCCCCGCAGCGGACCCGCCGCCGGCCACATCGTCTTGATCAGCTCCACCAGCGGGCAGCGCGGCGAGGCTTTCCACTGTGATTACTCGGCTACGAAGGGCGCGCTGATCAGCATGGTAAAAGGGTTGTCGACGGAGTTGGCTTCGGAGGGTATTTACGTGAATTCCGTGGCCCCCGGCTGGGTGCACACCGAGATGAGCGCCGCGGCGTTGGCAGATCCAAAAAGTGGAGAGCTAATCCGCCGCACCATTCCCATGGGCCGCGCTGGAACGCCGGAGGAGATTGCAGCTCCGGTGTTGTTCTTGTGCACTCCCCATGCCAGTTTCATTACGGGCGAGGTTTTCAACGTGAATGGCGGCGCGGTACTGGCCGGCTAAAAACCGCAAAAGCAACCAGACAGTCAGCACGCCCGTCCTTTTTTGCATCCAACCGGAGGAAAGTCTTTTGTTACTGCGAGCAGGAATGCCGCACCAGACGCTACAATTCTCATGGCACGCATCGAATCCTCAAGCTGAATGAAACTGCTTTTCCCCATACTGCTTTCGTCTCTTTTGTGGGGCCTGGCTCCGGCCAGTGGTGCGCAATCTTCGCCGCAGACCGAATTGCCAGCCGACAAGGCCCCGGCAGGTTCCCCAGTACTCTCTACCGATCAGGAGAATGCGCACAGAGCCCGGACGCTGCTCGATCAAGCCATTCAGACTCTTGGCGGCCAAGCCTACCTGGGAGTGCGCGACATGCAGCAGAGCGGACGTGCCTATAGTTTTTTTCACGGCCGTCCCACCAGCAACGGCGTGCTGTTCTGGCGCTTTACGCAGTTTCCCGACAAAGAGAGGATCGAAATCACCAAGGAGCGCGATATCGCCCAGATTTACAACGGCGATAAGGCATACGAAGTCACCTACAAGGGTGCGCATCCGATGGAGCAGAAGGATGTCACCGATTACCTCCGGCGCCGCAAGTTTTCTTTGGATATCATCCTCCGCACCTGGGTCAACGATCCCAGCGTCGCCCTGCTCTATGAAGGCAACGCCATTGCTGCGGAGCATCCAGCGTTGCAGGTGACGTTGATCAACTCGAAGAATGAGAGTGTCACCTTGTACTTCGATACTGACAGTCACCTTCCCATAAAGAAGACTTTTAGCTGGCGCGATCCCGTCGACAAGCAGCGCAATCTGGAGGAAGAAATCTACGATAACTACCGGCTGGTTCAGGGCGTCATGACGCCGTATGGCTTCACCCGCTATTACAACGGCGACATGGCCAGCCAGCGCTTCGTGAATGCCGTGAGCTACAACCAGGGGCTTGATCCCGCGATGTTCGATCCTAATTCTGGCTACAACCCAAATAAGCCGTCAGGCAAGCATTAGGGTGAGCTGTATTTCAAATTCAACTGCTGAATCGAAGTGTCTTACATCGCAGACTTCCCCTTGGCGAGGGTGGTTCCACATGGAGCATTCGGCCACGAACTGTGGCTGTTTTGCCACATACAGCTTCTGCCACCACGCTGTAGTCTATCCGCTTACCGCTCACAAACATTTCATTCTTGACTCAAGAGCAAACAATCCGCTTTGCAACAGAATGTAGTGGCATTGGTTTGCACAGTGGTGCCCCCGTTTCCGTGCGCATGCTGCCGGCGCCTCCGGGAACCGGCATCGTGTTTCGGCGCACCGATCTCGACGGCTTCGAAATTGAGGCCGTCAGCCGCAACGTAGCGCGCGTCAGTTACGCAACCAGCCTGATGAAGAAGGGCGTGCTCATCTCCACTACCGAGCACATTCTCTCGGCCTTCATCGGCATGGGCGTGGACAATGCCATCGTCGAACTGGACAACCTGGAGTTACCAATTCTCGATGGCAGCGCCAACCCCTTTGTCGAGATGATTCAAAAGGCTCGGATTCGCAAGCAGCGCCGTCCCCGCAAATATTTGAAGATTCGCCGCGAACTGGAGATGCGCGAAGGAAACAAGTTCATCGCAGTCTATCCCGCTGACACGTACTCGGTTTCTTATTCGATCAACTTTCCCCACCCGCTGATCGGGAAGAAAACTTTTCAGGTCGAGCTCTCCAACGGAAGTTATCTGCGCCACATCGCGGCCGCGCGCACCTTCGGGTCGCGCGAGGACGAGCGGACTATGCGCAATATGGGCCTCATCCGCGGCGCTTCCCGGGAGAACTGCATCGTCCTCACTCGCGATGGAGTCGAAAATGGTCCCTTGCGATTCCCCGACGAGTTCGTGCGGCACAAGGTTCTGGATCTGGTGGGCGACCTGGCCCTTTTGGGCAAACAGATCCTGGGCAAGGTCGTAGCCGATCGTGCGGGTCATGCCATGCATACCGCCCTGGTGTCGCACATCCTTCGCGACAAGACTCTTTGGGAAGAAGTGACCGTGTCCGAGGCTGCTGCTCCCAGCGCACATGCTTCCCGCGCGCACGTAACGGCTGGATCGCCGATTTAGATCTCCCGGGAAACAAGATCTTCCGACAATTCGACCAGGGGAACGCTTCGCTAATCTGCAGGCTCGCAGGGCGCCTCGTCGGGGCGATGGCGATCGTCTCGCCGCTGTTGCAGCAACATCTCCAGTTCAGCTCGGGTCTGTTCAATCACGGCGGCGGCAAAGCGCCGCGCCGATTCTTGCCGCTCCGCAGAAAGCTCCTTCACTCGCATGTCCAGCAAAGGAATATCTTCTTCAAACCAGCGCAGAGTTTTCTGCACCCGCGCAATACGAAAGTCGTTCGTCAGCATATCGGTGGCTCTCCGTTAGTCTTCCAGAGTGCCACATTCACGCCTGCGCACAAGTTTCAAGGTAAGTACCCGTCCGCAGCAGGTTTGTATGGCGACAGCAGAGAATTCGTCTACGGAGTTTGCGGAAACGGCAGAGTATTAATGATGGTGGTTAGCAGGCAGCGCAGAAGATGGTCGGCTTCGGACGGAGTGGTTCACCTCAGACGGGCCAAAGGCACAGGCCGCTTTGGGATGTATCCGGAGCTGCAGAAATCAGTGTGTTGTCCCCGACTCCCCTGCGGCGATGCGCGCCTTCGCTCCCGGAAATTCTTTTTCCATCTGATCATCAAGCCACTTCTCCAGCAATTGCTGCGAACTTTGGGGAACGTTGTGAAAGCGGCAACCGACACGACCCTTGATGTCAGCCCAGGCGACCTCAGCCTCCACATTCATGCTGAGGTTGATCCCGGGTAGCACAAACTTCAAATGCGGCGTAGCGCCCTTGGGCAGGGCCTCGCGCAGCATCAAGGCTATTCCACCTTCGCTGATATTTGTGCTGGTGGCCTTAACCTCTTTGTCGTCAAGCACCACATTCACTGCCATCTTTAACGGTTGACGGAAGTAGCGGCGCCGCTCCTTTACCATGAAATTCAAGGCAGCGTTGAAGCATCTCGAAGCGTTCAGAGTACTGATCGGTTTTTGCAGCACAAAGTTCGCGCCCAGCCCGAAAGCTTCTTGCGTGGTTGTCTTCTTTCCATTGAGGATGGCAAAGGTCACGGAATTCCTGTTGCTGGGCGTGGCGCGCAATCCTTGAAGCACTTCCAGGCCTCCTCTCAGATCATCGCAATCCACGATGACGGCATCGAACTTCTCGGAGACCAGGATTTCCGTGGCAGCCAGCGCTTCCTGGCAGACTTCCACGTCGATAGACAGATGTTCCAGTATGGGGCGAATCACGCGAACCAGATCCGTGTCCCGGCTCAACAGGAGAGAGTCCAAGGTCATAGCTTGAGTCTAGGGCCGCCCGCAAACGCACGAAAGTATCAAAGGTAATGGGGACCGCCAGGACTTTGGGCATGAAAGAAACGGACCCAATGAGACCTGCCTAAAATCTATGGCTGTGGAAAACACCACGAGCATTGTGAGCTGGAAAGTGACGGAGTAAAACTGTCACTGGTCTGTCACTGGCCGTCACTGCTCAAGGAATGCAAAAGCGCGTCTATCTTTCGCTAGGTTCGAACGTCGGCGACCGTGGAAGTCACCTGCGGGAGGCTATCACTCGTCTGGAATCAGCCGGCCACGTCGTCTCAGTCTCTTCGTTCTACGAGACCGCACCCGTCGAGGTGACGAACCAACCATGGTTTCTGAACTGCGTCCTCGAAGTAGAAACGACGAAGATGCCAAAGCAGCTCATGGCTGCCGTCCTCGCCATCGAGCAAGAAATGGGCCGGCAGCGCACCCGGAACAAAGGCCCCCGCACCATCGACATAGATATCCTTCTTTTTGGCAACACGGTAGTGGATTCGCCGGAGCTGAGGATCCCACATCCTGCAATGCATGAACGCCGCTTCGTTCTAGAACCTCTGGCAGAAATCGCGCCAGACGCGCGGCATCCGGTCTTCAACAAAACAGTTCGCGAAATGCTCGACGCCCTTCCAATGGGACCAACAGTACGGAAGCTCGGGACTAACGATGCCGGAAAAGAATCAACCACTAAGAATTAATGACTGCCTTACGGCACAATAATCCGGCTGCCCGCTTCCTGCATGGCCGCAACCGCCGGCTTTTCTGGAAATTGCGCGAAGAGAAAATCCACGAATGCACGCGATTTCGGCCGCCCTGACGTGCGCCCGTATGCCAGCCGCACCAGGAACACCAAGGCCTTGAGCGCGTCGGAATCCCGAAGATTCGAATACCCCACGTGCTTCTGTTCAGCCTCGCGGTATTCCTTCAGCATGTTTTCGACTTCCGCGGCAACTCTCTGCTGCGACGCGCTGGTGAGCGGCTGCTCGTAGTGGAGACCCGAGTTCACCAGCCGCTGGTAGCTCGCGCTCAAAGCTGAGAGCGCGGCAATCAGGTCGCGATCGTTCAAGCTGCGATCGCCGTGAGCGGCCTTGGCGAGCGCGTAAGTCAATCCCATCAGCAGATGCTCGCGCTCATACAGATATTGGTCCGGGACCTCAACCTGCAGAAACAAGGCCGCGGGGTCTATCTCGCCCGCCGAGCGCGGCTTTTCGTGCTCGCGTGCCTGTTGCAGGTAAGGGCAATCGCTCGGACAGTCCAGCGTCACTTCTCGCTGCTCGCCGCAACACTGCGGGCAGATCCGCCCGTGTACGGCGGGACAAAAGCGCTTCTCCTTGCGGATCTCGCAAATGGCGCAACTCAATAGTGGCTCCTCTTAGCATTATGGCACTCCGCGAGAACGTGAACGCGCAGAGAATGAGCAGGACGCTGATAGCCAGCGCTTCTTCCGTCCCCGGAGAACCTGTGCAGCGAAAAGTCGTTCGGGCTTCCGCAGACGGTTACCACGCTGGTACGCGCAAATAGCCCCTTTCGACATCATAATTTCCTGGCAAGCGCGTAAAAAGGGCCTGTGGCTCATGTTATATTGTTTTAACCCGCATAAAACATGGGCATTTTCCACAGGGCGCTGGTATAAAATTGCGCCCGTCGGAATAAAATTCAAAAGCTTTTTCGAGGAGGATGTATATGGCTTCAGGTTTGACCAAGACTCAACTCATCCGGCACCTGGCCGAGAAGACCGAGCTACCTAACAAGACTGCAGCGTCGTTTCTGGAGCAGTTGGCCGACGTTGCCATCAAAGAAACAAAAAAGAACGGCGTGTTTGTCGTCCCTGGCCTCGGCCGTCTGGTGAAGGCGCACCGCAAGGCCCGCGTAGGACGCAATCCGCAGACCGGCGAGCCCATTCAGATCAAGGCGAAGACCGTGGTGAAGTTCCGCGTCGCCAAGGCCGCGAAAGACGCGATCGCCCCCAAGAAGTAGTTAACACTGGGTCGAGTTTGAAGCTCGACTCTTTCTTGCGGATCGACGCGTTGAAGATCGATATTGAAGGCCGGCTCTGGCCGGCCTTTAGTTTTTGCCGCGCTCAACCAAAAGCGCCGGACACGGGAAAGGATCCCCGACATGCTCAATTGGATTGTGGTCGGAATCGGCGACATCGCCATCAGGCGCGTCATCCCCGCCGTCCAGTCCGAGCCTCGCAGCCGCCTGTACGGCCTCGTAACGCGCGATCCGGCCAAAGCCGTTCCATTCAACGTGCGCGTCTGGGCAACGTTGGACGAAGCTCTCGGCGATCCCGCGGTTCAGGCGGTTTACGTCGCGACTCCTGTATTTCTTCACGGAGTGCAGACGATCCAGTCGCTTCGCGCCGGCAAGCATGTATTGTGCGAGAAGCCGATGGCCATGAACGAAGCCGAAGCGCGCGCCATGTTGGACGCTGCAACCGCGAGCGGCAAAACTCTTGGCGTCGCCTACTACCGGCGTACCTATCCCAAGGTGCAGCGCGCGAAACAACTGCTCGAGGCTGGCGCCATTGGCAAACCGGTGCTCGCCGAACTCACCTGCCACGATTGGTTTGACGGAAAAGGCGATCGTAGCTGGCTCGTCGACCCAGTCAAGGCAGGAGGCGGACCGCTCTATGACATCGCCTCGCACCGCATCGATGTGCTGAACTTCCTTTTCGGCCAGCCGCTGCGCGTCAGCGCCCATCTCTCGAACGCAATTCATCACTACGCCGTCGAAGACAATGCAACCGTAATGATCGATTACGAAGGCGGAGTGCGCGGCATCGTGGACGTTCGCTGGCACTCAAGAATTAAGCGGGACGAATGCCGCATTCGCGGGACCGAAGGAGAAATGGAATTAACTCCGTTGAACGGCCCCGAACTTGTCTATCCTGGTGGTCGCGAAAATCTCCCGCTGCATGAAAATCTGCACTATCCCCTGGTGGAAAACTTCGTTGACGCGGTGGAAGGAAAGGCTCCGTTGCTGGCCAGCGCGGCATCTTCCATCTGGACGGACTGGGTCACAGAACGAGCGCGACGAATGGCCTTACTCTGAGGTTCCCGCGTCTACCTCCGTCGCGCCTTTTACTTCTCTGCGAATAGAGTTTCGTCTAATTTCTGCGCCGAGGCGCTTCGAACCGGAACCGCAGATCGTGAAAACACCGTACCGTGCGGATAGGCGTCGCCATTGAAACCGTGTGGCCAAGACTTGCCGTCCATGCTGACACCGGGGCTCGCAATGCCCGGATCGCGGAAGTGGCTGTCGAGAGTCAGGCCACCTGTTTGCGAATCAAAGTTCACCATGAACAAGCGGTGATCTCCGTATTCGCCCGAGTTCAAAACGATTCGGCGACCGTCCGCGTCGGCAGCGATCCAGTGCGGCTTCTGTTTCTCGTCGAGAGTTACCCGCGAGACTTCGCGTATGTGAGCCGGATCGGAGATGTCGTAGGCTGCGAGGGCGTGGGCAGAAAACAACGTCTGGATCCAGTAATGGCCGATCCGCAACGGCACCGCACATCTTTCTCCTTCAAACGTCTTCAAATGCCGAACCGAAGGTTGATCTGTCCCAACGCCGTCCAACTTGTACAATCCGCAAGAAAATGTGTGGATTAGAACGGTCTTGCCATCGGCGAGCAGCCGTGGTTCGCCCGGCAGGAGCTGCTCCGATCCGCGCGGACCCGGAGGTAGGACTATCGTCCGCAGCAGCTTCAAATCGGAGAGGCGCCACACCTGCACTGTGCGAGTGTCGGCTTCGGTCTTGTAGTGCATTGCGGTGTTGGTGCTGACAATCCGGTCGAGGGCGGGAACGAGCACCAAGCTGTAAGGGCGGATGAGTTCGCCCTTCGCCGTCGAGTCCATGGCGCTGCTGCTACGGATGAGGTGACCACGGTCGTCGAACTCTACGAGCCCTCCGCCGTCAGACTTGGGCTCATGGCCGCCGCGGTACTGGAACGTCGCGAGAACATGGCCGTTGGGCAGCCGCACGTAGGTGTGCGGGTGCATATATCCATCCAGCTCGCCGAACGACGCGACCAGAGACGGGTGTTGCGGTTCGCGCAAGTCGAAGAGCATGGTGCGCCCACTCTCAAAAGCGTTCGCCAGCAGAAAGCCTCCCATCGGCATTTCCAGTTCCGTGTGATGAGGGGTTCCGGTCGGGCCGGGGACTGCCGCTGAAGCCACCACTTGACCGTAATGTGCGGATGTGGCGTCCGCGTCCACGACTGCGAGGAAATCGTTGCTCTTCTTCGCATCGTCCCCCGCCCAGACGAACAAGTACGAATTGCTCTGAGCGTCTCCACTAGCCGCCCAGAACATCAGCGCCACGAAACAGAGATTGCGGATAATCTTCACGTTTATACCTTTACCTGAGGTTCCCATAGTTATTCCTCACTACCTTGATCGCACACGCCGCCGCCCGTCCAGACCCCACACGCGCCCGGCGTCAGCGGCGTAGAAGATGATCAACAGCAACATCAGCGGCAGCGTATCCAGCCTCGCCCCAAAGTAGCGCCACAAAGGCGCACCGTGCCCCGGCTCCCACCACGCAGCCAATGTCAGATTCAACAGGAACAAGATTCCGACAACGGCGGCGGGGCGCACCCATAGCCCGAGGAGCAGGCTTATCCCAACCAACAGCTCGACGACCCCGACCGTGTAGCCGAAAAATACGGCATGCGGCAATACCAAAGCGGACAGCACCGGGCGGTAGAACCCCACCGCAGTGCTGGTGATGTAATCGTGGAGATATCCCTGAAACCCTCCGTGAGCAAAGCCTGGGCCAGCCAGCTTATATTCGCCAAACAGCAGGAAGAATACCGACGTGGCGATGCGCACGCCGGCGATCGTTCTTGGCAGAGCAGGAGGAGTTGTAGCCATCGGTTCAGCAATGCGCAGCGGGAGAGCTGTTTCAGCCACCGGGCAGTCTAGCCGCCCGGCCCATCATTGGAGACGTACTGCTCGAGTGAATCCAGTTCATGACGTAGCTCATCCACGCGCCACTCCAGCAGATTGCGGATGGAAAGGATTCCTAGCAACTTGCCGTTGTCGTCAGCCACGGGAAGATGGCGGAAGTGCCGCTCCAGCATCGTGCTCAGCGCTTCTCCCGGTCCAGTATTTCGCGTTGCCATCTCGACGGGCGTCGTCATCAGGTCGCGTAACGGAGTGTTTTGCGGGTCCATGCGGCTGAGCGCCATTTTGCGCAGCACGTCCCGTTCGGTGAAGATACCCGCGACCCGATATTCGCTGTCGACCACCGCTACCGCCCCGACGTGGTGGTCAAGCATTTTGTGGATGGCTTCTGCCACGCTCGCCTCCAACGGGACCGCTGCGACTTCCCGGTCACAAAGCTCCAAAACGCCCATGAATACCTCCTTCGACGGACACGACATTGCGCCGGTCCGCTCACCGACAAGAAGACGGATTGACGCATTATGCTCGCGGCGAAGCCGATGTCAAGCGAATTTGCAAAAAATAACCCGGAGGACGCCCATAGGCCCTTCCAAGAGAGGAATCACTTTAGATCGCTGCGGACGACCTTGCCGTCTTTCATGACGAACTGCACACTTTCGAGCACTTTGATATCGCGCAGCGGATCGCCGCCGACCGCGATAATATCCGCAAATGCGCCCGGCGCAACCACACCGATTTTGCCTTCCATGTCCAGCATCACTGCGGCCCGCGAGGTTGCGCTCTGAATCGCGTCCATCGGCTGCATGCCAAAGTCAGTCATGCGTGAGAACTCCTGCGCCATGGGCTCAGTCCACGGAATCCCGCCCATGTCGGTGCCGAAGACAATCTTCACGCCCGCCTTCAGGGCCTTTCTGAACGACGGCTCGTGCACCGAGGCCCGTAGCCGGTCGCGTCGTCCTTCCGGGGTGTCGGCTGGAGCCCAATCCGTGTAATATGCCGCGATCGTCGGCACATACCACGTGCCTTGTTTCAGCATCTGTGAAATCGCGGCGTCGTCCAGATCAAGCCCGTGCTCAATGGAGTCGCATCCGCCATCGAGCGCGCGGCGCAGGCCGATCCCGCCATACGCATGGCACGCTACCTTCTTGCCCCACCCGTGGGTCTCATCCACAATCGCGCGCAACTCCTCCACCGTGAGGGTCGGCTGGGATACAAGCTCACCGTTCTTTCCGGCCCACGAACGGTGCGTCATGTACACCTTGATCCAATCGGCGCCGTGGTCGAGCTGTTCGCGGGCTGCCTTGCGAGCCTCGACTGGCCCGTCGATAAGCTGAGCCCCTTTCGGCATTTCCAGCTCGGGCGCGTAGCCTTCCAGCGGATAGCCGCCTGTGGTTGAAATGGCTCGAGTGGAGACGAAAAGACGCGGCCCGGGAATGTAGCCGGCGGCGATCGCCTGCTTGATACCAACGTCGCCATAGCCGGCGCCTTCGGTCTCCACGTCGCGGAGTGTGGTGAATCCCTGTTCCAGCGCGCGTCGAGCGGAAACCGTTGCCCGGGCCGCCCGCAAGGCTAGAGGAGCGTTCAGAATGTTGGCATCGTATCCGCCCTGCGCCGGAGTTTCGCCTTGCAGAAAAATGTGCGTATGCGAATCGATCAGGCCAGGCAGCACCGTGGCTTTCGACAGATCGATGACCGCTGCGCTGGGCGGAAGCTTCGCGCTTGCGGCGTCGGAAACGCTCTCAATGCGATCCCCCTGGATGACGATGACCTGATCGTGCCGCGGCTTGTCTGACTTACCGTCGATCAGCGTGCCTGCCCGAATCACCGTGACTGTCTGTGAGTTCGACGGCTTTGAATCTTGCGCAGCCAAGCCGGCTGCCAAAGCGAGAAACATCACCCACCATAAGTTTTTCACAGGTCTCCTCAGTAACTTCGCAAAGAGTTATCGGTTTCACAAAAGGACGACTGCCGCCTTCGCAGCGTTCGAGGCTGTATGGCGGACGGCGAGATTCTACACCAGGCAAACTCCGGCGAAGGAGGGTTCACTTCTCGCTCAATATCACCGCATCCGCCTCGATCTCCACCAGTATTTCCGGACTGATGAGCGCGCTCACCTGGACCATGGATGTGGCGGGACGAATTTCACGAAAGACCTCTCCGTGGGCCTTCCCGATCTTTTCCCACTCCGCGATGTTCGTTACATAAATGCGCGTGCGAACCACATCTTTCATGGTTCCGCCCGCTTTTTTCAAAGCGGTCTCTATGTTCTTGAAGATCTGCACCGCCTGCGCGTAAGGATCGCCCACGCCGACAATTTTTCCGTCCGCCCCGGTTGCGGTCGTACCCGCAACGTGGATGTGAGGTCCAACTCTCACCGCACGGGAGTAACCAACAATGGGCTCCCAAGGTGTCCCGCTCGAAATGTTTTGCCGTTCCACACAACCTCCAATTTTCCCGTTCATTCTACAGTTCCGCTTGTACAGTCAGGCGGCAAGCCCTGCAGGCCGCTCATGCTGCCCTCTCAGCCGAAAGGCTTGAAGCACTGTATCCCCATGATTGGCAGCCCATTCATCAGAGTGCCAAACAACTCACTGGTCGGCGGGCTCGTCTAAGTAATTAGAAATATGCATCACAACGATAAACAAAAGTCACTTGCATTTGAACCACTGCTGAGGTATTTACTCACGCATGAGGACTCAGTCCCGGTTGGGACTGACAAGCCGCGCGAGGGAAAGATCCGAGGGCCGAAAATATGATTCCGGAATCGCATCCGCTGCAGCACCTCTTTGAGGACTTGGTGGGACGTCACTACGCCGAGGAGATCGGCCTTCGGGATCCGCAATTGATCGCATACGTCTCGCACCTGCTCTCCGAATTTTGTGAGGCCGATCAACTATTCAAGGTCCGCGGCGCCGCCGATCGTCCGCTGGCTGACGTCGGCGAAATGCTGCTCGAGTCCGATCCGATCTACGGCCCCGCACCTTCTTTCGATCGTGAGCGCCAGGTGCGCAAACATATCGGCGACTTCACGCTGTTCTTTACCGGCATGTTTCCCGAGAGCGTCAATCATGTCCGCCTGCGCCGCCACCGCATGGAGAATTTTATCGACTGGATGAAGGCGGGTAAGGAAAGCTATTACATCGTCTCGAAGTTTGAGCACTTCGAGTACGCCAAGGTCGCGCCGCTGTTCGCAAGTCTTTCTCAGAACTTCGAAGGCTGCGTCTATGGCCTCAACATGGTGAAGAACGACCTGCAGGAAATGCAACATCCCATCACCCGGCGGGCCAACGAACTCATTATGTAATGTAGTTATTTTGGGGAACGCCTAAGGCTCTTTTTGCGGGAGGGAAAAAGCCCTTAACCGCAAAGGACGCAAACCTTCCGCAGTTGTGCTTCGCGAACTTTGCGGCTCCTCTTCGCGAACTTTGCGGTTAAAGTCTCTCCCCGAGACTAGACCGCAGCCCGCCCGAGATTGGCAATTCGGATTCCCTGCCGCGCGGCTGCAGATAGTCCCGAATTTCTTGAATCGCAGAAGTGACAATCGGCGTGGGATATTCCGGGTGATGAAATTCCAAATGCATGCCACGGCCCACGAACTGGAGCTTCAGCATGGAACCGCCCCAAGTCGACCCTGCAATTGCGACTTGCACCGGGCGAGGGCAGAATTCCGGGTGCCCGGAAATGAGTGCGTCGCTGCCTCCCAGCAGTACTGCCGTGTAGCAGTGATGCATGGTCTGAATCTGCAGAACAGTGGAAGGTGGGAGGTCTTTTAGGAACACGCCACCCTCGAGTTCCGACTGGACGATGCCGCCGTTCACCTCGTTGCTCAGGTTTGGATGGGGCGTGAACATGCTCGTTACTAAGCTTTAGAGGATGGAACCTCTGCGGAAGTTTACTTTAATTTCGGGACGTTCGTCATTCCTGATTCGGGATGACGGGTGGTCTGCTTGGTCGCCGACTTCTTCGCCGCTTCGGCCCGTTTCCGCTCCTGATGGCGGCGATCATGGAATTGCTGGTCAGACGCTTGTTTCTTCATACTTCAGTCTCCCATAGCCCGAGAAAATTAGCCATTCTTAGCCCGTTCTGGGTCTCCGCTGTAGCACGCTCCAGCAGGCTCACGCGCACTTCATTGACAATTCCAACTGCTATGCGTTGAAGAGACGCCATCTGTTCTGTATATTCAGTCTGTACTGAATCCACAGATATGGCAGCTCTGACCGGAGTGCAAAAGCAATACATCCTCCACTGGGGCGAGATGGGTACGCGCTGGGGAATCAACCGTACCGTCGCTCAGATTCACGCGCTGCTCTACTTGTCGCCGACAGCGCTTCCGGCCGAGGAAATCGCCGAGACTCTCAGCGTGGCCCGGTCCAATGTGAGCACCTCGATCCGCGAGCTCGAGACCTGGGGGATTGTACGCGCCGTTCACGTGCTGGGTGACCGGCGGGAACACTATGAGTCCATGAAGGATGTGTGGGAAATGTTCCGCCTGGTAATCGAGCAACGCAAGCGCCGGGAGATTGATCCGACCCGCGAAATGCTGCGCCGTTGCCTGTCCGATCTCGACCCCAAAGAATCGGGAGCCGACTATACGCGGGAGCGCCTGGAAGCCATGGCTGGGTTTTTCGAAGCCGTCACGGAACTTCATGACCAGATGAAGCGGCTGCCGACTGGAACGGTGCGCAAGTTGCTTCGCATGGGAACCAAGGTGCGAAAGGCGCGTGCGGGATAATTCTTTTGGGGTTATTTCTTTTCGTACAGAACGTCCCCTCTGGAAAGTTGTGATCGAACTCTACACCGCCCCAAACTCGCAGTGTTCCGTCCGGTAAAATGTGTTCATCTTCCTAAAAGGGACTTTCGCTATGAACGGACAAGGAAGCGGCAGCGCAGCGCCGGTCGCGCACCCCCAGAAAAAAGTCTGGATGACCTTAACCGGTCTCCCGCTGACATTCGCGATCGAGTGGCCGTTTCACAAGTCAACGTCGGGCGCAGATTTCTGGGTGCTGCATGCCGACATCCGGCTTGAAAATTCCGCCGGTCTGCATGCGCTGGTAGCGGTGAACTTGTCGGCGACGGTGCGAGAAGTTCTGCCCTCGCTGGAACCCAAGGATGCCGAGACCCCAGTGATCAATGCCCTGCGCAAGGAGGTTGATCGGAGGCAGATTGAGTTTGTGAAGTCGGGTAAATTGCTGCCGCTCGCGTTTTCCAGCCGCCACTACGACTTCAAACGCGAGAAGTGGGTATTTGGCAAGGCTAGCGATGAAGTGATCGCGGAATTTATTGAGCGGAAAGTGTACTGGCAATCCAAGCTCGGCGGCACGGCGCGGGTGTGGATCGCCGATCCGGCCGAGGCGCAGTATCTCGAGACCACGACTGCCCATCTGCTGGAAGTTGCCGCCAGGCTGGTGGCCGCACAAGGACTGCTTCGAATCGAAGGCGACTGGGCGGAGCCGACGGCTGGCCTGACCGCACATTCAGAAAGATTTGAAGCCTCGATGCGCCAGGCGCTGGAGGAGTTGGAGAAGAAGCACGCGTTCGAGCGAGGATGAGGACTGCCTGAGGCTATAAGATGGAAGCCGGGTCGCACTCGGCCACGACTTCTGTACGCTACAGGCTTGGCCGGCTTCCGGCTTCCGGTTCGAAAATGCTTTTCAGAACATAACCCATGATGAGAACCCGACACCTGTTTCGTAGTTTCCTGCTGCTTGTGACTTCCGCAGGCCTTCTCTTTGCGGCTCGACCGCAATCGAACGCGCAAACCGCTGCCCCGCCTCCACGTCCGGCCACGGACGTCCCGGCGATAGACGGCGGTGTCGGCCCCTGCGCGCTGCAGCTTACCGTCACCACGGTCGACGACAAGCCTGTCTACGACGCGAAAGTCAAAGTTCACATCGCGTATGGCTTTGGCGGATTCCACAAACTCGATCTGGAAGCCGGCACCAATGCCGACGGCAAAGTGAGGTTCGTTGGACTGCCTGCCCGCGTCCGCAGGCCCCCGCTGGAATTTCAGGCCTCGAAGGACCAATTGGTAGGCGCGCTCACCGCGTACGATCCTGCCACCGAATGCCACGCCCAACACACCATCACATTAGACAAGCCAAAGCCCTCACAAGCCCAGTAGCGAGCCTTCGAAATGAGTCATTGCCGCAAGCCGCTGTTCATTCCTCCATTCTTGTTTTTTCTAATGCTCATTCCGCTGCACGCCATAGCTCAGGAGCCGCCTGAGCCAGCCGAATGGAAGAGTTCAGACGCATCTGCCCAAAATCCACAAGACAAGCCGGACGAGAAGAAAGAAGCGAACTCGAATCGCGCGCAAGCACCGGCAGAGAAGAGGAAAGACCTCACCACCCAAGCCGCTGAAGCTACCAGACACATGGCCCAGCAAGGATTGGTTCGCATGCGCGATTGGGAAAGCGGATGGCTCACCGGCGTTTATGTGGAGAAGGGTCAGCCGCTTGTTCCTTTGACCCGCGAGGCCCGGCAGCAGATTTATCTACGCCAAACGCTGACGACTCCCGGGGCCTACATGAAGCGTATGTTTGCTGCGGGCATCGATCAGGCGCGTGGAGCGCCTTCGCAATGGGACGACGGTCTGGGAGGTTATGCGGAGCGCTTCGCCTCGCGTGAAGGCCAATTCATTACGGCCAACAGTCTGGCCGCGCTGGGAAATGCGAAGCTGCAATATGAACCGAGGTACGACCAGTGCCGCTGCAGCGGGTTCTGGCCGCGCACGCGGCATGCGCTGGTGCGGAGCTTTGTCACTTACAACCGCACCGAGCAGGAGATGCGTCCACAGTGGGCGCTGTATGGAGGCGCCTTCGGCGGTGGCTTAATTTCGACGGCGTGGAAACCGCATCCCCGGAATGCTTTCGCGGAGGGAGGTCGCGCCATGTTGGGGCAGGCCGGCTACGGAGCGCTGTTGAATTTCTTTACCGAGTTTACCCGCGACATCAATCGCAAGTTGGGTTCTAAGGCGAGGTAGTAGTCGCGCCCGTGCCGCACACCCTTCACTTCGGAAGTCGAGCGGCGTCGCTTATGTCTTTCACCATCTCCGAGGGCTGCCAATCGCCGCCGTGATACCACTTCACGATTTTTCCGTCAGGTCCGATCACGGCGCTGCTAAGGGTGTGAGTGATCAAACCACCTTCCGGCTTGTAAGCGAGCGCGAAGTAGTTTGCGATCTTTGGCAAGTCTGCCGGGCGCGGCGCGACAAACTCCCAGCGCTCGAATAGCGACGCCTGTTTGCTTCCTGCCACGGAGAATGCGTAATCACGAAGAACTCTGGGCGTGTCGTGTGCCGGATCAAAGCTGATGCTCAACAGGTGCGTCTTTCCGGAGAGCACGGCAGCGTTGCCGAGTCGATGGTAGATCTCAGCGAAGTTTTTGCCCATCCGCGGGCAGAAATCGGGGAAGGGACAACGCGTGTAGATAAATGTCAGCAGCAGCACCTTGCCCCGATATTGTTTCAGCGAAACCCGCTTGCCGCTCTGATTGGTGAATTGAAAGTCAGGCACTTCTTCTCCGGGCGCGGGAACGTGCACTGCGGCCGCCGGCTTGCCCGGTGCTGGAGTTGTATCCCCCGTGACTCTGACATTCTCCAGCCAGTAATCTTCATTGGCGACCACGACGTTGGCCGCGATCGAGTCGCCCACCGACAGTTTCTTCAATTTTCCCGCGTCCTTTATCTTGTAGGTCATGGCCATCGGGTCCATGAATCCAGGGATGGCATCGCCGTCGATCACTGCCGACTGGCTTCCCTGATCGATGGAGATGATCCGTCCCGTGAAGGGAAACCGCTTCACAGGCGGGCTCTTCGTTTTCGTGCAAGACCCAAGCCCCGCACACGCCACAGCGAGGACCATGAAAAGCAGTACTCGCGGCCATCGTTGTGGTGACTTGACTTCCAGATTTCTCCGCAAACCGCAATTCAAGCTGCCAGTTATTCCATTCATCCTGATCGTCATCTTGCTCCTGTAACCTGCAATTTCTTCCTTTCGCGCGCAACCGGGGGCAAAACCTTCGCACAAATGCAGCTCGTCAGCCCTGGCCTCCACCCAGTGATAGACTTCGCCCATGACGGACGCGGTCAAGCTTGCTGCGCAGGCCCTCTATGTGGTAGCTACGCCCATCGGCAACCTTGAAGACATTACCCTACGCGCCCTGCGCATCTTGAAGGAAGTCGATTTGATCGCCTGTGAAGACACACGCCAGACGCAGAAGCTACTCAACCATTACAACATCTCAACCCGTACCATCAGCTATCACGAACATAACGAGATGACGCGCGCCTCAGAACTCGTCCACCAGATGCAAGAGGGAGTGAGCGTCGCCCTGGTCACCGACGCCGGGATGCCCGGCATCTCCGATCCCGGATTCCGCCTGATTTCGCTGGCCATTCGCCATCAACTGCCGGTGGTCCCAATCCCCGGCGCGTCGGCCTTCCTGTCCGCGTTGGTGGCCAGCGGCCTGCCCGCTGACTCATTCCGCTTCAGCGGATTCCTCCCGGCAAAGCGCGGTGAGCGCCGTGCGGAACTTGATGGGATCAGGCAATCACCGCACACCCAGCTCTTCTACGAGGCTCCCCACCGGGTGGTCGCGGCGCTGGAAGATATCGTAGAAGCGCTCGGCCCCGACCGTCCGATTGTAATTGCCCGCGAGGTGACCAAGCTCCACGAAGAGTTTCTGCGCGGGAGGGTGAGCGAGGTTCTCGATACCTTAAAGTCGCGCGACGCGGTGAAGGGCGAGATCACGCTGTTGATTGGGAAAGCCGAGGAAGCGGAGTTGCCGGCTGCGACGTCATCGCGGGCGAGCATCCGTGAGAGGATTGAGCAGATCATGGCCGAGGAGAAAGTCGATGAGAAGGCGGCGCTGAAGAAAGTGGCAAAGGAGCGCGGAATTTCGAAGAGTGAGGCGTACCGGGAACTGCAGAGGAGCAAGTAAGAGTGAACGGAATTCGACCTGACCGATACAAATCGCTAGTCGTCCTGCTCGCGCTCACGGCAAGCGCCCTGCTTGTGCACGGATATCACCCATTCGCCGAGGATGCGGAGATCTACCTGCCCGGCGTTGAGAAGATTCTTAACCCGGCATTGTTCCCCGTGGGACACGAATTTTTCGCCTCCCATGCCAACCTGACACTGTTCCCCAATCTCATTGCGCTCTCTCTGCGGGTTACACGCCTGCCCTTCGAAGCAGGGATTTTTCTGTGGCATCTGGCTTCCATTTTTCTCTTTCTCCTGGGTTGCTGGGAGCTGAGCGGCAAATGTTTCCCGAGTTTCAGGGCACGATTTGCGGCGGTTGCGCTGGTGGCTGCGTTGCTGACATTACCCATCGCCGGGACCGATCTCTACATCGTGGACCAATACCTGAATCCGCGGAACCTGTCAGCCTTTGCCTGCTTGTTCGCGGTCACACGAACCGTGGAAAGAAAATACTTGCGCGCGGTTGCGTGGCTGGCCTTTGCCGTCAGCGTGCATCCGCTAATGCCGATGTATGCGATTTCGTTCTGCATCCTGCTCGCCGCAATGGAGAAATACGAAGCGCGGCCGGATGGGGAAACAAGCGCGGGAAAAAAGACCGTGGGCGTGGCAACAGCCTGCCTTCTGCTGCCGACGAGCCTGCTGTTTGCCCCTTCCTCGCCGGCCTACCACGAGGCAGTTTCCTATCACTCAGCACACTACATCTTGCGCTGGCAGTGGTATGAGTGGGTTGGAGTGATCGCTCCGATCGCGCTGTTATGGTGGTTTGGCAGAGTCGCTCGCACGCAGCAGTGGCGAAACATGGAACGGATCTGCCACGCCCTGATTCTCTATGATCTGGCCTATTGTGCTGCCGCGCTGGCCATTTCAATCCCAAAAAGTTTAGAGACCCTGGCCCGCCTGCAGCCTCTCCGCAGCCTGCACCTGCTTTACATCCTGATGTTCCTGCTTGCCGGCGGACTGCTCGGTGAGTACGTGCTGAAGGGCCGTGTCTGGCGCTGGATTGTGCTGTTTCTGCCTCTGAGCGCGGGCATGTTTGCGGCACAACGCGCGCTTTTTCCCGCCAGTGCACACATTGAATGGCCAGGCCTGACGCCGAAGAATCCATGGGCACAAGCTTTCGTTTGGATCCGCGCCAACACGCCGCCGGACGCGCTGTTTGGGCTGGATCCTCTCTATATGCGGATACCCGGGGAAGACACCATAGGATTCCGCGCTCTGGCACAGAGAAGCAGGACGGTGGATGTGAACAAAGACAGCGGGGCAGTAAGTATGTTTCCCCCGCTGGCCGAGGAGTGGTCGGAGCAGATGCAGGCCGTCCGCAAATGGAAGAATTTTAGCGCAGAGGACTTCGCACGACTAAAGAAGAAATACGGCGCGAGTTGGGTGGTTGTGCAGCAACCGGGTGTGACGGGACTCGCTTGTTCTTATCAAAATAATGCGGTGAGGGTGTGCCGGTTGCCTTGATCGGAGGTCGCGCACAATCCACATCTGACAGCCCTAGTAGTGAAAGCGATATCGCAACTCCACATAGATCTCGCGCGGATTGTTCCAATGGAAACCACCGAAGGTGAGGCTGTTATCCGTAAGCAGGTGACGATTGGCAACATTCAGGGCGTTTAGCGAGGCGGAGAATCGCTCGCCGAAATTCTTGCCGACAGAGAGATCGAAAGTTGTGTGTTGCGGCAGGTAATCGGGCGGGGGATTGCCGTTGGTAAATCCTGAGCCGTAGTAGACGTTGGTCGACGCATAGGAATCCCAGGGAAGGGTGAGGTCACCGCCGACGTTCAAAGTGTTGCGCTGGTCATGATCGAGCGCGAAGAAGCCAGCGCCGGGAGAAAAATCAGTGAGGCCGCCTGTAACGGGTCCTCGGGCGCGGGCAACCTGGTTGGAATATGCGAGGTGGATCCGAGCGCGGTGCGCGAGCAGCGGCGAGCGGAGGGTGAGTTCCCATCCACGAATGATCGCCTGAGCAATCGTAAGGGGAAAGAAAACGTTCGATTCGCCGACGTTGCTGTGATCGAAGAAATTGTGAGCGTTGGTTTTGAAGGTGTCGGCATCGATCGTCCATCCACGGTAGGGGATGCTAACGCCGAACTGATGTTCCTCGTCGCGCTCGCCGTGTAGGGGGATGAAGGCGAGACTGTTCTGATTGACGAATTGAACGAGAGGCCCGGCGGCAGTAAGAAGCGGCGGCGCTTGATAGTAATGGCCGTAAAAGGCGCGGAAGGTCCATTTAAGTCGAGGAACGACCAGCGCTGCGCCGAAGCGAGGACTGACGGCGGATTCGCTGACGCCGCCGGAGAAATGCGTTGGCCGAATCCCTGCGGTTAGGGTCAGCCAGGAAGCGACGCTGAATTTGTCGTCTGCAAAGAAAGAAGCGAGGCCGCCAGAGCCCAGCTGGCGGGTGGACGCCAGACCCGCAACCGTCGGAGAGTTCGCGATCACTTGAAGCAGCTGATTGTCGTGGTCGCCAAAACCGTAGGCCCCTACACGCAGATTGTTTCTGGCGAGATTGGCGCTGAAGGAGATTTGAGCGCCTCCGTAATTTGATGAACGATGGTCTGTCGTGGCGGAAGGAAAGTCGAGCGCGTTTGCGTCGTAGTTGGCTTGATTGAAATGGTAAAACGGCGATGTGGTCAAAAGCAGTTTTGAGTTGAAGGTGTGCACCCAGGAGAAGTTTACGAAGGCGTCGGCCTCGTGCTGACCGTCACGAAATCCGTGGGTGGAAGAGTTCGGATCAGGGTCGTAAGGAATTTGGTAATAGTCGCGGCGCATCGAGGTCACGAGGCGGAGCTGGTTCGAAGGATCGACGTTGAAAATCAGCGAGGCAAACCCGCCGTATCCGTTTTCGGCGTCATGAATCACCTGCGCGACCGGAGTCTCCAGGCCGAGGTTGCTGCGATTGCCATTCAGGCTGACGTAATAGGCGAAGCGTGAACTGTGCGAGCCGAGATTGAACTGGTCATTGGTCTGGTAGAAGTTGCCGAAGCTGGTGATGATCTCGGCTTCCCGGTTGCGCTCGAATCCGGTGCGGGGAAGGACGTTGAAGACACCGTAGGTGCGGTCGCCTTCGGACGCATCGTAGCTCCCGCGCTGGACCTCGAGATAGTCCATATCCTTGGGATCAAACTGTGGCCCAACGTTGGAGGCGATGTTCGTGTTGGGGACGGGCACGCCGTCGATCAACCAGCTCACCTGATGGCCGCCGCGAATGTGAAGCTGATCGTGAGTGAAATACGTGCCTGGAACATAGTCAGTGATGATGGCAAGGCTGTTGGTGTGGGAAGCACCAGGAGTCCGCGCCACATCGGCACGGCTGACCATGGTGGTGGGCGTCGCCGAGTCACTGGGCGCCGCTTCAGGCTCGGCAGAGACTGTAACCGATTCCTTCACTCCGGCGAGTTTGAGTTGGTAATGCAGCACGGGCTCTGTACCAGACTTGACGATGACGCCCTGTGCGGTTTGTAAAAAGCCTGGGCTTGCCACCGTAACCGTGTACTCTCCAAGCGGAACGGCGCCAAACGTGAACTGCCCCCCAGCATCGGTGTTCGTCGTAGCAACCCAATCAGAGGATTTTGAATGCAGCATGACCATAGCCTGTTCCACGGGACGGTGCTGCGGATCAT
>WNFC01000875.1_pt2 | contig 38146 bp, 34 predicted proteins | sample 5400541 | NCBI WGS metagenome assembly WNFC01 (sample SAMN13153342, study PRJNA577476) | soil metagenome | isolation source: 120 cm saprolite under Douglas fir tree site 2 hole 2 replicate 1 | place: USA:California | collected 2015-04-18
TGGTTTCGCTGAACTCTTCAACGGCGCCAGCGCCTAGCTCTCTGTGGCCATTACCGCTGGCCTTCATGCCGCCGAAAGGCATATGAATCTCTGCTCCTGTCGTAGGGGCATTGAAGTAGACCAGGCCGGATTGGATGTCGCGCATGGCTAGGAAGGTCAAACGGGTGCTTTCGGTGAAGAGCGCAGTTGAAAGACCATATTCGGTCGAGTTGGCAACTTTGATGGCTTCTTCGTATGTCGCGACAGGCACAATGGAGACAAAGGGGCCAAAGATCTCTTCCGTGGCGATACGCATGGACGTGCCGACATTGGTAAAGATGGTGGGTGTGTAGAATGCGCCATCGCGATAGTCATCACTGGTTAAAGGTGAGCCACCCAGTACGAGTCTGGCCCCTTCCAGCTTGCCAATTTCGGTGTATTCGTGTACTGCCTTGACGCGCCCGGTGTTCACGAGCGGACCCATATCTGTCTCTGGATTCAATCCGTCACCGACACGCAGTTTTTCGGCGGCTGCCACCAGGCGGTCCGTGAATGCCTGCTGTACTGATTTTTGTACAATCACGCGGCTCGTGGCAGTACAACGCTGGCCGGTTGTGCCGAATGCGCCCGAGGTCACACTCTCAGAGGCAAGGTCAAGGTCTGCATCTTCGAGCACGATTACGGCGTTTTTACCTCCCAATTCAAGTGCGCAGCGGCGCAGGTCGCGACCACAGATCTCCGCGACATGTCGCCCTACCTCGGTCGAGCCTGTGAGAGAGATCATATTGACCTTCTTGTGGCTGACCAGCATGCAGTACTTCAGCAAGTTTAAGTGATAACAAGGGAGTATCGCTGGCGGGTTTGAGGACTACGGCGTTACCCGCGAGCAGCGCGGGTAAGGTCTTCCAGGCAGGAATAGCCATGGGGAAGTTCCAGGGGGTGATGATGCCGACAATACCGACAGGCTGGCGAACAGTCATGCAGAATTTGTTGGGCAGAGCCGAGGGAACAGTCTCGCCCTCGGCGCGGCGTCCTTCACCCGCGATATATTTGGCGACATCAATGGCGGTCTGCACATCACCGCGTGTCTCCTTCAAAATCTTGCCCATTTCGCGGGTCATGAGGGCAGCAAGCTCTTCTTTCTGTTGCTCTAAAAGCAAGGCTGTGCGCAGAAGTATCTCGCCGCGTTCAGGTGCAGGAATCGCTGCCCAACCCGGTTGGGCTTTGACTGCTGCTTCGACGGCATCCTCGATATCGGCTGCAGTCGACCTCTGGTAATGTCCAATGACCTCTGAGGTATGAGCGGGGTTGGTGCTGGCAAATGTCTCACTACCTCGTGAGTTGCGCCATTCACCACCAATGAAGTTCTGGTAGATTTGACCCTGCTGCGTTGAGGGGCTTGAAATTGACATGGTAATATCTCCTCGTTGAGTTATGTCCTGGAACTGTTTGACACCTAAATAACTGTTCCTCAGATAGCATTATATCACTGGTTGAAGTAAGATAGTTAAGGAGAAAAAGCTATATGTTTGTTACACCCGAGAATATCCCGATTAGTCGCTCTAATGTTCCTAATTTGCGTACAAGAACCGTATAAATATGGTATACATCTAAAGCAATATGTTTAGAGTGAGGAACCGTTTAATTTTGGAGAAGATCGAACACGCGCTTAAGCAGTATTTCGGGCACGAGTCATTTCGAGCGGGACAACGCGAGATCATTAAGTATGTATTGGAAGGGTACGATGCGTTTGTTTTGATGCCTACCGGCGGGGGGAAGTCGCTCGTCTACCAGCTCCCGGCTTTATTGATGCCCGGACTTACCGTAGTGATCTCGCCACTGATCTCACTGATGCAAGACCAGGTAGATCGCTTGAGAGCCAACGGCATTGCCGCCACATTCGTTAACAGCTCGCTGAGTAACGATGAACGATACGAGCGAGAACGTGCAGCTTTGAATGGCAGACTAAAGTTGCTGTATGTAGCGCCAGAGCGACTTGTGAACGGGAACTTCTTATCATTTTTAGACCAGGTTGACCGCAACGTGGGTTTATCATTGCTGGCAGTAGATGAGGCTCACTGTGTAAGTGAATGGGGACACGATTTTCGCCCTGAATACAGGCAATTGGGGCAACTGCGCACGCGTTATCCACATGTTCCCATGATGGCTCTGACAGCAACAGCGACCGAGCGAGTTCGCCAGGATATTCTGGAACAACTACGGCTGCGCGATCCCCATATTCATATCGCTAGTTTCAACCGACCCAACCTCTATTATGAAGTTCGGCAAAAAAACAAAGCATCATTTGGTGAGTTAGTACAACTACTGCGTGAGCAGCCCGATGCACCAGTAATCATTTATTGCCAGAGTCGCAAAAGTGTCGACGAACTGAGTGAGGCTCTGAGACACAACGGGATTCGCGCACTTTCCTACCATGCGGGTATGACCAACGAGCAACGCCGCGAGCACCAGTCGCGCTTCATTCGCGACGATGTATCCGTCTTAGTGGCAACCATCGCCTTCGGTATGGGTATAGGCAAACCAGACGTGCGCGCAGTCATTCATTACGACCTGCCGCGCAACCTTGAGGGCGTTTACCAGGAATCGGGACGGGCGGGACGTGACGGTCAACCCGCGCAGTGCATCATTTTCTTCAACCATGGTGACCGTGCCAAGGTTGAGTTTATGATCGCACAAAAGCCTGACGAGCAGGAGCAGCGTATCGCTCGCCAACAGCTTCAGCAAGTGGTAGCTTACGGCGAAAGTAGCGCCTGTCGTCGCCGGGTACTGCTTGGCTACTTCGGTGAGAGACTGCTGGGCGAGAATTGTGGCAATTGCGACAATTGCCAGCGCCCGTCAACGACGGAAGATCGAACCAGCGATGTCCTGAAATTTCTATTCGGTGTCGCGAAGACAGGACAACGTTTTGGGTTTCGCCAGATTATCGACGTATTGCGGGGAGCAAACACCCAGAAGATCCGTGATTATCGTCACGATCAACTGCCAATCTATGGGATGGGAAAGGAATTGAGCGCCGATGAATGGCAACGTATCGGTCGTGCTCTATTACATCAGGGACTTTTGACCGAGACAACCGATGGCTATCCGGTACTCAGACTGAATGAGCTTTCACTAGAGGTACTGCGAAAGGAGCGCACAGTCGAGATCGCTGCGCCAATTAAACCTGTGCAAAAGCGCCAGGTCAAGAGCGATGGTACACTTGCTCTCAAGCCTGAAGAGGAGGAATTATTCCAGTGCCTGCGAGCGCTACGCAAGCAGATTGCAGATGAGCTGGGCGTGCCACCTTATGTTGTCTTCCCGGATATGAGTTTACGTCACATGGCTCAGCAAAGGCCGCAAAGCCGATCACAATTCGCGCAGATTCCAGGAGTTGGTAGCAACAAATTGGCGGCATATTTCACACCTTTCACTGACGAGATTCGGGATTACTGTTTGTCACATCACTTGAAGATGGATATCGAGCCGCAAAGAACACCGATTGTTGCTCCTACACTAGCTACCAGTGTTGGTACGCGCCAGCAGACATTGGCATTGTACCAGCAAGGACTAAATGTAGAGGATATTGCGACCGAACGCAATCTCAAACCCATAACAATTATTAATCACCTCACTGAGCTAGCCGAAGCAGGTGAGGCTGTTGATCTTGATAGATTGGTACAGCCAGAGCATTACGAGGTGATAGTAGATGCGCTGCAACAAATTGGTAATGATCTTCTGAGGCCTGTAAAGGATTTTCTAGGGGATGAATATTCTTATGAAGAAATCAGGCTGGTAAGGGCTGCAATACGACGAGCCAGGTAAATTTATTTGTGTAGATAGGCATTCAACTATTGACAAGACCAGATACTTTACATACAATGATACTCAATACATGTTGCTCTTAGCCAACGGTGCCCTAAGAGTTGTGGGGGAATAAAGTCACATCAGGAGGGCATGTAAAAATGATACAGACTGCACAATATCTATTCAAGCGTTACCTACTTTTGTCCTACAATACTCGTCCGCTTTTCTGCTCTTCCACGCATGCTCCAGGCCATTTTCACCAGCACTGGTCCTCAAATAAGTAAGGACATTCGCACGCGATAGCATTATCTGCATATCGGGACATTTCTGACGACTACTATCCATTCGATTGAAGTACCACAGATTTGAACGAGTTATGTAGGACTATTCTATTATATTGCGCCGGGTTTTGTCCTACCTTCACAGCATAGGATCTCCACTTTACCTTACCTATCTTAGCAGTCATTTCGCTCAACATAGAATGATTCTCGCTACCTATGTATGAGTTTATACGATGTACATAAAGGGCCGGACGCATGAATAAAGATAACTATTTGAATTTGAGAGAAGCGCTGGAGGAGCACTCGCTTTCCCACAGCGAGGAGAATGAACAAGATATTGTTCTACTCAGGTACATGGCACAAAGAATATATGTCACATTGTACCTGCTTGATGAACCAACCGATCCATCACAACCTTTGCTGTATTACTCGGAAGAGGGGAATAAACATACACACCGTATCGCCATTTACAATCCACAGCAACTTTTACTGAACTGTAAAATCGATTTTGTAGGTTTCATTAGCAGAAAACAACAGCCAGGGGATCAAGAGGTGATTGAAGAGATTCGGGGCATGGATAAAAAACTCATCGTCGAGCTGATAAATACACCCGGGCTAATGAGCTACTCCTCGCTTGAATTGCGGGACGGCAGATGGTGCAACCTGGTATTATTCAGTGGTGCCGAGACGAAAATGCATATCCGCAATTCTGAAATGCATACCTATGCTGCCTACCAATTATCACCACGTTATTACGAGTGGATACGCCTGCACAATGGCATCATACTGGCTGGATTGGCTCGAAATGAAATGCAATTGCAGAAAACAACGTATTACGTGTTTCAAGGATCACATGAGAAGCCAACTATTCGAGAGCTAATCTACGAAGCATAACAAGACCATAGCTGGTCGCGTAGGGGCGGGGGTTGAGAGGATGTGGGTGGGGACGCTTGCGTCGCCCTGGCGAACTGGTCGCATAGGGACGCTTGCGTCGCCCTGGCGAACTCTGCTAGAGAAAAGGAAACGCACAGGATGCCAGACGATCTACAAAACCTCACGATTATTGGGGGCGGCATTATGGGCCTATGTACTGCCTATTATGCCTCTGCATTTGCGCAACATATTACCATTTTAGAGAAGGCAACTATAGGGGCGGAGAATAAAGCTGCAGCTTCATTTAGCTATACCAGGTCAATAAGAAACGATTACCTGGATCCCTTCTATGCGAGACTTGCTTATGAGGCCCGAAATTTGTGGCTGGAGCTACAGACCAGAGCGACTGAACCCTTCATCATCGATTGTGGCTGTTTGAATATAGCGAAAGAGAGCATCACACCTGAACTTAGCGAGACATATGCAGCGCAGAGCCACAACACACTGAAAAGCTTGCATCTGAAAACAGAAGCATATTCACGGGAGACCCTCGAACAGCGGTTTCCGCAGTTTGACGCAGATATGGGACGCTTAGATGTTGAGGCAGGGCTGCTTTATGTTCCGGTCATTACCCAGACGCTGTTAGCGTTGCTGACAGCACGGAATGTGCACATAGTGGAGGGTGTGGATGTGACGGGTATTGAGCAAGGTGAAAAGGACCTGCATATCAGCACTAACGTTGGTGAAGTTGTGACCGAAAAGCTGGTTGTCACAGCAGGATTGGGCACGAACGATGTATTGCAACGTATTGTTGATTGCACTATACGCTTCCCGCTCATACCAGATCGGCCCAGCCAGTGCAAGTATTTCATACCTCCCACAGAGAAGCGGGCGATGTTTACAACTGATGCACTCCCTGTTTTTGCTTACCTGGATGTTGGTATTTATGGTCATCCTATTTACGGGGGCAAGACACCAGGGGTGAAGATTGGTTTTTACAATCCTCCTGACGTCAAGAGATTGAAGACACATATCCACGATGTCCATAGTTTTGTCGAGGAGTGTATGCCATCCTTACGGGATGCCGGCGCCGTAGATGTGAATGACGTCGATCAGTGTTTTTATGACCTGGTTGAGGACGACAATTTTATACTCGGCAACATGCCCGGTTTTTCAAATATCTATGTTGGAGTAGGTTGGCGCGGTACCGGATATAAATATGCACCTTGGGTGGGGAGGACGCTTATGCAACTGGCATTGGAGGGAGGAACGGTTTATGAGATCAGCCGTTTCTCGCCACAGAGATTTGTAGAGCATGCAGAGTAGACTTTGTTGGCAAGTGTTATTGGAAATGCGCGAGGGCGAGAGACCAAGGCGACCGGGGCCTGCCAGGCTCGTCCATAGTAGGGGCGATGGCTTGTCCTCGCCCTGGGGTGGGGCGGTGGCCTCTTGTCCTCGCCCTGGGTGGAGTGGTCGCCCTCGTGATTCTGGATCAACAGAAGGAGAAAGATTTGATAAGTAGAAGCACCAGAGGCATTCTGGAAAGACTGAAAAACGAGGTTGTGCAAGGAGCAGAGGGCTACGTTTTTGAGCTTGAACGCAGGGGTTATATCAAAGCAGGTCCTTATGTCCCAGAAGTAGTGCTTGATTTTCCAGAAGCGGTCAAAGAACTACACCGGGAGTTTCTGCGAGCGGGGAGCGAAGTCATGGTAGCCCTGACCTACTATGCACACCGGGAGAAATTGAAGGATGTCGGCAGAGAGAATGACCTGGAACTGATGAATCGCCAGGCGGTCGAGCTGGCCAACGAGGTTGCTCGTGAAGGGGATGCACTGGTTGCAGGCAATATCTGCAACACATGGGCCTATGATCCACATAACGCCAAGGAAAGCTCCAGGGTCGTACGGATGATGTACGAAGAACAACTGGCCTGGGCGGTGGAAGAAGGAATCGATTTTGTCATATCCGAGACGAACGATTATCTTGGAGAGGCGCTGATTGCATTGGAGGTCATCAAGCAGCTCAAATTACCTGCTATGGTAACCTTAGCATCGGTTCAACAGAGTCAGACACGAGATGGCTACGACTATGTTGAAGCCTGTAAGATACTGGCGGATCACGGAGCAGATATTGTTGGCCTGAACTGCGATCGTGGGCCAGAGACCATGTTACCCATCATCGAAAACATACGGAGGGCTGTAAGTTGCTACGTTGCTGCACAGCCCGTTCCCTACAAGACAAATGCCCAGAATCCAACGTTTGAATCGTTGCGGACAGCTCGCGGAGAGCAGGCGTTTCCTCTCTTGCTCGAGCCATTTCTATACAATCGATTTGAGATGGCCGAATTTGCCAGTAAAGCACAGGCTATCGGGGTCAACTATATTGGTATTTGCTGTGGTGGAGCACCGCACTACGTTCGTGCAATGGCAGAAGCTTTGGGAAGAACTGTTCCGGCAAGTAAATACTCACCCGCGATGGAGTTGCATCCTGTGCTGGGAGCACAAATAGAGGAGAAGCATAAAGAGTTTCTTGCTGATTGGAAAAGTTGAGGGCGAGTATGGATAACAATGCAGTGACAATTCGTTTTGCGACGTTTCTCTCTCCCATTTTGTACGGGACTTATGAGCACATAGCCAGGTATATTGGGGAGAAAGTGGACTGTCCTACAACGCTCCGAGTTGGACAATCCTTTGAAGAGTTTGCAGAGGGACAGATAGATGTCGCCTTTATTTGTGGATTGCCGTATGTGCACATGGCAAGCCAGTATAACTGCCCTGTCGAGTTACTGGCAGCGCTGTTTGGGCCTACAACGAACGTGCATCGCATTCTGGATGTAACCTGGTTTGTTACAGTTTACTTGAGCGTGGCAAATCATCTGATTACTTTGGGGAAACGGTAAAGTCGGATTCTCATCTGCGGTCTCTTGAGATGGTATTGGAAGGTCAAGTGGATGCTGCGGCGATTGATTCGCATTTGTTGGATGTTTTGCGTTCAAGGGATGTGAAATTGGCTGCGAGGTTGAGAATTGTTGATATGCTGGGTCCATCTAGTATTCCACCAGTAGTGGTGTCCAAGAGGGTGGCGAAGGAGATAAAGTGCAGGATACAGCAGGCACTGATTACGATGCATCTTGACGATTGTAGCGCGCGTGGGTTGCGGGAAGGTTTGATTGAGCGATTTGTGGTGGTTACAGATGAGGACTATGGGGATTTGCGTGGAATGTTGAGACGAGTGGAAAAGGTGGAGTTTCCTTTTGAGTAAAAATTCCTGTTCTGTCGTACAGGTCCATAACTGAACCTTGGGTCATTGTTTTGTTGCCAATAACAGAGTAAGCTAGCTCTACAGGGTCTTCAAATTTGATTCGTAAATAACTGAGGTAAACAAAACAATGACAACGACTGATATCGCGCGTATCGAACGCCTAATGACATTGGCCACTGGCGATGAGAAACATGATGAAAGCGCTCATTCCACGCTGGATGTACTCTGGGTGCTCTATGACCGCATCCTGCGCTATGACCCTAAGAACCCCAGGAGTGAGGAGCGCGACCGCTTCGTATTGAGCAAAGGACATGGCCCGGAGGCATTCTACGCCATCCTTGTAGATAAAGGCTTCTTCCCTGTTTCAGCGCTCAAGACGTTTATGGGATGGGAGAGCATTCTCGGATCACATCCCGACCGCAACCAGGTGCCAGGGGTAGAAGCTTCCACAGGTTCGCTTGGACATGGTCTTTCAATGGCCGTGGGCATGGCAATGGCTCTGCGTATCAAGAAGAGTGACCGCCGGGTATTCGCTCTGATCGGCGATGGCGAGTGCAACGAGGGGAGCATCTGGGAAGCGATCCTGCTGGCGGGTAACCGGCAACTGTCTAATCTTACCTGTATAGCAATCAACAACCACTCAAGCTCGCTGGAACTGGGCGATCTTGCCGCCAAATTTGCATCTTTCGGTTGGGCCGCAACTACGATCAATGGTCGCGACCACGAACAAATTTATAAGGCGCTCTCGCGTATGGACACCACACGCCCCACGGCTGTTGTCGCGGAGATCGGCTAAATGAGCCAGTCAAAGGAGAGTAGAAACACATGAATATGCGACAACAAATGGCAAAAACTCTTGAGGAACTAATGGAATATGATCAGCGGCTCGTGGTGGTGCTGGCCGAAATAAGCTACAGCCTCTTCAATAAGAACAACGTAGCCTTTGCGAAACGAATCTTGAACCTGGGAATTATGGAACAGACGATGGTGAGCGTAGCTGCCGGTATTGCAATGGAGGGTTTGATACCAGTCGTTCATTCAATTACGCCGTTTCTGGCTGAGCGACCTTTCGAGCAGATTAAGGATGATTTTTGCTATCAACAACTCGGTGGAAATTTCATCAGTACCGGGGCATCCTATGACTATAGCGAGGAGGGCATGACGCACCATGGATCGGGTGATGTGCAAATTCTGCGCAGTTTGCCGGGCATGCAGATAGTTGTTCCAGGTACTCCGGGAGAATTCGACGCACTGTTCCGTGAGGTATATGCGAACGGCTCGCCAACTTATTATCGCCTGGCTGTCAAAATCAATCCCGTAAAGTATCCTGTGCGTTTCGGAGAGATGGTTGTAGTGAAGCAGGGGAAACAGGCAACCGTGATTGCCGTGGGACCAATGCTGGCTTCAGTTCTGCCTGCCGTTGAGGACATGGATGTGACGGTGCTGTACTGCACCACGGTATCGCCGTTTGATGGTGAGACGCTGCGCGCTGCAAGCCAGAGCAGCAATATCGTCGTTGTTGAACCATACTACGAAGGTGTGCTTGTGCCGGATATCTGCGCGGCAATGAAGCAGACACCGATACGTGTTGAGACCATTGGTGTACCACATAAAGTGCTGACACATTATGGTAAGCCTGAACAGCACGATGTAGCACTGGGGTTGACCCCAGGAGGTATTCGTCTCAAGATTGAACGGTTTTTGAACGACTGACCGGTTCCAAAATAAATTGACACCCCGCGGGGTGTCAATTTATTTTGGAACACCTAAATCTATTTATCCTTGAGGATGTGCGCGATTTGATGCAGATCATTGCCTGCTTGTTTTAGAGCTGTGTGGATCGTATGCTCGGCAGTATCCAGATTGCTCAATGTTGTTTGGTAGGCTGAACGATTGTAATTGAAGTTCGCGGGAGTGAGCGCTGGGAAGTACGCCTGCGCCAGGTCGAACTGGGATTCTGCCGTGGAAAGCTGTGCTTTGTAGTCGTTGAAAAGTGTGTTGAGTTGTGCCTGCTCACCAGCAGGTGCATTTTTAATGGCTTGCTGAACACGCGGGCCGAGACTCCTCAATTTGATGTCGATATTGACAGCTATATCGAGGTAAAGTCGCCGGTAGTCACGTGGCAGCACAACCGCAAAAATGCGAAACTGGAAGAAGATGTTGACGACATCCTGTCGCGCCACATGCGAATTGGTCTCCGCATCGAGTTTTGACTTCAGGGAAGTCAGGCCGCTCTGGTTGGTGCTTATATCAGATTGCAGGACATTAGCCTGGTCAATGGTGATGAGATGGTCATATTGTCGTGCGGTAACTTTGCCACTCAGGGCTGTTAGAGCTGTCTGTCGCAGTGCTATGAACTGATTACCTACAGCTATGAAGCATTGTGTATCAGTTGAGCTACATGGATGTTGAGAGGCAGTTGCGGCGAATGCAGTTGAGGGTACAAGCATGCCGAGAGTCAGCGTAATAAGAATGCCGACTGCGACGAAACGTCCTGGGATATGCCGTACAGTTGCTAGAAGCTTCATCCTAAAATTTCCTCCATTACAAAACAATATGTTCAAACTAAAACTTGACATGAATTGGCTATCGAATCAATCAGGGCTGTTGCCCATTATCCTGGGAAGAGGACGCGTTGCTACTGTTAACATCATTTCGCGCACCATCGAGTTGGCGCAAGATACTTTGCACTTGCTGATCGGTGCTCTGGAGATTACTATTGGCATTGTTACTATTGGAATGAGTAGATTGATTGGGCTGGTATTGTAATTGCTGAGATGTGGAATTGTTGTTCGGCGCATTAGTGTTGCTTGCGTTTACTTGCTGGCCACAGGCGGCCAATGAGAATGAGAGCACAAGCGCGATGAGTAACAGTAACCATACAGATCGCTGACGCAATTTCGTTATCCAGGTCATTTGCTTCTCCTTCTATCATGTATTTGTTACGAAAAGACTGGTAGAACAAGTTCCACTAATCTCTTCGACCCCTTACAAGTGAGAAGTTTACCCGACAAAACTCAAGAATAACTCAAGATGAGATAAATATTTGCTCTGTTTTTGGGAGAGGGATGATCCATTTGAGGATTATGGGTCAGGATCGAGGAGAAGCGTAATTTGAAAGGTTAACCAAACGTTACTTTGGTGTCACAATTGCATAAAAGCCCTCCCACCACTGCAGGAATTGCGTACGTGAGAGTGAATGATAATTCCGAAGGGACGAGTCTGCCAGTTTGACGATACTGCTATTTCCGCCAGTTACCACGAGTAAGTGCCCGCCAGCATATCTATCAGGAGGGAAGCTCACGATCACTGGACGACCGTGATTGGCAATATCAATGACTTGATCGAGTGAAAGATTGTGACCCCAGGTGGTTTTGAAGCCAAATTGCGCAGCAGTTCGCTGGATTCCCACCTCTTCCAACAATCCAAGTTGCGGCGTAATTTCACCTATCTGGGCCTCTACCTTCAAGATGTCTGTTACGCGATAATGGCGACCATAGGCATTAAAGACTTCTGTCATAGCAGCAGTAGAGCACGCAGAATATGCCCAGGTAGTAAATTCCTGATTTGAGGCATACTGCGCTGGATCGACCTGGCCCAGGCGTACAAGGCTTTGTGTCGCGTTGAATTGAGGAGTATTTTGACTCGACTGTGATGTGGAGGGGGAATTGTCATTAAACATGACAAGGCTCCAAACGGCATGGTGAGGAAACAAGAAATTCAAGGAATAGAGACCGAGAAGAAAAATAGCTACTAAGCTAATAATGACAGGCCATGATATGGGCTTATTTGCCTGGTTCCGACCAAAACCAGATTCCAACTGAATAGGTAGAGAGGTAGCGACTCCAGCATATCGCTCTATTTCCATCGGGACACGGTGCGCGTTTAAGCGCTCAGACTGAATTACTGAGCGATTTCGAACTGGTATGGACTCTACCACAACAACGCGTCGTCCCATGCGAGTAGCGGGCATAATGCGTTGACTGCGCACATAGGGTTTGCAAGATAGGAGAAGACCCCCTACTACAACTACAAGTGAGATAGCGAGAAGTATGACCAGGAGAGAGGGCACGGGTAAAAAACTCCTAGCTAGTGAAATGCAACCCCGAAATTGGGGTTATCCGCCGGAAGAAAGATAAAGAAATTAGAACTTATGTTCTTTTACTATTATAAGCGAGAAGGCTAAGATCTGTCAAGCACTCGTTTTTCCCGGTTTTCCAGGTACATGTAAATCTTTACAATCGCATCCATATGACATATACTGACAAACAATCAGAGATCAGAGAGATTCCATTTGTGCCAGTATCGATCAGAGTATATCGACCGAGGTTTGAGGTTTTATCACATGAGACAATTTAAAGTGATCGTTGAGAAACATCCTGATGGTTATGTGGCTTATCCACTTGGCCTCAAGGGAATTGTAGTTGGAGAGGGTGATACCTACGAAGAAGCCTTAGCTGATGTAAAATCAGCCATTCAGTTCCACATTGATACCTTTGGTCCAGAAGTTTTTGATAACGAAACCTAACAGCTTACCTTGTCCACACCCCCTCTGGATCATACTCCCTGATAACTCTTAATTCTTCTTCGCTCGGGGGAGTTGTCTCCTGACAATCTTCAGCCAGCCTCAGCTTCCAGCCAGTCTGCTCCTGTACTTCCTCAATGGTAGTACCTGGATGATAGGATTGAAGCATGGCCTCTCCGTTTTCAGGGTCAAAGGTAAACAATCCCAGGGTTGTGATCAGGGCGGTAGGACCACCCCCTGGCAGACCAACTCGTTCGCGCCATGCAACGCCAGCAGGCCCCTCTTCACCAGGATAGCCATAACCAGGGCTTGTCACAAAGTCCACACGCTCGCGTAATCTGTGGCGGTCATGTTGCATGATGATTGCAAGTCTCTGCGAAAATGAGGCGATATCGGCTGCACCGCCGCTACCAGGCAAACGTACAGAGGGGTGTTTCCAGTCGCCAATCATGGACGTGTTCAGATTGCCGTAACGGTCAACTTCCGCCCCGCCGATGAAACCTAAGTGTGCCTCGCCTGCTGCCAGTAGACCCATAACATTCAGTGTGCTTGTTGTCCACAGCGAACCAGCGATATTTGGAGCGTCCCCCATGGTATAGAGTAACTCTGTAGAAGGAACATCGCGTACGATGCCGCCTTCAAAGAGTCCCACGCAATTGGGGGCGTGGGTTAGTTTTGCCAGGGCAAATGCGATCAAGGGGAGGCGCATACCCACAAAGACGTGCTCGCCATCGCGTATTTGTCGCGACGCACAGACGACCATCAGTTCTCTTGGTGTGTATTCCATGAAGTGCTCCCTATTCTTAATACCCATAGTCGACGGGAGCTGCATAGCGATGCTCTTTGACGCCCAGGCCATTCAGGCGTTCCTCGCCCAGTTTCGCCAGATAAGCGTTCCGGTCTGGCATGCTTAACACCCAATCATCAAGCCATTGCTGAAAGCCCTCAGTTGTGCGTGTTCGCGTATGATACTCATGGTAATACTGGTGATCGCGGTTATAGAAGCCTGATACGGCGGAAGGGTGTGCTCCCCGTGGTTCATGAACCACGGGGAGCACTTTGAAAGATGGTCCCAAAACGCGATTCGGATCGCTCAAAATAACCTCACGCGATACGATCTCTTCAGCAACCAGGATGACGTTACGCGCCGCGAGCATGGCTTCCTCGCTTACTCCGAGGCTACCCCACAGATGAGCGTTGCCGTCTACGTCGCTGCGTTGTACGTGGATAATTGTTACGTCGGGCTGCACGGCAGGCACAAGTAGTAAAGGTGAGCCATCCAGTGGGGATTGTTGCTGGCGAAATGCCGGGTTCTGGCGCGGGAGATCACTGCCCAGCAGCGAGCGTGTTGGAATGTAGGGCACACCCAAACTTGCAGCCAGCAAGGCCAGGCCAATAGTGAAATTGCTGTGCTCTTCGGTGACAACAGCGCGGGGAATAGATTGTTCCACAGCGCGGCGATAGCAGTGAGCTAATCCTTCACTGACATTGCCCACCCAGGCCGCTTTAACCTTTTCGACACAGCCCGCTCCAATCAACTGATCGAAGAGGATATCCGAGATAGGTCCTATCAAGGTCAGGTTGCGTCGCTGCTGTCGAATCATTTCATGGCCCGCTGCAAAGGGGATGAGCGGTTCAAGCGCTAATCCGATGGCAACCGATGAGCCATCGGGGACGTATTGTGCTATTGCGCCGGTCATAGAAGTGAGTTTACTCATACCGGTTTGAACTCCACAATTTCATTAGCATTATCATCTGACACGTAGATGTTATCATTGCCATCGATAACCAGCCCCTGAGGTTCAATGAAGCCCTTGCTCGCCAGAATCTCGTGTTTACCAGTTGACAGGCGAACACGAATAAGCGCATGTATTGAGGGTAGCAGATCGATGAGAAGCAGGTTGCCATAATGATCGAATACAACATCGTCAGGTTTGCCGAAGCCACTTATACGAGTACTCTTCCCATCAGGTGTAATGCGCACTACAGCTCCTCCACATTCATCGGCAACATAGATTGTTCCTTGCGCATCGACTACCGCGCCAACCGGTCGCACAATACCAGCAGTGATTAAGGTTAATTGTTTGCCATCCAGGCTCATACGATACACGTTGCCTGTAGGACTATCCGGCACGATCAGTGTATTCGTTGTAGCGTCCAGCGCTATACTGTCTACACCATCTTTGCAAGGCGCTGTTCCTGGTGTTCCAGGTAAGGCTCGTAATACCGTGAGTGATTTTGCTGCGGGCGCAAGAGCCAGGATACGATTGGTACGCTGCTCCGCGATAATCATTGTACCATCAGATAGAACAACTATGCCCTCGGGTCCCGCCAATCCAGTGACTATCCTTGTCACTGAACCGTTCGCATTAAGTCGACTGATCGTGCCATTGTAGAAATCGCTGAAAAGCAAGTGACCCTGTGGATCGAAAGCCAGGTCATCCGGACGCCCGACGCCGGACAGCAGTATTTGGGAGGTATAGTGGGTTGGTGTAGTATCAGGCGTACCTGTTGGGGTAGGGGCCAGAGTCGGTGATGCAATTGGGGTAATAGGGGTTGTCCTGGTAGGAGTTGGAGATGGGGTTGTAATTGAAGAAGGGGAGTTAGCACAGGATGTGAGCAATACAAAGCAGAAAAGTGTAGAAACGAAGATGGCACCAATGCGTTTGGCTAACATGTACAATCCTTCCTCAAAATCCAATAAAGGGGATTCGCGGGTTTGTGGCTCTAAGTGGCAAAGCCATCATGCCTATATAGATGCAAAAATCCATCGAGCTATTGTTATAAACGTTTTTGGGCAATAAAGGTTACGAGGATAGTTTACTCTGCATGGGCATTCTCACGCTCGATGGCCTGGACGATGGCTTGTCCTCGTCCTTGGGTGGGGCGATGGCCTCGCAACGGATGTTAACTTGACGCCTATCGGGCATCCATTGCGTGGGTCTCAGGTGGGGCAGTGACCCAATCGTCCCAATTGACGTAAATCCTTCGCTGCGGCTCAGGATGACAACCTTCGCTCAGGTGGGGTGATGACCCAATAGTCCTAATTGACCGTCAGCGTCACATTCACCGGCACCGCATTCCCAACCGAAGGCGTAATGACCACCGTCGCTGAATACGTTCCCGACGCCAAACCGGTGACATCCACATTGAAGGTGAGCGGCGAACTCTGCCCGGCGGCATCACTGCCGCTGGCCGGAGTCACCGTCAACCATGGCTGAGATGCTGCGCCTGCTGACCACGTCAATGAATCCCCGCCTGTATTCTGCACGTTGATGGTTTGCGCTGCGGGGTTCGTCCCTGCCGTTGTTGTGAATGCTAGAGGGTTTGGGCTGAGCGCCATTTGAGGCTGCGGGATGGTGATAGTAACCGATACCGTTGACGGGCTTCCTGTCACAGCCAGGCTGGTAATGGGGTCAATCGCGCTGATGACCACGCTCGTCGTGACGGTCGTGCCTCCTGGTAATCCCGTCGCATCGACAATCACACTCATCGTAGCGCCTGAGCCTCCCGCCAGGTTTGTGCCCGAGGTTGCCGAGAGCGAGACGTAACCCGGGGCGCCCGATCCCAGCGAAGCAGTCCAGTTTAACGGCTCCCCACCGCTGTTCGTGATGGTAACTGGCTGGGAAACTATTCCGGTTGAGACGTTGAATGATACCGAGCCTGGACCGGCTGTGAGCGCGGGGGAAGCTAAGACTTTTAACGTTATCCCCACTGCTTGCGGACTGCCGGTGATCGCCATGCCGCCATTTACCGCAGCCAGAGTAATTGAGCCTGCATATGCTCCGGTAGCAAGGCCCGCCGATATAACAGTGACTTTGAAGGTTGCGCTTCCCCCGCTGGCAATTGTCGTTGCGGGTGATACCGCCAACCAGCCAGTCCCACTGGCTATAGTTGGAGTGACGGTGACACTACCCTTACAGACCCCGATCACACCAACGGTAAAGCTTTGCGTCCCCGGATTTAAGCCAACCTCGGCGGAGAAGGTTTCTCCTGCGACCGATGGAGCCTGCAGTGTACATACCGGCTGTACTGTCAGCGAAACCGCAATCACCTTCGGTGTACCAACTACTAATTTTGTTACGCTATCGATGGCTGTGAGGGTCACCGTACCGGTATGGGTGCCGGCAGTTAGCCCTGTCAGTACAACTCCCACCCTGGTTGCCGAAGGTGCCTTTGAACTTACCTTGCCGGTTGCCGGTGTCGCAGTCAGCCATCTTCCTCCTGCAGGCGTTGTCGCGGCAGTTGCAGTCCAGGTCAGCGCATTTACACATGCGCCGCTTGTAGTGATGGCCGCAGCCTGCGTCACAGGATTTGGTTGTCCAATAACTCCCTGGAAGACAAGCGCCGGAGGAGTTGCAGCGACTGCGCAAGGTGCCTGTACGACAAAGGTTACTGGAATCGAAAGCGGACTTCCGGCAACGGGATGGGCCGCACTATCTGTTCCAGTAATGGTTATCGTGGCTGTGTAGGTTCCGGCAGTTAGCGTTCCCAACAGTGTCACTGTAACAGTCATTTTCGCGGACAGTTGTGAGGCAAGGGTACCTGTCACCGGCGTAATCGCGAGCCACGCGCCGCCCACAGTCGTTGCGGCCGCCGCCTTCCATGTTAGGGTACCCACTCCCGAGTTGGTGATAGTGGCTTTTTGAGTCAGTGGACCTTTTTGGCCGATAATACCCCTGAAAGGTATTGTTGCAGGTGCAGCGGTAACAATCGGCGTTGTCGCCTGCCCCACAGTGAATGTAATTGGTAAGTTCTGTGAACCACTAGGCCAGTTAAAGATTATCGAGCCGCTATAGGTGCCAGGCTTTAAACCTGTAGAGCTAACATGTATTGTGGGAGAAGCAGGTGTCACACCACTCGTTGGACCAATACTGAGCCACTTGCCGCCACTGCTCGTTGTAACTGTTGTGTTCCAGTGTAAAACAGTAGAACAACCCTGAGAAACGCCTAAACTAATTACTTTCTGTGCAGGTGACGGCTGCAAATAAGCACCGGCGAAGGTCAACCCACCAGGTGAAATCTGGATCGCGCACTGGGGCACGATGGTCAGGCTAACATATACCGTTTGAGGGCTGTCTTTGGCAGCTTTAGTCCCCTGACTGGCGAAGGTTAGCGAGCCGCTATAGACTCCTGGTAGCATTGTACTGGTATTCACACCGATTATTACCGCCTGGCTGCCACCTTTAGTAACCGTGCCAGACAGGGGATAAACCGATAGCCAGCCAGACCCATCGTTGGTAACGCTTGTAGCGTTCCATTGCAACGACAGTACACCCGGATTACTGACAGTCACTACTTGAGCTAATGGATTTGTTCCTCCATCCGTTCCTGTGAATGAAAGCACCGCAGGTGTGAGTTGCAATACTGCCTCGTGCCCAGGTTGAAGTTGCGTAACAACCATCTTCACTGGTAGTTTAAATGGCGCAGTAATATCCGAAGTGAAAATTACATTGGCAACATAGGCTTCAACTTTAAGGTTGGAGCGATCTGCGGCAACTGCTACATTCATATTCTGGCCATATGAAACGGTTCCGCTTTTAGGACTGATCATTAGCCATGATTGCGTTGCTGTAGCTTGCCAGGTAATTTGTCCTCCACCAGTATTAGAAAGTGTAACAATCTGGGTGCTATTTGTAGCCTGATCACCGGATCCGAGATCAATAGCATTCGTTGAAACTAGTAGATGTGAAGGACGAAGTGACGCGTTTTGTCCAGTGACAACCACAGCGAAACTGGCAGACTTATGTAAAATTGCGTCTTCTGCGCGTATGATATGCGAACCTGCTCGCCATGATGGATCGACGATGACTGTATCGCTAAATGAGCCCTCGGAGTCAGCATGTATAATATTCGTTCCACCTGTATCAACGAGCATAATATTTGTATCACGAGTCAATCCGATTCTTCCAGATCGACTGAAACCAGAGCCATGTAGTGTAATAATTCCACCCATGGCAGCCTTCGATGGAGTGACCTGCAATGCGAAGACTTGGCTTGCATGAGAAGATTGTGCCAGGAATCCGCGACTGAAGGAGACTACAAGCCCAAAAACTCCTCCCAATAACAGGCCCGCCAGAACTAAAATACTTACCCAGGAGAAAAGTCGAGTTGGTAGGCGGAGTGGCTTTTTAGGTGGAGTTCTTCGAACGCTGATTAGGGCAGGGGGAGTTGAGCCGGCAGGAGGTTTGTAAACTACTGGCACAGCAGGAGGAGTTACTAGCACAGGAACAACGCGAGGAGTTTTATAGGTAACGACTTTCTCCCAGTTTGCACGACGCTGCAACTCATCATCATCACTCACATCACGCTCGTTAACCCATGGCTGGGTCGCTGGAATTGTTTGACTAACCGAAACCAGGGCATTACGCCGGGATTGCTGTACGGATGCTGTCATGCGCGAACCAGCACGGTAAGTACTTGTGTTGTTGCCTGTATCCACTCCATAAAAATGAGCTACTTTGAGAGCAGCCGGTCGGCGATCGATTTTAATAGTGGGAGCAACGAGATTTTCGTCGATGCCATTCAGGGAATGTTCGGACATGAGCAAATGCTGACCGCATTTGGCACAATAATTGGCTGTCCCTGGAAGTGGTTCTTGGCAGTTTGGGCAACGTATAACTCTCACAGCAAATCACCTTACAGAGTAGCAATCTTTCCCCCAGACAAAGTGTACGTGAAAAGCAGGTCGTTTGTCAATGTTCCTCTACAAAGCAGTAATATTCGAAACAATTTAATGCATATCACATGAATAAGGTAGATTGAGGCTCTCACACAGCCACATTCGTAGACCGGCTATAGGGCTTATCCGGGTCAAGCAACACATTCACACATGCAGGCAAACCAGACGCAAAAGCCCTCTCAATCGCCGGGCGAATATCCTCCGGCTTCTGCACCAGCTCACCATACCCTCCTAGAGCTTCGACCATTTTATCGTAGCGAATTCCTGGTGAGAGTTCCGCCGCCGTGGCATGACCAAGAATCGCCTTTTGCGGATGCTTGATCTGCCCCCATGCTCCATCGTTGCCTATTACAGACACTACAGGCAACTGCTGGCGAACCATGCTTTCGAACTCCATGCCGTTGAGCCCAAAAGCGCCATCGCCATGCAGGATCAGCACTTTCTTGCCAGGACGTGCGATCTGCGCGGCCATAGCAAAACCTGTGCCCGTGCCCAGGCAACCCATCGGGCCTGGATCGAGCCAGTAGCCTGGTTTATAGACGTTGATGACTCTCCCGCCATAGCTGACGATATCCCCGCCATCGCCAACAACGGTGGTGTCCTCGTCGATAAAGTCGCGTATCTCGCGGCACAAACGCATGGGATGAATAGGCACCTCCTCGGAACTCATCAATGCCCCATCACGCCCCAGCGCATTCCGTTCTTCTCTACGAATATAGGCAAGCCAATCTCCTTCTACGAGTTGTTTAGTTGCCCCGGTCAGTTGCTGCATACTTAAACCTACGTCGCCTACCAACCCGACCGCCGCGCCCCTGTTGACGCCGACATCCTCGCCCGCGAGGTCGAACCAGATAACATTGGCTTCCGCCGGAATGAGTGGGGGCTGCCCATGGTTTAATCGAAAATCCATGCGCGTCCCGATAGCCAGGATCGTATCGGATCCCTCCAAAGCCTTGCGACGGGACGCCGTGAAGAATAGCGGGTGCGTAGGTGGCAGACAGCCACGTCCAGCGCCATTGAGGAAGACAGGCGCGTTGATCCGCTCCGCAAGCTGGCGCAGTGGCTCGGCTGCATCACACCACCAGACAGCGGTGCTCGCCATGACGACAGGACGTTGCGCTTTTTCCAGCAGAGCTGCCGCCTTCACTACCATATCGGGATCAGGTGCAGTGCGCCCACTATAGCGATAGAATGCGGGTTCGCCTGGATCGAAGAGCGTATCGGTATCCGCCAGGTTGTTCAGGACATCCATGGGCATCTCTAAGAAGGTAGGGCCAGGTTTACCGTTCAACATCTGGCGAAAGGCCGAGGCAGTGTACTCACCCAGGCGTGACGTTTCATGCACGGTGCGCGCCCACTTGGTGATTGGACGCAGCAGGTCAATCTGGTTCATCTCTTGAAGCGCGCCTCGATCCCACAGGCTTAAGGGAGCTGCTCCACCTATGACAAGAATAGGGCTACCTGCAAGGTATGCATTTGCTACACCTGTAACGCCATCGGTTACACCTGGGCCTGCTGTTAAAATAGCCACTCCCGGAGTGCGAGTACATTTGGCCCACCCCTCAGCAGCGTGAACTGCTGCCTGTTCGTGGCGCGTATCTACGACTCTGATACCCTCACGTTTGCAACCATCATAGATAGCTGCAATATGTCCTCCGCTAAGGGTGAAGACAACCTCGACACCTTCTCTTTTCAGAATTTTGGCGACGAGCCAGCCGCCGTGGATCATGCCCATGGGAACTCCGTTCTTTACTTAAATGCCATTATCGCGCCTAGGGATGGTGTGTGACCTATGCCATAGTCAGTACACCGACTTCGCCAACAGTATTCGCTACAAGTGATACAACTGCAACAAGTGCGACAACGGCGACAAATCAATCTCGTTATCACATCCCCTGCACGGGCAGTAGTGGCAGTGGCGGTAACTGCATGCTCAGGCCAATCACTTTTAGTTTTTTACCCAATGATTCCTGTGCATAGCGAGGTGTCATCCACGGGTCATCGCCATTTGCCAACATGATCTGTATTTGCTCTGGTGCGGGAGATATGCCTTCTAAGGCGATGGGCATATATTTCTCGATGGTGTCATGCACAATCCTGGCATTGCTTGCATCCTTCTGAATCATTTCGCGTAAGAACTTTACACCGAAGACAACATGCCGCGATTCGTCTCGCGCCACGGCGGTGAAGCCACCGCGAAATGCAGGGAAGAGATCGTTCAATCGGTAGAATTCTAGAATGCTGCGTTGCCCAGCAAGCGCCATTGTTCCCTCGACAACTACATGGTAAAGTGTTATACCCTCGACCAGGTGCGCCAGGTTTCCTGGTTCCCGCTGAATGCGCTCAGCAACCTTAGTTAGCGCATCTATCAGAATATATTTCAGATGTTCGTTCATATATCCACGGGCAATTGCCAGAGCATCTTCCAATTTCTCTTTATCAACGCCCAGCACCTCTTTGAAGAAACGAGCGAAGAAAACCGTGTGACGCGCCTCGTCGGCCAGTTGAGTGGTGATGAAGATGCGCATTTCTTCGTCAGGCATTGCTATTACATATGGGCCAAGGGTATCGGTGACACACGCCTCGCCCTGGAAGAAAGCCGACAGGCCATACATACGCATGTCGCGCTCGTCCTGCGACATTCCTTCCCACTGCTTGCGGTCTCCACTAAAATCGATATCCTGCGCTCGCCACTGCTGGCGCTCCCAACGATAAAACAGTTCACGATAGGTAGGCAGGTGTACCAATCCTTCGTCGATGATATGTAATACATTGTCGATAGGTGTTTGTTGCAACTGTTTCAATGTAGCGCTTTCAAGCGGGGCGTCAATGGACATGCGGTTTCCTCAGCTCTTTCTTATCAATTTTCCCCACCGCATTGCGTGGCAAGGCATTCACAAACTCAATTTCGGCTGGCGTTTTGTAATTCGCCAGCGATTCGCGACAATAAGCTTTGAGTGTTTCGGCATCCACATTGGTACGAGTCACAACGAAGGCTTTGACCTCCTCTCCCATACGTTCCGACGGTATACCGATCACCGCTGACTCCATCACTGCAGGATGTCTGTTCAACACCTCTTCAATATCACGTGGGTAAATATTAAATCCACCACGTATAATCAGATCCTTCTTCCGCTCAACAATATATAAGTAGCCATCTTCATCAAAGCGGCCCATATCGCCCGTGTGCAACCAACCGTTTCGTAGGGCTGACCGGGTCTCCTCTGGCATATTATAATAGCCTTGCATGATATTGGGTCCGCGTGCAACGATCTCACCTACCTCACCAACTGGCAAGGAGTTATCGTTTTCATCAACGACCAGTACTTCGACACCAGATATGGGCTTACCGACCGAACCCGGTTTGCGAAGCATATCTTGTCCATGCCCCGAAAGTACAGCGCTTGCCTCCGATAAACCATATCCCTCGAGTATCTGGCAGCCAAATTTCTGCTCGAAGCCCTCCAGGATAGCAAGCGGCAGCGGGGCTGAACCACTCACACAATAGCGCAAGCTGCTTGTGTCATATGTATCAGCATCAGGCGTGTATAACAGTGCTACGAACATGGCTGGTACGCCTGCAAAAGCATTGACATGGTGGCGCTCAATCGCAGATAATACAGCCGTGGTGTCAAAACGCGGATGCAGGACTGCAACTACACCGTTCAGATAACCAACATTCGAGGCAACCAGTCCATAGGCGTGCGCCAATGGCAAGATAGCCAGTTGCACCTCACTACCTGCTGGCACTCCTACTTCGATTGAATCACTGCCTCGACCTGAAACTGCATTTGAAACGACATTGCGATGTGTCAGTACCACTCCTTTCGGATGACCGGTGGTACCAGAGGTATAGAGAATCACGGCAGTATCATCCGGTGAGAGCGGCACTCCTTCCAAATCTTCCAGGAAACGATCTGCATATGCTGTCCCGCTCGCTACAACATCTTTATATGCATGAACAGTGTAAGTTTGCGATTCATCACGCTCTTCACCTTCTATACCTGTCGAAATAATATGCTTCAAAGTGGGAACATCCGCCAGCGCATTACGTAACAATGGCAGGAGGATAGGGCTCGTAATCACCGCTTTTGCAGCCGAGTTCTCAGCGATGTAATGCACCTCTGGTCCCTTGAGCAAGGGCAGTACAGGAATGATGACGCCCCCAGCGCGAGCGATTGCCTGGTATGCGATGATCACTTCGGGGCAGTTGAGCATCATAACGATGACGCGATCACCTTTCTCTATGCCTAACCTTCTAAGTCCTACTGCCAGTTGAGTCGCTTCCTTCGCAATCTCTACATTAGTATATTCACGCACCTCTTCTGCATCTTCGTAGATAAGCGACTTAAACGGGCCGTACTTCTGGCAGTTGTAAATAGAAAGGTCGTACAGAAAAAGCAGGTCTTCAATGTCAATTGTTCGCGTCTTGTCGGTCATATACTCGCCTCGTTTGTGGATGCACCCGGAATAATTACAACCGCTTCTCCAGTGGTCACTTTGTCCCCTTTCTGGTTCTGTGCCCAGCACTCAATTGCTATGAATTGACTAAGATCGTCAATTGTCGTTTGGGCCTTGACTACCCCCTGACAGGTGAGCGTATCACCCAGACGAACCATATTCAAAAAGCGCACTTTGAGATGCTCCATGCGCGCACCCTGGATATCTGCTATCTGCCGGTTAACGAATTGTCCAAGGAAGGCCATGCTGAGCATTCCGTGAGCAATCACGCCATCTAGCCCAACTTGTTGCGCGGCCTGCTCATCGAGGTGAATGGGGTTATAATCTCCTGATGCTTCAGAATAACGGCGGAGTTGCTCCTGCGTAATTGCGGGTTTGACTAGCGGGGTGAGTTGCTGGCCAATAGCTGTACCCAGAATGCTCATAAGCTATCTCCTTCATTAGAAAACAGGATGCGTTGAACGCCATGAACTAGGCTGCATCTGGATTACAGAAGGTTCCCAGCCAGGCTCACCAAATAAAATAGAATCGTTCCACTTCGGATTCTTACGGCAAAAGTGGTAGCGGATCTTCCATGCACGGTCAGTCTTCTGCTTCTCATAATATGCGGTATCCAGACCAAGGCGAAAACTGAGTAATTGTGCATAATAGGGCTGCAAGGTGTACTCCATTGTATCTGTATCTAACTCATGGTCGGCAAAAGACATTTGGAGATCAAAACAGTAAGGGTAATCCATCACTTCGGGATCACAATCCTCCTCTTCTGCCCGATGGATAAGGATGAGCATCCCAAGCATCTCAAATTGACAGTATTCTTCACCCGAAAATGAATTTTGTTGAAACGGAGGCAGGGAGAAGAGGTTGCGTATATCAGTCGCGAGTTGTTGCAGAGATTTTTCTGTTTTGATACAGATTTGAAACGACATACAGGACTCCTTCTGGAAATGCGAAGGTTCTTGAACCCCTCTCGTTGAATGTAACTTCATCTTACGCCGCTTGAGGAATGGGTGTCAAGCTACTTTTGGGGGTATTATTCTGCTTGCTGTGATCGTTCGATGCTAGCAAGCTAGCTGCTCTTCTTGCATCTACAGCTTCTGCCTGATATACTGGCAATGCGACTCTTGGGGAAGATGGAAGTAGAGCAAGATAAAAATCGAGTATATTAGTCAGGAGAAATAGAGCGGTCATGTTTGCCGCACGCAGAGCTTCTCTGCCAGCTCCGCCGCCCAGGCAGGCGAAGCCAATTATCAATGGCAGTCCACTTATTCAGCATTGGTTAACGCACTACTGGCAAAAATTACAACTTCCAACCCAGGAATTGAGTCGGCTGGCTATCACCCAGGATCGTCGTGAATATATGCGCTGGACGGGAAAGCGGCTCAACATCATGGTACTCGGTTGCTATTGCTATCTGCCCGCATCCACATTATCCCATACACGTTCTCAAAAGCATAGACCTGCACAGGCACGCTCTAGTTCTAATACTTACCATGACGTGCAACCAGACACAACTGTTCACCGGCACCTGATTTTCATAGAGCCTGATATGCAGTCAAAATCAATTGAGGTTACGGTAGCACATGAGCTCATTCATCTCACTGACCGGGTGAATGGAACGCCACGCCGCCATCGACATCATGGCTACGATTCTATCGCCGTCGACGAAGCTGCTGTGACTGGTTATCCGGTAGATGAGCTGCGACGGTTGCTCCACGAGGAGAGCGCACGTCGCGAACGCTTGCGCCGCGAACGACGGCCCATTCGCTATTTCTACGAATGCCCCAATTGCGGCAAAGAGTATCCCCGCGCACGCCGTTACTCCCAATCCGTCTCATGCAGCAGTTGCGATAAGAGCTATAATCCTCAGTTCCGGCTGATTCTGCGTAACTAGAAAAAAAAGTAAGCAGTCAGTAAATTGCATCTGATCCATTAAAAATTAAATGAGAGATGTACATTTAATTACTTCTCTCCACCTCCTTCTCTGGTTCTTAAAGAAAGGTCTGTATTATATTGTACCAATGTGTATCAGTCCTTTCTTTTTACATTTTTGAGAGAATTACATCCTTTTTTTTCCTAGATATTCCAACGATATTTACCTTTTAACGGCTCATGGTAAGCCTTTTCTCTCCTTCTAATTCATTGTGAAGTATTCTCTGTTTCTCTTATATTTTCCCCGCCTAAAAAAGATAAAATAAAGATGCTATTATTAGTATAATAAATTTATATAATCTATAATCTCTGCTATAGAAAACTTGACAAAAAGATGTCGATAGTGTAATATAGGGTTGTGGTTATTAGTATGGACTGGTTACTACGCGACCGTTTCGCGGTAATGCAAAAGCCAGGAAATGTTCATTTCTGAGAACAGTAAAGAATTTACGAAGATATGTATAGATGAACAGTGAACTAGTCCGTAGAAACCTGGCACTCTCAGTGAAGGAGGAAGTATGAAAATTGCGCATATAGCGCCCCCGTGGATAGCTACTCCACCAAAGAACTATGGTGGAACGGAAACGGTTATCTACAATCTGGTTGAGGCACAAGTAGAACAAGGCCATGATGTTACGTTGTTTGCACCAGGCGATGCAAGAACATCAGCCAAGGAAATTTCTTTTTTCCCAAGATCTCTCGTTGGAGATGGGGTGCCATGGCCAGCACATCTTAAAGCATATTATCATATGCACAAATCTTTGGAATATGCAGAAGAGTTCGATATCGTACATACACACCTATCCTCTGGTGCGGATATGTACATTTTTCCACTTACTGCGCACCTTGCTACTCCTCATGTAACGACTCACCACAGTCCTTTCCCCTTCGATCGTGTGCAAAACTGGACAGGGGATGCGGACGAGCTTTACCTGAGGGAGTGGGCACCCTACGTACCAATGGTTGCCCTTAGTCAGAGTGCCCTTGCGGATGCGCCACGCGAACTTAATTTTGTGGGCGTAGTGCATAATGGCTTACAAATGGAAAATTATCGCCATACTGGAGAAAAACGTGGTGATTTTTTCGTGTGGTTAGGGCGTTTTGAATCTTACAAAGGTGTGCACAATGCGATCGAGGCTGCAAAACGCGCCAATGTGCCGCTTATCCTGGCAGGTACCTATGATCGTCACGAGCCTAGAGCTGTACGTTACTTCGAGGATGTGATCAAACCGCAGATCGATGGTGAACAGGTTAAGTATGTTGGCCCGGTGAATATGGCACAGAAAGTTAGATTGCTGAGCCGTGCCAAAGGTTTCCTCAATCCTATAGAGTGGGAGGAGCCATTTGGGATGGTGATCATCGAAGCCATGGCACTGGGTTGTACTGTCATCTCGTTCGCTCGTGGAGCTGCACCAGAGATTATTACGCATCGTGAAAACGGTTTCTTAGTCTCTGATGTAGATGAGATGGTGCGTTTCATTCCACGCATCGATGAGATCGACCGGAATGTAGCTCGTATGCACGTTGAACAGAATTTTTCGGGTCGTGCAATGGCCGAAAAATACGAGGAGATCTACGAGAAGGTTATTCTGCTGAATAGCGTGGCTAGAATGGACAGATCTCTATCTTTGTCCGTTTGAGATCACCAGGTGAAGCACCGAGTAGAGTCTAAACCTCTTCGAGTGTTACACTAGCTCATCGATAAACTGGATCAGGTATCGTTGATGCAGACATTACACCTCAGATTGTGCCTCGCCAGTGGACTAGCGGCGAGGCACAATCGCGGTCGCGCAAGTTCTATGGCTCTCTTTGCCCCTTAAGATTTCCCCTCCTAGAAGAGATACTCAGCCATAAAGCCATTCTTAAAACGCACATAGGCAACACGCAATAGTACCATATTTTGTGTAATGTGCGCATAAAGTTCGCTGAAGTGGTATTACTATAAGATCAAACTGTCTCATTGTTTCTATCGCTATTACAGAATACTATGTAGAGCAGTCAAAGGTTTTAGATCATCGTGGCACGTATAGATAACCGTTCTCAGACTCAACTTCGCCCTGTGCGCCTGACTGTCGATTACCTGGACTATGCCGAGGGATCAGTATTGATCGAGGCAGGAAACACACGGGTACTATGCGCTGCTAGCATTGAAGAGAAAGTCCCTCCATTTCTGGAAGGCAAAGGCCAGGGATGGGTAACAGCCGAGTATAATATGTTACCTCGTGCAACCCATACACGTAATTCACGTGAACGTGACGGTCGTGTGAGTGGACGCACACAGGAGATCCAGCGCTTAATCGGTCGTTCTTTACGAGCAATTGTTGATATGGGTGCGCTAGGACCTCGCACTATCACGCTTGACTGCGATGTGTTACAGGCCGATGGCGGTACACGCACGGCATCCATCACCGGTGCGTATGTAGCCCTGTACCGGGCATGTTCGCTGCTCGTCAAAAGAGGAGTGCTAGCCATACACCCCTTGCGAACAGCCGTAGCCGCGGTGAGTGTTGGCATCGTCGGTGGTGATATCATGCTCGATTTATGCTACACAGAAGATTCGCGCGCAGATGTCGACTTTAATGTAGTAATGACCGCCGAACACGATTTTATTGAAGTACAAGGAACAGGCGAAGGCGGTGTTTTTAGCCGTGCGACCATGGACTCTCTGGTCACCCTTGCTGAGCAGGGCATCAGCGAACTCCTGGAAATTCAGAAAAGGTATGTGTAAAAGTACCTTGTCCTTTCCAACAATGATATTCCGGTACCAAAGTACCGCTGTCATTCTACGTATAACGTTCTGAACGTTTAAACTAATTGAAACGCACAGATATAATCTGCCCGAATGACCAGAGCAACTTAGAAGTCAGGGGTGCAGAGGCGCAGTCGCCCTGCCGGGGTCTGGGGTGTCCCCAGTAATTTCCTTTTTCTCCTCGCCGCCTGCGGCGAGTCTGTAGAGGTTATAAGCGGGGACACCCCGCATCCCGCCAAGGGGCGGATAGCCCCTTGAAACCCGCAAGAAAACGACCTGCCGGACCAGCTGCAGAGTCGAGAGGAGCGCAAATTGAAAGTGAAGACAGACCGAAATTGGTTCTGGCGCATAATCGATTTTATCAATCCACTACGTGATCCTAGCCTGACTGTGGCTCTCGTACTCACCTTCATTGAAGAAGCCGGACAACACGACCTATGGTACTGGATTATCATCGTTGCGCTCGTCAACTGGGTCGCTGTGAGGGGAATAGTCTGGTTGGTAGTCAATTTCACCTTTGCCAGTGTCTTCATCTGGCGACGTGCCTGGTGGGCTATTCGACATCCCCGCCTGGCCTGGCGCATCATGGATGCAGTTGGGCATGAAGAAATCGTGATTGGCGGCTTTTCCTCTCTTACTGAAGGCATGCTATTGCCGGACGGGTCCACTATTTTGAGTACGAGCCCCATCATGGGAGCAAGCGGCATTCACGTCATTGGCGAGTTACCCGCTGGAACCGAAATACCCATGTTGAGCATGCCCAACGGCCAGATAGCTCCCGACCTTGCAGCGCTTAGAGGTAACTCTGGTTTCTATCCAGGCGCAAATTCTGATGGACACCCTGGCATCGCAAATCAAAATACCATGGGCTTCCCTCAAGTTGGAGGCAATGGCTTTGCTGGCCAGCAGACCTACACTGGTTTCCCTCAAGGCTTCCCCCAGCGTTCTTCCCAGGAAGAAGACAGTCTGCGCCAACAGCTAACTACCCTTACACGTCTGATGGACGATTGGATGCAATTTACTGAGGAGAAATGGCGCACAGTCAGCGACAGCCAGCTTGGCTGGAAACCTCTCCGTGGGCGATGGGGAAATTGGGACGACATTTTCCAGGATGCCTTTGCCGCTAAAACTTCTGATCCCATGGCAAAAGCCGCACAAGCAGCCGGAGAAGCAACCGCCAGGCGCTATGATTTCTCAAAAGAGAAGGGTTCTGCTGCCTCTGCCGTCGCCTGTTTCATGCGCGATATGATGACCCTTCGTCAAGGCTTGGAAATGGTAGAATCCGCGATGGATAATTCTCCTGATACACCTTCTATACAGCCAGTGGTCCAACCCACACAAACACCATCTTCCAACCATACGAATACTCTGCGTGGTATTTTTGGCAACTCCGCCTCCGCTCGCAACACGCTCATACGCCACCCATCACCAATCTATGTGGATGCCGACGCCCAAAAGTAAGAAATGCTATCTATGTACACAACTTCACGACATCATGTTAGTGTGCGCCCTGAACTGGAGAGCATGGCCGAATATCTGCCTGGAGAATCTCTCGAAGCGTTCAGCGCACGCACTGGTATACCCATTCATTGCATTATTAAGTTAAACAGCAATGAAAGCCCTTATGGTCCTGGTCCTTCAGTCCTCAAAGCCTTGGGCGATTGCAAAAACTATAACCACTATCCCGATAGTGATGCGACTGTGCTGCGTGTCGCGCTTTCAGCTTACACAGGACTTGAGGGGTCCCATATTGTCTTAAGCCACGGCAGTAGTGAATTGATCAACCTGCTCTGGCATATATTTCTCTCAGTAGGTGACAACATCATTTGCTGCCCCCCCACCTTCTTACTCTACACATCCATCACCTCATTTTGTGGTGCTTCAGTCATTGAAGTACCTCGCACAACCAGATATGAGATCGATGTTGAACATATTCTGGCTGCTCTCACATCTTCCACAAAGCTGATTGTAATCTGCTCGCCCAATAATCCTACCGGCAATCCTATTGCTGAATCAGACGTACTGGCTTTGCTGGAATCGGGACGTATCGTCGTAATAGATGAAGCCTATGTAGAGTTTTCCCGGCGACCAGGAGGATTTGCTCACCTCGTACCCCACTATCCTAACCTTGTCATTTTACGCTCCTTCAGCAAATGGGCGGGATTGGCAGGTCTTCGCATCGGATACGGCTTATTTCCTGTATCGATTGCAAACTACATACTCCGCGCACAGTGTCCCTTCGAAGTCAACGTCGCGGGCCACATTGCCGCAATTGAGACACTTGCGCACCTGGAATGTGTGCTTGCCGATGTGCAACGCATCGTGCAAGAGCGAGAACGACTCTTTGACGTGTTGAACAACCAATCCTATCTCACACCCTATCCTTCGCAAGGTAACTTCATTTTCGCGCGCCTAGACGATGTAGAAGTGAAGATCGAACAAGTACGCGCTATTGTTGAGGAACATGGCATTCTGTTGCGCTACTTCCAAAAACCCTCAATGCGCAACTTCCTACGCGTAACTGTTGGCTTACCCGAACACACCGATAAACTGGTCGAGGCGTTAGCAAGGGTTCCTTAACCGGTCGCCACCAGGCATCAACCTGAGCCATGAAGACACGCAGAAAGCCGCATGATCCGTAGGGGCGACCTTCATGGTCGCCCGCTGTGGTTGTGAGCCTGGCCTTGTTCCTTGCTGTGAGAACAGGGGCGGCGGGCGGCCATGAAGGTCGCCCCTACGGATGGTGACGGACATCCTTGCCCATACTCTTCATTTCGATGTACAATTTGGGAGTGCAGAGGCCGCAGCCCAACATAAACTCTATTTTTTCATGCGGCAGCGAGTCAAAGGGACATAACATCACTTTATATGGAGGTTTTTTTCATGCCAGTTAACATAAACGACTTAACTGCAATCGAAGACATAGTAGCACGCGAGATACTCGACTCGCGTGGTAATCCCACCATTGAAGTCGAAGTATTACTCATGGGCGGCGAAATCGGAGTAGCAGCAGTTCCCTCCGGCGCTTCAACTGGAGTACACGAAGCAGTAGAACTGAGAGACGGAGACAAGAGCCGCTACGGAGGTAAAGGAGTTTTAAACGCTGTTAACAACGTCAGTGAAACCATCCGCGAAGCCATCGTTGGCATCGAAGCCACCGAACAAATAACATTAGACGAATTAATGATCGAACTGGATGGCACACCAAATAAAGGTGCGCTGGGCGCAAACGCCATACTCGGCGTCTCACTAGCAATAGCAAAAGCAGCGGCTAACGCACTGGATCAACCACTCTATCGTTATATTGGAGGCGTCTCTGCACGTACGCTACCAGTTCCAATGATGAATATTTTAAATGGTGGTAAGCATGCTGACAACTCGACCGACATGCAAGAATACATGATTCTACCCATTGGCACTTCCAGCTTTCGCGATGCCCTGCGCATGGGTGCCGAGGTATACCAGAGTCTCAAGAAAGTACTGCACGGTAAAAAACTCAATACCAATGTCGGTGATGAAGGCGGCTTCGCTCCCTCACTCAGTTCCAACCGCGAGGCGCTAGAGATCATAGTAGCCGCCATTGAGTCGGCGGGCTATAGACCTGGAGTAGATATTTTCCTCGGCATGGACCCCGCTTCCAGTGAGTTCTATGAAAACGGCAAGTATGTGCTGGAACGCGAGGGACGCACGCTTACCTCAAGCGAGATGGTTGATCTCTACGAGCAGTGGATAAACGAGTATCCCATTGTCAGTATCGAAGACGGGCTGGCCGAAGATGACTGGGACGGTTGGAAACTTTTGCGCCAGCGCCTGGGTAACCGTATACAACTCGTGGGAGATGACCTGTTTGTAACCAATACAGCACGTCTCAAGCGCGGCATCGAGGAACAGTCTGCCAATTCCATCTTAATCAAACTTAACCAGATTGGCACGTTAACCGAGACACTGGAAGCCATCGAGATGGCCAAACGTGCCTCTTTTACCGCTGTCGTCTCCCACCGTTCCGGCGAGACCGAAGACACAACCATTGCCGACCTGGTAGTTGCCACCAATGCCGGACAGATCAAGACCGGTGCGCCTGCACGCAGCGAACGTGTATCAAAGTATAACCGCCTGCTCGCCATCGAAGATGAGCTTGGCGAAAAAACGGCTCGCTACGCTGGTTTCAGCGCTTTTTATAATGTGCCTGCGCTGTATGGAAAGCAGTAGGGATTGGGCTAAGAGAGGCAATATGTTGAATCAAATTTCAGAAAACGAAACGAGTACACAAGAACGGCGTATAGCGCGCGTGATCCACTACAACCTCAGCTACATTGTCCAGGGCGCCGAGCATGGAACAGATGGCGCAATCGTATTACTCCACGACATCATGGGTGGAGCATTTACCTGGAGAGACATCCTGCCCCAGCTTGCACCAGCAAACCGGGCAGTCTATGCCATCGACATGCTCGGCTACGGCCTATCCGATCATCCCTGGCAAGCAGACACCTCCATCTGGGGACATGCCGATTGCCTGAATTTTTTGTTCGAGCAGCTCAACCTCACCAATGTTGTGCTGGTGGGGCACGGCATCGGAGGAGGCGTAGCCCAGGTACTGGCAACGCGCCTGAGCAGGGATCGAGTTGCCGCGCTGGTGCTGATTGACACCATCGCCTACGAATATACATTTGCCCCAGACTGGCCATTGCCAGACATGAAAATGCAGCAAGAACCCGATCGGCCAAAAGAGACGAAGCTTGAAGATATGATCCACGAATTGCAAGAAACGCTTCCTAATGGCACGCAAAACCCCGATCGTTTCAAGCAAGTCATGAACGACTGGATTACGCCCTGGGAAAGCGAATTGGGCAAAGAACTACTTTTCCAGCAAATTCGCCTGTTGCTGCCAAACTACTCCAATTCGGTGGCTTCCGATTTGAAGGTAATGGGGAAACCTACACTGATTATCTGGGGCGAAAATGATGCGCAGATACCCTTAAAAATTGCCCAACGCCTGCATCGCGACATTCCCGAATCTCGTCTTGTAATCATTCCTGGTGCAGGACACCTGGTCCTGTTTGACGCGCCTGATAATGTCGCTGGCGCTATCGGGGATTTCGTAGGGAGATTGAAGAATAGTGAAGTAGAATGAGCCAGCGTCCCATGCTGCTCCTGGGACGCTGGCTCATTCTACTTTATTCTTGTTGGTGACTTTTAGTCACGAAGCTAACTTGATATGTCCCTCATCATCAGAGGACGAATTGATCCTGGATCCTTTCCTTATAGGGGCAGAAGTAGCTCTTAACGCGGCCTGATTCTCTTGCTGGAATGCCTGACAACAGCGATTATATTCTTCCGCTAGAAGAATGTAGGTGTCGTACATCTGCTCAAGCACTTCTAACGAACTTCCTTGTTGTTCTGCCATGACCAGGTCATACCATTGTTGCTGCATAGTTTTTTGGGCACGTTCAAGCTCAGCTAATGTCATGGAAGTACTCCCAGTTCTGGCTGAATATCCACATTTACGAGGCTTTACGATGAAGTTTCTGTTCATTGTATTCATGGCTGAGCTGCGTTATCAGCGCTTTCGCGTCCTGGTAACTCATCGTCTCTGGATGTTCGGGTTCAGGCTTTCCTAAGTGCTGGCACAACTTGCGAATACTGGTCAATTGCTGATCCGTAGCAGGAGCATCGGCAGCGCCCTCTTCCGCAGTTGTACCATTTGCCTTGATGCTACTCCCTACCGTCGCGGATCGCACAGAAGCAAGAGGTTTTCGTTCATTATCGTTACCGTCGGTTGCAGGCGTACTCCGATCGACTGGAGCGTCCACTATGCGGTGCTGTTCATCAAGATCGGGCGCGAACTGAGTGCCATACCCCAGAGCTGCAAGCGCACGGCCTATACTTCCGGTTTCTGCCTTCTCGATGTAGTCTGGAAAACTGGCAGCTTTTTCCGATTTGGTGCCGGTGGCGATCCCGCCTTTGCCATCTTTGACCACGGCGCGAAACACGGCAAGGCCATTGGCACGTTTGACGACTTTCTCACTACGCTTCGTCTCGTTATTCCAGGCATACCCCTCTTCTTCAGTCTCACGGTCAAGATCAAGATGTAGCATCTCGGTCTCAATACTGCCTTCCGGACAGTGCTCACGGAACCAGACTAATCTCCATTGAACGGGCAAGTAATCTGCCGAACCATTTCTATTCTTAATTTGCATAACATGGTCGTTAGGATTGAATGCACGTGTAATCTGCTCTTCTCGACCACTGCCGTTATTTTGACCGCTCATAAGATACTCCTCTGTTCTAGTATTAGAAACTTTGTTCTAACATTATACCCGACGTAACACATTCTGTCAACTTTGACTATCTATTCATTCTTTTTTTGAGGGTAAAAGGAGGTAATTATCGAACCGGCCCGTAAAACCCTCTGCTTCAGCAGTAGGGATAGAAGGGCCGTTCCTCGTTTGGAGCAGGGTGGTTGGGTATCCCTCCCTTGATGTTTACAGCGTAACACGCTACAATGTAAACATGCAGCAGAAACGAGCATACAAGTACAGAGTCTACCCCACCAATGAGCAGAAACGTGTTCTTGCTCGCACCTTCGGTTGTGCTCGTTTCGTGTACAATTGGGCGTTGCGTCGAAAGACTGACGCCTTCTACCAGGAGCAGCGACGCCTCTCCTATAAAGACCTTTCGGAAGCCTTGACGCTCCTCAAGCAACAAGCTGCATACTGCTGGCTCTCGGAGGTGTCTTCTGTTCCCTTGCAGCAAGCCTTGCGTCACCTGGAGAAAGCATTTCTCAATTTCTTCGAGGGACGTGCCAAGTATCCCACCTTCAAAAAGAAACGCAATCGGCAGTCTGCTACCTATACGTCCAATGCGTTCAAGTGGGATGGCACATCGCTTATCCTGGCAAAAATGACTGAACCCCTGGCTATTGCGTGGTCGCGTCCTTTGCCTGATAGAGCAATACCAAGCAGTGTCACTATCACCAAAGACTGTGCAGATCGCTATTTTGTCTCCATCCTGGTAGAAGAAGATATCAAACAGCTTGAACCAGTCGAACAGAGTGTAGGGGTTGACCTGGGCTTGAAAGAGTTCGTCATCCTCTCGACGGGTGAGGCTGTTGGTAATCCCAGGTTCTTTCACAAAGATGAGAAGAACCTGGCAAAGGCGCAGAGGCGACACGCCAGGAAACAAAAGGGGAGCAAGAACCGTGCTAAGGCACGAGTAAAAGTTGCTAAGATACATGCTCGTATTGCTGATAGACGCCGTGACTTCCTGCATCAACTCTCGACACGCTTGATCCGTGAAAACCAAACGATCTGCGTTGAGAGCCTACAAGTCAAGAACATGGTCAAAAATCATAGCCTTGCAAAAGCGATCAGTGATGTGGGATGGTCTGAGTATGTGTCCCAACTCGAATATAAGGCTGTGTGGTATGGCAGGAACCTGGTCAAGATCGACAAGTGGTATCCCTCTTCCAAACGTTGCTCTGACTGCGGACATATTCTCGACTCCTTAACGCTTGATGTACGTGTGTGGACGTGCCCTGAATGTGGCGTTGTCCATGACCGCGATCATAATGCTGCTCGTAATATACATGCCGTGGGACTCACGGTATTTGAAGCCTGCGGAGAGGCTGTAAGACCTGGACGGGCTTTGTCTCGTTCGGGCAAGCTTCGTTGAAACAGGAAACCTCACTCGTGAGAGTGGGAATCCCCTGGCGCAGAGCCATGGGGAGGATGTCAACGGAATACCCACAACATCCACCATGTTGTATGATATATACTACTCAATGAATGAATACCTAAATAAATTCAGACATGTAAGAAAGTCTGAGCATAGCCAGGAAAAAGCCAATGAGCGCCACAACCATCTACAACGAAATACAAACAGCCCTCAAGCGAGGTGAACGCTTCGCTATAGCCACCGTCATCAAAACAGCCGGTGCTGCTCCATGCGGTATCGGAAGCAAAATGTTAGTGCGCGCCGATGGCACAACCAGCGGTGGCTTTGCAGGGCCCAAAACTGACGGGCGCGTAGCGCAGGAAGCACTCAAGGCTATACATGACGGTCAACCCCACCATACACACATCCACCTGGACGCCGACCAGGGCGAGGCAGTAGGCAGTTGTGGAGCAACTCTGGAAGTATTTTTTGAAGTCATGCGTCCGGAACCTCGATTGATCATCGCAGGCGCGGGATACGTGGCACAGGCGCTGGTACGTCTCGCGTCCGCGCTTGATTTTCGTATCGTGGTAGTGGATGATCGCCGTGACCTGGCCGACCCGGTCGTCTTCGATGATACAGTGCAACTCACATTTGGCGATATCCCGCAGACGATTCACGAACTGGAGCCTGACGAGTCAAGCTGGATCGTGATCGTTACACGCGGTCACCATCTCGACAAGGATGCTCTCAAAGCGGCGTTAGAAACCAATGCTGCTTATGTCGGGATGATTGGCAGTCCGAGCAAGGTGAAGCGTATTTTTAAAGACTTGCTCAAAGAGGGTTTTGCGCGGGAACGCTTGGAGCAGGTTCACGCGCCGATTGGTTTGGACCTGGGGGCCGAGACTCCTGATGAGATTGCTCTGAGTATTGCTGCTGAGATGGTGATGATACGTAAGAAGGGGAGCGGGGCTTCGCTACATACGCTGCACCGGTTGCTGGAGGATGAGGTTGAGGTGGAGAGCAGGTAGACATTGGCCGGACGGCCCTGGTGGCCGCCCCTTCATTTTCCCTCCAAATGAGCCTTGACCATCCATTACAGATGGTCAAGGCAATATGTGAAAAGTTATAAAAGCGTGTCCTGTTATCACAAAGCAGTACTAGGGAGTAATAACAGCGCCGAACGTGGCCGTGTTTATCTTATCCACAGTATGTGACGTCACCGCCATACCGGCCAACCAGGTCCCTACGGGGCCCAGAGTCACACTCGATCCAGGGACGGGTGTCCAGGTGACCCCATCGCTCGAGGTAGAGGCGGTGTAGGTGGTGCCGCTGCGCTGCACCTGCAGGTAGACGGGTGCCACGCCGGCAAGGCTCGCAACCGTACTGACCCCCCCACCCTGTATCGTACGTTCGAGGACGAAGATGCCCCGCTGCGGGGTCACCACCAACGCGTAAAAGGGAGAGCTCGGATCGGTGCTTTGGCGCAGCATTACCCCTGCCCTCGCGCGACTGTTCGTGTTGGTCTGGGTCAATACTTGCGCGCTGATGCCACCATCAGAGGTCAACGGCTGCCAGACAAAGTGGAATTGATCCGCCGTTCCCCCAATATCCGTTCCTGACCCTGAAATCGTCCAGATGCCGTTACTCAGCGAATCGCTGCCGGCCAGCACTGGACTACCGATATCCGCACCGCTCCAGTTTGCCGTGCCGCCGTTTGTCCAGAATACGCTTGTCTGATTGGATAGCATTGGGCCAACCCAGGGTAGTCGTGGCAGGGCTGAGCGTCAGAGTGCCCGTCTTTACGCCTGGGGCGCCAATCTGCCGCCACTGGATGGATTCATTCTGTTGTACGCTGCACGATTCCGTATCGACGCCGTTTGTGTCGAGGACATGGGTACTATCTACCAGGGTGGTTGGAACCCCACCACTCGTGATCGTGACCGTTG
>WNFC01000528.1_pt1 | contig 38138 bp, 39 predicted proteins | sample 5400541 | NCBI WGS metagenome assembly WNFC01 (sample SAMN13153342, study PRJNA577476) | soil metagenome | isolation source: 120 cm saprolite under Douglas fir tree site 2 hole 2 replicate 1 | place: USA:California | collected 2015-04-18
TACTCGTGGGAGCCCGAGAAGCAGCTCGCGCGCGAGGTGCGCGAGCGCGACTACTTCTTCATCGCGTCGTTCGCGCTATGGGGAGTGTGGGTCGGCATGGGACTCGCGACGCTCATGGAATGGATCAGCGATGGCCTCGAGGTCCGCGTGCCCGACGGCGCGCGCCGCTGGATGCTCGCGACGCCGGTGTTGGCGCTGGCGCTGATTCCGCTGTGGGGGAATCATCTCACGGCTTCGCGCAAAGGCGAGACGCTGGCGCGCGATTTCGCGTACGACCTGCTGCAGTCGGTCGAACCCTACGGCGTGCTGGTGACGGCGGGGGACAACGACACCTTCCCATTGTGGTACGCGCAGGAGGTCGAGCACGTCCGCCAGGACGTGACGGTCGTGAACCTGTCGCTCGCGAACACCGACTGGTATATCCGGCAGCTGCAGCGGCGGCCGCTCGCGACGTTCGATTCGACACAGGCGCCGGCGATCTACCACGGCCGCGCCTGGCCCAAGCCCGCCGGCAAATTGCTGAACTACACGGACGAGCAGGTCGCGAACCTGCAGCCGGTATACTGGCTGGAGCAGAAGCAGTACGTGAACCTGGGCGGCGTCGGCATGACGCTCGATCCTCAGCAGCTCGGCCGCCAGTATCTCGAGCGCGCGGACGTGATCGTGCTGCAGGCGATCAAGGACCAGATCGGCAAGCGGCCGATCTACTACTCGCGCACCGTGGGCCCGTATGCCGACCAGTTCGGCCTCACCGGGTACCTGGAGGGGCACGGCTTCGCGCGCAAGCTGCACCAGCAGCCGCTGGCCCAGAGCGACAGCATCAAGCTGATGTCGGTGTTCGGGTTCGTGAACCTGCCGCGCACGGAGGCGCTCGCCTTCGGCGTGTATCACGCGGCCTCCGCAGCGCGCCATCGCCCCCGCGGCTGGGTAGACCGGCCGTCGGAAGGGATTCTCGCGACTTACGGGCTGTTGTATCAGTCTCTGTCGCAGGCGCTCCGGTCCACCAAGCCGGAGGTCGCGAACCAGGCGCTGATGCTCGCCGACTCGGTGTTCAGGAACACCAGCTACGGGCTCATCCCTCCGGCCGATCGTTGACCTGCGCGGGTGGGCCGTTAGGTTGCCTCCAGTTCGGGAGGGCTAGACCTAACTGGTAAGGCGGCGGTCTTGAAAGACAACGGCCCCATGCGGGGCCGTTGCTTTTATAGCTAACTGTGGCGCCGTATGACGGCGCCTGACTCGTGCCGCAGCGCGACCGGCAAAGTTACGACAAAGTTTTATCCGCCAACGTCGGCCGGGATTATGACGGGATACTCGCGGGAGCTGCCGCGCTTACGTCGCACGAGGTCCAGGAACGCCTTCGGGTCTGGCTTCCGCAAGGTGCCCTTCTCAAACAACGCGCTAACCGTCCCCGCCAAGCGATAGCCGCCACACTGTGGACACTTGAATACAGTGCTGTCGCCGATGTTGTAGCCGCCGTCAGAGGCCGCGCCACATATCGGACATGGTACCTTGTCGGTCATTGGGGCTACCTCCTCAATCCTTCACATGTCGTGGCAGTCGCAAGCGACAGTTTGACCGGCAGCTTCAAGCGCATGTTAGGCGGCTGCGGACGAGCGGCCAACGATATGGCGCAACTGGAGCGCGACGTACACCGCCAACACGAGCAGCACAGGAGCGGTAGCCACACCCGGCGTATAGCCACCCTGGCGCAAAGTCCAAAGCAGGTGGCCGATTCCGTTAACAACCTCTACCGCTACCCACACCCAGCCGAGAGTCACGGCCGACGGCCATTCCCGACGCACGGGCCAGAGCAAGCACCAGAACCCGAGTGCCACGAGCGACACATTGATGAATAGGAACCCGCGCTCACGGTCTTGCGAGATTAGGCCAGTCAGAAATCGGGCGGGTGGGAACGATTCCCAAAGCCGGCCGACGTACTCCTCCCCTGAGTGTACGGCTTGCACCAGGACGAGTGCGCCAAACGCCTTAGCGAATCGGGTCACGATTGAAGCCGCCTACCGGATCGCGCTTAAGCTGCGGGCTGGCGCGCGGCGGCGCAACAGCACAACGCTGCTGTTAGTCTGCCAGATGCCCAAGAAGCAGAAGCGAACCGAGGCCGAAGTCCACGCCATGATCCTGCGAGATTCGAAGATGCGGCTGGGGTGCGCCGACTTCGCGCCTGAGTTCACGCTTCACCGGACAGACGTAGACGCGACCCGCTATCCGAGCGCCAACTGGGACTTACAGAGCGCGCGCAACGTAGACGGCTGGGCGCCCGATTGCTCGCAAGCGTTCAAGGAGACCGTCTCCACGGCACGGCGCAAGTTCGACATTGTATGGCCGTTGTAGGACCTATCGCATTCCCGCCCCTCGGTGCCGCAAAAACGCCCTGTTCAGCACGGGGTCCGCTCGGTATGATAGACAGGAACGCCAGCGCTGCAGATCCTTTATGCGTCGTCTCCTGTGCTCGGCCCTCTTGAGTCTCGCCGCTACCGTCGCGCCCGGCCCGGTCGCCAGTCAGAGCACGTCCGCTGCGCGCCTGGCCACCGCGCGGGCTCAGCTGCGGGCCATGCAGCTCGACAGCGCCGCGCTGCTCTTGCGCGAGACGGTAGATACCATTGGCCACCCATCGCGCGACGAGCAAGTCGAGGCTTGGCTGCTTCTTGGAGTGGTTCAGTTCTATAGGGGTGACGACTCCGGAACCGCCGTCGATTTTCGCCAGGCCCTCGCTCTCGAACCGCGGCTCGAGACGTCGGGGCTCGCACGCTACGACTCAGGACTCGTCGTCCTATTCGAAGCGCAGCGACGAAGGATCGCCGCGCACCGCGACTCCGAAGCGCCGACGCTCGCCGCTAGTGAGCCAACGAACTGCGTTCCGAGGTGTCCGAAGAACGTCACGCCCCCGAAGCCGCTACACCGGCGGGACATCAACTGGATGCCTTCAGGGACCGACCAGGTGTCAGGGGGACGAGGCGAGTTGGTGGTCCGGTACGTGGTTACCGCGAGGGGCCGCGTTGCACCAGGCTCCATTGTGATCGTGTCCAGCGACGTGCCCTCTAGCTTTCAGTCGGCCGTCCTCAGTGCCCTGGCGCACGCGAGTTTCTTACCAGCGCGAGATGGCGACCGCCCTGTCGCAGTGAGGGTGGAGGAGAAGACGGAGCTCGAGCGCGAGCTTCGGATGTCGCCGCCGTAGGTGCGGCGCGGCTGACGGTCTAGACTTCGGTCCCGCTCTCGGTAGGATTGTGGTGCCCCCGTTCTTCGGACCAGGGTTATGCGACCGCCACGGGTGTCTGTCGGCCGTGCTGGGATGATCGCGCCCGGTGAGGTCGCGCACGGCGTTGAGCGACCTCGGCGAGGGTGTGATAGTGCAGGCTCGAGTGCGGTCGGACCTGGTTGTAGGTGCGGCGGTACTGCTCGATGATGACCGCCGCTTCGTGCACGGTGAAAAACGCTTCCTGGTTGAGACACTCGTCTCGGAAGCGGCTGTGAAAGCTCTCGCCCACCCCATTCTGCCACGGCTTACCAGGATCAATGTAGGCCGTCGTGATACCCTCCCGCGCCAGCCACCGCTGGATTCGCCGGGCGATGAATTCCGGCCCGTTGTCGCTGCGCAAGTACTGCGGCGCACCGCGGCGGGCCACCAGCTCGGCGAGGACCGGCAAGACGCGATCGCCGGGCAGCGACCGGGCGACCGTGATGGCCAGGCACTCCTTGGTGAACTCGTCCACCACGGTCAAGCACTTGAACGGCGTGCCGTTGGTACAGGCATCGTGGATGAGGTCATAGGTCCACACAGCGTTCGGCCGATTCGCGCGCGGCCGCACTCGCGCTCCGGTCCGGACCTTCCGCCGCACCCGGCGCCGCGGCAGGCTGAGGCCGGCCTGCCGCCACACGCGGTGCACCCGCTTCGCATTCACGCCGCGGCCGCGGCGGCGCAGCAGCGCCCACATGCGCCGGTACCCGTAGCGGGGGTGGGCAGCGGCCAACTGCTGCAGCTCGGTCACCAAGGCCGCATCGCGGTCCGGTCGCTGAGCCACGTAGCCCAAGGCCGAGCGCGCCACCCACAGCAGCGTGCACGCCCGTCGGCACGAGAGCCGGCGGGTCATCGCGTAGCGTACCTGGGCGCGGCGGACCGCTACGCGCTCCATTTTTTTGCGTTGATCTCCTTCAGGACCTCGAGCTCCAGCTCGCGGTCGGCGAGCAGCCCCTTCAACCGGGCATTCTCGCGTTCTAGGCGCTTGAGCCGGATGGCCTCCGTCTCCGTGAGGCCGCCGTACTTCTTGCGCCACCGATAGAACGTGTGACGGGAGATCCCATTCCGCCTGATGAAGCTCGCGACCGTCTGCCCGCTCAACTCCTGCTCCCGCAGCAGGCGGACGATCTGCTCCTCATGAAATCGGCTGACCCTCATCGGACGCCCCTCTCGGGCACCCTGTAGCATATGTCTCATATCCGTTGGTCCGAAAGACGGGGAGCAGACCAACGGCCGTGTCCTGCTGTCGCATTCCCGCCCCCCGGTGCCGCAAAAACAGCCTATGCGGACACGTCGGCTCGACGCATACTAGTGCTCACTGCGCTGCGGGGGACCGACGTGACGACCGCGCTGCGGGTAGTGATTGCTGAAGACTCCGAGGAGGACGCGCTGCTGCTCGTGCGCGAGCTGCGGCGCGGGGGGTACGAGCCGGTCTACCAACGGGTCGATACTGCCTCCGCGATGAAGGTCGCCCTCGAGCACCAGCCCTGGGATCTCGTGCTCAGCGACTACAACATCCCGGGGTTCAGTGGCCTGGAGGCGTTGGCGCTCATCCGAGAACGCGGTCTCGACATTCCGTTTATTTTTGTCTCGGGCACGATCAGCGAAGACCAGGCCGTGGCGGCCATGAAAGCGGGTGCGAGCGATTACTTCGCAAAGGGACAGCTCAAGCGCCTGCTGCCGGCGATCGCGCGCGAGCTGCGTGAGGCGCAAGGGCGCGCGGCGCGGCGCGCATCGGACGCCCGCCTTGCAACGCTGGTCGAATACGCGCCCGTCGGCATCTGTCGTTCGACCCCGGCGGGCAGGTTCCTGTCGGTGAATGCCGCTTTGGTGCGCATCCTAGGTTACGACTCTGCAACGGAGGTGCTCCAACTCGACATGGCTCACGATGTGTACGCCGACCCCGCCGAGCGACAGCGTCTCGTGGACCGACACGCCCACACAGATCGCGAATACGATGACATTGAAGCAACCTGGAAGCGCAAGGACGGCAGCCTGCTGAACGTACAGCTGAGCGGCCGTGCGGTGCGGAATGCCGCTCGACAGATCGAGTACTACGAGGCCTTCGTCCGGGACGTCACGGAGCAGCGACGCCTGCAGCAGCAGCTCGTGCAAGCACAGAAGATGGAGGCGGTCGGTCGACTCGCTGGCGGGATCGCGCACGACTTCAACAACCTGCTCACCGCCATTCTCGGCTCCGCCGACCTTGCGCTGGACAGTCTCACGGCCGGTGTACCCGAGCGCGAAGAAATCGAGGAAATCCGCAAGGCGGCCTTGCGGGCGGCGGACTTGACGCGCCAACTCCTCGCCTTCAGCCGCCAGCAGGTCATTGCCCCGACGGTCCTGAATCCGAACGACGTCGTCGCCACCGTGGACAAGCTACTGCGGCGGCTGCTCGGGGAAGACGTGGAGCTGCGCGTCGTGCTGGCGTCGGACCTCGCGGCCGTGAAAGTCGATCCGAGCCAACTGGAACAGGTTGTTCTGAACCTCGCCGTCAATGCGCGCGACGCCATGCCCAACGGCGGCAAGTTGACGATCGAAACGCAGAACGTGGAGCTCAATCAGGAGTATGTCCGGGGACACCTCTCGGCGCAGCCTGGTTCCTACGTCATGCTCGCCGTGAGCGATACCGGGGTGGGCATGGACGCGGCGACCCAGGCTCGCATCTTCGAGCCCTTCTTCACGACCAAAGAGAAAGGCAAGGGCACCGGACTCGGCTTGGCCACGGTCTACGGCATCGTCAAGCAAAGCGGCGGGTGGATCTGGGTCTATAGCGAGCCGGGTCACGGCACGACCTTCAAGGTGTACTTCCCCCGAGTCGCGGAGGTCGCCGCGCCGGCTGCCCCGACCCCGGCGCCACCGGCCTCAGTGCGCGGGTCCGAAACCGTCCTCCTCGTGGAGGATGAGGAGATGATCCTCAAGCTCGTCCACAAAGTGCTGCAGGCCAACGGCTACACCGTGCTCGTCGCGGCCAGCGGTGGCGATGCTGAGCGTGTGGCCGGACAGCACGACGGTCCGATCCACCTCCTCATGACCGACGTGGTCCTGCCGGGCCTGAACGGGCGAGAGGTGGCCCGGCGGCTGGAGGCCACGCGCCCGGGGATCCGAGTGCTCTATCTCTCCGGCTATACGGACGACGCCATCGTCCACCACGGGGTGCTGGAGCCGGGGGTCGCCTTCCTCCAGAAACCGTTCTCCCCGACGGTGCTCGGGCGCAAAGTGCGGGAGGTGCTGGACAGCCCCGCGAAAGAGTGACCGCGAGCACAGCCGAGGGGACTCGAGGGATGTACGGAAACACGCAATATCGTACTCATCGGGGCGCGGCACTCCTTCAGCGGTCCCCCCGCACGATCGTCGAGGCGCCGCGCGAGTGCGATCTTCCTCCCTTGGCACGTTCGCTGGGCCGGTTCAAGCACTTCGTAGGCACCGCTTGATACCCCCTGTCACACCCGATCGTGGCCAAACCACCGGCCGGTAGAGATCGAGAGCTCCCGGAAATGTGCAATAATCGCGTCCAGCGCAGCATGAAGCATCCCGAAGTCGATGTGTATCGCGTCGGTGGTCCGGTGATCGCCGGATCCAACAACAACTGCCCCGGGGCCGCCCAGACCATGCACGAACGGGATTCGCATCCGCTGATGCGCGATGGATGCCAGTGTTGCGTGCCACAGTTCGTGTGAGACCTGCTGGAATTCCGGTGGGGTCAGGAGCCGTTGCAGCCGGGCCTCTAATTCGAGGTCGGTTTGAATGCGTGTCAGCTCGGCGGACATTTGTTGTCGGATCTTCTCCACGATGGGGCCGAGCTTGGTGCGGCTCGTTTCAATCCATCGCACAAGTGCAAGCGCGGACGCCTTCCCAAGGTCGTCGTCTCGCGCACGAGGAGTGTCGCGATCTCTGTCTCGCTATGGAGCGCAATTACATGTCTGAACGGACCCGCTCGGCTCTCGCTGCGAAGAAATTATCAGTAAGTCAAGTCGGCCAAGAGATCCTCTCCTTTTTCAGAAACGCTCCCACGGCGTGGGCGAGCTCGGGAGCCGCGAGAATTTTCAGATGACTGTACGCATTTGTCTTAACTAACCGGGCACCGGGGCATAGTGCTTGTATTCTGTCGCCTTCGCTGTGATTGATATACCGGTCCGTCTCGTCGTAGAACAGCAACATATCAGGTCCCGCATTCGCGTAGGACCGACCAGCCTGCAGTTGCTCCCACGTGGCCGCGAACTGCCCCGCGATATACGCTTTGTAACGTTCCAGCACTCCTTTTTTCGGATTCAATTTCTTTTGAATGGCATCTATGGGGAAAAGGATACGAAGGTGCACAAATGCAGACGTAGCGCTGAGCATGAATACCCTTCAAGTTGCGCGCGGCCATTATACTGAGAGCACCGGCTGAATGCCCTACATAGGCATAGACGTCCTCTTGAAGGGACCGCGACAACGCAGCAATATCTCCAAAGAAATAGTCCCATCGCGTATGTCGTTTTGGCGAATCTCCATGCCCTGTCACATCGATAGCCACCGACCGAAACCCCAAGTTGGCCACGTGCACGGCTAGCGGAGCCAGTTGCGCAGCACGACCGCCCCATCCATGCACAAAGATGACTGGCGGTCCATCTCCCCAACCCCAAGCGACTGTCTTCTTGGTTTCGCCGAAGTACACCTTGCTCGCTTGTGCCATCGCTTCTTGTTCGACAGGTGAAACGGGTGCCCGCCGCGTTATGGCAGCCAAGCCACGGGTAATGGCGCTTGCCGTCGATTCTGGCACCACCTTAATAACGTATTCGGCAATTCTTGTGAGCATTCAACTGCTCTGCTTCGTGGGCTAAGCGTGTACTGAGCGAGCGCTCTAGCACGAAGAAAAAATGGCGGCACTCAGGAACGCGTCCAGCGCGCCTCGCGAGAGAACAGTTCGGACTCCAACCGGGCCGACGCGTCGAGCGGGAGTGGCGCGCCGTCGGCGGCGACGAACGCCACCACTTCCCCCACCACGTCTGGGACTCGCACGACCCCCCGGTGCCCCAGGCCCTGCGTCGTGACCAGCCGAGCCCCGGGCCACGCGGCCGCGATCGCGGCCCCGTCCCGCCACGGCACCGTCTCGTCGCCCTCGTCATGCACGACGAGCAGGGACACGGTCATGCCGCGAGCCATCTCCCGGACGTCGAGGTCGGCCCAGCGGAACCGCAGCCGGCGCTCACTCCGCGCCTGCATCTGCGCGACGACCTCCTGACGCAGCGCGAGGGCGCGCGCGAAGGGGGTGAGCCAGGCGGCGGGATCCATCGGGGGGGCGAGGAACACCAAGCGTCGAGCCGCGAGCCCCCAGGACACGGCGAGCGCCGTCCCGGCGGCGCCGAGCGAGTGTGCGATCACCGCGTGCGCCGGCCCGTGCCGCGCGACCACGGCGGTCAACGCGCGCGCGAATTCGGGGATCGAGCTCATCCCCAAGCCCGATGCGCCATGGCCGGGGGCGTCGAACGTGACGACGGCGTACCCCGCGTTGCGGAGCGGATGCACCAACGCGCCGAGCCGGCCGCCGCGCCCGCCCCAGCCGTGCACCAGATACACCACGGGTCCCCCCTCCGGCCCCCACCGCCAGCCCACCACGCGCCGGCCCTCGACGCGCAGCCGGAAGCGCCGCCCGCCCGCGAGGAACGCGCGCAGCGCGCCCGACGCCCGCGTGCGCGGCGGCGTGAAAAACAGCCGCTCGGCCAGGCGGGCCGCGAGCCTCGGAGCGACCACCTGGGTCGCGCGCATCAACCCCCGGATCAGGCTCATGGCCGCGCCGCCGCGACCAGCGTGTTGAACGCGCACCGCGCGCGGGTCTCTGCGCGCACGTCGCCCATCAGACGCGACTGATGATGGAACGCGAGCATCACGCCGTACAGGTCCTGCGCGAACTGCTCCGGGTCCGCGTCGGCCCGGAGCTGCCCCGTCTCGACCGCCTTCCGGACCGACGTGGCGATGACGTCCAACCACTGGCGCTGCAGCTCGACCAGCCGGTCGCGCGCGGGTCCGGGGCGGTCGTCCAACTCACTCGCCGCCGCCACGAAGACGCACCCACCCGGCAGCGCCTCCGCCTGCTCCCACTCCAGCCACCGCTCGAACAACGCGCGCATCCGTGGCTCGCCGCGCGGCTGCTGGAGGGCCGGGCGCACGACGGCCTCCACGAAGCTCGCCGCCGCGTGCTCGAGCACCTGGATCTGCAGCGCTTCCTTTGATCGGAAATGTGCGAACAACCCGCTCTTGGAGAGTTGGAGATGGTCCGCCAGCGCGCCGATCGTGAGGCCGGTCAGCCCGACCTGGCTGGCGAGGCCCGTGGCATGGGTGAGGATGGCGTGCCGGGTATTCGCCCCTTTGCGCATAGGGTAGAATAGCACGAACGTTCGTCTTGTATCAAGCCAAGCTACCGCCCTGCGGACAGACGCCCTACCCCATCCGTGGCACGGGCGCGCGATGCACCCAACCCAGCAACGCGCCGTAGAGCGTGAACTGCACAAAGCCCGCTCCGACCTCGACCGCGATCCACGAGCCTACCCCCGGCACGCTGTACTTCCCCGCTTCAGCGAGCGCCTCGTAGCTCACAAGAATGCCGCCGACCAGCCAGGCGAAGAGCACCGCATGGCCGATCGAACGTCCGGCCCCCGGCAGCTGCGCGTACAGATACGCCATGATACTCCCTTGGATCAGCATAGAGAGGATGCCGAGGACGAAGACAGGCTGCGCCCGGAGATAGGTGACTGCGGCGTAGTGCGCAGCGTTGACGCCGAAATGCGATACAGCCTGTGTCGCGAAGGTCGCCACGACGTAGACGAGTACCGCCAAGATCTGTTTCCTCATGGTCCCCCACGATAGCTTGCGTTGTGCAAGCAATTTTATGGGTTCGCTTGCCAGCCGCAAGTCAATCGGATTAGGCTTCCGCCATGAAGAAGAAGAGGGGGATAACCGAGCGGCGCTCCGATTGCCCGCTGAACGCAACGCTTGAGGTCCTGGGCGACCGATGGTCGCTCCTTATTGTGCGCGACCTAATGTTCAAGGGGCGCACGACGTACAAGGACTTCCTCGCCGGGGGGGAAGGGATCGCCACCAACGTCCTGGCGGACCGCCTTCAGCGCCTGGAGGCGGAAGGCGTCATCGAGAAGGGGCGTGATCCAGTGGATGCGCGGCGGTTGGTCCACCGACTTACCACAAAGGGGCTCGCCCTCGCGCCCGTATTAGTCGAGATGATCGTGTGGGGTGCCCGTCATTACCAGACGGCGGCGCCGCCCGCGACGATCCGGGAGATGACGGAGCACCGCGAGCGGTTCCTCGCCGACATCCGCTCGCGAGCTGGCGCTGCCTGACCCTCGGGATGCACGCAGGGGTGTCAGTCGCTAGAAAGGCGAGTGCGCGGGCCGCTCGGATGTTTGCCGTGATGTTACACGCGGGGCGCCACAGGTCAGCCGCTGCAAGCCGATTTTAATCCCAGCGGCTCGGGGCGCAAGGCGCTCGGCCCTGGGCACCGTGTGTCAACGCGGGGCGCACAACCGCAACTCTTCCTCTAGCCGCGTTCGACAGCTTCAAGCGCCGGTTAGGCGGTCCCGGCACTACCTCTGCCGAGCGCCCGTCGCCCAAGCGATCCAGTCCTCGGGCTACCGGCGGGGCCGCCAGCGCGCCTGCTGGTCGATGGACGGGCTGTTCGTGATCCGCGTCTGGTTCGTTCCGTCGGCGTTCATCACATAAATCTCGAAGTTGCCGTCGCGGTTCGAGTCGAACGCGATCCTCTTCCCATCCGGCGACCAGGCTGGAGCGCCCTCGGCGCTGGGTGTGTGGGTGAGCCGGGTTTGCCCGCTGCCATCGGCGTTCATCACGTAGATCTCGGAATTGCCGTCCCGATCCGACTCGAAGGCAATCTTGCTGCCGTCCGGCGACCAGGCGGGAGCGCCCTCGAGGCCGGGGGTGTTGGTAAGCCGCGTTGGCGCGCTGCCGTCGGCGTTCATCACGTAGATCTCGAAGCCCCCGCCCCGGTCCCGGTTCGAGATGAACGCGATCTTGGCGCCATCGGGGGACCACGCGGGCACGCCCGCTCTCGCCTTGGTGGTGAGCCTGGTCTGCCCGCTGCCGTCCGCGTTCATCACGTAGATATCGCCGTCCCCGTCCCGAAACGACAGGAAAACGAGCCGCTTGCCGTCTGGGGACCAATCGGGGGCGACATCATGGGCGGGGGTGTTGGTGAGCCGGGTTTGCCCGCTCCCGTCCGCGTTCATGACGTAGATCTCAAAGTTGCCGTCGCGGCTGGAATGGAACGCGATCCTCGCTCCGTCCGGCGACCAGGCAGGCTTGAAGTCATTCCCGGCATGGTTGGTCAGGTTAACGACGTGGGTGCCGTCGTCGTTCATCACATAGATGTCCTGCTGCCCGCCCTCGCGGTTGCTCACGAAAGCGATTTGGTCGGGGCTGTTGGCGGTGCCGGTCCCGTCGCCCGTCCAGGCGGGCAGCGTCAGCGTGAAGAGTGTGGTACAGACGGTGATTAGATGTTTCATCGGTTTCTCCGACTGGAGTCGGCCTCCGGCGGCTCGGCGCTGCGGAGGCATGCACGTCCGCTCGGCGTGCGAACGGGCGCAGACGGGTATACGCGTGTTGGGCGCAGTATTTACCTCAGCAGCCCGCCCAGCTTCAAGCGCGGGTTCGGCCGCATTTCGTTGACTGCCCCGGGAACGCCTATCTCTTCGTGGGCGCCTCCACGCCGCCGTTCACGACGCGCCACCTCTCCTTGGACGAGGAGAAGGTCAGAACGCCCTGGTCGTCATAGGAGTTGACGAGGAACTCCTCGTACGTGACCGGTGGGAGGAAACGGAGGACCTGCACGCTGTCCCCCGTGACGTTCACCTCGGCGAGCGTCCCCGCGATGCCCGCGACCCAGAACTGTCCCTGCCGTTTGGTCTTCCGCGCCTGGTCCCGAGCCTCCAGCCTGCGCAGTGCCGCCAGGCGCTCCTTCGGCAGGTAGTTCCCCTGCGGCAGCACGACGGGCGCATCGGCATGCCCGGCGAGAACGGCGGGATACACCCGGCGAATGAAGTCGAGAGTCTCGTCGCTGTTGTCGAAGACGACGATGCGGTACTCCCTCTTGTTCTGCGGATCGGGTACACAGAACATCATGCCGAGGAGGGTGATCTGGCCCTTCTTCGTCTCGAACTTCCGCCCGATCGGCAACGAGACCGCGCCTTGGTAGACCGACCGCAGCTCGTGCTCGCCCGCGACATGTTTGAACAGGATGAGTCCACGGAACACCCCGCCGTCGGGCTGCTGGCGGCCGACGGTGAGTTTCGTCTCCATCGCGAAGGACGTGGCGAGCCCGTACTGGTCGGTGCCGACGATCTGTCCCACGACAAGTCCTTGGTCGTCCCAATTCTCGGGGATTGTCTGGGCGGGCGCATCGCGGGCATCGCTGAGGGTCATGCACGCCAATGCAGCCAGCGTGTAGCAAAAGGAGCGTCGCATACCGGAATCTCCGGACGAGTCCAACCGCCATGGCGTCGTCCTCGGCCGGCGGCCTAACGGCTCGCGCTTAAGCTGCGGGCGACTCGCCCGCAGGGCGCAGTGTACTTGAACGATAGGTCGTGCGCGCCAGCCCACAATACTCCGCTTCCCTTAAAGCGATCACCGCCCGCAAAGCGATCACCGCCCGCCAGCTTCAAGCGCTTGTTAGGCAGCTCCGGACTGAAGCCGGCCACCACGAAACAACGATGTCCAGTAGGCCCGGTCGCTATCACTCAGTACGCCAAGCTCGGCCATGATTTCTTCGGCGAACTCGACATCGGCCAGACCACTGGCAGTAATGAGGCCACGGTCGCGTACGGCAGGCGCGTCCACGTACATCGCGGACCCCGTGTAGTCCGGGACGTGCTGCTTCAGATAGTCGAGACCGTTACTCGTGTGCCGACGTCCACCAAGGAGCCCTGCCCGCGCGACAACGGTCGTCGCCGCGCAAATGGCGGCGATGGGCACGGCACGCGCCTCGAGGGTCTTGAGGGCTTCGACCAGCTCTCGCTCAACCGGTTGCTGTTCCCAGCGATCACCGCCTGGCAGGATGAACACCGCTACGTCGCCCGGGTCGAGCTCAGCGAGGGCAGCGGTCGGCTGAACGGTGAGACCGCCCATGGACTGAACCGGTTCGCGGGTGAAGCCCACGACTTGGACGTCGTACTGGCCGCGCCGCCGGAGCTCCGCAAGCGCATGTGCCGCTTCCCAATCGGCGAAGCCAGGTACCGCTAGGAAGTAGACAGTCTTGGTTGGCATTGATAGCCTGAGCCCGGTGGAGCTGCCTAACTCATACCGATTAGATTGCTTGTCGCCTGTCCAGTTACTGTCACTCGTCGCAATCTAAGACGCATTGGTCGTCCCCGCCTCCTTGGTACCAACTCCCTTCTCCTCAAGTAGGAAAGCACCGGGCCGTCTGGCAACAAGGACAAAGGGTCGCAGCCTAAGACGCTCGCAGCCTAAGACGTAGAAGGTTGCGAGCCTCTCAGCCTAATTCCCATGGTTGGCCTCAGACACCGTGACCGCGTGCGGCCTCCGCCGGGTGGCGAGCCCGGGACGCGCAGGCCCGAGCGCGGCGGAGCGAGATACGACGCTGCGACGGTCACTTTACGCTTCTCGTCAGCGACTCGCCCGGCCGGTATCTTGTGAACCAATGAAACCCGTTCCCACCGTAGGAGACCGCCTGCTGCGGGTAGCGGGTAGATTGAGTGAAGTTCACCATCGAGAAGGCGGGCACCTGGGACGGCGTAGACGGTTCCGGGACGTAGGGGTCACGGGCGGCACCACGTTTGCGCAGACCGAAGGCGTGACGCTCGGGCTTGTGTGGCACGAGGGGGGCCGGACCTCCCGCTATTCCCCCGATGGTCCGCCCCGTTGAGATCACTCAGGACAGCACCACGAGTTGCCGAGAGATGATGGTGGCGAGGCAAGAACTCCTGCAGGCGCTCGAGGACTGCATCAAGCCAGAGCGACGAGGAGTACCGCATTCACGTCGAGCAGCTGAGGCTCCTGGTCGACGCCTACCGCAAACAGCGTTCGTAAACTGAGGCCCGGGACCGCTCGGGGCCTTTTCTTTGTCGCCGCCCCTCGTCTCGCCGGATGCGTACGTCAATGCCCATTATCGTACACATGCTGCGCTACTACGGAGCGGTGCAGAAAGCAACGCTCGCCTAGCTGAGCCCGCGCGTCTCGCGTATATCAGCCCCCGTCCCTCAGGGAAACACAGTGGTCGTGAATGATGCTTTCAGCGGATCCCGCCCTGCTCGCGAGCGCCGTCGCGTACACTCACGGCGCAGCGGCGTGGACCGCCGCTCCGGGAGCGTCCCCGCTCCCGTGGAGTGGCGCAGAGGTGAGCGACGCGTGCTAGCCGATCGACGGAGATCGACCGGGCGGCGACCCGCCACGGTCGAGTGACGTAGCGAGCGCGCTCAACGAGCGGCGACCCCAGGATGCCGAAGAGGGAGAAGCGGACGGAGCAGGAGGTGCACGCGATGATCGTCACGGACGCGAAGAGGCGGCTGGGCTGCGCCGACTTCGCGCCCGGCCTTTACGCTCTACGCTGCGGGCGACCGGCCCGCCGGCGCAAGAGAAGTGGACGACAGTCCGCGCCCGCCAGGGCGCAAACGCTCCGCAGAGCGATCATCGCCCGCCAGCTTCAAGCGCTTGTTAGCCAGTGCCTTCGCGTCACCTAAGCGCGCGTAACGCCTCGCCATCCAACGCGACGATCTCGGGAGGGTCGACATTGTAGTCGGAATACCGGAGCCATGTCGGCGTCGCCCGGATGTACGTGAGACCAGGCCACTTCTGACGCTCCCGACCGTCCGGAAAGACGGCGAAGTAGAGCTCCGTCAGTCGCGCGCGTTCGGCACCCGTGGGCTCGTCCGCGCGGCCTTCGTATTGCACTGTCCGCTGGTCGTTCCCCTCGAGGCTTCCAAAGACAAACGCGATCTCGGCCCGGCGTCGGAGGTTCTGGCCCTTGCGCGACGTCGTCAAGGTGTCGAATACGATTTCGAAGTCATCGGAGACAGCGATCCCGACGACTGCGCTTTGCGGCGCGCCGCTCCGGTGGAGGGAGCTCTGCACAGCGTATCGACGGCTCCGCAGGAATTCCAGCAACGCGGCGCGAGTGATGGGCACGTTAGATGTGGTGGCGGTGGCTAACGGATCGCGCTTAAGCTGCGGGCGACTCGCTCGCCGCGCGCAGTGTAGTTGAACGATAGTTCGTGCCCGCCAGGGCACAACACTCCGCTTCCCCTAAAGCGATCACCGCCCGGCAGCTTCAAGCGCTTGTTCGACGGCGACTCGCTCAAGACCCGGCTGGTATCCTCCGCGTTCGGATGAGCATGACGGAAGGCGCAGCCCCGCCAATGCGATAGGTCCTTCTCGCCTCCCGGCTCTTCATCACCTCGACGCTCACAATCGAATCTGGGGGCGGCAGCCACTCGAATACAATCTCCTGTTCCTTCGGCGAGGTGGGACAGATGGTGTACAGACGCGGCGCCGCCAGCTTCAAGCGCTTGTTAGGCGGCTCGCTTGAAGATTGTCTAATCTGGCGGACGTTCTAACCGGTCGGCTTCGCGATGCTTGGCCAAGAGGCGCTCAGTGAAATCAAGCCGCTCTTCTAACTCTCCCAAGCGGTTCTGCATTGCATCGAGTGCCTGACGTAACTCGCGAATCTCGTTATCCGAGGCAGGCAGCGCTCGAACCGAAGCCCGCAACTTCACCACCACGATCTGTGCAAGTGCAACTGCGAATACGATGACCGCGCCACCAATGGCCCACTCAGGAACGAAACCCATGTCTTAAGGCTCGCTTTCAAACCTCGGAGGAGCCGCCTAACGGATCGCGCTTAAGCTGCGGGCGACGTGCCCGCCGGCGCAACTGACAGGGGACGAAGTCCTGTGCCCGCAAGGGCACAACCACTCCGACTCCCTTAAGAGCGATAGGCCCGCCAGCTTCAAGCGCATGTTAGACAGCGGCCTCCGTCCTTGTAAACTGGCTACGCACCCCGGCGCTCAAGAGGTAGGCGATGAGCGTCATGCCGATCGGTAAGGCGATGAGCGTGCGGAGGTCGCCACGAATCAGGGCGTTGGTCGCGTTTCCCACCATATTCACCACGAGGAGGGCCGATTAAGGGGAGTGACGGGAGCGGAGCAACGTTACTACCGAACGATGAAACCGTCGCTTGGGATTTTCGCGTCGCCATCCTCACGGAGAAAAAGAAGGTACCTGTCCGGGTCCCCTCCTCGGTCCCTGTCCACCGGCCCCCATCCCATACCAGCCGGCCGATTCGAGGTCGGGGGGGGAATCAAAAAATGTCCGTCTGACGGAAACGTCCCTTTAGGCCCGCGACGCAGCGAACAGCAGCGAACTCCGGCTTCTGGGCGGCGTGCTGCCGCGTACGCCCGCCACGCCCACGCCTCGCCGCGCTCAACGGCACAGTAGCGGCACGGTCGGTCGCGAGGTTGCGTTACCCCATGCGGTTGCTAGCGGACAGCGGATTGGGAAACCGCTGCACAGAGCGCACGAGGCATCGTACGCCTGAATCGCACCGAATCGGGCCTTACTCCCACTATGCCAATGGTTTACGGCGTACCTGTCTCGCGCGCGCGCGCGAGGGCCGTCCCGGTGCGCGTGGAGCCGGGGACGGACCCTGCTGCTCCAGCAACTGGGGTGCTTGGGCGTTGGGTGGGCGTCTCGGCATGGTGGTGTCAGTGCACGCCGCAACGGCGATCCCGCCCACGGCGAGCGGCAGCCATCCTTTCATAGTGCCTCCTCACTCGATCGGCTTACACACGTCTGCATTTCGCTTCTCGTGGTAAGTCGGTGGACACACAGAAAGCAAAATCAACCGGCCAAGCGCATAGCTCGCTCAGCCGGTTTCGCGATTCGCTCCCCTCGAGGCATGGGCGATTCGCACGACATCGGGCCTCGGGGTTCGTAGCTTCTGAGTTGACTCGAACATGCAGGCCCGTGCGCCCCCCACAAGGAGTGCTCCCACTTCTTGCGCCAGCAGCCATTGCGCCCGCAGCGTAAGTACGATTCGTTACGCCGAACACAACAAACGCTGCGACGAGGTCACGACAGACAGATGGCTCTCGCACGGCCACTTCAGACGCTCGCGCTCGGCTTGGTCCTGGCCTCCCGGCCGCTCGTGGCACAGGAACCCACGGCCGCCGCGTATCGCGTCACGTGGCGTGACGCAGCATCGGTGGGGACCGCCGGGGTGCTGTATGTACTGCCCGCGGCGCTGGGATTGCCACACGGCGCCCCATCCTGTGCTCCCTGCGATCCGGGCACGCTCCCAGACGTGGATCGCTGGGCGCTGCGGCCGGTCTCAGCGACAGGAGACGTAGCCAGCGACGTGGTTCTCGCCGGCGTCGCGGGGTTCACAGCGTTCGCCGGGCTGCATGGTCTACCGGCCCAACAGTGGCGCGGCAACTTCGCGGTGTTCGCGAATGCGGCGAGCTGGACCGCGGCCTCGACGGAATGGCTCAAAGTGCTCGTGCGCCGCAAGCGACCCGTGCTGTACACGAGCGATGCGGTAACGGCGGCGAGCGATCCGGAGAGCCAACAGTCCCTCCCCTCTCTACACGCCTCCGTCGCGTTTGCGGCAGCGACGTCCTACCTAGTGATCGCGCGGCGGCAGCATCTGCCGCACCGGACGCGGAACACCCTCCTCCTCTATGCAGGCGCGGTAGGCGTGGCCGCACTCCGTGTCGCGGCCGGCAAGCATTTTCCAACGGACGTGCTGGCGAGCGCTGCCCTCGGTAGCGGGATCGGCTGGGTCGTCCCGACCATTCACCCGACGCAGCCTTGATCTACGGACGTCGCTGGCCACGGGGAATGAGTACGATAATGCATCTTTCCGTACTCATCCACATGCTGCCCTGGGACCGCTTGAGCCGGTGAGCCGTCGCTGCCCAACTTACGCAGGACCCTCCCCGGCGAGGCGCACCACCTGCCGGCACCACTCCTTTCCTTGCGTGCCGGTGTAGAACAGAAGAGCCACACGCGACGACCGAGGGGAGTCTGTGCAGTTGACCTCGCTGGTGGTAGCTGGCGCACTGTTCGCGAACACGTGCTGCTTTTCGACCGGACCAACGATCGCAGGACAGCCCCGCTGTGGAGCAACGATGGGCGGTGGTGGCAGCGCCGCGACGGCGGCTGTTACCATCGGCGATAACTTCTTCAGTCCGGCGTCGGTCACTGTCACCCGCGACTCTTCGAAGACGGCCATGGTGACCTGGACGTGGACAGGCCGCAATCCGCACAGCGTGGTCTTCGACGCTGGCGGGCCGAACTCGGTGGTGCAACGCTCGGGGACGTTCAGCCGCAGCTTCGATAGCACGGGCTCGTTCACCTATTTCTGTACCGTTCATGGTCGGGCCATCATGTCCGGGACGGTGACCGTCCAATAAGGGAGGAGGCGCGCAGTGAGCGATAGCGACAAGCAGAGCCTCCCAGACGCATTCCGCAGGGCGCTGGCGTTAATGGATCCGAACGGCACCCCTACGCGCTCGCGGTCAGCCCCGAGCGCCTGAGCGTGGTAGGTTTCGTGTATGGACATTAGCGATAGGACCAGCATCGACGCTCTCGTGACATACGTCAAAGAGCGCGAGCCGTTGATAGAGCACGACTACACCCCCGGCCGGGACGACCGGATTCTGGCGTTGCGTTTCGTGCTGCCGCATGGCGGAAAGCGGGAACTCGCCATCACGCCCGAGTTGTGGCAGCACTCCTCCAACGTACTTTCCCTGACCGCGCACATGGAGAAGTACAGTTGGCAGACCACGCTGTCCCAAGCCAGCCGAAAACGCCTCACTCTTGGCGACCGCGGATGGATTGACCCCCAAACATGAGTGTGGTTGTCGCCGTCGTTTCCTTGTCCGCGGGACTTTCCGCGGATACGACGCGGGACGTACACACGCGTATCGTCCCGCCTAGACCGTCATGCCCGGTGCCTAAGGCGGGACTCGAAGGAGAAATGCGGCACGGTGCGGTGTTTTTAACTATGGGTGCGGGGGGCGCGATCCGGCGACGCCCATCGCCGTCCCATCGCCTTCCGCGTATCATCGGCTAGGTTGGGTAGTCGAACGCCCATTGCCGCGGTGTGCCGAGCGCGTCGCCGTAGATGGACCACCTGCTAGCGCCCGGCGCGGAGGCCCAGAAGAACCACAGCTGCGCGAAGGGGACCGGCGGCCACGCGCGGGCCAGGTTCACTTGCCCGCGGCGGTTGAGCCTGACCGCCAGCACCGTCTGCGTCGGCCCGTACCTCCGCAGCTCGACGAGGAGGCCGTCCAGGGTCGCCCCGCGGTTCAGGTCTGCCGGGACCAGCTCCTTCAGCTGCACCGGGCAGAAGTGCGCGGTGTCGCCCTCCACCCCCCACGCCGCAACGAAGTCGTAGTCGCTAGTCGCCTCCGTGGCGTAGCCCACGGGGACGCCCATGGCGAGGCCCATGCCGTAGGTGAACAGGGCGGCGTCCCGCCACTCCCGGTACTGGTTCAGCTCCGTGGTCCGGAAACAGCGCACCTTGTTGTCGGCGTCGCGGAGAGCGTCGGCCAGCTCGCGCTCCGTGGCCCGCAGCCGCCTCAGCACGTGTGCCGGGTCATGGTAGCAAAGGGTCCGCCAGTGGTTGGTGTTGACGTCGCTCACGTAGGGCCGTGTCGCTCCTGAAAGTGTCCGAGGCGAGAATCGAACTTGCATGGGGTTGCCCCACCGATTTTGAGTCCGGCGCGTCTACCGATTTCGCGACACGCTCCCCCGGGAATACTTGACCGACCGCCCTACTCCTGCGGATTCTCGCTGAGCATCTCCCGGACGGCCCCGAGCAGCTCTTCAGGTCTCACCGGCTTGTGGAACGCGCGGTCGGCCCCGAGCAGCTTCGCATCCTCCAGCATGTTCAATGTGCCGGTCGAGTCACCCCCCGACACGACGATGACCTTCACCCCCGGGGCGACGCGTCGCAGCTCCCTAATGGTCTCGATTCCGTCGAAGTCTGGCATGAAAATGTCCGTGATGATGACGTCCGCGGGGGCGGCCGCGTGGAACCGCAGGCCGGTTCGACCGTCCCCGGCTTCTGCCACCTGGTAGCCCGCTCGTTCGAAGTACGGTCGCAAAGCCTTTCGCACCGCGGGTTCATCGTCGATGATCAAGATGCGCGCGATGGTTCACCTCCCGTGAAGGCCACCATGGTGGCTAGCGCCTCCGCAACATTGAAGCACCCGAAGACTCGAGGGGCCGTGTACATGAGCATCGAGGTGAGTATGGGCCCAACCTCGATTCCGAGCTAGACCCCTCGCCGCCCGTGTAGTCTGGCCGGCCGGTTACGCCTGCGCTGCGACCGGCCGCGCCACGTCCCCCCCTCAACCGTTCAAGCCCTTGTTAGACACCGGCCTTCGTCGCGTTCGCGGCCGCCAGGCGCGTGACCTCGATCCGCAGGAGCGTGACGGGGTTGGCCGCGCCGAGTATTTTCCCATCAACCATTGCAGGAGGTGAGGGGATGGTCCGCACGGCAACGCTTGCGCTCGCGGTTGCGTTGGTTTCGCTGGTCGTCGCGCCACGCGGGGCGGCGACGCAGGGTCGGGGGAAGGGCAAGCGGGTTCAGAACTCGGCCCGGGGCGGTTTCACTACTGCCGAGCGGGATTTCGTCGTGCAGTATTATGCCGACCATCCCTACGCGGCGAAGCCGTTGCCGCCGGGAATTGCCAAGAAGCTGGCGCGTGGTAAGCCGCTCCCCCCCGGCCTCGCGAAACGCGCCCTGCCGCCGGAGCTCGCGACGCAGCTGCCACCCCGAACGGGATTTGAGGTCACCATCGTCGGGGATCGCGTGGTGTTGCTGGATGCACATGGCCTGGTGGTGGACCTACTGGTGAACGTGTTCCGCTAAGGGCGGCGACGAACCCTACGCGCACGGCTGGACGGCACGGTGCGACACCAATGGAGTACTCCGTGATGTTTCTAGGCATCGGTGTCGTACGTCGAAACACGCCGTATACGACGGAGCGTAGCACGAAGGTCACAACCAGACTCCCAGCATGGCAATCGACCCGCGTGCTCCCTCGACCGGGTGGCGAGCCTGGGACGCGCCGGCCCGACCGAGGCGCCGCCCGACACGGCGCCAGGGGAGGTGTCAGGTTGCCACTTGCGAGCCCTCGCGCTCGGCGCAGCGGCGCGCGCACTCCTCTTCGCAGCGCGGGAGGGGATGTGCCCTTATCGCCTGACGGCCACGCGATGTCGAACTTGCGGCGTGCTCTGGCGACGGCCTCCTTGAGCGCCTGGACGCAATCGGGTGGCCAGTCTTCCAGGTTGCGCGCGCCGTGGGCAGTCCAGTTCGCCAAGGGATCCCCGGTCTCGTAGAGCGTGAAGTCGGGCGTGAAGTCGGCGCAGCCCAGCCGCAATTTCGAGTCCTGCACGATCATCGCGTGCACCTCGTGCTCGGTTCGCTTCTGTTTCTTGGGCACGTATTACGATACACAGGCGACCGCGTGCAATGCGACCGTGCGGACCCCTCTCGGCGAGGCTAAAGCAGCGCAGGATGGCAATCGACCGCCTGCCACGCCGGCGATGGGCCGCCCGTGCCCGGCCGGTGGGGCGTCCGATCGGTCGCTGACGGAAATGTCACTTGCCATCCTCTGGGGCGCACGCACGGTGAACGGAGCGGCAGGGGACTAGGGGATCTAGGGGACTGTTTCGCTCTACTCCATTTCTTTCACATATCCTCTCTTTTTTTCTGATCGGTACGGAAAGGTCCCCTAAGTCCCCTAGTCCCCTCGATTGCCGAAAGAGGTTCTGGGGGTCCGGTTCCGGGTCTCCATGAACCCACGCCCCACTAGGTGAGATCGACCAGTCTGACCCAACCGCTGGTTCGTTGCGGCACCCGGTCGGGCGTCCAGCGGCCGCACCGCTCGCAGAACTTCCCTCGGCGCCCGAACTCATCGACGCCCGGGCGCGGTGAGCCCTGCAGGCCGCCTCGCCGACAGTGCGGACACGGTTCGGCCTGTCGTCTGCCATCGAGGGTAACCCGAATGGCACCGAATGCAACGAGCATATACCCATCCTTGTGAAGGGACGGGGCGATCATACGGGAGGAGTGGCGCGGCTCCCTGATAGTAGGACCACCGAGGACTCACAGAAAGCGGTAGGTTGCGGGCTGGGCCGATGGCTCCCGGGCGGAGCCGGGAAGGCACACTCCGATGCGGACGAGTCGGTTCAGTGTGGAGCAGATCGCCCTCGCCTTGCGGCAGGTCGACGCGGGAACGCCGGTGGCGGACATCTGCCGGAAGCTCGAGATCGCGGAGGCCACGTTCTACCGCTGGAAGCGGAAGTTTGGCGACCTGGGCGTGAGCGAGCTCCGGGAGTTGCGCCAGCTCCGGGACGAGAATCGCCGCTTGAAGGGCGTGGTCGCCGATCTCACGCTGGACAAGCAAATCCTGCAGGAGTCCTTGCGAAAAAAATTGCGACCCCGGCGCAGCGGCGGAGCTGGGTCACTTGGGTGCGGGAGGCCTTTCGGGTCTCGACGCGCCGCGCGTGCCGGGCGACCGGGGTGTGGCGCTCGCTGCTCACGTACCAGAGCACTCGGCCGCCCCAGGACGCGCTGCGGCGGCGCCTCCGGGAGCTCGCCGCGGTCCGGGTGAGCTACGGCTACCGCCGGCTCCACACGGTGCTGCGCCGGGAGGGCTGGCCCGTGAATCCCAAGCGGATCTACCGACTGTACTGCGCCGAAGAGCTGCAGTTGCGGCGGAAGCGGCCCCGCCGCCGGCGCAGCGCCGTGCCGCGCGGGCCCCGGCGGATCGCGACCCAGCCGAACGAGGTCTGGGCGATGGATTTCATGCACGACACCTTGGCCGACGGGCGGCTCGTCCGGGTGCTGACGCTGATCGACAGCTACACGCGCGAGAGTCTGGCACTTGTGGCCCAGCCCCGCTTCCGCGGGGAGGACGTCGCCCTGGTGCTGCGGGCGGTCGGCACGCAGCGCGGGCTGCCGCGCTGGATCACCGTGGACAACGGGACGGAGTTCACCTCGCGAGCCCTCGATGCCTGGGCGTACTGGAATCACGTCCAGCTCGACTTCAGTCGCCCCGGGAAACCCGGGGACAACTGCCTGATCGAGGCCTTCAATGGCTCGTTGCGACGCGAGTGTCTCTCGCAACATTGGTTTGCCTCGATCGCCGAGGCTCAGCAGATTCTCGACCACTGGCGGACGGACTACAACACCGAACGGCCGCATCGCAGCTTAGCCAATCGCCCGCCGGCCGAACATCACCGAGGAGGGTCCTTCATCCCGAGCCCCAACCGACGGCTTTCCTGTCCGTCCTCGTGGTCCTAAATCGGGGGGACCCGCCCCTGCAGCATATGTCTCATTTCCCGTGGTCCGAAAGACGGGGAGCAGACCAAGTTCTTTAGGGGGATGTCGCGTTTCCGCCCCAGGTTGCCGCAAAAACGACCTAGCCGTTCGCTACGCGCACCCACAGCGTGTAGGCGACGTCTCGCCACATTCGCTTTGGAGGTCCTGTGCGGCTATTCATCGTGTTCGTGCTCGTCAGCCAGGCGGCAGTCTCCGTCGTCTCGGGACAAGGAAAGAATCCGAAGTGCGGCGACGCCTATCATTATCGCTGGCAGCAAAAGACCGACGCCAGCCTCGGCCATGATGTCGCTACGCCCGCGAACTTGGCTGACGTCGTGAACACGTGGGTGGCGCCGTCACTCCCGGCCAACGATTGGTGTGCCGCCCGAGTGGGCAACGAGCTGCACGTCTACTCCGTCGTGGGTTGGGTTCGCATCTTTCGTCACGAACCAGACACCGACTGGCACATCGAGCTGACCGCGACTACCACAGGGTCGATCAAGCAGTGCATGATTGCGGAGATCCCACGCGCCACGTACAGCCCCTTGTTCACGACGGCGCGCCAGAGCTTCTCGACCTATATCAAGCACTCAAACGTAGACGCAACCGGCCACGTTTACCCCGCTGTGCAACTGCGCTTCACCGGCGTCGCGTTCTTTGACGGGTGGCACCTCACCCACGGGAATCACGGGGACTGCAACATCCAGCCGGGCGGGTTGTGGGAGCTGCACCCGGTCTTTCGCGTGGAGAAGCCCTGATGTGCAAGAACAGCGAGCCGTGGGTCTTTACGCTCCCTGAGGATTTCTCCTGGGACGCGGGCTTTACCGTCCCTGGGGCGTGGGAGTTCAGGGACAAGACCGGCGCTGTTCGCCTGATCCTTCGGCCGTCGGGCAGGATAACCGTCACCCGGCGCTACGCGTGGGACGGGTGCAGCCCCAAGATGTGCGTCTTCGACATCCTGCTCGGGACGCCGGACGGTGTGGTGGACTCCACCACGAAACAGCCGAAGACCTACTACGCCTCGCTGGTCCACGACGCGCTGTACCAGTTCCTGCTCGACGGTCTGCCCCTCAAACGCTGGCAGGCCGACCGATGCTTTCTTCGTCTCATGGCAAAGACCGGGTTCGCGCCCCGCTACGTGTACTGGGCCGCCGTACGGCTATTCGGATGGCTCTTCGTTGCGCAGCACCGGTTCAAGCGACGGAATCGCGGGACGAAGCACGCTCTCGCGGCGAGGCTGTGAGCGCGGCCGAGTACCGGACGCAGCTCAATCCCGTTCGGGGCTACGGCCGCGCTGGCGAGGAGATCGCGAAGGTATGGGGGTCGCGCAGGTCGAGGGGAGATAAGCCACCACACGAGACCGCAGGATGGCAATTGACCGTGCGCCGATCGTGCTGTGTGCCAGCCGTTCCCGAGCGCGGCCGGAGCCACGACCGGCGGGAAGGAGAAGTCGGTTGCCATCCTGACACAAGGCGCGGCGGACGGCATGGCGGCCTACAGTTCGCCAACGCCTCCACTGCCCCTTTCGTTGGCGGCGTGAACCCGCTTCGCCCCGTCCAGCTCGATGATGAGGGTTTCAGTCCGCCATTTGGCGACGTGAGGAAGTCTCTGAAGGACAAGAATTTATCTCCCACTCCGCCAACTCTCTCTGGTATATGGACTGATGGCGGAATGAAGGCAGCGGGGGGCCGGTCTTCCACTCCGCCAAGTGGCGAAGTGGAGAACGACCTCCGCGCCCCGGCCACTTGGGAACCGCGCGGGGGGCTTGACGAAAGTGAGAGGGTTTTATGGGAGACCCTGGTGTACACGCCAGGCGTTCGTGCGAAGCGCGCCCGTACCCTTCAACACCGGGGGGCTTGACGAGGGAGCGAGGCTTGTATGACTGAGCCTGTGTACACCGCAGACGTTCGCGCGAAGTGCCCCTGTACCGTTCAACTCCGGGGGCTTGACGGAAAGGCTAGTGTTCCTTGGGGGACCCCATCCGGTCAGGGTGGTTGACAGGGAGGCTAGGCTTAAATGGGGAGACCCTCTCCGGCTCTGACACGACAATCCCCTTACAGGACGGGGGCGCGCGGTAGCACGTACCACGTCGCGGCGTCTCGCCTGGGCTGTCGGATGTCCACGTAGTCGCTTTCTTCGCGAAGTTCAATCCTGAGTAGGGTTCGACCCGAACACGCCCTCCCACGGCATTCGGCCTCTCTAACCAACATCACACGTTTTAGGGCCTCGCGCAGCTGCCGTTGGTCGCAGCGACGCCGAGCGGACTTCGGTTAGGGTCCGGTTTCGAGCACGCCGTTCGGCACTCGGAATCCCTCCACACCGAACGCGACGCCGCCGCGACGTATCGCAGCGAGCCGTCCCTGTCCCTTGAGGAGACTGCCATGTCTTCCCTGTGGACCGTTGAAGAAGTCGCCGAGTTCTTAAACGTGCGGCCCCTCCGCATCTACGAGTTAGTGTACGCCCGCGAAATTCCGTTTACGAAAATCGGGCGACGACAGTTGCGCTTCGATCCCGCCGCGATCCGCCAATGGCTCGACGCGCGCACCACGCAGGCGCAGGTGCAGGCGAACCAGGAGCGGTAACCCCCATGACTGCTCTCGCTCCCGCAGCTCCTGCAGCGGCGCCAGCGGACGCGCCACGTTTCGTCGAGGGACTTGTCAAAGCGGCCGAGCTGGGGAAAGCGGGCCGCCCGATGCTCGAAGTTGCGCTCGCACTGGCCGAGGCTGGTTGGCGCGTATTCCCCTGCCATCCACTCGGCAAGCACCCGTTAGTCGAGCACGGGTTCAAGCGTCGGTTGAACGACCTCCAACAAATCAAACGCTGGTGGGGCGGCAGCCTGCGGGACGCCACGGTGGGCATCGTCCCCGCCGACGGCGGGCTCGTCGCTCTCGACGTGGATTCACCGAAGGCCCTCGCCGCGCTGGACGCGGCGGGCCTGCTCCCATCGGGCCTCCTCGATGCACTGAAAACGCAGGCGCCCGACGCCGCTCTCGGATCGGCGCACGGGCTGATCGTCGCCACGGGCGGCAACAGCGAGCCCTTCCAGTTCGAGGGCGCCACGGTCCCGCCGATGCATTGGTATCTGCGCGCGAACGGCTCCACACCGAAAGTGCCCGGTGTCGTCTGCCGGTACGACAGCGGCTACGTCATCGCGCCGGGCTCGCGAGGGCGGAAGCTCTACCGCTTGCTGGCGCACGGCGATCCCATGCCGTTCGCTCCCGTCACCGCGCTGCCCACGTCCGCGACCGCCACTGCTACGCCGGACACGGCGAGGCCTCAAGCGCGAAGCGCGCCCGACATTGAGCGGGTCCGGCGGGCGGTTGCGTGCATCCCCAACACGGCCCAGACCGACCGGGATCAGTACGTCACGATGGCGCACATGATCAAGGGCGCGGCTGGTGACGCGGGGCGCGACTTCTTCCTCGATTGGGCCGCCAAGTATCCCGGTGGCGTGGACCCGGCCGAGGACGAGCGTGTCTGTGAGACGATCACGATGACGAAGACCGGGTGGACCGAGCTGTGGCACGTCGCGGCAAAGCACGGGTTTGACGCCACGCCGGAACGGCAAACCGAAGCGCAGAACGACTTCGAGGCGCTGGCCGACGCTCCCGCATTGCCCACGCGTGCGGCTCCGATTTTGTCCGTGCGGTCTTTCGCGGAGGTCAAGCCGAAGCGCATCGAATGGCTCCTCCCCGGCCGCCTCGCCCGGCAGCAGATCACCATGATCAACGGCTGGCCGGGCGAGGGAAAGACGAGCGTCGTGATCGACATCGTCGCGCGCATGACGCAGGGGGGGACGCTCCCCGACAGCACCCGGACGCCTCGTCCCCTGCGCGTGCTGTTCCTCTCGACAGAGGACAGCGAAAGCCTGCTCCACCTCCGGCTCCGAGCTGCGGATGCCGACATGGCGCGGGTATTCACGATATCCGACACCGAGCTACGGCACCTGACGTTGCCATCTCACCGAGCGGCCTGGGTCCAACATCTCCGGCAATGCCAGATCGATGTGGTCGTCCTGGACCCGATGAAGCCGTTTCTCGACGACCGCCTCAGCGACATCGCGGAGCAGGATGCCCGCAAGTTCATGCTGGCCCTGCGGCAGGTGTGCGAAACGACGAACGTTGCGGCGATCTGCATCCGGCATCCGAACAAGGCGACCGCCGCAGGCCATTCGAGCGCCGTCAGCGCTGCCTCGGGCTCACTGGCGTTCACGGCCGCTGCGCGGATCGAGTTGGTCATCGGGCGGATGCCGGATGGGGAGGAGACCCGCGCGCTCGTGCATGTGAAGAATAATCTGGCCCCGCCGCCGTTCGCCCTTTTGTATCGGATCGTGTCGAAAGACGTGTCGTTCGAGGACGACGGCCCGATCACGCAGGATGTCGACGGAATCGAGTGGGTGGGCGTCGATGCTCAGATCACGGCAGACGAGCTGCTGGCCAGACGGCAGGGGCGCGAGGATCGCTCGAAGCTGGAAGAGGCCAAGGACTTCCTCAAGAGATTCCTCGCCGCTGGCCCGGCCGAGCAGAGCGCGGTGCGCCGCGCTGCGGAACGACTCGGAATCAAAGATCGCACGCTGGAGCGCGCACTGGAGGCCGTGGGGTGGAGCGCCATCGTGGGGAACCTCCGCGCGGGCGGGAAGTCGATTTGGGGCCTCACTGGTCATACGGCCGACGACTATGGCAAACCGCTGTCGGACGAACCGTTGGGACCTGCGGACCTGTCGGACGTTGAAAACGCCAGCAGCTCGATGGGCTGACCCCCGCGAGGATGGCAACGGACACCGTGCCGACGTAGCACGACGAGACGGGGAAACAGGTGGGTGGGCGCGAGCCCAACGGCGGGTGAGAGCAGCCGTCGTCCGGTGGCGGCTTCCGTGAGGATGTCCGGCGCACCGGCCCACCGATCCCCGTGCCGGTCGCGCTAGACGAACACGAGTGAGAACTGAGCGCGGATCGGGATGGCCGCCGCGCATCGGGATGGGAAGTCAACCGGCCATCCTCAACGTCCCGGCACAGCGTGCATGGCGACGCCGGGCAGTCACGCCCCACAAGTGGGGAAACGGAGGAGAGCATGTCGAAGGACGCAAGCTGGTGGAAACAGTGGCCGGAGCGAGAGGACGCGGCGGCTGTAATTCCGTGTAAGGACATCGGGGGCGGACACGCGCCGGAGCGCACCATCGTGGTTGTGCAGCGCGCCGATCGCGATCATGGCGATGGAGTCGGGGTGATGAGCCACACGACCGCCCTGGCGGATTATGTCCTGTACGTCGAGGGCACGCCCAATGACCCCCTGCACGATCTCCGGGTGCACCTCGCCGTCCGGCGTGCCGACGCCGAGGAGAGCGAAGAGATACGCCGCGTAACCGGCCTGGCGGATTACGTGCTGTACGTCTTGGACGCGGCGGCCGGGGACGAACTGTGCCATCTCCTGCAACAGCTCGCCTTCGATGAGGGGCAGCAAGGCCTCCGCCAGGTCCTCGACGACTTGTGCGCCGAGAAGGCAGCACGGCCTGCCGCGTGATGACGTGGGCAGGGAGGTGCGCCGCGAGAAGTTGCGGGAGGTTGCGGACGAGAGGTTGGAGCGTGTAGTTGCTCATCGCCTTGTTCCAGGCGCCTCTGGCCAAGCCGCCGCGCGCGTCCGGCGGCGGTGCTGCCGGACCTGAGCGGGCCGCAACACCGAAGGTGTCGTAGCTGCAGAGGCGGGCCTTTGACGGTCCGCGCACAAAGACCAGCAGTACGTCGGCAACGGTGAGCCGTTGCAAGAGGGGAGATGTGGCGCAGGCAGCAGGGCAGCAACCGCGCGACCAGACACTTCCGGCAGTCCTAACCCGGCAGCAGGTCGCCGATTTCCTTCAGGTGCGTCCGCGCCAAGTCGAACGATTGGGCGTGCCGTGCCTCAATTTGGGCCGCAAAACGAAGCGGTACGTGAGGGAGGCTGTGCTCGCGTGGCTTGAGGCCCAACGACGCCTACACGAGCGAGCGGCTTGACGAAACGGTCATAGCATAACAGATTGTTATGTACATGTTATGACTCTTGACACCGTAGTTCGCCGTGCCATCCGCCGAGCGCCCTGCACCATCCGGGCGCTCGCGCGGACGGCCGGTGTGTCGCACGTCATGCTCCAGGGCATCGTGAAGGGCCGGGAGCGTGGGACGCCGCGCGTCGCGCTGAAGGTGGCGCGGGCGCTGGAACAGTGGGCCGCGCGCTGCGCCCATGAAGCAGCGGCGATCCGGGCGGCGGTCGGGGGTCGCTCAACCAAGGAGGACCTATGAGAGTCACCGGAAGGAGGGAGTCGTGAGTCGCGGACAAGGCAGAGTGTATCAGCGGTTCAGCGTGTGGTGGATCGACTACTCGGTGGGCGGGAGGCGCCACCGGGAGCCGACCGACGCTGCGACCAAGCGGGACGCGCAGGACATCCTGCGGAAGCGGATCGGGGATCGGCAAGCTGGGAAGCTGATCGGTCGCCCCGACCGGGTGCTGCTCGCCGAGTACGTGAAGGACGGCGAGGGGAAAGAGAAGCTGGTCGGTGGCCTGCGGTGGCTCCACGAGACGCAGTACGATCTCGACGGGCTCCGCTCGAAGGAACGCATTGAGCAGTGCTGGAAGCACATCGAGAAGTTCTTTCCCGCGCCGACGCGCGTCTCGGCGATCACGCCGACGCGGCTTGACGAGTATGCGAAGGCACGGCTCGCGGAGGGCGCCGCGCGGCAGACCGTGAACAACGAACTGGCGGCGCTCCGACGCGGGTTTTCGTTGGCGATCAAGAAGGGCATCCTCTCCACGGCCCCGAAGATCGAGCTGCCGAGAGTGCAGAACGCGCGCTCGGACTTCTTCGAGGATGGCGACTTAGCCGCGCTGCTCTTGGAGCTGCCCGCGTTCTTGCAGCCTGCGATCCGGTTCCTGTGGTTCACCGCGTGGCGGATCGACGAAGCCCTCCATCTGACGTGGGACATGGTCGATTGGGAGGGACGGGTCATCCGACTCCCCGCCTCCCTCGCGAAGGCCAAGACGCCCCGGCTCTTCCCTTTTGGGTCGGCGCCTGATTTCAAGGCGTTGCTCGACGCGCAGTGGCACGCCCGGAAAGGTAATCGGGTGTTTAATCAGGACGGGCGGGCGATCACCTACGACTCGGCGTGGTACTGGTGGAAGCAAGCGCGGAAGCGGGCCGGGCTCCCGAACGCTCGCATCCACGACTTCCGGCGCACGACCGCGCGCGCCATGCGCCGCTCCGGGCTCTCCGAAGGGGTTATCATGAAGCTCTGCGGCTGGAAGACGCGGAGCATGTTCGACCGCTACAACATCATCGACGAGGCCGACCTCACCCAGGCCGTGGCGAAGCATTTTAGCGGCACAGTTACGGCACAAAAACGGCCTTCTCGCCCGGCCGCCGCAGCGTAAGTTCAGTAGTAGCAATTGGGAGGGCTAGACCTAACTGGTAAGGCGGCGGTCTTGAAAACCGCTGGGCGCAAGCCCGTACAGGTTCGAGTCCTGTGCCCTCCGCTTCCCTCGTCGCCCGCTCAGTCAACCTTCTGCCTCAGGTGGTTCCTACGCCAACGACTCCTGACTTGCTCGGCGAGAGTCTCGAGGCCTCGCTGACGGTGAAGGACCTCGACACCAGCGTCGCGTGGTATCGCGACGTGCTGGGGTTCGCCGTCGACCGCAGGCACGAGCGCGCCGGTAAGGTGATTGCGGTGTCGCTCAGGGCCGGGGCCGTACGCATACTGCTCGGTCAGGATGATGGAGCGAAGGGGTTGGATCGGGTCAAAGGCGAGGGCTTCTCCTTGCAGATCACAACCCGACAGAAGGCCGATGTCATCGCGGCTCGAATCAAGGCGCACGGCGTCACTCTCGACACCGAGCCGGTTGATACGCCGTGGGGTGCCAGGATCTTCCGGTTACGCGATCCGGATGGCTTCCGACTGACGGTCTCCTCGACAGGACAGCCTCAATAACGCAACTCGTCCGGTCCACGCCCCACGTAATCTGGCTCGGGGTCTTCGTCGAACTGGACGGCGGCGATTTCGGTCTGGCCTAGTAGCGCGGCCTTGGCCACCCGGTGCCGGCCGTCCATGACCGCTCCGCTCGACGACAGGATGATGGGGAAGGAGAGGTCCGCTGCTTCAATGAGCTTCACGTGTTCCAGCATTGAGCGCCACGTTGGCCGTTCGTCGTCCCCGCACCACGCCTCGTCGAGCTCCGTGATCTGGCTCAGTGGAACGCGTTTCCGAGGCAGGCCAGCCGACAATGAAACCAACCGGTCGATGTCCCACGCCAAGATGCCGCGAGTCGACTGGCGAAAGTAATACTGCTTCCGCACTGGAGTCCCTTTGTCGGTTCTCGAAGGTATCTTAGGCCTTGGGCTCCAGCGCAGCGAGGCTCTGTGGTTTTTGGGTTTCCAACGAGTTTCTCTTCGACCACAATAGTCGGACAGGTCGCCAGCACCTTAAGCGATCGTCCCAACCCAGGACTCCATCCATGAGCCTATGTCCTCACGACCGGCGTCGCCTTTGGGCTGCTCACCTTAGCCCATCTGTGGGGAATTGCCGTAGAAGGAATGCACCTCCTGACCAACCCCTGGTGGGTCGGGATCACGGTCGCCGCGGGCGCGCTGTCGTTCTGGGCGTTTCGCCTGCTGCGGCTCTCGCGGCCCACCTGAAGCCCTTGAAGAGGCGGCCGTAAGCACAATCCACTAGGCGGTGTTTTCATGCCCCACGGCAAAATCTGTTACTTGGAAATACCGGCGAAGACAGCCCAAGCGTCCGCCGACTTCTACAGCAGCATTTTCGGCTGGACGGTCAGGAGACGTGGGGATGGCGAGCTGGCCTTCGATGACACGGGTGGAGTGAGCGGCACCTGGGTCAAGGAGAGCGATCGCACTCCAGACGAGCGGACCCGAACCTATATCATGGTGGACGGCATCGCGGAGACCTTGAAGCGGATCGAGGAGGCAGGTGGTCGAGTGCTGACGCCTCGTACGGAAATCGGCCCAGGCATGGGCGCGTTTGCGATATTCGCGGATCCGGTCGGCAACGAGTTCGGCCTCTATGAGGAACGACACTGAGGTATACCAGCTTCGCCGCTTGGTGGCGCGCCGCATGACGCCTCGGGGAGCCCTCGCCTTTGTGCGGCGGCATGGGATCGTGCTCGAGGGCGCGCGCGGGCCGGTACCGAACCTGGCCGAGGCCGTGGCGGGCGCTCCGATCCGCGGCAGCTGGTGGGGCCACGCCAAGGGAAAACAGATCTTCTGGCTGACCCGCGCCGTGCGCGACGCGCCCGACGTGCTGGTCTGTCGCCTCGTGGGTGGCAAGGTGACGTACGTCCATCGCCGGCTCTGGCCGGCAATCGTTCGCTTGGCGCGTGTCCTCGGGCGTCCCAATCTGGCGGCACTTCGGGAAGTCCACACGCGGGGCGGGCGGCATGAGCTTCGCGCCAAGCTGTTCCCGCGGTGGGTGCCGCCAGCGGTGCAGCGCCAGGCACGTCGCCTCAGCGAAGCAGACGCCAAGCGGCTGTTGGGGCGGATGGTGCGACAATGGCCGTGAAGCTACCAGACTTGCGAGCGACGCTGCTGGCCGCGTGGAGGACCAACAACCGGGTCACGGTCCAGTTCATCCGGCGCCTGCCGGCTGCCCTCTGGGACGTCGCCGTCCCGGGAGAGCCTCGGCGCACGATCCGATCGATCGCGGCCCACCTTCACAACGCGAGGTGCCGGTGGGTGAAGACGCTGGGGCGGGAACATGGCATTAGGGCGCCCGCTCTCGTCGATCACCGTCGTGTCAAGCGTCAGGAGCTCGTAGCTGCGCTGAAACGCAGCGGCAACGGGATCGAAGCGCTGCTCAAGCTGGGCATTGCGTCGGGGGGGCAAGTCCCGCCGTCGAAACGGTACGTCTGGCGCAACCTCTCGCTCGACGTCGGCCACGTGCTCACCTATTTCGTCGCGCATGAAGGCCATCACCGCGGTCAGATCATCATGGTGGCGCGCCAAACGGGCCACCGCTTACCGACGACGATCGCGGGCGGGGTGTGGCAATGGAAGGCGGCCGCTGTCGCCCAGCCACAGTAAGCCATCCATGATCAGCTGATCCTGAACCGGGTCGTTCAGAGTGTGTGACAGCGTCTTGTTCGTCGCATCGTACTTATGCTCGTAGTCGATGTCGTTGTGACCCATGTTCAGGTAAATCATCTTGTAGTTCTTGTTCGTCCAAACGACGGGATAGTACCCACTGTGCCAGATCTCGTGCGGCTTTGGGCCGGTGCCGAGCGGAAAGCTGGTCGAGTCTATCGAGAGCAGAATGTCGATGTCCGGATTCTGCCGCAGATCCTTTTCCCAGCGGTACCACTCACTGGGCGAGGAACGGAACGTCTCGGGGAGATGGGCAGTCGCCGGATGCTTGCGGTCTTCGACACGGAGAATGGCCGAGGTCGGCCGCCACGTGTTGCTTATATACGATCCTGCCCCGAGAAACGTATTGTGATACCAGTCCCAGTTTGCCGGATACGCTGACGCCGTCAAGGCAAACCCGGAAAAATGAAAGCCCATCCAGGCGCCGCCATGCTCCATGTACGTCCGAAACGCACTGCGTTGTGCGGGGTCCTCAGGACGCGTATCTAGAAAAACCACGACCTGATACTGAGAAAGAAAGTCCGCGTTCAGATTGCCCCAATGGGACGTGGTGTCGTAGCTGAAATTGTATTTCGCCGCCATTTCCGGAAACCATACCTCGGCTTCACGCAGAAAGCTGATATGCGCCGCATCTTCTTTGCCGGTGAAGAACGCGATCACGCGAAACTTTCGTTGATTCGCGGTCCGCTTCCGCACGATGGCGCGCGCCGGCGCCCCCTCGTGCCCTCGCACCTTGAGCGGCAGCACGATCAGATCGTATTCGCCCGCCTGCACCGGGCGCAGGTCCAGGCCCTCTACAATGGGAATCCCGCGCCCCAACAGAATCTGATGCGTCCGCGGCGCCGGAGCGCCGTATTGCTCCGCCGATATGTAGTCCACACCGACCAGTACGACTCGACCGTCCGCGAGCAGCTGCGCCGCGTCTGGGGCGACGTAGGCGAAATCCTTATGGAACTCGGGTGAATCCATCCAGCCGCGCAGCGTGCTCCGGGTCCGGAACAGCACCCGCTTCGCGCCCTTCCAGTCGTGCCGGTTCAGCTCGGCCGCGTCGATCGCCTGGACGCCGTCGGGGATGTCGATCACGCGCGCGGCCCCGATCAGCGGGTCCAGCGACACCTGGTCGATCGCTGCACCATTGGCGACGAAATGCATCGGGGCGTCAATGTGCGTCCCGCTGTGCGCGCCCATCGAGTACACAGACAGCGTGAAGTTGTCGCCCTTCCGCATATCCTTGAGAAAATCGAACTTCATAGGCGCGTCGCCCGCGTACACCGGCGTCCGCGCCGGATCGAGCGTCGCCGTCACGTCGATCCACCCCTCTGCGCCCAACTCGCGCGTCCCTGGTTCGCGGGGAGCACACCCCACGACGAGACAGAGCAACACGGTGAAACCCAAGCGGACGGTCATGTCGATGAACTCCTTCATGAAGTGGCCCCAAATCCTATACCACGGCTGGATTCAGGGCTATTCTGCTCCATGACCCAGATTGCCTTCGCCGGCGTCGGCGTGGACTTCGGCGCGACCAGACTGTTCTCGGACGTCTCTTTCACCGTCGAACCCGGTGAACGCTGGGGCATCGTGGGCCGTAACGGCACCGGGAAGACGACCCTGTTCCGGCTGCTGACGGGCGATCTCGAGCCCACGCGCGGGAGCATCACGCGCGCGCCCGGCCTCCGCGTATCGCTGCTCGAGCAGCATCGCGACTACGGCGCCGCGACGACCGTCTGGGAAGCCGCGGCCGGCGAGCTCGCCGAGCTCCTGGCGCTGGAACAGTCCCTGGTGGACCAGGCCGGGAATCTCGCCCACGACTCCTCGCCGCGAGCGCTGGCGCGGTACGGCGAAGACCTGGAGCGCTTCGAGCGCGAGGGTGGCTATGCCGTCACGGCGCGCATCGACGCGGTGTTGCACGGCCTCGAGTTCGATCCCGCCCAGGCTCGCGTCACGCCGCTCTCCGCCCTGAGCGGCGGCGAGCTCGGCCGACTCGGCCTGGCCCGCCAGCTCATGTCGACCGCCGACGTCCTGCTACTCGACGAGCCGACGAATCACCTCGATCTCGAGACGACCCGCTGGCTCGAGCAATACTTGGCTGAGAGTGAGCGGACGGTCCTGCTCGTGAGTCATGACCGCGCCTTTCTGTCCGCCACCGTGGATCACGTGCTGCATCTCGAAGGCGACACCGCCATGCCCTACGCGGCCGGCTACATCGATTTTGTGGCCCAGCGCGCCGAGCGCCGGCTGGCGCAGCAGCGGGCGTTCGAGCAACAGCAACGGACCATCGCGCACGAAACGGACTACATCGCGCGCAACATCGCGGGCCAGAACAGCAAACAGGCCAAGGGCAGGCGCAAACGCCTCGAGCGGCTGCCGCGGCTCAGCCCGGTTATCGGGGCCGAAGGCACGATGGCGCTGCGGTTCGAGGTGGCCGAACGGGGCGGCGATCAGGTGGTGACGGCAAAGAACGCGAGCGTGGCGGTCGGCGGCCGCACGCTGGTGGAGCGGTTCAGCGGGACGCTGGAGCGAACCGGCGTGGTGGGGATCATTGGACGCAACGGCGCGGGGAAATCCACCCTGCTCCGGGCGCTCCTGGGCGCGCACCCGATCCAGGGCGGGGAGCTCCGGCTCGGCGCGTCGATCACCACCGGCTACTACCGGCAGGATCTCTCGCAGGTGCCGCTCGACCTCACGCTCTACGAAGTGATTTCCGCGCTGCGCCCGAAATGGGAGCGCGGTCAGGTACAGGGGCACCTCGGCCGTTTCGGGTTTTCAGGTCAGGAGGTGCTGCGCCATGCCGGCTCACTGTCGGGCGGCGAGCGCGCGCGTCTCGCGCTCGCGATGCTGATGTTGTCGGGCGCCAACCTGCTCATTCTGGACGAGCCGACGAATCATCTGGACGTCGAATCGATCGAGGCGCTCGAGGACGCGGTCGAGGGATACGACGGCGCGGTGATCCTCGTGAGCCACGACCGGGCGCTGCTGCGCGCGCTGACGACGCGGATCTGGATCCTGCACGAGCGGCACATGACCGAGTTCGCCGGCGGTTTCGCGGAGTGGGAGGAAGTGAGCGCGGAGCGGGCGCACGCCGCCGCGGTCAGCGCCGCCGAGGAGCAGGCGTTGCGGCAGGTACACGAACGCCACCGCGTCGCGCGGTCCCCGACGAACGACTCCCAGAAAGAACTGCGCCGGGCGCAGCGCGAGCTCGAGGAGGCGGAAGCGGCGGTGGCGGAGCTCGAAGCGCAGGTGGCGAAGGTGGTGGCGGCGCTCGAGGACCCGGCCCTCTACACGCGTCCCAACGGCGCTGCGAGGGCCCACGAGCTCGGCGCACGGCTCGAGACGCTGAAGCACGAACTCGAGACGGGACTCGAGCGGTGGACGCAGGCGACCGAGCAGGTCGAGGCGCGAGCGCCGCGAGGAGGCTCAGTTTAGGCGGGGGTCCCGCCCTGGACACCGCAGCCCGCAGGGGTCTAATGTCTCGCATGCCCAACCGACTGTTTCCTGCGCTGACCATCCTCCTGCTGGCCCTCACCGCGAGCGCCGGCGCCGCCCAGACCCCCCCGACCCCCCCGGCCCCCCCCGCCCTGCAACTTCGCTGGGAGCTCGCGGGAGACAGCGTCACAGGCGACTGGGGCGTCTCGCGAGCGGCCTTCACCCTCACCAACCGCGGCACCAAGCCGCTCGCCTCGACCGGATGGGTGATCTACTTCAACGCGCTCCATTCGGCGCTGCCCGGCAGCGTGGCGAGCGGGTTCATCATCGAGGACGTGATCGCTGACCTGCATCGGCTCGCGCCGGCAGCGGGCTTCGCGGGACTGGCCCCCGGTGGCAGCGTTCGTATCCCCTACCTCACCGGCCTGCTCCTCAACGTCAGCTTCGTTCCGAAGGGCCCCTACATCGTCTTCGACGACGCGAAGGACGTGGGCGTCCGCTTGAACGATTACGTCGCCGTTCCCTTCGAACGGGCCCCACAGGACGGGGGGCGCTATCCCCGCGTGATGAGCCCTGAGAAACAGTTCGCACTTGACTCCGCGATCCGCGTAACTCCCGCGAGCGAGCTGCCGCCCGTGTTCCCAACGCCGCTGGAGGTGACACCGGGAGCGGGAACGCTGCAACTCACGGCCATGCCGTCCGTCGAAGCGCCCGAGGCGCTCAAGAACGAGGCGGCGTTCGCGGCGGAATACCTGCGCCCCTACTTCGGCGCCACCCGCAAGGCAGCTGGCCCGCCCCTGCGACTCGAGGTGGGTCCCGTGGCAGGCCAGACCTCGGCCGAGGCGTACACGCTGGTCGTGGATCCCGCCCAAGGGGTGCGGGTCGTGGGCGTTTCGCCTGCCGGTGTCTTCTACGGTCTCCAGTCGCTGCGCAGCCTGCTGCCCGCGCCCACGCCGCGGACCGGTCTTGTCCTACCGGCCATC
>WNFC01000531.1_pt1 | contig 38105 bp, 36 predicted proteins | sample 5400541 | NCBI WGS metagenome assembly WNFC01 (sample SAMN13153342, study PRJNA577476) | soil metagenome | isolation source: 120 cm saprolite under Douglas fir tree site 2 hole 2 replicate 1 | place: USA:California | collected 2015-04-18
CCGCGAGTCCGCACGATGCATCCCTTCCCGGAGGTGCGCTTCGCCGCCACTCACCCAAGGTAGGAGCCCAGTGCGGTAGTCCCGCACGCTGGGATCTGCGCGGGGGGCCGCCCGTAAGGGCGGTCCCTACCGCGACCGGCCTGGACCTGCTGATCGTGCCCGGGGAGAGGGGTCGCGGCGGGCCGACCCCGAGCTCGTCGCGTGGCTTCGGGCGCACGGCCGCCGGGCGAACCGCCTGGTCTCCGTGTGCACAGGCGCGTTCCTGCTCGCCGAGGCCGGCCTGCTCAACGGGCGGCGGGTGACCACCCACTGGTCCTACTGCCGCGCGCTGGCGGCGAAGTATCCCGGCATCAGCGTCGACCCGGACCCGATCTTCGTCCGGGACGGAAACGTCGCCACCTCGGCGGGGGTCACCGCCGGGATCGACCTCGCGCTGGCCCTGGTGGAAGACGACCTCGGCCGGCAGGCAGCGCTCGATATCGCCAGGCACCTGGTGGTGTTCCTGCGCCGCCCGGGAAACCAGGCCCAGTTCAGCGCCCAGCTCGCCGGGCAGCTGGCGAACCGGGAGCCGCTGCGCGACGTGCAGCGGTGGATCGCCGACCATCCGGCCGCGGATCTGTCGGTGGAGACGCTGGCCAGCCAGGCCAGCCTGTCCCCGCGGCAGTTCGCCCGCGCGTTCGCGGCCGAGGTGGGCATGCCGCCGGGCCGCTACGTAGACCGGGTCCGGCTCGAGACGGCGAGGCGCCGCCTGGAAGACACCGCGGAAGGGGTCGAGCAGACGGCTCGCTCCTGCGGGTACGGCACGCCGGAGGCGATGCGGCGCGCCTTCATCCGCGCCCTCGGCGTCAGCCCTGGCGAGTACCGCCGCCGCTTTCGCCCGGGCGCTCACGCTCAGTCAGCCGCCAAATGAGGCTAAGGAGAGTCATGCAGATTGCCATCCTGCTTTTTGACCGGTTCACCGTGCTCGACGCGATCGGTCCCTACCAGGTGCTCGGCGGACTACCGGGCGCGGAGGTGGTCTTCGTGGCCGAACGTCCAGGTCACATCAGTGACGAGGAAGGCGCCCTCATCCTGTCTGCCCGAGCCGGGCTCCCCGACGTACCGCATCCGGACATCATCGTGGTGCCCGGTGGTCCCGGCCAGAACAACCAGATGCAGGATGGGCCGGTGCACGAGTGGCTCAGGGCCGCCGACCAGACAAGCGTGTGGACCACGTCCGTCTGCACCGGCTCGCTCATCCTGGCCGCGGCCGGCCTGCTGACCGGCCGCCGCGCTACGTCGCACTGGCTGGCCCTGGACCAGCTCGGACGGCTTGGCGCGACACCGGTCGCCGAGCGGGTAGTGATCGACGGAAAGTACGCGACAGCGGCGGGCGTGTCCTCCGGCATCGACATGGGACTGACCCTCGCCGGGCGGATCGCCGGCGACGGGGTGGCCCAGGCCATCCAGCTCATGATCGAGTACGACCCCCAGCCGCCCTATGACGCAGGCTCCCCGGACCGCGCTCCGGCCGAGATAGTCCGCACCATGCGTGCCCGCAGCCGCTTCACCCTAACCGGCCGCCTCAGCTAACCCCGCCCACGCCACCGCAGACGCCTCGGCCCAGCAAGGCTCACCCTCTTGAGGTCCTCTGTTCCCAGGCCTCCGGGTTGAGCAGGGTCGGCGGGTGCCTGTCCTCGAGTCCGGCGAACAGGTTGTCGACCGCCAGGTTCGCCATCGCCAGGCGGGTCTGCACCGTCGCTGACCCCAGATGCGGGATGAGCACGGCGTTCTCGCACGCGAGCAGGCCGGGGTGAATGTCCGGCTCGCGCTCGAATACGTCGAGCCCGGCGGCGAAGATCTGACCCTGCTGGAGCGCCTGGGCCAGGGCCTGCTCGTCGATGACTGGACCCCGCGACGTATTCACCAGCACGGCCGTGGGTTTCATCATGGCCAGGCGCCCGGCGTTGATCAGGTGGCGCGTCTGCGGCGTGAGGTTGGCGTGGAGGGAGACGAAGTCCGACTCGCGGAGCAGATCCTCCAGGTCGCGGTACTCCGCTCCGAGTTCCTGCTCGACCTCGGCGGGTGGCCGGTACATGTCGTGGTAGAGGACGCGCATGGCGAACCCGCGGGCGCGGCGGGCCAGGGCCTGCCCGATCCGGCCGAAGCCCACGATGCCGAGGGTCGCGTGGTGGACGTCCTGGCCCAGCATCATGAGCGGCCCCCAGATCCACGGGGCACCAGAGCGGAGGAAACGGTCGCCTTCGGCGATCCGCCGGGCCGCCGCCATCATCAGGGCGAACGCGGTGTCCGCGGTGGTCTCGGTCAGCACCTCCGGGGTGTTGGAGGCCAGCACGCCGTGTCTGGTGCAGGCGTCCACGTCGATGTTGTCGAAGCCCACGGCGTAGTTCGCCACGATCTTAAGCTGGGGCCCCGCGGCGTCCAGGAACTCGTCGTCGACCCGGTCGGTGAGCAGCGTGATCGCCCCTGCCTTCCCGGCCACTTCCGTCAGCAGCTGGTCGCGGGCCATGGCGCCCTCGCCGTCATAAAGCGTCATGTCGCACCGGGCTTCGACGCGGTCCAGTGCTTCTTGCGGCAGGCGGCGGGTGACCAGGACTGGCGGACGCATCCGGTCCACCGCTAAGCCTCCAGCTCCGGGAGGACTGCGGCCTCGTCATCCAACTGGTACTTCAGCAAATCAGCCATGTAGCCCCCAAGGGTCGGCGCTGGATATTCACATGGTGGCAGCCCACGGCGTCCGGCGTCGGCTGTGAGGATCATAAGGCGACTGGTCGCCGCTGACTCTAACTTCACGCTCACTGAGGAGCGGCCGGTCTGACTTGGCGCGCACAGCCGTCCGTGCGGCGCGTGGGCGCTGGGTGCTCTTCGGCTGAGGTACGCCGACTAACCACTCTGTGCGCCCAGGTGCCGATGGCGAGACGGAGATCGCTGATCTGCGTCCTGGCGGATTGGCCCGCGCAGACCTGGAGCCGGGCGCACCGCGCTGAGCGGAACCGGCGCCAAGCGATGTCAATATGGGGGTTGGTCCCGAAGCGCGGCCGATCCGTTGTGACAGCACGCGCGAATAACCGCCTTACCTGCAGTTTGTTAGGTGCTGGGTCGGCTTGGCGACCAGATTGGGCATTGTGTCGCTCACGTGAGCAATAATCGACTGATGTGCTGGCTTCTTGATCGTCAGATACCCAGGGGAGCTTGCGGCGGTGCAGCCACGCGACCTGATCGCAGGCGTAGTCGGAACGTTGAGCTTGGCCAAACGATTCCAGCGCGACAGCAGAATCCTCAGCTGACCCGGTAGCCAGAAGCATCCCTGATCACGTGCGCCTCAACGGTCTATGCCGAGCAGGCTAAGCGTGGTCTGACGCTGGTCCAGCAGTCCGCTGAGCGTCACGATTCCCGAAAGCTTCCGATCCGCGCTCCCGCACGGAGCCTCGCGGGGCGATGTCTCCATCCCGCGATGAGCAAAAGCCCCGTCGCGTCGACAACGCGATCGGTTAGTGATGGAGGTGACTGGGGGCAGAAGAAACCGGCCCGGGTTCGGGCATTCTGGTGCGCCGGCCGTGTTCGGATGCGGTCCAGCACCGCGGCCGTGACGATTCCGATAATGCGCGACGGACTTCTAAGATGATCATGGCGAGCCGTTCAATCAGAGCCGGTGCCGATGACGGCGGACCGCTATCATCGCAGCAGTCCTTTTCGAGGTGAGGTTCCGGTGACACGAGCACAGGACGGGGACGGCCGTCGCCGGCCGGGTCGTGGTCTGTCGCTGGACCGGATCGTCGCGACCACGCTGGAGCTGGTGGATGAGCAGGGCATCGGGGCGGCGTCGATGCGGGCGGTGTCGTCGCGGCTGGGGGTCCGCTCGATGTCGCTGTACCGGTATGTGCGGGACCGCGATGAGCTGTTCGACAATGTCGTGGAGCGGATCGTCAACGAGCTCGCCGACGATCCGGAGGTCCAGCTGCGTCCGGTGGACGGGTGGCGGCCTTACCTGACCGGCATGGCGCACGGAGTGCGCCGCTACGCTCTGGCGCATCCGCATGCTTTCCCGCTGGTCGCTACCCGGCCACCCGGGTCGCCGTGGGTTAATCCGCCGCTCCGGTCGCTGCGCTGGGTTGAGGCGATGCTGCGCGGCCTGGCCGGAGAGGGGTTCAGCGACGAGCAGGTCCTGTTCACCTACCGCACGTTCAACGGCTTCCTGCTTGGTCACCTGCTGCTGGAAACCAGCGCCATGACGCTCCGGGACCCCAAGCCGGGTGACGGATCCTTCGCCGGCACCGACACGGCTTCGAGCGACGGCAGCGAACCCGGCGGGGGGGCGCCCGCAGATCCGGTTCTAGGCGGTCTGAGCCCGGCCCGCTCTCCTGAGCAGCGGGAGGCGGTCGAGGACGCCGACAGCCCGCGCGAGCTAGTCGATCCTGCGGGCGAGATCGACGCCAGGCGTTTCCCGACAGTGCACCGGCTGGCGGCAGGGCTCGCCCAGGACCGCTGGGCAACAGAGTTCGAAACAGGCCTGGAAACCATGCTCGACCGGATCGCGATGTTCGTGGCCGACGGATCGGACCTCAAGCGAGGCTGATACCGCAAGCCGCAGCCATTGCCTGCCGGCGCCCGTTGCCTGACCTCTAGTGCCGCCAGCGGTCAGAGGCCTGGGTGGCCGTCGGCAGCCGGATTGATCTGTCCTGACCACCTCAGCTCCAGACGCCTGCCGACGGGACATCATGGCTGTAAGCTCGCTCCGCGGGCGGCTAATCAGCCCTATCGCCGCTGCGTGTGCGAGAGTGCGCCGGCCCAGGATGCCGGTCAGGCCGAGTTGGACCCGCCGTACCTTCTGGGCGTCGTGGCCTCCGGGTAGATCCGGCAGAACGCCGCGAGGTTCAGGTTGACACTGTAAGCTTCACATGTAAGCTTCATATGTAAGTCATTCGGTGTGCCGGAACAGGCCAGCCGCACATGCATGGAGGCAGCAGCCCCGAGCGGGCCAGTCGGCGGCATCCCGACCAAGGCGCCGCCGATAACGGTCAAGCTGCTGTACAAGCCGGTCGGCATGATCGCCAGTGTCCTAGGCGGACTGCTCGCCGGCGCGATCTTCAAGAAAGCCTGGAAGATCGCTGCCCGAGAAGACGACGCGCCCACGGCTACCGACGCCAGCCGAGGCTGGCGCGAGATCCTGCTTGCCGCCGCCATTGAGGGCGCTGTCTTCGCCGTCGTCAAGGCAGCGGTCGACCGCGGCGCCGCCGAGGGCACCCGCAAGCTGACCGGCAGCTGGCCAGGCGAGGAAGACAAGTAAGCAGGGCAAGCTTCACTAGGAAAGGACCGCTCATGAACATCAGCAAGGACGAGATCGTGCAGCTCCTGGAAAGCCAGGGCCAGCACGACCAGGCCAGCCAGGCCCGGCAGCAACTCCCGGACCCGGTGGACACCGGCAGCCAGGACCACTCCGCGATCCTTTCCCAGCTGGGCCTGGACCCCGGCAGCCTGGGTGACAAACTCGGCGGCCTCGGCAAGAACCTCTGAGTCGGGGCGCGGCAGCGATGGTGGCGGCGGTACAGATCCGGACGAACCCAGGGGCGCGGGGGCTCCTTGGGCCCGGCGCCTGCCCGCCTATTCCGCCTATCGCGCCGGGCTTTCGCTACGGCAGCTGGCGCTGTGGTCAGCAGACCCCGGGTAGTCCGCAGCGCCGCGCGATTCGGCGTCGGACTGGCCGCCGCGCGTCCCGATCCAGCCGGGCGGTTGGAAGCCCCGGCTGCGCGATGAAGCCGCTCCCAGCCCAGCAGATCTCCGCCGGGCCAGCGGGCTCACCGAGCGACCCTCGACTACCTAGCCTGCTGAATCCCACGCAAGCGGCACGGCTCGGCGACTGGCGTATGCTCCTGGCACCGCCCGTGTGTTCGGCTGGCCGGCAGGTCATGCGGTTGAGCACTGGGCGCAGATGACCCCGGGAAGGTCACGTACGGATGGATGACGACGAGCACATGCGCCGCCGTGAGTTCGTGCGGCGGCATCATCCCGACCGTGGCGGCGATCCCGCTGTCTTCATTGCGGGACTGCGCGAGCTTGACACTCAAGCCAGCAGCTCCCGTCCGCGCGTGGTCGCGATACGGCACCACGCATGGCCGGTTACTCTAGTTCTGACGCTAATCAGCCGATTGAACGCCAGCCACCGCGGTCGCCGAGTTTACTAGACCGCGATGATTTCGTTCATCTGGGAGTGATTCTTGCCCTCGTGTCACGCCGGCGGCGTCCAGGATGTCGCCGATGATGATGTTTACGGTCGCGGCTCGCAGTCCGAGATCGTTGCGCAAGGCCGCGGCGACTTGTATCTGGATGTCGCGGGCCACGTGATGGACGGGCCTGTCATAGTTCACCGCGATGGTCAGGTCCACGACGGCGGTGCGACCCAGTACCCCGGCGGCAGTGTCGGCCGCCGTAGTCAATCCTGGCGGGGGTGAAACTGGGAGCGGCGGCAAGCTCGCGGACGGGGCTTCACAGGGCGTTGAGCTCGCCGATCGCGGCCCGGCAGTGGACGCAGTCTCGCTGGTGGCGTGTGAGCTGTCCGGCGTGGCCGTCGGCGACTTGCTCGAGCAGGGTGTCGACGTCAGCACCGCAGGCCAGGCTGCCCGCGTTCAGCAGATCAGTTGGTGCCGCCGGGCGGGGCTCAGGCGGATCATTCACGTTCTGGTCATCTCCACTCTTCCAGCGCAGTTGCCAGTGTGCGCCGCGCCCGGAACAGATGGCGACGTACTGCTGGGACGGTGCTGCCGGTCACGCTGGCTACCTCCGCGTAGGACAGTCCCTCGAAATGGTGCAGGACAATTACCACCCGCTGGGGGAACGGCAGCCCCGCCAGCGCCCCGGTAACCGGATCAGCAGCCTGATTGCGCTCCGCCTGCGCGTCCGGGCCGCCGCCAGGACAGGCGACGTCCTCGAGGAGGTCGAGGGAGCCGATAACGTGGCCGCGGGTTACCTTGTTGAGCGCCCGGCGGGTCACAATCCGGTACAGCCAGGTCGAGAACGACGAGGCCGCGGTGAAGCCGGCCAGTTTCTCCCAGCCTGCCACCAGGGCTTCCTGGACTACGTCCTGCGCCTCATGATGATCGCCTACCAGCCGCAGCGCAACCCGGTAGGCCGTCGCGGAGTGCCGCCGGACAAGGATTTCGTAGGCGTCGAGATAGCCTTCTTGGGCACGGGCGACCAGGTAAGCGTCGTCAACTTCCAGCAAATCAGGCGCGCCTCCTCCCGAGGCGAGCGGCATCTGCCGGACCGTCCCGCCACCGGCAGAATCCGGCGGTCTGGCCGGGAGACTAGGCGTGACCCGCGGCATGAGCAGCGCGGCGTCGACTGCGGGCTTTAGCGCCTTGCTCGGCACCCGGCGACGTCCGGCGCTCGACGTCGTCCTCCTGCTCAGTACCTCTGCCGCGATGCCGGTCATTCCTGGAGAGACTGTTGCTAAGAAACGCGTTCGGGGGTGCGGTTGCTGACGTTGATGTCGAGCTGGATGGGCAGGCCGGGTTTGCCCAGGGCGCGGCGGGCGTGGCTGAGGGCGTCTGATTCGATGCGGTGGCGGAGCGCGGCCAGGTCAGCGGAGCGGGTGGCGGTCACCGTTATGACGAGCGCTGGGTCGCCCGGATCGCCCAGGACGCGAGCTCGGGCTGTGTCGACGCCGTGGTAAGCACTGATTTCGCGGGTGACCGCTCCGCTGAGAGCGGCCGGGTGCATGACCGTGGTGCCCTGCCTGCTGCCGCGTGTGATGGTGATGTCACTTGCCCGGTCGGTTGACAGCAGCAGTGCCGCGATCCACCGCAGCGCGATCAAGGCGATCAGCAGGCAGGCCGCGGCGGCGGCTGGCCACAGCCAGTCTCCGTGGGTACCGATGTAGGCGCCGAATCGGTTGGCGAGCAGGGCATGGTGTGCATACGCCGTGCCGAAGCCGCCCGCTGAGGCGGTGAGGCCGAAAACGCCGGCCAGGAAAACAATCAGGCCGAATACGGTCAGGGCGAGACGGTTGGTGCGGTCGGTGTGCATCAGCGGCTCCGGGGGAAGACGCGCACCCTCAGGTGCGGCGGGTGGCGCATCTGGAGGTTCTCGAGACGCTGGCGGGCGGCTTCGGCGACGGGTTCTTTCAGCGCGTCGGCAGCGGCCCGGTCGCGGGCCGCCGATGTTGCCGCGACCAGGGCGCGTCGGCGGCGGACCGTGACGGCTGCCCTGCTGATGCCGTCGATGTCCAGTGCCGCCGCGCGCAGGGTCCCGGCGAGCCCCTTGCGGGTCATGGCCGCGTCCGTGGCTTTCTCATCCGAGCGCAGCTTCAGCCGGGTGACCCTGCGGGGCTTGAGCTCGAAGGCGAGCAGGATTGCCCCGGCGATGATCAGGATGACGGACCACACCTTGATGACCAGTGCGTTCCAGTGGGTTCTGGCCGCCCAGCGGTACCACGCAGGCCAGTGCACGACGACCGGGCCAGCATGCGCGATGAAGGCGATGACCTCGATAATCACGATCACGCTGGCTGCTACCAGGGCGGCAGCAAGGACGAGTGCCAGCGGCCGGTTAATCACGCGCATGCGGGTCCTTCCTAGCGGACGCGGGGAGGAGGAGTGATATCGGTGACCAGATCGGCCACCACGATGTGCACTTCGTCGACGGTCAGCCCGGTCAGTTCTGTTACCCGGCTGCGGAGGTGGCTGCGGACCTGATCGGTAACCGCCGGCACCGATGCGGGCCAGCGCACGCTGATCTCCAGGGTCAGGAAGGCTTTCGACCCGTCGACATCCACCGATGCCTTCGGCAGCGCGGCAAGGTCCGTGCCCCGCAGGCCGAGGTGGCCGGCGGCGGGTACCGCCCGGCCCAGGACCCGGGCAGCGGCAGCACCGGCGTCGGGGTTCTCGGCCGCCGCACGGGCCGCGATCTTGGAGACGACGCTGTCGGCGATGGTGATCGTCCCGAGTTCGGTACGGCCCGCCTGGGCGCCTGCCGCGGCTTCGGCCGTTGCCGCGGTCATCGGGTACTGCGGCCGCGCGTCAGCCAGCCGGGCACGTCCACGTCACCAGCGAGGACTCTGGCCACTCCGTAGCCGATCGCGCCGAGTAGCGCCACGATCAGCATGTCTCCGAAGTTCCCGAAGACCAGGGCCAGGCCCAGGATCAGGCCGGTGATGGTCCCAAGCGCGGTGCGGTTCATCTGTACTCACATCCGGAAGTCAGGAAAAGGGGAGGTCCGGCCGCCGGCGGCGGCACCGGCGCGGGCGGGTCATCGATGTCACCGACGACCACTTGAACCCGGCGCCCCCGGGTTATCGGCGTCACCGCTGTGGTGATCTGGCTGAGCAAGTCCGCAACCTGCAGTCCCCACCGGGCGCGGACCCGGATCAGCACGGACTGCTGGCGGACTATCACCCCGGGCACCTGGCGGCCCGGCAGGTACGACGCGACCTCGCCGAACCGGCCGCTGTCGAGCCCGGAGACACCAGCGCACCCCTCCACCGCTGTGGCCACGGCCTCGACATTGATCCCGTCTATGACGGTCGGCGTCGGCGGAACCGACGGGACATCGCGCGGATGCGCGGTGGTCATGACACTCGCGACGGCGTGTTGTCCTGGTCGTCGGTGCCGGGGAGGTAGACATCGTCAACCGCGACATTGACCTCGACGACCCGCAGCCCGGTCATCCGCTCCACGGACTGCTTCACGTTCCGCTGGACACTGCGGCCGAGCTCGGCGATGCCCACGCCATAATCGACGACGATGTCCAGGTCGATCGCGGCTTCGGTCTCGCCGACCTCGACACCGACGCCCTGGGCGACGTTGGGGCCCGAACTGCCGGGAATGCGCTCCCGCAGGGCGCCGAACGCCCGCGCCGAGCCGGTACCCATCGAGTGCACACCGGATACCTCCCGGCAGGCCTTGCCGGCGATCTTCTGGACGACTCCCTCCGCGACCGAGATCTGCCCGTCACCGGTCGCCAGGCGGTCCCTCGTTGCGGGGCTGGCCTGGGTGCTGGTGGTCACCGGCGTTGTGTCACTGGTCTTGGATGATGTGGGCAGGCTCATCGGGCAGGCTCCTTTGTTTTATGGGGAAGCATGGCTAGGCGGATTGCCGGGACGGCGATACCCGGCTTGTTCTTCGCAGGATCAGACACAACACAGCGGGAAACGTCGCACGCCGCCAGCAGTCACTGCCGAGACGGGCGGCAGGCGCCAGCCCACCTTCCCGCTGACCCTGCAGACTGGCCCGGGTCCCGCCCCGGCGCTTGCCTGGTCCGGGTGGACTGGGGGCTGATCGGTGGTGTCCTCCTGTGTCGAGCAGGCGGTGGTGCGCTCACTGGGAGCGCACCACCCCCCTGGTGGATGTTGCTCCGGCGGCTCTCAGCGGCCCGCGTCGCGCGGATTGACGTCGACGTCTGGCTCTTCGATCTGCTCCTTGCGGACCGTCTCGCTGACCGCCGCGTCCTCGGTGACGGTCTCGGTGGCCATGCGGACGCGCTCGACCGGGACGGCCTCCTTGGCCACCACGGGCCGCTCCGCTCGCAGGGTAACCTCGTGCTCTTCCTCGCTGATCGGCTCGCCGGACAGCGCGGCGTCGCGGTTAGCGTCGGTAATCGGCTCCCGCTCCACGCGGACTTCTTCGTGGCTAACCGGAACGGTGGTGGAGACGTTCTCGGTAACGACGTACTTGCGCAGCCGGGCACGTCCCCACTCCACAGTCTCCGTGCCGACCCGCAGCTGTTCCTCCGAGCGGGTCATCGCGTCGTCGGTGACCGGACCGGAGGTGTCCCGACCCCGAGCTCCGGCGGTGCCTTCGGCCAGCTCGCCGCCGTCGGCGTGCCCTGTCCGCCCGGTTGTCTGGCCGCTGCCGAGGTACTCGGCATAGTGCCGGTAGAGAGCTTCCTGCTCGCTGGCGTTGACCTGCCCGTCGTCGTCGATGCTCGGGGCGTCCTTGATCAGGTCCTTGGAGACAGCCAGCGTGACTTGGTCACCGTCGAACCGGGATCCGGAGATCGGCGCGAAGCTCTGTCTGGTGCCGAGCATGCCGGTGGCGACGGTAACCCACAGCGGCAGGCCGGTCCGCTCATCGAGATAGATCTGGGCGATCTTGCCGACCTTGCTGCCTTCACTGTCGACCGCGGTACGGCCGATGAACTGCTGAACGTCCTGCGGGGTGGTCATCGAATCAGTTCTCCTTCTGCGAACGGAAGATAGGCCGGCGATTGTCCGGGCGCCTTCACTCGTCGGGCATCGTCCGACGCCCGTCGTGCAGCTGACGGCCCGTGGCTGTTGCCCCCGATGCGTTGCGCGGCGGCGTCGGTCGGCGCGCCGCTTCCGGCTTACACTAGAAGCTTACACTAGAAACTTACGCTGTCCACCAACAATGCGGCCATCCTGCCGGACCGGCCGGAAACCTCGGACCGGAGGGACGCACGGTGAGGGCTGCTTCGCCGGCATCTCAGTGTGAAAACGTCAGTCCCGCACGGACCGCGAATCAGCCTGGGCGTCTGCCGAGTACGAGTGGATTGGCCTGCTTTGCGCTCCGTTATGTGCTGACCGCTTGCCAGGTCTGAGTGTGGTGCTCATATACGATCAGTCCTCGCCGCTCGAATTCGTGCAGCCATCCGCTCATCGGCCACCAGCCCCACCGCCGGTGGAAGACCGCCGCGTTGCGGATGATGTCGCGGAGGTGCTGCACGGGGGGGTCAGGGCTCGGGTGGTGCTGGTGATAGGCCCATGCGCCGCCGACCCACGTCAGGGCGATCCGGCGGCTCGCTGCGAGCTGGCCGAAGTCGGTGTCCTCGCCGCCATATCCGCTGTACTGCTCGCAGAAACCGCCGAGCTCGCGCCATAGTTTCGCGTGCACGGCGAACGACAGCGACCAGAACAACGTGTGATCGCCGCCGGGCCGTGCGCCGGTCTCGGGGGGTACGGGCCGGGCCGGATGCGGGCACCCCAGCTCGGCCAGGGAAGACAGTTGGTAGCCGGCCGCCGGAGGCGGCGGCAGGTAAGAGACTGGGCCGAACAGCACGGTGGGGCTTTGCTCACTGGCTGCGAGCTGGAGGTAGCGCTGTACCAGCAGCGCGCCCGGCACGCAGTCGACATCCAGGAATATCAGCAGGTCCGCACCGGCGCTCAGGGCGCGCCGCGCGCCGACGTTCCGGGCCTGGGCGAGAGGGAGCGGGCCGGGGGCGCAATGCATCTCGATGACATTTGGCCACGGCCTGCGGGTGTCGAGCACGTCTCGGGCAGAAGGGTCGTTCATCGACACCACGATGTGCAGGTCGGGCCGGAGCGCGCCAGCGAGTAGCCCTCGGCGCTGCAGGGCTAGATGCGCGTGCCGCCCCGCGACCAGCGTTATGACCGCGCTGCGCACCCGATGCTCCGTCCCCGCTGGCGCGCGCCGGCGGACTCGATGATCTCCGCAGCGTCATTTGCCCCCGTTCCCGGTGACCAGGCTGTCCAGCGTTCGCCGCCCAGCTCAAGGGCCGCGCGCAGCAAAGAAGGCCAGCTTGCGGCCTGCGGCCATCCGTCGGCGATGACGGCAAGGCCGTCCAATCTGGTGTGGCGGCGGCGGCTTCGCGGAGCTGGCACGCGGTCACCTCTGATCCGCCGCTACCCTGCAGCACGAGCACCGAGGGACCGCGGCCGGCAATGCCGGGCTCAGGCGCGCGCCCGTCGAAACGGGAAAAAGCACCCACAGCCCGGGTCCTGGCGGCTACTGGACCTTCGTCCAGCAGGATCGCGGACAAGGACGCAGGCCACGGCGCGATAAGCGTCTCGGCGAGCGTGTGGCCGAGGCGATGCGCGGGGTCATCACGTTGTCCAGGCAGCACTATGGAGATGACCGGCACGCCCATCAGCCTGGCCAGCGCGGCCACCTCGACCGAGACATCGACGACGATGACCGAAGGCGCGGCGCGCTGGATCCATCCGGCGATCGCGGCCATCCGGTCGCGCAGGCCCGGATGCCCGAGCGGCGCCCAGTGCAGTTGTCCGCGGGCGGTGGGTTCGATCGCAGCCTCGCCGGTGTCGTCGCGCGGGAGCCTGAGCCACTCGCCGGGCCAGCCTTCCGGGCAGGCCAGCGAGGACAGCCCGGTAACGCGGTCAGTTAGCCGCGCGGCTATGCACCGCGCCATCGCCATATGCCCTCGCCCGAGATGATGGACGTAGTAGCCGATCACGCGGCGACCTCGCGGTAGAGATCCTCGTACTGATCGATCATCTGGCTCTGCGAGCAGCGTGCGGCAGCATGCGCGCGGGCCGCAGCCCGGGGCAGCCGCGCTGCCGCGAGCAGCCCAGCGGAAAGTGCCTCGACGTCGTCCGGCTTGACCAGTACGGCGCACCGGTCATCGAGCAGCTCGGGCAATGCACCGCGGGCGAATCCGCATACGGGCGTCCCGCAGGCCAGCGCCTCCGCCGCGACGAGGCAATACGGCTCGTCCCAGCGCGGGGTCACCAGGCAGGCCCTGGCCCGGCCGAGCAGCACGGCCAGCTCATCGTGGGTGAGGTGGCCGAGGTAGCGCACGCCGCCGCCGAGCAACGGCTCGACATGGGCGGCGTAGTGGTTGCGGTCAGCGATAGGGCCTACCAGATCCAGCGGCTGCCCGGCTCGGCGCGCAGCCCGGATCGCCAGGTCAGCGCCCTTCTCAGGGACCAGCCGCCCCAGCCACAGCGCGGGGCCGCCGCCCGGCGCCGCTTGTGTCGATATGACTGCTGCCTGGCCCGTGCGGCTAATAGTCGGCGCTGATCGCCACCTGGGCCTCGTTACCTCAGGAGGGGCCTGGTTATCGCAAGAGGGTGGCGAGGCAAGTTGGCTCGCCATATGAGACAGGTCGGGCAGCGCGGCGGCGGGTTACCATGCGCTATGGCCATCCCGGGCTTCAGGAGCCGGCTGTGCAGCTGCCCGCCTCGAAATCAGCTCGTGTAGCCGACCTTGGACCAGTCGACCGCCTCTCCGGCGTACCAATCTATTCCGGTTACGTTCCTACGCGTGCTCACCTGGAAGCCGGGCTGCGCGATCCAGAGCCAGGGGGCATCGTTCGCGATTATCCGGGCACAGTGCTTGTGCTCCTCGACTCGCTGGTCCCAAGTGAGTTGGGGGCGCCCTGCCTCGGCCAAGCAGGCGTCAGCCTTCGCGCTCTTGTATCCCCCCCAATTGTTGGAGCTCTTCGACTGGTAGAAGACCCCGAGCGCGTAGGCGGGGTCCGGCGTATCGGCCCCAAAGGTCTGGAAGAACATCGGCCGCTTGCCAGTGAACAGCGCTTTGGTGAACGTCGGGGGCGGGAGCGCCTCGAGCTCGAGTGTCACTCCGACGTCTGCGAAGGCGATCCGGAGCTGAGCGCCTACAGGCTCTCCGAGCGGTTCCGCGGTGCTATAGGCCAATGTCGTCTTGAACCCGTTCCCATGGCCGGCCTCCCGCAAAAGCTCGCGCGCCCGTTCGGGGTCGTAGCTGTACGGGCTTAGGTTAGGGTCGAACCCGGCGGCGTGGTCCGAGAGTGGGCCGTAGGCCGGCCCGGCGAACCCTCGGTAGACCTTCTCGAGGATCTGCGGATAGGGCGTCGCGTATGACAGGGCCTGCCGGACCCGGACGTCGTCAAGCGGCGGGTACTTCGGGTTCATGGGGCACGACGCGATGACATAGCCCTGGAAGTTCCACAGGCGCAAGTCATTGCTGTTCTCTACCCGTTGCATGTCAGTGGGCAACAAGTACTGAGCGACCTGCGCTTCTCCGGTCATCAGCATGGCGAGCCTGTTGGACGACTCCGGCACCTCCCTGAACGTGATCTGGTCGAACTCCGGAGGGAAGGGATGCTCCTTGTGGGCCACCCATACGACATGGCGCCCAGGGCTGAGGTCAGCGAGTTTGAACGGGCCGAAGCCCGCGTCGTGGTTTTTCAGCCAACGCTTCGCCCAGGGATCGCCGGAGGTCGCGTGGCTCTTCGCTAGCTTGGAGTCGGCGATCACGCGCCAGAATGTGCTCAGCGTGAGGAGCAAGTCCGGTCCCGGCTCCGCCAGCTCGATGCGGACGGTTTGCTTGTCCAGGACCTTCACATCTTCCGGCCGCTCGATCGTGGACAGCGTGTTGTAGAAGCTCGTGATGCCGTGCAGCGCGAAGCTTCGGTCGAACGCCCACTTCACGTCCGCGGCGGTGAACTCGTTTCCCGCGTGGCTTGGCCATCCCCTTCGGAGCGAGAAGGTATAGGTCCTCCCGCCGTTGGTGACCTCCCAGCCCTCGGCCATGCGCGGTTCGGTGATCTCGTCGAAGTTCTCGGCCTGCCAAGCAAGGTCGAAGCCGCCCGGCTCGCCGGGCGCCGGAATCTGCTTCCAGCGGGTCAGACGGTCGTTCAAGTTGAAGATGTGGTCATACACCTCCTTGCCGAACACGAGCTCCCAGTCGAGACTAGGGGGGGTCGTGGGTGCCGCAACGAGCAGCTGATTAGCGGGCGCGGCTGTGCCACACGCCGCGATCACCGCTCCAGCGAACGGCGCCCCCACGCCCACCGCTGCGGCGGACTTCAGGAACGACCTGCGGGTCGTCGAACGGCGGAAAGCGCCGGCGGGTGGGCTATCGGACTCGTCCGTCATCGAGCTTGCCCGCCCAGGCATTGAGGACGATACCCATCCGGACGGGAGAGGGTTCGGCGCGCGTGGCGCTCTTCCAGACGGAAGCTGGGCGGTCTCCGACAGCGCCCCCGGCGGGGAGGACCGCCGAGACAGCCGCCGACGGCCAGATCTTCACTCTGGGGCCCCTCTCGACCGGCTAACCGTCACCCTAGCGCACCGTGCGCCGACGTCCAACGCGCCTTCCGCCGGCGACGGCGAAAGAGGAGAATGGTCTCATTCCCGACTGGGGGAGGAGCGTGCGGCCCCGGCATATCGCACCAGTAGCGTTGGTCCTCGGGGTGATCGTTGCGGCTTTCCTCGGGACCCGCCTGCTCGGCGAGCGAGACGCGCGACAAGGCTCCGATCACCGCGCCGAGGTCGCGGCTGCGCAGATCCGCGCGCGCGTCGAGCAAGGATCCTCCCTCGCCGAGAGCCTCAGCCGGTTCATGGTAAGCATCGCCGGGAGCCCGGACGCGAGCGAGGAGTTCGCGAGCACCGCATCGAGATGGCTCAGCCCGGCAGGCTTCCCCGCCGCTGCGTGGATCGAGCAGGTTCCGGCTTCTCAGCGTGCCGCCTACGAACGGCGGACCGGCAACCCCATCGTCACAATCGACCGGCAACTCAGGATCGTGCCCGTCGGTTCGCGGTCCTCGTATCTGCCGGCGACTCTCGTCTCCGGCATCCCTCCAATGGAGACGCCCGGGATTGATCTCGGCGGCGAATCGGGCGTGGCTGCGGCGGTGACCCGTGCGAGCGCGCTTGATGAAGTACGCGCAACCCCTCTCACCATCCTACGAGACGGCGAGGAGGGGCTCTTTCTCATCAGGTTCGCTCCCAGCCTCACCGGGGGGGTCGTCAGGCCGGCGTTCGTGGTGTTGTTCGTGTCGGAACCCTCGTTGCGCGCAGCGGTTACAGACACGGCGCCCGTGCGGCTCGCCGTCGGCGGCACCTCCGCTGGAGGTCTTGGGGGAACGGCAGCCGCGCGCAACACGTTCACCGAAGCCGGACAGCGATTCGACGTCGCCGTGCCGCTGGAACCGGTCTCCGGCGCCGCGGTGGTCCTGCCTTGGATCATCCTCGCCGCCGGCCTCGTCCTCGCCGCCCTCGCCGGCGCGCTCGGCGTCAACGCGGCGCGGCGAGCCAAGGCGAAGGCCGAGGTTGACCGCCTGTTCACGCTCTCTCCTGACCTGATCACGGTGGCGGGATTCGACGGTTTTTGGAAGCGTGTCAATCCGGCCTTCGAGACGCGCCTCGGTTACACCGAGCGCGAGGCGCTTGCGCGACCGTACCTGGAGTTCGTCCACCCGGACGACCGCGAGCAGACCGAGGCACAGGCACTCCGCCTCGCCGAAGGGAAGACGATCCTTGCATTCGAGAACCGGCTCGTCTGCAAGGACGGCTCGTACAGGTGGATCGAGTGGACGGCGACGCCCGTCCCGGGGGAAGGCGTGCTCTACGGGGTTGGGCGCGACGTGACGGAGCGCCGGCAGGCCGAAAGCGAGCTGAGACGGCTTGCGCGCGAGCAGGCGGCGAGGCGGCGTGTGGCGACGCTCGTCGCGACGGGCGTGTCGCCGGCGGAGGTCTTCTCGGCTGTCGCGGAGGAGGTGGAGCGGCTTCTCGACGCCCAGGCCACAGCGATCGGGCGGCTCGACCCTGATGGGGCGATAGCCATCGTTGCCAGCAGCGGGACCGCGAGAGACGAACTGCCGGTGGGCAGTCGTTTGAAGCTCGAGTCGGAGTTGGCATTGACCACGGTGGTACGAACCGGCCGGTCAGCTCGCGGCGACGGCTACGGCCGCGCGTCGGAGTCCGTCAACCGCAGGGCGGAACGGTTGGGGATTCGTGGCACCGTGGCGGTCCCGATTATGGTCGAGGGGTCTCTCTGGGGGTCGATTGCCGCCGGGACAGACCGCGAGCAGTTCCCGGCCGGCGCGGAGCAGCGCATGGCGGAGTTCACGGACCTGGTCGCCACCGCGATCGCGAATGCGGATAGCAGGTCGCAGCTGGCCGCCTCGCGCAGGCGGATCGTCGCGGCGGCGGACGAGGCTCGCCGGCAGATCGAGCGAAACCTCCACGACGGCACGCAGCAGCGGCTGGTTTCGCTCGGACTGGCGGTGCGCGCCGCGGAGGCGGATGTCTCTCCCGACCGGAACCACCTGCGAGTCGAGTTGTCCCGGATCGCGACCGGGCTGATGGATGCGGTCGCAGAGCTGCGCGAGATCTCGCGCGGGATCCACCCGGCGATTCTTTCCAGGGCCGGTCTCGGCCCGGCGTTGCGAACGCTCGCGCGCCGCTCGACGATCCCCGTCGATCTCGACGTCAGGACGGACACGCGCCTCCCGGAGCCGATCGAGGTCGCGGCGTATTTTGTTGCGTCGGAGGCCTTGGCCAACGCAGCGAAGCATGCCCAGGCGTCGCACCTGGAGGTTTCGCTCGCAACGCGCAACGGCAGCCTGGTGCTGTCGATCCGCGACGACGGCATCGGCGGAGCGGATCCCGGTCACGGCTCGGGACTCGTCGGCATGCAAGATCGCGTCGAGGCGCTCGGCGGGAAGATCAGGATCGATAGCCCGCAGGGCGGCGGAACGTCGCTCGTCGTCACGCTTCCGCTCGAGCCGACGGGATAGGAACAGGCAGCGGGACCAAGTAGCGGTGACGCGGGGCGTGTCGGCCGGGTCAAGCGCGAGCGCAAACGCCGGTGGCGCTTGCTTGGCCGTTCGGCAAACGGCTCGGCCGAGGCTGGCGGCAGGAGGTTGGCCTGGCCAATGGTTCCGAGATCAGTGGCGTGAGCATCGCATCGAGTAAGTCCGCCAGAGCTTGCGAATCGGAGGGACGGCCGAGGCTGCACAAGCGCGTTCTCGACCTGCGGCTTGGGCGGCTGCAGGATCGCATCCCGGCCAGGCGGCCTCTAGGCGGAGAAGGCCTCGCCGAGATCTGCCCTATCAAGGCTGATCGCGTGACTCGAGCAGAACTGGGACCTCTGTAGTCGGCTCGATCGTGCCGCCAACAGCAAGTGAGCAGCATATATTCGGCAGGGCGGGGCGAAGAGGGCGCTCTCAGGGATCTGGGACGCCGAGGGCTGTCTGGCCGCTACCAGGCGACGCCTGACCCAGCCAATGGGACAATTGGTTCATGGCAGATGCTGACCTGAACCGTTCCCCGGTGGTGGCGCTCGTGACCGGCGGGAATCAGGGGCTTGGGCTGTCCCTGGTCAGGGGCCTTGCCCGGCAGCTGGGCGAGAACGGCGTTGTCTACCTCGCCGCTCGCGACGTAGGCCGTGGCCAGCAGGCGGTCGACCAGCTCAACGCCGAAGGCCTTCAACCGGTGCCGCAGCAACTGGACGTCCGGGATGACGCTCAGGTGAACGCGGCCGCGGACCTGCTCCGCGAGCGGCACGGCGGAGCGGACATCGTGATCTCCAACGCGGCCGCCCGGCTCGACCCGGAGCATTCCGATGCCGAGGACGTCCGGGCGTTCATCGACACGAACAATCACGGCACGCACCGCATGATCAGGGCGTTCGGCCCGCTGCTGCGTGACGGCGGGCGGTTCGTGGTGGTGGCCAGTTCGTTCGGCTCGGTTCGCCACCTGCCTGAGCACCTGCACGGCCAGTTCGACACCGACCATCAGTCGCTGGAGGACCTGGAAGCGGTGATGGACGACTACGCGAGCCTGGTCGAGGCCGGCGCGGCCGCCAAAGCGGGCTGGCCGGCCTGGATCAACATCGCGTCCAAGGTCGGCCAGGTCGCCGCGATCAGGATCATGGCCAGGATGTACCGCGAGAAGGCCGCCAGGCGCGGCATCCTCATCAACGCGGCCTGCCCCGGCCTGATCGATACCGACGCGTCCCGGCCCTGGTTCGCCGACATGTCGCAGGCGCAGTCGCCCGACGAGGCGGCCGTGGACGTGCTCTGGCTGGCCACCTTGCCCGCCGGCAGCACCGAACCCTACGGCGAGCTCGTCCAGCACCGGATCGTGCTGCCGTTCCGCGGCACCCCGCTCACCCCGCAGAACCGTACCGACGCCTAGGCGAAGAAACCTAGAACTCGGCGAACACGCCCTCACGGCGGTCGTAGTCGTACCGGTAGATCTCGCGCCCGTTCAGGTAAGCCCGCTCCGCCCGGCTCATCACGTCCAGCGGGTCGCCGGACCAGATCACCACGTCGGCATCCTTGCCGACGGCGAGCGATCCGATCCGGTCGGCGCAGCCGATGATCCTGGCTGGGTGGATCGTCACCGCGCGCAGCGCGGTCACCGGGTCCAGGCCTTCCTTGACCGCCAGCGTGGCCTGGTGGATGAGGAAGTGGATCGGCACCACCGGGTGGTCGGTGGTGATCGCGATCGTCACCCCGGCCGCCGCGAGTCGGCCCGGGTTGGCCAGCGACCGGTTGCGCAGCTCCACCTTGGACCGGCTGGTGAACAGCGGCCCGATGATCACCGGGATCGACGCAGCCGCGATCTGGTCGGCCAGCAGGTGCGCCTCGGTACCGTGATCGATCACCAGGTCATAGCCGAACTCCCTGGCCATCCGCATCGCGGTCGCGATATCGTCCGCGCGGTGGCAGTGCTGCCGCCACGGGATCTCCCGGCGCAAGACCCGGCCCAGCGCCTCGAGCTTGAGGTCGCGATCCACCGGTCGATCCGGACCGGTGCCGTCCGCAGCCGCCGCCAGTTTCGCCTGGTAGTTGAGGGCGGCGACGAACGCGCCGCGGATTATGGCGGCGGTGCCCAGCCTGCTCGACGGGGTCTCGTTCCGCTCGCCGTAGACGCGCTTAGGGTTCTCGCCGAGCGCGGACTTCAGGCCGGCCGGCTCACGCAGGACCATCTCGTCGACGGTGCGGCCCCAGCACTTGATCGCCACGGTCTGGCCGCCGATCGGGTTGGCGGAGCCCGGGTTGACGTTGACCGCGAGCACGCCGCCGGTGATGGCGTCGCGGAAGCCCTGGTCGGCCGGGTTGATCGCGTCGAGCGCGCGGACCTGGGCGGTGACCGGATCGGTCCGTTCGTTGGTGTCCTGGCCGGCCCAGCCCTCGGCCTCCTCGGCCAGGCCGGCGTGGGCGTGCGCGTCGATGAAGCCGGGCAGGACCCATTTCCCGGTGGCGTCCACCACGTCAGTTCCGGCCGGCACCGCGAAACCGGGGCCCTCGACCGCGGCTATCTTCCCGTCCCGCAGCAGGACGGTCCCGCCATCCACCGGATCGCCCTCGATCGGCACGACCCGGCCCCCGACAATCGCAGTGCTCGTCTCCGACACGCTTTGCCTCCGCACCCCAGCCGATGTCCGGCTTGTCCCGGAAAATCATAGAACGGCGACTGATCCCGCCGTAGGGACCAACTGCGGAGACCCCGACCCTGGACGCCCTCAAGGACCCTAAGACCCCGGGAGCCGCATGATCTAACGAACCGAGGAAGAAGCCGGTCAGCACCGACGCGATCACCTCAGGCGGAGCGCCGTGATCCTGGCCTTCGAGCATGGTCAGCCGCGCGCCGGGGATGGCTTCGGTGGTCGCCTCCACCGTGCGGTGGAACCACTCCGGGCTGTTCGCGCCGCCCACCACGAGCACCGGAACGGTGATCTTCGCCAGGTAGTCCACTGGAATCCCCTGATCCCCAGCGAGGGCGAGGTCGTAGGGAAGCGTGTGGGTGAGCGCCTCCAGGCCCGCCCACATGGGGGAGTTCTCCATCATGGGAATCATCTCGGCGGGCGCCTGCACGACGTCGGTCATCCAGAACTTCACCGCGTCCGACCTGCGGCCGGACGAGACCAGCTCGGTGATCCGGCCGACTGGGTCCTCCGCCAGCGTCCGGGTGCCCGGCATCACGTATGGCGCCTCGTAGGCCACCAGCGCCGCCATCGGCACGCCCTGCGCGGCGGCTCGCAGCGCCAACGCGGCCCCCGACGAATGCCCGAAGACGAACGCGCCAGCCCCGGACCCGGCAGCCCCGGACCCGGCTGCGCCAGCCCCGGACCGGGACCCCGACACCGCCTCGATGACCGCGGCGAGGTCGGCGACCTCGCGGTCGGGGGAGTAGGGCTGGGTGTCACCGCTGTCTCCGCGGCCGCGCCGGTCGTAGGTACAGACGGTCAATTGGCTGGTCAGGCTGGCCGGCGGTACGAACGACTTCCGGTCGCAGAACGCGCCGAGGGCTATGACCAGCGGCGGTCCGTCGCCGGTCCGGTCGTAGGCGATGACGGTGCCGTCCGCGGACTTCGTGGTTTCCATCTCACTCACCCCATGTGCTGGTAGCGGTATTCCGACCAGATGACGATGGAGCCGACCGGAAATCATCGCGCCAGCCAAGCCAGCCGAGCCATCCAGGCCACGAAAACCACGAAAGACGCGAAAGCCGGGTATCGGGTAACGCGCCCTTGCTGATCGCGTCGACCTCGTCCGGGTCCAGCTCGATGGCCGCGGCGGCGATGTTCTCCTCCGCGTGCTGGGGCGAGCCGGTGCCCGGGATGGGCAGGATCTGCGGCGAGATGGCCAGCAGCCAGGCCAGCACGATCTGGTGCTGGGTCAAGCCGTGCCGCTGGGCGGCCGCGACCACGGCGGGGTTCTTGTCGGCCTCCTGCACCGGCGCCCAGGGCAGGAACACCAGCTGTTCCTGCTCGCACAGGTCGATCAGCGACTCCGACCGGCGGTCGGACGCGTTGTACCTGTTCTGCACCGACACGATCGGGACAACCTGCTGCGCCTCGCGCAGCTGTGACTCCGACACGTTGCAGATGCCGACGTGACGGATCTTGCCCTCGTTCTTGAGCTCGGCGATCGCGCCGACCGATTCGGCCAGCGGCACCGCCGGGTCGGGGCGGTGGAACTGGTACAGCGGTATCTGCTCCAGCCTGAGTCGCCGCAGGCTGCCCTCGCAGGCCTCGCGGAGGTGCTCGGGCCGCCCGTTGGCCTCCCAGCGGTTCGGCCCCGGCCGCACCAGGCCACCCTTGGTGGCGATCACCAGGTCGTCCGGGTACGGGTACAGTGCCTCGGCGATCAAGGTCTCGCTGACGTCGGGACCGTAGGAGTCGGCGGTATCGATGAAGTTGACGCCAAGTTCCACCACCCGCCTGAGCGTGGCGATGGCCTGATCCCGGCTGGGCGGCTCGCCCCAGATGCCCGGCCCAGTGATCCGCATGGCGCCGAACCCTAGGCGGTTGACGGTCAGGTCGCCGCCGACGTCGATGGTCCCGGCCGCCGCGGCGGTTGGCTGCGCGTTCACGCGATATCTCCTCCTCGTTCTCACCGTCAGCCTCTCATGTCCTCCCCCCGCGCGGGGCCGCGGGGGGAGAAACAGCAAGCGGAGAATCAGCCGACGGAGAAACAACAGACGGAGGAACAGCAAGGCGCAGGAACAGCAAGGCGCAGGAACAGCAAGGCGCAGGAACAGCAAGGCGCAGGAACAGCAAGGCGCAGAAACATCAGCGCACGAAAGACGGCTCAGTGGCCTTTCTTCTTGCCGTGCGCCCGGGCGGGCGGTCCGCTTTGCACCGTCATGATGGCCTTGAAGTGCTTCGGCAGACGGGGCGGCGCAGGCTGCTTAAAGTGCGCCATGCGCTTCAGGACTTTGACCGACTTCACGTCCAGCGCGTCGACTTGACCATGGGGGTTTACGCACCAGAGCGCCATGGCGTATTTCCCCGCATTGGTCTTCTTGGTGACCTTGATAAGGAGCTTCCCGCCCTTGCGCAGGGTCACCGGATGGCGCAGCATCTTCGACGTGATGACGCGGAGGTCGCGCCGCTGCGAGCAGGTGGCGATGACCGCGAGCTTCCCGCCGTCCCGATAGGTCCACTTCGGCACGACCTGGATTGTTGCGCGTGGTACCGGCGGCGGCTTCGGCTTGGCGTAGGCAGTGTCGGCGGGCGCGGCGGCCAGCCATATCGAGGTGCCTGCCGTCACGGCCGTGATGACGGCAGCAAAGGTGCGCTTCATTTTCCCCCCGGCTGATGAAAGTCCTCTGAGGTTCCAAGGCTGGCACAATAGCGGCCCGGTGTCAGGTAAGCCAGCGCTTATAAAGCGCGTGTCGCCGGAAATCAGGCGCTGATTTTCGCCCGCGCCATGGCCAGTTTCACCGCTTTTGACAGCGTTTCTATGTCATAGGCGCCATAATGTCGTTTGCCATTGACGAAGAACGTGGGCGTGCCGGAGACGCTGGACAGGTCGGCGGAATCCACGTCCTCGCTGACCCGCGCGGCGCCCGCGTGCTTGCGCAGGTCGGCGGCGAACCGCTCGGTGTCGAGGCCGAGCGAGTCCACGTACCCGATCAGGTCTCGGGGGCGGAGCGCGTCCTGGTGGTCAAGGAGCAGGTCGTGCATCTCCCAGAACGCGCCCTGCCGCCCGGCCACCTCGGCGCCCTCGGCCGCGAGTTGCGCATTCGGGTGGACGTCGTTCAGCGGCAGATGCCGCCAGACGTACCGGACATCACCGAAGTCGCGAAGCAACTCCCGCACCGCCGGCTCGGCCAGGCCGCAGTACGGGCATTCGAAGTCCCCGTACTCAACCACGGTGACCAGCGCCTCCTCCGGGCCCCGGATATGGTCCCGCCCGACGTCCACCGGCACCGCCAGGTCGGTGATGACCTCGGCCGTACCCAGCAGCGCGCGCAGCCGCGGCAGGGCTGGCAGCCGGTTCACCAGCCGGAAGACGATCCAGGTCAGCCCAGACGCGCAGAGCGCGGCGGACAAGATGCCGAGCTTCGCCTCGGCCAGGGCGGTGCCCTGCAGCGCCAGCGACGCGATCAGCAGCGAGACGGTGAAGCCGATCCCGGCGACCGTGCCGACGCCGATGACCGCGCCCCAGCCCACCGGTGGCGTAACCCGCCCCTGGGTGACCCGGCTGACCAGCCACGCGGCCCCGGCCGTGCCGACCGGCTTGCCCACCAGGTAGCCGAGCAGGATGCCGAGCGTGACCGGCGAGGTGTAGGCGCGGGCCAGGAACCCGCCGTTGAGCACGATCCCCGCGTTGGCCAGCGCGAACAGCGGCACGATGACGTAGCTGGTCCAGGGGTGGAAGATCAGCGCCAGCCGGTCGTTCGGCGAGATCGCGGTCCGCACCCCGGCGCGCGCCGACTGCGCGAGCTCGGCGGTGGGCTGCTCACGGAACAGCCGGAACGCCTCGGACGCCTGCTCCAGCGAGGCCCTGCTCGCCGAGTAGGCATAGGAAAGCAGCCCGAGGACCAGGCCCACCACGACCGGGTCGACGCCCGACTTGAAGAACGCCACCCAGGCCGCGATCCCGATCACCAGGTACATCGGCCCGTTCCGGATGCCCCGCGCCCTGACGATCAGCACCACGACCAGGAGCCCGATCCCGGAAAGCAGCGGCACCACCCGGATGCGCCCGCTGTACACGACCGCGATGATCGCGATTCCGGCCAGGTCATCGACCACGGAGAAGGTGAGCAGGTAGGTGCGGATCCGGTCGGGCAGCCTGCGGCCGACCAGCGCGAGCGCGCCGAGCGCGAAGGCGGTGTCGGTCGACATCGCCATGCCCCAGCCGTGCTCGGATGGGCGTCCGGCGTTCACGATCAGGTAGATGCCGATGGGCACGACCATCCCGCCCAGCCCGGCCAGGAACGGCAGCGCCAGCCTGCTCCGCACCCGCAGCTCGCCCACGTCAAACTCGCGCCGCGCTTCGAGCCCGACGACCAGGAAGAACAGCGCCATCAGCCCGGAGTTCACGAACCCGCGCACGTCAACCGTTACGCCTGAGCCGCCGACCAGGACGGACAGCCGGGTCGTCCAGAACTTGTCGTAGGAGGAAACGCTGACGTTCGCCCAGATCAGGGCGGCCACCGTGGCGCCCGCCAGGACCGAGGCGCTGCCCGTCTCGGTGCGCAGGAAGGTCCGCAGCGGCGTCTCCATGTTCCGCGCCCAGGCGGTCCGCCCGGAAAACAGCCCCCCGGCAGACGACTCAGCAGAAGCAGCCTCCGAAGTCTCCGAAGCAGCCTCCGAAGACTCAGCAGCCGAAGACGATGGCTCGCTCACAGTGTTTGCCCCGCTCGCCTCCGGGGCGCCTTTAGGCGCCGCCTTCCCTCGTCGCTCGTCCCTCGCTCCTCAGTCCAGGCGACGCCGCGCCCCTCCGGCTCGCTCACAGGCGCCCCGCGTCGACGATGCGCCGCAGGAAACGCCGGGTGCGTTCGTCCGACGGCTGGCTGAACAGCTGGGCGGGCGGCGCCTGCTCGACGATCTGCCCGTCCGCGAGGAAGCACACCCGGCTGGCGATGTCGCGCGCGAACCCCATCTCGTGCGTGGCGATCAGCATCGTCATCCCGCCTTCGGCCAGTTCCCTGATCACGTCGAGCACGTCGGCCACAAGCTCCGGGTCGAGAGCGCTCGTCACTTCGTCGAGCAGCATGAGCCGCGGCTGCATGGCCAGCGCCCGGACGATCGCAACCCGCTGCTGCTGCCCGCCGGACAGCCGGTCCGGGTAGTCTGCCCGCTTTTCCCCCAGACCGAACCGGTCGAGCAACTCCGCCGCCTGCGACACGGCTTCGGACCGGGACAGGCCGAGCACCTTCATGGGCGCCAGCGTCACGTTCCGCTCCACCGTCATGTGCGGGAACAGGTTGAACGACTGGAACACGATGCCGATGTGCCGCCGCACCAGGTTCTCGTTCACCCCGGGCCCGGTGATCACCTGGCCGTCCAGGTAGATCGTCCCCGCGTCGATCCGTTCTAGCAGGTTCACGCAGCGCAGCAGCGTCGACTTGCCGGACCCCGAAGCCCCGATCAGGCAGATCACCTCATGCGGGGCGACGGCCAGGTCGACGCCGCGTAGCACCTCATGAGAACCGAACGACTTCCGCAACCCCTCGATCCGCAGCGCCTCCACACCAGAGCTAGAAGCCGACAAACCAAGGCTGACACCCTCGCCCGTTCGGCCCATAACTGACCAGCCCCGGCCAGACGGCGAGCCTGGTCACGGGCGATCAGGTGGTCGGTGAACCGGGCTAGCGGGATCGTCAGGATCAGGAACAAGATCGCCGCCACCACGTAGCTGGAGTAGTTGAACGTGGTGTCGCTGAACAGTTCGGCCGCCTTGTTCGCCTCGATCGAGCCGAGCACGCCGACCAGCGCCGTGTCCTTCTGCAGGCTGATGAAGTCGTTGAGCAGCGGCGGGATGATGGTGCGGATGGCCTGCGGCAGGATCGCGGACACGGCCGTCACGGTGATCTGTCGCCTCCGAATCGCCCCACAATCAAAAGAATTTTTATTCCGAACGGGCGTGGTGCGTGCCACGCCTTACAGAATTTATCGTGGATCGCTGGCGCCCTTACGGGGGCCAGTGACGATCTACGATCGCAGACGCGGCGGGCGGAGGCACGGATGGCCCTGATGTTCCTCAACGGGGACGGGATGCGCGGCGGGCGCGCGCACTACACCATCGAGGGTGTTCCGCTGGTCGGCGAGCGGCGCACCGCGTCGCGCTACCGGTTCTACTCGGTCCGCGACGAGTTTCCCGGCCTCTACCCGGTCGCCGAGGGCGGCCAGCCGGTCCTCGGCGAGCTGTATGACCTGCCCATGGGCCCGCTGCGCGCGCTGCTGGCCACCGAACCCCCCGAGCTCGAGCTCTCGATCATCGAGCTCGAGGGCGGCGAGCTGTCGTTCGCCATGGTGCTGCGGGACGCCGAACACGCCCGCGGCATCCACCGGGACATCACGAGCCACGGTGGCTGGCGGGCCTACCGCGCCAGCCTGGCTGCCGAGGGTCACGGGGTTCAGCCCGGCGCGGACTGAGCGGCGGCCCGCTCGCCGCGGATCCACAGGCCGGCCACGTCCGCCGGGGTGGCCAGGGCGAAGACCCTGGCCAGCGCGTCGGTGGCGTCGCGGGCGTGCCTGAGGTTGACCGCCAGCGTGCTTCCTTCGGCCGGCCGCAGCCACACCGCGTCGAAGTCCTTGCCCACCGCGAAGTCACCGACCCGGTCGTCCAGGCCGAGCGCCCGCGCGCCGGCCCGGGTGGCCAGGTACAGCAGGTGGACCGGCGTCAGGCTCATCCCGGCCGAGCCGAGCAGCTGCTGGACGAAGTAGGCCTGCAGCGCCTCCTTGGGCAGGAACAGGCCCGCGCCCGCGCCCACGTCCGAGCCGAGCGCGACCCCGACGCCGTGCTCGACGTGCCGGCGCAGCGGGAACAGCCCGCTGCCGAGGGCGCAGTTGCTGGTCGCGCAGTGCGCGACCGACGCCCCGTGCTCGGCCAGCGTCGCGAGCTCGGCGTCAGCAGGATGGACATTGTGGGCGAACACGCTGCGCGCGGTGACCAGGCCGTGCCGGCCGTAGGTGTCCAGGTAGTGCCGCGCCCCGGGGAACAGCCCGGCCACCGCGGCGATCTCGGCCAGGTTCTCGTTGATGTGCGAGGTGAACCAGACGCCCTTGCCGAGCAGCTGGGCGCAGACGTCGAGCATCTGGTCGGACGCCGACAGCGAGAACCGCGGCGTGACGGCATAGCGCAGCCGCCCGCGGTCGTGCCAGCGCAGGATCAGGTCCGCGCTGTCGGTCAGCGCGGACTCCGCCGAGTTCAGCAGGTCGGGCCGCAGTTTCCGGTCGCTGAGCACCAGGCCCGAGGTGATGTTCAGGCCGCGCTGCCCGGCGGCGGCGAACAGCTCGTCCATGGCGGCCGGGAAGTGCGAGCCGAACACCAGCGCGCTGGTCGTCCCAGCTGTGACAAGGCCATCGAGGAACTCCGTGGCGACCGCCCGGGCGTACGCCTGGTCCACGAGCTTGCTCTCCTCGGGCAGGGCGCAGTGCTCGAGCCAGTCGAGCAGCGGCAGGCCGAGTCCGCCGATCGCGCGGATCTGCGGGAAGTGAACGTGGGTGTCGACGAAGCCGGGGACGAGCAGCCCGCCGTCCAGGCGGGTGACCGGCTCGCCGGGATGTTCGGCGCGCAGCGCGGCGAGCGAGCCCCGGGCGCGGATCACGCCGTCGCGGACCAGCAGGGCGCCGTCCTCGGCGAGGGCCTTGGCCGGGTCGTCGGCGAACGGATCGCCAGGCGTGTCGACGACGGTGGCGGCAAATATAGTCATTCTTTCGCTCGCCTCCGGGCCGCTCTGTCTTCCGCTCGCCTCCGGGGCGCTTCAAGGCGCCGCCTTCCCTCCTCGCTTGTGCTCTGTTTCCCGCTCGCCTCCGGGGCGCTTTGGAGGCGCCGCCTTCCCTCGTCGCTCGTTCCTCGCTCCTCAGTCCAGGCGACGCCGCGCCCCTTCGGCTCGCCCAGGGCCGCCAGCAGCGCTGCGGCGACCGCGACGGCGATCACGGCCGGGTCCTTGCCGGTGATCCCGGGCTGGCCGATCGGGCAGGTGATCCGGCCGATCGCGTCCGGGCTGTGCCCGGCGGCGGCCAGCTGGGCCTGGAAACGTGCCCACTTGGCGCTGGAGCCGATTAGCCCGATGCCGCCCAGCGGCTGCGGCAGGCGCAGCGCCGCGTCGCACAGGGCGAAGTCCTCTGCGTGGTCGTGCGTCATGATCACGACGTGCGCGCCGCGCGGCAGCTGCTCCAGCACTTGCTCGCCGAGCAAGCTGTGGTAGATCCCGACGTCCGCGGGTCCGTCGATCATGTCCGCGAGCCGCACCCGGTCCAGTTGCTCCGCGCGCGAGTCGACCAGCAGCAGCCGGACCGGCAGCCGGGACAGGATGCGCGCCAGCTCGTAGCCGACGTGCCCGACGCCGAACAGGGCGACCACGGGCAGGGCCGGGAGCGGTTCGAGCAGCAGGCGGACGACGCCGCCGCAGCACTGGCGGCCGTGCTCGGTGCGTGCGTGCGGGTTGAGCTGGGTCTCGCGCATCTCCGGTGCGGTCGCCCCGGATTCGATCAGCTCCCGGGCCTGGGCCACGGCGGAGGCCTCGAGGTTGCCGCCGCCGACGCTGCCCCAGGTGCGGTCGCGGCTGACCACCATCTTGGCGCCCGCCTCGCGCGGCGCGTGGCCGCGCACCTCGGCCACGGTCACCAGCACGCCGGGCTGGCCGTCGTGCCGCAACTGCTGAACCGCGCTGAGCCAGTCCATCACGCCCCCGCGTAGACGGGGACGGGCTGCCCGGCGCGGGTGGCGTCGCGGGCGGCCTGGACCGCCCAGTAGACGGCCTCCGGGGTGGACGGGCAGGCGAGGCTGACGCTCCAGCCGGCCGGCCCGAACGCGCCCACCGCCTGCCGCAGCGCCTCGCGCACGCTGAATGCCTCCATCAGCGGCGGCTCGCCGACGGCCTTCGAGCCGTACACCACGCCCGCTTCGGTGGCCTGCTCGAACAGGTGCACGTTGAACTGCGGCGGCATCTCCGAGAAGCTCGGGATCTTGTAGCTGCTCGCGGCCTGGGTGTTCAGCCGGCCCCGGTCGGGCCCGTCGGTCTCGTCCCAGAGCAGTTCCTCCAGCGTCAGCCAGCCGACGCCCTGCACGAAGCCGCCCTCGATCTGGCCGAGGTCGATCAGCGGGGACAGGCTGTCGCCGGCGTCGTGCACGATGTCAACCCGCCGCAGCCGGTAGGCGCCGGTGAACCCGTCCACCTCGACCTCGGCCGCCGCTGCGCCGTAGGCGAAGTACTTGAACGGCTCGCCCTGCATCCTCATCGCGTCCCAGTGCAGCCCGGCCGTGCGGTAGAACCCGGCCGCCCAGAGCTGGACGCGCTGGTAGTACGCGTCGTGCACCAGGTCGGCCCAGGCGATCCGCCGGTCGCCGAAGCCGATGCCGGTGACCACGCCACCGGCGAAGCGCACGTCGTCCGGGTGGACGCCGAGCCGGATGGCGGCCACGGTGGCCAGCCGTTCGCGGATCTGGTCGCAGGCGCTCTTGATGGCACCGCCGTTGAGGTCCGAGCCGGAGCTGGCCGCGGTGGCCGAGGTGTTCGGCACCTTGTCGGTGCGGGTCGGCGCGAGCCGCACCAGGCTCATCGGCAGGCCGAGCGCGGTCGCCGCGACCTGGATCATCTTGGTGTGCAGGCCCTGGCCCATCTCGGTGCCGCCGTGATTGATCAGCACCGAGCCGTCCTTGTAAACCTGCACCAGCGCGCCGGCCTGGTTGAACGCGGTGAGGTTGAACGAGATGCCGAACTTGACCGGCGTGACCGCCAGCCCCAGCTTGGTGTCCGGGTGCGCGGCGTTGAACGCGGCCACCTCGGCCTGGCGGCGGGCGAACTCGCTACGCTCGAACAGGATCGACCAGATCGCCTCGAGCCGCTCGGCGTGCCGCACCGGCTGCCCGTAGGGCGTGGCCTGGCCGGGGGCGTAGAAGTTCCGGTGCCGCAGCTCGTGCGGCGCGAGGCCGAGCCGCGGCGCGCAGCGGCCGAGAATGTCCTCGATGACGATCATGCCCTGCGGGCCGCCGAAGCCGCGGAACGCGGTGTTCGAGGCCCGGTTGGTCTTGGCCACCCGGCCGGTGACCTCGATGTCGGGGATCCAGTACGCGTTGTCGATGTGGCACAGCGCCCGGGCCAGCACCGGCTCGGACAGGTCCAGGCTCCAGCCGCCGTTGCTGGTCAACGTGGCGCGCAGCGCGCACAGCCGCTTGCCGGAGTCGAAGCCCGCCTCCCAGGTGGCGAAGAACGGATGCCGCTTGCCGGTCATGGTGATGTCCTGGGTGCGGTTGAGCCGCAGGCTCACCGGGTGCCCGGTGAGCGTGGCGCCGAGCGCCGCGATGGCGGCCAGCCCGTGCGGCTGGAACTCCTTGCCGCCGAAGCCGCCGCCCATCCGCAGGCACTGCACGGTGACGTGGTGGGCCGGCAGGCCAAGCACATGGGCGACGATGTCCTGGGTCTCCGACGGGTGCTGCGTGCTCGACTGGACGAAGATCTGACCGCTCTCGTCGACCAGCGCCAGCGCGGCCTGGGTCTCGAGGTAGAAGTGCTCCTGGCCGCCGATCTCAAGCTCGCCGCTGAACCGGTACGCGGCCGTCTCGAGCGCCGCGCCCGCGTCGCCCCGGCTGACCGTCCGCTGGTGGCCCTGGTAGCTCCCGGCCCTGATCGCGTCGTGCACGGTGATCAGCGCGGGCAGCGGCTCGTAGTCGGCCTCGACCGCCGCGGCCCCCTGACGGGCCGCCTCCAGGGTCTCGCCGAGCACCCAGCAGACCGCGTGGCCGTAGTACATGACCTCGCTGGGGAACAGCGGCTCGTCGTGCTTCTCGCCGGCGTCGTTGAGGCCGGGCACGTCGTCGGCGGTCAGCACCCGCACCACGCCGGGCGCGTCGTAGGCGGCGTCCGTCCGCAGGCCGGTGAGGTGGGCGTGGGCGTGCGGGGCCTGCACCGGCCAGGCGTGCAGGGTGCCGTGCGTGCGGCCGACCAGGTCCTGGGTGTAGAGCGCGGCGCCGGTCACGTGCTCCGACGCGCTCTCGTGCGAGACCGCCAGCCCCACCGCGGGCCGGTCCGGACGATCGGCCAGCGGCCCATGCGCCTGGCTCATGGTCGGGCCTCCTGGTTCTCCGCGTAGAACTTCAGCAGCGAGTTGCGCAGCATCGCGATCCGGTAGCCCTCGCTGGCGCGGTGATCGCTTATCGGCGTGCCGGTCCGGGCCAGTTCCTCGGCGGCCGCCGCCACGGTGTCCCGGGTCCACGGCCGGCCGGTCAGCGCGTCCTCGGCGGCCACCGCGCGGAGCGGCGTGGCCGCCACCCCGCCCAGCCCGATCCGGATCGAGGCGACCCTGCGCCCGCCGGCCTCATCGGTCCTGCCAGCACTCCCCGCGCCGTCGCCGTCCTCCAGCCGGAGCGCGTACGCGATGGCGACGCTCGAGATGTCGTCGAACCGGCGCTTGGCGATCTTGTGGAACGCGGTGACCGGGGCGACGGGCAGCGGGATGCGAATGGTCTTGATCAGCTCGTCGGGGCGCTTGACGCTCTGCCGGTAGCCGGTGAAGTAACCGGCCAGCGCGACCTCGCGCTCGCCTTGGCTCGAGGCCAGCACCAGCGAGGCGTCCAGCGCCAGCAGGGCCGGCGGGGCGTCGCCGATCGGCGAGGCGGTGCCGAGGTTGCCGCCGAGCGTGGCCCCGTTGCGGATCAGCCGGGACGCGAACTGCGGGAAAAGCTCGTCGAGCAGCGGCACCAGCCCAGCCAGCCGGGCCTCGATCTCCGACAGGCTCAGCGCGGCGCCGATGTCGATGCGGTCGCGGCCGGCCGTGAACTCGCGCAGCTCCTCGATCCGGTCGATGCCGATGGTCAGCGCGGCCCGGGCGTGCCTGATGTTCAGCTCGACGCCCCAGTCGGTGGACCCGGCCACCAGCCGTGCGTCCGGGTGGGCGGCGAGCAGGCCGAGGGCTTCGGCGAGGCCGGCTGGGCGGACGTAGCGGCCCTGCGCGCTCGAGGTCGCGGTGACGGCGGGTGCTGGTGCGGGTTCGGCCAGCCGGGCCAGCAACGGATCGTCGGGGTCCGGCTGGCCGAGGGCGTAGGCCGCGTCGCGAATCGGCCGGTACCCGGTGCACCGGCACAAGTTCCCGCTGAGCGCGTGCAGGTCAAACCCGTTCGGTCCGCGCTCATCGTCGGCCGCGCCGGGCGCGCCGGCGCCGTTCACCCGTCCGTTCGGCCCGCGCTCGTCCCCGGCGTTCCGGCGCCCGTTCTGGCCAGCCGCGGCGGGCCGCCGTCCGGGCCGGTAGTACTCGGCGGCCATCGAGCAGATGAAGCCCGGCGTGCAGTAGCCGCACTGCGAGCCGCCCCGCTCGGCCATCTCGCGCTGGACCGGGTGCAGCCGCCCCGGCTGGCCCAGGCCCTCGGCGGTCACGATCTCCTGGCCGTCGAACGCCGCGGCCGGAACCAGGCACGCGTTGATCGCGACCCAGCACGTACGGTCCCGCCCGTCCTCGCGTGCGCCCCCGTTCTCGCGCGGCCCCCCGTCCTCGCGCGGCCCCATGTCATCGCGCGCGACCAGCACCGCGCACGCGCCGCACTCGCCCTCGGCGCAGCCTTCCTTGGCGCCCGTCAGCCCGCTGCCGCGCAGCCACTCGAGCAGCGTGACGTGACCGCCGACCTCGCCGAGCTCACGAGTCCGGCCGTTGACCACCAGTCGGGGCTCCGCCACCTGCGCTCCTACCTCCGCCGCCGTCAGTACCTCCGAAGCTGTCAGCCTCCCGCGTGTGAATAACGCTTACCAGCGACGATAACTCGTCATGAGTGGGGCCAGGGTCCCGCGCCGGCCGGGACCCAGGGCCCGGCGCCGTCAGAAGCCGGGAATGGCCTGCCAGGCGCGGCCGGGGTCCGGCGCGTCGTCTCGGGTCACCGTGCCCTCGATCAGCCCGTATGGGCGGTCCGCGGCGTAGTACACCTCGTTGTCGTTCGGCAGGCCGAACGGCCTCAGATCGACCAGGAAGTGGTGCTTGTTCGGCATCGACATCCGGATCTCGGCCACCTCCGGGTGGGCCTCGAGCACCTGCTCGCCCATGTAGTACAGGGTCTGCTGCAGGGCCAGGCTGTGCTTGACGGCGAACGCCTCGATCATGATGCGCCGCACGTCAGCGTAGCTCTTGGCCCAGTCGACGTCGGTGCTCGCGTACCGCCACCGGGCGGTGACCGCGGTCGCCAGGATGCGATCCGTGGTCTCGGCCAGGGACGTGTAGCGATCGCGCGGGAACCCGGTGAACTCCGACCCGGTCGACTTCAGCACGACCAGGTCGGTCAGGCCGGAGACCACCCAGGCCTGCGCGCCGTCGATGGTGGCGACGGTGGTCCGGGTGCCGCCCCCGGCCCGGGAGAACGCGTGCCCGTGCTCGACGCCGTCCACCAGGATCCGGTCCCAGGCGTACTCTTCGATGCTGATCTTCGCGCCGGTCACCCACTCGAAGGAGTCCACAAAGTGCCTGCCCAGGCGCAGGCCGAACTCCTCGATCTCACCTACCCCGTACTGCTGGGCGACGGCGTAGACGGTGTTCTTCTGGGTGTCGGTGGCCACGACCTTGGAGTTGTCGCCCACCAGGTGCGCGTCGGCGAAGTCGCCGCGCAGCGCGGTCGACACGTTCAGGTCCTTGATCTGATGCCGGTCACCGTCGCGGCCGACGTGCACCAGGCGGATCTCCGCCTTGCCGTACTGGTTGTCACCGAAGGTGACGGCCATCGTTCCTCACCCCTGTCGTCCGGAGAGCTGCGCCACCAGCTTGAGCAGCGCCGAGTGGTCCAGGGCGCCGTCTCCTTGCGCCTTCAGCGAGGAGATGAGCTGCGCGACGAGCGCGCCGAGCGGGATCACCACGCCGGCCTCGCGCGCGGCGGCGGTGATGATGCCCAGGTCCTTGTCGTGCAGCGCGACGCGGAAGCCGGGGGTAAAGTCGCGGGCGAGCATCGCGGCGCCCTTGCGCTGCAGCACCGTGTTGCCGGCCAGCCCGCCGCCCAGGACCCGCAGGGCCGCCTCGGTGTCGACGCCATAGGCTTCGAGGAACACGATCGCCTCGGCGACGAGCTCGATGATGCCCGCGACCATGAGCTGATTCGCGGCCTTGACCGTCTGGCCGGAGCCCGCCGGCCCGACATGCACGACGGTCTTGCCCACCGCGGCGAAGACCGGCGCCGCGGCCTCGAAGTCGGCGGCGGCGCCGCCGACCATGACCGAGAGCACGCCCTCGATCGCGCCCTGCTCGCCGCCGGACACCGGCGCGTCGAGCACGCGGAAGCCGCGCCGGGCGCCCTCGGCGGCCAGCTCCGCCGCCACGTCCGGGCGGATGGTCGAGAAGTCGATGATCAGCGCCCCGGCGGGGGCGTTGTCGAAGACGCCGCCCTCGCCCGCCAGCACCGAGCGCACATCCGGGGAGTCGGGCACCATGGTGGCCACCACGTCAGCGTCACGGACCGCCTCGGCGATGTCCGCCGCCCCGCGGCCGCCGGCCGCGACGAGCTGCTCGACCCGGGCCGGGCTGCGGTTGTAGCCGGTGACGTCGAAGCCGGCCTTGACCAGGTTGGCGGCCATCGGCGCGCCCATGATGCCCAGCCCGATGAACGCGATCCGCATGCTCACGCTTACTCCTCTCCGGTAGGGGTAGCTCCTCCGCCCGCCGCGGTCCGTCCCCCAGCGGCGGCGCCTCCCACGGGCGCGGCCCGGCGTTCCCTGGGCAGCCACGCCAGGCTCGCCTCCGTCGACTTGGTCGGCTTGTACTCCAGGCTGACCCAGCCGCGATACCCGTGGTCCGCCAGGGCGGTCAGGTAGCGGTCCAGGTCGAGCTGGCCGCTGCCCGGCTCGCCCCGGCCGGGCGCGTCGGCGATCTGCACGTGCGCCGTGACCCCGGTGTGGGCGGCGATCGCGGCGTCGATGTCGTCGCCGTTGCTGGCCAGGTGGTACAGGTCGCAGAGGAAGCCGACGTTGGGGAAGCCCGCCCCGCGGGCGCGCTTGACCACGGCCACCGCGTCGTCGGCCGTGCGCAGCGGATAGGGCTTAGGCCCGCTCACCGGCTCGATGAGCACGGTGCCGCCGAACCCGGCGATGGCCTTGGCCGCCAGCGCGATGTTCTCCGCCGCCAGCTCGTCCTGGACGGCCGGGTCCACTCCGTCGACCCGGTTTCCGTACAGCGCGTTGAACCCGCGCACGCCCAGCCGCCCGCCGATGCCGGCGGTGACGTCGATGTTGTCGCGGAAGAGCCCGCTGCGGCCGGGAATCGACAGCACGCCGCAATCCGGGCCGGCCAGGTCGCCGGCGAAGAAGTTCAGGCCCACGAGCGCTATGCCGGCCTCCTCGATCGCCGCGACGAACGCGTCCACCTCGCGGTCTGAGGGGACCGGCGTCGCGAACGGCCACCAGAACTCGACCGCCGAGAACCCCGCGGCGCGGGCCGCGGCCGGGCGCCGGAGCAGGGGCTCCTCGGTAAACAGCATCGAGCAGTTGGCCAGGTAGGGAAGCGAGTGATCTGCCATGGTTTCCGTATCCTGAGCGTTTTTTTCATTTCCTGGATTAGCCTAGATCGCCCGGACCTGGCCCAGGCTTCCGGCGGGTGCAGTCCATCGAGCGGAACCGCGTCTACGGTTCGGGTGCCCCGGGGTTGTTCTGGCTTTCGGCTGGGATCTCGATGAGCAGCGTGGTGCCGCCGCCGGCGGGGCTGGTGACCTCGAGCGTGCCGCCGAGCGCCTCGATGCGGTCGCGGAGCCCGGCCAGTCCCGACCCCCGGGCGGGATCGGCCCCCCCACGCTCGATCCGCCGCCGGGTCTCATCAGCGGCGGCCACGATCCGCGCGCGGGAGGCGGCCAGGCCGGCGCGGCTCTCGGCGTTCGCGATCGCCGTGGCGACGAGCTCCGTGAAGGCCGTGATACGCGATTCGGTGTCCTGCGGGAGCGGCTGGCGGTTCTGCTTCGCGTGGAGGAACAGAACGCCCCACAACCGCCCCTCGACGACGATCGGGCTGGCGACCGAGGATCTGATCCCGAGCTCTTCCCGGACGAACGCGGCGATGCGCCCGGGAACGCCGTGATAGTCGTCTATCCGGACCGGTCGGCCCGTCCGGAAGACCGTCGATGCCAGATCGCCCCCTTCGAGCGGCCACGGACCCGGAACCAATGGGTGCTGCTCGCCCTCGGCGGCCCAGGTAGCCAAGACAGTCACCGTGTCATCACTTTCGTAACGGGCCATCCCGGCGAGGTGCGCGCCGAGCAGCCGCCCGGCCTCCCCGGTGACCGCCGCGAACACCTCCTCCGGGTGCACTCCGCGCGCCACTAGCGTCGCGACCCGCCGCAACGCCGCCTGCTCCTCGGCCAGCCGGGCGAGAGCGGCGCGGCTCTCGGCGTTCGCGATCGCCGTCGCCAGAAGCTCGGTGAAAGAGGCCAGGCGCGCCTCGGTTTCGGCCGGCAGCGGCTGCTCCCCGGACGAGCCGGCGCCCACGACGCCCCACAGGCGGCCCTCGACGATGATCGGCGTCGCGACCGACGAGCGGACGCCCTTCTGGCGGGCGGCGACACCGACCAGGCCCGAGGCATCGGCATAGCTGTCGATCCGGGCCGGACGGCCGGTCTCGAACACGATCGTGCCGATGTTCTTCCCCCCGACGCTCCACCGGCTGCCAACGGGAACGAAGTCGACTGCCCTGCCCCAGCTGGCGACGAAGGTGAGCGTACCGTCGGGCTCGTAGCGGCCCATGCCCGCGCTATCGACCGGAAGCAGCTGCCCGATCTCTTCGGTGACCGCCGCGAACACCTCCTCCGACGCCGCCCCGCGCGCCACCAGCGTCGCGACCCGCCGCAACGCCGCTTGCGCGCCGGCCAGCCCGCGCGATTCCTCACCGCTCAACGGCGCTCCCCGTCCCCTCGCGTTCGCGTCGCCGCCGCGATGCAGCAGGGCACCAGCGCGACGGCGAGCAAGATCCTGAGCGCCGCCGGGCCCACCAGCACACCCACCAGATACACCACACCCAAGGGGAGATCTCCGGCGCGACCCGGCGCAGCGGGTACACCCTCCGCCACGATCAACGCGACGGCGACCACGATCGACGAAGCGAGGGGAGGGGACATCGGGCGCATCAGCAGCGACAGCACGCGCTGCCCATCAACTCGCAAGCGTACGCCCGCCTCGCCACGACGTGAACCCCGCTTCCCCCTGCTAACCCTCGCAAGCCTCTTCGCTCTCAGTATCTAAGGACCCGCCATATCGTGTGCCGTTACCCCCA
>WNFC01000532.1_pt1 | contig 38101 bp, 43 predicted proteins | sample 5400541 | NCBI WGS metagenome assembly WNFC01 (sample SAMN13153342, study PRJNA577476) | soil metagenome | isolation source: 120 cm saprolite under Douglas fir tree site 2 hole 2 replicate 1 | place: USA:California | collected 2015-04-18
TGTCGGCGAAGACGGGATAGGCGGAGAGCAGGATGCCCGAGGCGAGGGAAACGAGCCAGAGCATGAGCTAGGACAGGACGTCCTTCCTGAACTGCTCGAGGACCTTCACGTGCTCGTCCGGCGATTTGAGGCCCATACCGGCAGTATGAATGCACAGATGCGTGATACCGCGCATTGCGCGCCACGCCGCGACCTCCTTCGCCTGCTGCTCCGTCGGGACCAGGGCCAGGGCCATCCGCCCCTCGATCCCGAACGGGGCAGGGTCACGCCCGGCCTCTTTGATATCGCCGTGGAGCCGATCGACGACGGTTTGCGCCTCCGGACCGGGTCGAAAATGCGGCATCCACCCGTCCGCCATGCGTGCCGCCCGATGCACGACCACCGGGCTCTCCCCACCCATCCAGACGGGAATCGAGCGTCGAGAGGGGAGAGGATTGATCCCGGCGTCGGTGATCCGGTGCCACTGTCCCTCGATGGTGACCAGCTCTCTGGCCCACAGCGCGCGCATGACCGTGATCTGCTCCTCGATGCGCTTTCCGCGGTTCTTGAAATTCTCACCGAGCGCCTCGAACTCCACGGGATTCCACCCCACTCCCACACCGAGACGAAGGCGACCCCGGGAGAGCACGTCCACCGCCGCCGCCTGTTTCGCCACCAGCGCGGTCTGCCGCTGCGGAAGGATGAGGATTCCCGTGACCAGCTCGACGCGCTGGGTGACGGCGGCGAGGAAGCCGAACAGCACGAACGGCTCGTGGAACACGTGCCGGTACGTGTACGGGCCTTTCCAGCCACCGGGCCGCTCGGGGTTTGCCCCCAGGACGTGGTCGAATACGAGGATGTGGGTATAGCCCATCGCTTCCACCGCCTGCGCATAGTCACGGATCGCAGCCGGGTCCTCGCCGATCTCGATCTGAGGAAAGACAACGCCGATGTTCATCGATGTGGCTCCTTAGATGCGAAAGGCCACGTGGTTTGTGGTCCATCGCTTCAGCAGGTCGGTGTCAGGCTCCTGCGCGATGCCCGGCACCTGCGAGGTGGCGACCTCGCCGGGCCCACTGAGGACGATCTCGGGCTTGCCGACATCATTCTTGTAGAAATACGACGAGGGGAAAATATCGCCGGGATAGGTGAAGTTGGGAAGCGTGGCCAGTTCGGCGCAGATCGCGCCGCCGATAGCGCTCTCCAGCATGCCGCCGACCCAGCAGGGAATGGCGTGCTCGGCGCAGAGCGCCTGAATGTCCCGCGACGCCGTCAGGCCTCCCACCCGCGCCATCTTGATATTGACCACCTTGCAGCTCCCCAGTCGGATGGCCGCTTGGACATGGGCCAGGCTCAACGCGCTCTCGTCCAGACATACGGGTGTCTCGATGCGCTTCTGGAGATCGGCATGATTGATGAGGCTCAACCCGTCATCGGCCAGAGGCTGCTCGATCATGGCCAGGTGATAGCGGTCCAGCTTGCGGAAAAGGTCGGTATCGGCCGGTGTGTAGGCGGCATTGCAGTCGATGTGGAAGGTGAAGCGCGGGAACGCGGACCGCACCGCCGCCACCATGTCGAGGTCCCAGCCCGGCCGGAATTTGAGCTTGATGCGTGGGAAGCCCTGATCGATGGCGCCTTGAATCTTCTCGAGCAGAATGTCCACGGAGTCCTGGATGCCGAAGTCGGCCCCGACCGCCACACGGTCTCCCTTGCCTCCGAGCGCGACGTGCAGCGGCACACCGCGCCTCTTCGCCTCCAGCACCCACCAGGTGATCTCCAGAGCGGCCCGGGCAAACTGGTTGCCCTTGATGTCCGAGATGCGATCCAGGAGGGCCTGAGCCGAGTCGAGGTCCTGGCCAATGATGCGAGGCGCCAGGTGCTCGCGTAGCGTGTAGAAGGTAGCGACGGTGTGTTCGGCGGAGTACCCCGGCATATAGGGCGGGCAGCTCTCGCCCCAGGCATACTGCCCGCCACTCTCCATCCGCACGAGGATGGTGTCGGTATAAAGCTGGTCGGCATAGGACGTCTTCCAGACGAATGCGAGGGGCAGCCTTACCCAGTAGATGTCGATGCCTTCGATTTTCATGCCGGATCCTTTCGAGACGTCTTCGTCCGTCAGGCTTGGGCGCGTGAACGGAGTCTAGGCGTGGAGGAAACCTGTGTCAAAGGCCTACCCGTCGCGGTCGGGGGAACGAATGCTGCCTAGCAGATTCGTCCGACCCGCGTGCCCGTCTGCTCAGTCGAGCATCAGGACCGCCGTCGCTTCGACCTCCGAGGACTTGATGTCCGCGAGCGCCCGGTTGGCGTCCTCGAGGCGGTAGCGGGTGACGCGCGGGCGGATGGGGATGGCCGCGGCCTCGGCCAGGAGCGCCTCGCCGTCCGCACGGGTGTTGGCGGTCACGCTCCGGAGAGTTTTTTCCCAGAAGAGGTGCGGTTCGTAGGCCATGGCGGGTAGGTCCGTCATGTGGATGCCGGCGAGGGCTACCGTGCCGCCCTTGTCGAGGTCGCGCAGTGCGATCGGCACGAGCGCGCTCACGGGCGCGAAGACGATCGCGCCGTCGAGCTTGTCCGGGAGGGGATCGCCCGCCGCCCCTGCCCAAGCGGCACCGAGCTCGAGGGCCAGGCGCTGGCGGGCGGGCTCGCGCGTGGCGACGTAGACGGTGCAGCCCCAGTGCCGCGCAACCTGGAGCGTCACGTGCGCGGAAGAGCCGAAGCCGTAGAGACGGAGCCGGCCGCCCTTCGGCACCTGGCTGCGCCTGAGCGCGCGATAGCCGATGATGCCGGCGCAGAGGAGCGGCGTCGCCTCGGCGTCGCCGAACACGGGCGGGATGGCGTACGCGAAGGCCTCCGGGACGCACGCGTACTCGGCGTAGCCGCCGTCATGGGTCCAGCCCGTATAGGTCGACTGTGCGCAGAGGTTCTCGCTGCCGCCGAGGCAGAAGCGGCAGCGCCCGCAGGTCGAGCGAAGCCACGCGATCCCGACGCGATCACCGGCCCGGAAGCGCGTCGCGCCAGGGCCAAGCGAGTCTACGCTTCCCACGACCTGATGTCCCGGGACCAGCGGCAGCCGCCGCGCCGGCAGGTCGCCCTCGATCACGTGAATATCCGTCCGGCATGCTCCGCAGGCTCGTACGCGCACTCGCGCTTCTCCCGGCCCCGGCTCGGGCATGGGCTGATCGCTCGCAGAGAGCGGCGATGTCTCGACGGCCGCCCTCGCGGACAGCACCATGGCGCGCATGCGCAGGATTCTCCCACAGAGTGAGCACTTGCGAGGCCGGCGGGGGCCGGGGTACGCTGGGGGCGGCCTGCGGCCAAACGTCCAGTTGCGGGCGTCCAATCAGAGGAGGAGTCCATGAGCGGACTCGGCGGCAAGGTCGCCATCATCGGTACCGGCACCATCAAGTTCGGGGAGAACTTCCACCAGAGCCTCTCCGACATGATCTTCGAGGCCGTCAATCTGGCCATGGCCGACGCGAAGATCGAATCGCGCCAGCTCCAGGCCGCCTGGTTCGGCTGCTACGAGCCCATGCTCTACGGCTTCGAGGGCAACTCGGGCACCTTCGTCTCCGACCCGCTCAACCTCTTCCCGATCCCGGTTACGCGCGTGGCCGCGTACTGCGCGACGGGCATCGAGGCGGTGCGCAACGCCGCGCTGGCCGTGGCGTCGGGTGAGTACGACCTGGTACTCGCGGTGGGGGCCGAAAAAATGCGCGAGGTGCCCTCGCGCGGATCACTGGTCGCGCAGGCGGTCAACCGCGGGCATCCCGTGCTGGCCAAGGGCCGGACCGCCCCGGGCATGTTCGCCCTCCTCGCCACGCGCTACTTCAAGGAGTATGGAGCGGGCGAGGAGGCGCTGGGCGCGGTGGCGATGAAGAACCACTACCACGGCTCGCTCAACCCCAAGGCGCATTTCCAGAAAGAGATCACGGCCGAGATGCACGCCAAGGCGCCCAAGGTCGCCGAGCCGCTCGGGCTCTTCGACTGCTGCCCGACCACTGACGGCGCCGCCGCGGCGATTCTCACGCGCGCCGATCTCGCGCCGAGGTTCACTGATGCCTACTCGATCATCCGTGGCATCGCCTACGCGGTCACCGCGGGGTACTGGAACACCCAGTTCGACCCGTCGTGGAACTTCACCTCGTTCCGGGCGACCCGCGAGGCGGCCAAGGCCGCCTACAAGATGGCCGGCGTGACCAACCCGGCCAAGGAGATCAAGGTCGCCGAGTGCCACGACTGCTTCACCATCACGGAGATCGTCAACTACGAGGACCTGGGTTTCTTCGAGCCGGGCGCGGGCTGGCGCGCGGCGCGGGCGGGCGAGACACGGCTCGGTGGGTCGTTGCCCATCAACACGTCGGGCGGCCTCAAATCCTGCGGCCATCCGATAGGCTCCTCGGGCATCCGGATGATCAACAATATCCACGACCAGCTCCTGGGGCGCGCGGGCAAGATGCAGGTCGCGGGCGCCGACATGGGGCTCGCGCACAACCTGGGCGGACCCGGCGCCGTCTCGGCCGTGGCGGTGCTCTCTCAGCCCTGACGGGCGCCGGCGACACCGGTCGCTGTTCCGGCCGGGCTCGTCGAGCCCGGCCTTTTCTCACGTCGCACGCTGGAGGCCATATGGCTGAGCTGACCCGACGGTACATCGTCATGCAGATGGCGGAGGAAGCACCATTCGACATCGCGGATCCCGACGCGCCCTTCGTGCTCAAACCGTGGAAGGATCCGGCCGCGCTCCAGGCCCTGATCGTCTATCGCCGGCACTGCTATCCGGAGCTTGCCGAAGAGCTGGACCAGTGGATCAGGGCCATCGCCGCCGGGCCGAAGGTCAGGGGCGGCGTCGGATCGCGCAATGAGATGACGTCGCTGGCCCGTCGCAAGCTGGCTGCCGGAGGCAAAGCGAAGCCTAAGGTGAAAGGTAAGGGCAGGGCAGCCAAGTCACGGGGAAAGCAGTCCAAGCGACGCTCGTGAAGGATCTGGTCGGCCAGGTCGCGGAGTGGGCGCTAGGGGCGTCGCGCACCGTGGTCTTCACGGGCGCCGGCATGAGCACGGAATCCGGCATCCCCGATTTCCGGAGTCCCCGCGGGGTGTGGGACCGCTTCGATCCCAACGAGTTCACCTTCCAGAACTTCATCGGCTCGGAAGAGGGCCGGCGACGCTACTGGGAGCTGGGGCGCACGGTCTACCCCGTCGTGAAACGCGCCGAGCCCAACCCGGGTCATCATGCCCTGGTCACGCTGTGGCGGCTCGGCAGGCTCGATTGCGTCATCACACAGAACATCGACAACCTGCACCAGCGCGCGGGGCTGCCCGCCGAGCGCGTGATCGAGCTCCACGGCAATGCCACCCGCGCGCGGTGCCTCGCCTGCGAGCGCCCGTACGACCGTGCCCTGATCCAGGACTGGCTGGAGTCGGGCGTGGTCGTGCCGACCTGCGAGCCGCCCTGCGGCGGTGTCATCAAGCCACGCACCGTGATGTTCGGCGAGGCCATGCCCCGGGAAGAGACCGAGGAGGCCGAGCGACGGGCGCGCGCCTCGGACCTCTTCGTGGTCGTGGGCTCATCGCTCGTCGTCTATCCGGCCGCTCACATGCCCGTCCACGCCAAGCGGGCGGGCGCGCGGCTCGTCATTGTCAACCGCACGCCGACCCCGCAGGACTCCGAGGCCGATCTCCTCATCGCGGGCAGCTCCGCCGCCGTGCTCGCGGACATTGCCGAGCGGGTCGCGAGCCGCCTCGTCAGCACCTGAGCGTCGTTATCCGGGAGCCTCCCATGCCAATGGTCGCGAGTGACGCCGTCCAGCGTCTCGTCAAGAACCGCCAGAGCCGCGAGGTCGCGCCCCCGTTGTCCGAGTCCGTTCCCGACATGACGCTGGAGCAGGCGTACGCCATACAGCGCATGCTTGAAAAAATACTCGTCGAGCGCGGCGACCGCGTCGTGGGCTGGAAGGCGGGTTTCACGAACGCCGCCCTCCAGGAGAACTACGGCGTCACCGAGCCGGTGCTGGCCTTCCTGCTCGCCTCTGGCGTTTTCGCCAGCGGAGACGCCGTGCCGGTCTCGCGCTTCGTCAGCCTCGGCCTGGAGATCGAGATGGCCTTCGCCATGAAAGCCGATCTCTCGGGCCCGGGCGTGACGCCGGCCTCGGCATTGCTGGCGGTGGAAGGGGCCATGCCGTCTTTCGAGCTGATCGATTTCCGGATGTCGGGCAAGCCGCGCGGGACGGATTTCGTCGCGGAGGGGGTCCTCGCGAATGCCGTCGTCCTCGGAGGCCCGCCGACGCCGGTGAGTGGCCTCGACCTGTCGGTGGAGGGCATGGTGTACGAAGAGAACGGCCAGCGGGTCGCCACGGCGGCGGCCGCCGAGGTCCTCGGCAACCCGCTCAACTCACTGGCATGGCTGGCCAATGCCCTGGGCAAGCTTGGCGGGAAGCTCCGCGCGGGCGACGTGGTCATGACGGGCTCGATCTCCAAGGTGTTTCGTCCGAAGGCGGGCGACGCGGTCCGCGCAAGCTTCACGCGCCTCGGTTCAGTCTCCTGCAGGTTCGTCTAGTCCTCGCTCCAGCATCCAGACGGAGGTCGGGTACATGTCCACGGTTCTCTACGAGCAGGCGGGCAAGATCGTGACCATCACGATCAATCGCCCCGACGCCATGAACGCGATAGACCCCGAGACCCAGGACGCCCTCGTCCAGGCGTGGACGCGCTTCCGCGACGACGACGGCGCGTGGGTCGCCATCCTGACCGGCGCGGGGGAAAAGAGCTTCTGCGCGGGCGCCGACCTCAAGAAGATGATCCCGGCTTCCTTCGGCAAGGGTGCCCGGGGCCCGGCCCACCACGGCTTGGGCCTCGGCGGCATCACGCGCGGGCTCGAGATCTGGAAGCCCATGATCGCCGCGATCAACGGCCACTGCCTGGCGGGAGGCATGGAGCAGGCGCTCGCCTGCGACATCAGGATCGCGGCGCCTCACGCGACCTTCGGCCTGCCGGAAGTCCGCTGGGGAATATTCCCCGGCGCGGGAGGGACGCAGCGGCTGCCGCGCACGGTGTCGCTCGCGAAGGCGATGGAGATCATCCTGATGGCGAAGAACCTGACGGCTGCCGAAGCGCTCGAGGCGGGGTTGATCAACGCGGTCGTCCCGGCCGGAGAGCTCATGGCGACGGCGGCGAAATGGGCCGAGACCATTTGCGAGCGGGGGCCGCTGGCGGTGCGCGCGGCGAAGGAGGCGATCCTCCGCGGCCTCACGATGCCGCTGGCCGATGGCCTCCGTCTCGAGGCCTTCCTGTCCGGAACGCTTCGCGGTACCGAGGACGCCATCGAGGGTCCGAAAGCGTTTGCGGAGAAGCGGAAGCCCAACTTCCAGGCACGATAGGTTGGACCTCGCCGAGCTCAAGCGGAGGCTCGACGCGGCGCTCGCTCGCCGGCCTCGGCGCATTGCTGCCCGGAGCGACCTGATCTCCGCGGCCGTTCTCGTGCCGGTGACGGCGGGGCCGGCGGGGGCGGGGGAGCCTCACATTCTCTTCAGCAAGAAATCGGACGCGGTGCCGCATCATAAGGGACAGTTCGCCTTTCCAGGCGGTATCGTGGAGACGCGCGACGGCTCCCGGATCGAGACGGCGCTCCGGGAAGCGTGGGAAGAAATCAGGCTGCCCGCCGACGCGGTCGAGGTGCTGGGGCTCCTCGACGACACGGAGACGCGGGCGACCCAGTTCGTCATCACGCCCGTCGTCGGGATCGTGACGCGGCCCGTGGCCTTCCAGCCCGACGGCCGGGAGATCAAGCGCGTGATCGAGGTGCCGCTGCGGACGCTGCGCGACCCGGGAATCTTTCGCACCGAGCTCTGGGAGCGCGGAGGGGAAGAGCACCAGGTGCATTTCTACGACGTCTCCGTGGAAGACGTGATCTGGGGCGCGACCGCGCGAATCCTGAAGCAGTTCCTGGACATCGTGGATGGCCGCGAGGACGCCGAGTGAGCTACGAGACGCTCCTGGTGGACGCGAGGGACGGAATCGCTTCAGTGACCTTGAACCGGCCCGAGGTCCGCAACGCGCTGAATGCCACCTTGATCCGCGAGCTGGAGCAGGCCCTGGCTGAGCTGGAAGCCGACCCGGCGACGCGGGTCATCGTGCTCTCCGGGGCGGGCGACAAGGCTTTCTGCGCGGGCGCGGACCTGAAGGGAGTGGGGGAGCGCGGCACGACGCTGCAGGCCCGTGAGTCCTTCGGGGGCCTCGCGAGGATCCTCGAGGCCATGGCCCGCATGAAGACGCCGGTCATCGCCAAGGTCCACGGCTTCGCCCTGGCTGGCGGCTGCGGTCTCGCCGCCGGGTGCGACATCGTGGTCGCCGCTGACGACGCCGTGTTCGGGCTTCCCGAGATCAAGATCGGCCTCCTGCCGTTCATCGTCATGGCGCCCATACTCCGGAGCGCCGGGCGCAAGCGTGCCATGCTCATGATCCTCTCGGGCGAGCAGATGAGCGCACGCGAGGCCTACGAGATGGGGCTGGTGAGCCGACTCGTGCCGAGGGCCGACCTCTCGCCCGCCGTGGATGCGCTGGCCCGGACCCTCGCCGGCTTCTCCCCGACGGCCCTCGGTCTCGCCAAGGAGGCTGCCGCGACCGTGACGGGGATGGAGTATGGCGCCTCGCTCCGGTACCTGCGTGAGATGATCACCTTGGTCGCGCTGTCCGATGATGCTCGCGAGGGCATCAAGGCCTTTTTCGAGAAGCGCGCGCCCAACTGGACGGGGCACTAGCCATGAAAGGGGAGTCATGATCCCGCGCGTGTGCGGAGCCGCGGCGGTCGCGGCGACGCTCCTGGTGGGAGCGACGTCGGCCGGCGCTCAGCCCGCGGAGCTGCCGGCAACCGTCGTCACCCTGACGGGCAGGGTCGAGCTCTACAAGACAGGTGATATCAAGTGGACGACGGCCGAGCTGCGCGACGAGCTCCGCGTGGGCGACGGAGTGCGAACGAGTCCGTCCGTGAGGACCACGCTCAGAACGGGCGGCGGCCACTCCATCCGGCTTGCGGCGTTGACGCAGGTCTTCATTCTGCCTCCGCTGGGTCCGGGGGGCCCGGTCACCCTGCGACTCGATCGTGGGTGGCTCTGGGTGGCCGTGACGCCGGGTGTCCATGCGCAGGTGCCCATCGAGGTGATCGCCGGACCGGCACGTGTCGCCGTGCGCGATGGCGGCGTGGGCTTCCGTCTCAACAGGGACGGCTCGGTGATCGTGCGCACCTACCACGGCCTGGCCGTGGTCCGTGGCGCGAGCCAAGCCGGGACGTGGGAGCGGAACCTGCCCGAGCTGCAGGAAGTGCTCGTGCCCGCCTCGGGTCCACCCCCCGAGAACCGCAAGATCACACGCGAGGAGGGAGAGGGGTTGTGGGTGCTCTGGAACGAGGAGCAGGACTACGTCGCCTACGGCGGCAAGGCGCCACTGCGGTGAGTGATTGGAACTTGTCGGTAAAAGTGCGCGTTTGCAAGAAGGCCATGGGGATCATCGCGGCCGGTGCGTTGCTGCTCCTGCTCTCCGCGGCACCCGCGATGGCGGCTACCCCGGACGAGGTCGCCCGCGGGAAGTACATCTTCGGCGCGACCGGTGGCTGCGGCTGTCACACCGAGCCCAAGGGGCCCGCCAATGGGGGCGGCAGGAAATACGACGGCCCCTTCGGCACCGTGTACTCGGCCAATATCACGCCCGACACCAAGACCGGTATCGGCGGCTGGACGGATGAGCAGATCATCACGGCGATCCGGCTGGGCCGGCGGCCCAACGGCGAGCGCATCGTGCCGGTGCACCCGTTCACGTCCTTCAACGGGATGGCCGAGGAAGACCTCAAGGCGCTCGTGGCCTTTCTCCGCACGGTCCCGCCGGTCAACCGTGCCGTCGCGCCGAAGAAAATCACGGTGCCGATGTTCGAGAGCGTGTTTCTGCCCGCCTGGCTCATGGCCTTCGCGGCCAAAGAGACCCCGCCGCCCGCCGCGCCGGTGTCGGGGGTGGCGCGCGGTGAGTACCTCGTGCGTGCGGTCGGCCATTGCGGGGAGTGCCACACCCCACGATCGGCCATGACCATGGCCCTCGACAACTCGCGCTTCCTCGCGGGCAACCCGAAGAAGACCGGGCCCGAAGGCCAGGCGACGCCCAATCTCACTCCCGACAAGGCGACCGGCCTCGGCGACTGGACGGAGGAGCAGATCGTGACGTATCTTGGCACGGGCAACCGGCCCGATGGCGACGTCGCGGGCGGGCTCATGGAGGAGATGATCCGGGGCACGCTGGCCGGCCTCAAGGACCTCACGAAGGCGGATCTCCAGGCCATCGCGCGGTACCTCAAGAGCATTCCGGCGGTGAAGAACAAGATCGAGTAGCGGCAGGGCATGACGACATGTCGAGGGGGCGAGATCATGAGAGGAGGTGCGCGACGCCGCAGCTTCCTGCTCGTCGCCCTGATGGCGATCGCGGCCGCCGGCTGCGTCATCGGCTCCCAGCGGATGATCGGCACCGGCGACCTGATCTTCGACCGACAGCGCCTGGGGCGCGTGCAGGCGGAGCAGCTGGCCGAGATGCAGGGCAAGTTCAGGGCGGGCAACATCGAGGGCATCGCCGTCAATGCCGAGGTCATTGCGATCACGGCCATGCAGATCCCGTCGCTGTTCCCCGACGGGTCGCTGACCGACAGGAGCAGGGCCAAGCCCGAGATCTGGCAGCGATGGAGTGAGTTCGAAGCCTCGGCCAAGAACCTGGCCATCTGGTCCGAGCGGCTGCGCGACGCCGCGCGCGCCAAGGACGACAGGGTCGTGACGGACATCATGAAGGACTTCGGTCGCGTCGCCTGCGCCTCCTGCCACGACGCGTTTCGCAAGCCGCTTCCACCCTCGTAACAGGCGGTCGCAGGCGGCCCCTTATCGGTAGCCGGTCAGGCTCAGGGCCACCACAGGTAGAGAAAGCGCGGTCCCGAGCCGCTGAGCAGAGCCGTCAACTGCTGGAGCGAGCTCGCGAGGCCCGGCGAGGGAGCGGGAGCGGCCGAATAGAAGTTGGCGCGGTAGTCCTTCGGGCGCCGGTACATGATGACCCTCGCTTCCTTGAGCCCGGCGGCATTGCGCGCGGACGCCACCACGTCCTCCATGTAGCCGATATCGTCCACGAGGCCGAGGGCCTTGGCTTGCTCGGCCGTGTAGATCCGCCCGTCGGCGAACGTCCGCACGCGGTCCTCCGGGATCTTCCGCGAGCGGGCAATCAAGGTCACGAAGCGCCCGTACATCTGGTCGATGACCGACTGGAAGACCGCGCGCTCCTGAGCGGTGAGCGGCCGGAAGGGCGAGCCGGCGTCCTTCATCTCGCCCGATTTGATGGCGAGGGGGGCCACGCCGATCTTCTCCATCAGCCCCTGGGCGTTGACCGCGAGCATGATGACGCCGATCGAGCCCGTGACCGTCGTCGGCAGGGCGACGATGGAGTCCGCGGCGAGCGCGGCGTAGTAGCCGCCCGAGGCGGCCACGTCCATCATCACCGCCACCACCGGGATCTTCCGCCGGGTCTTGAACGATTCGATTTCGCGATAGATGAGGTCGGATGCCGTGATGGTGCCGCCCGGGCTGTTGATGCGCACGATCAGCGCCTTGACGTTGTCATCGTCCTCGGCCTTCTGCAATTCCTCGCGGACCCGCGCCACGATCGGGACACGCGGCGGGGGCGTGCCCAGCACCACGCCGCCCGACTCGTCGGAGAGCACGCCCGAGACGTCCATGAGGAGGATCTTGGACTTGCCCGTGCCCTCGACCGTCTCCTCCTTGAGCGGGTGGATGCGCGGCTGGAGGTCGATGTCGACGAGAGTGCAACCCTGGAGGAGCAATGCGGCGGAGATGAGCACGGAGAGCGTTCGCATATGCGAAGTATACCCCGCGCGCCGACGCGTACTCTATAATCGCGCCAGATGAGCGCCATCGGTATCGAGGACGTTCGCGCCGCGGCCGCCCGCCTCAAGGGGCGCATTCACCGCACGCCCGTCATCACGAGCCGCTCGTTCGACGAGCGGTGCGGCTGCCACGTCTTCTTCAAGTGCGAGAATCTCCAGCGGGCGGGCGCCTTCAAGATTCGCGGGGCGCTCAACAAGCTCCTGACGCTCAGCGACGAGGAGCGCGCGCGCGGCGTGGTCGGCTTTTCCTCGGGCAACCATGCCCAGGGGGTGGCCCTCGCCGCCAGGCTCACGGGCGCCTCGGCCATTCTCCTGATGCCGACCGACGCGCCCGCGTTGAAGGTGGCGGCGACCAGGGGCTACGGCGCTGAGGTGGTGTACTACGACAGACAGACCGAGGATCGCGAAGCGCGCGCGAGGGACTTGACGGCGAAGACGGGCCGCATCCTCGTCCCGCCCTACGACGACCCCGCCATCATGGCGGGGCAGGGGACGGCGGCGCTCGAGCTGATGGAAGAGGTTCCAGACCTCGACGCCCTGCTGACTCCGATGGGCGGCGGCGGGCTCATGGCCGGCTGCGGCACGGTGGCGAGGGCGCTCCGTCCGGCAACGAAGATCTACGGCGTCGAGGCGGACACCGCCAACGACACCTATCTCTCGTTCAGGAAGGGCGAGCGGGTGACCATCGCGCCCCCGCCCACAATCGCCGACGGCATCCGCAACCTCTCGCCGGGCGTGCTGACCTTCCCGATCAACATGCGGAACCTCGCCGACGTGCTGCTGGTCTCGGACAGGGAGATCGAGGAGGCGGTGCGCTTCCTGCTGCTTCGCTGCAAGATCCTGGTGGAGCCCACGGGCGCCGTCCCCGCCGCCGCTGTCCTCGCGGGCAGGCTGCCCATGCCCAAGGGCTCTCGCGCCGGCATAGTCCTGTCGGGGGGTAACATCGACCCCGTCCTGCTCGCCGAGATCTTGACGCGCAGCGAGTGGGAGGGCGCTTCTGCCGGGAGCTCCTACCGCCGGTGATACTCGGGGATGACGTGCTCGGAGGCGAAGGCGAGCTGCTCGAGCATGCGCTCCGGCGCGCAGAGCGGACGCAGGATGAACTTCGAGCCCCCGCCCTTGGCGTACTCCTCGATGCGCGAGGCCAGCACCTCGACGGGACCGAAGGCCGTACAGGCTCGCATGGTCGTCTCGTCCACGCGGTCCCGCGGGATATAGGGCTGGGCCAGCGCCAGCGCCTCGGCTTCGCTTTCGGCCACCGTATAGTTGATGAGCGTCCCGAAGTGGTCCTCGGGGACCTGCCTGCTCGCCGCCGCCGCGAGCTCCTGCACCTTCTGCACGCCCACCCGGAACTCCTCGGGAGTGATGAAGGACGGGATCCAGCCGTCGCCGAGCCGCGCCGTGCGCTTCTGCGCCGCCTCGCTCTTGCCGCCGATCCAGATGGGCGGCGGATTCTGCCAGGGCTTCGGGAAGATCGTGACCCGGTCGAGCTTGAAGAACTCGCCCTGAAAGGTCACCTCGTCCTGAGTCCAGAGGAGACGCATCACCCGGATCGCTTCGTCGGTCCTCCGGCCCCGCTCCTTGAAGGGCACACCCGAGGCGTCGAACTCTCGCGGCAGCTCGACGCCAACTCCCACGGCCGGGAAGAGGCGTCCACGCGACAGCCAGTCGATCGTGGCCATTTCCTTCGCCGCCACCACCGGGGTGCGATAGGGGAGGACCAGCACGCTCGGGCCGAACTTGAGCTTCTGGGTTCGGGCGGCTATCGCCGACAGCGAGGTCATGACCTCGGGCACCGGAGCGGGTGAGGAGAGGCGGTCAGAGAGCCAGATCGAGTCGATATCGCTGGCTTCGCAGAACTCCGTGAGAGTAAAGAGGAACTGCCCGCTCTCCCGCCCCGGTGGCCAGGGACCGGGCATGATTCCGATCCGGTATTTGATCGTCATGGGCGCATGCTACGCGGCGCCATCTGTGTGGTCAAGACAGGGTCAGAGGCGTCTCAGCGGAACTTGACAGGGGGGCCGAACCCGGTCAGCTTAGTAACTTATGAATCCCCCGATCAGGCGCGAGTCCGAGCCCGAGGTCCAGGAAGGGGCCCTGATCGAGCGGGAACGCCGACGCAACCCGCGGGTGACCGTGCCGTGGCCGGCCATCGTGGAGGATTCCGACGGGCGTCTGGTCACCGGCGAGGTCATCGATGTGAGCCTCTCGGGCATGAAGCTTCGCGTCAACTCCAACGTCGCGGTCGGAGAAGCCGTCAAGCTCCGGGTGACCCTGCCGCGCGACGGGGGTGAGATCGAGATCGCGGCCGAGGTGGTCCGGCGTGACCCCGGAGGCATCGGCGTGGATTTTGGCAAGCTGCCGGTCGGCGCGGCCGAGCGCGTCAAGGCATTCGTGCCCACCTGGGACCTCCGGCGACGGGCCGAGCGCGTGGGCATCGAGCTGCCCGTGCAGATCGAGGGGCACGCGGGTAACATCCATGGACACACCGTGGACCTGTCGTCCGTGGGCGCCCGCGTCGCCACCGACGAACGGTTGACGCCGGGGGACATGGTCGTGGTCACGGTCACTCCCAAGGACACGCAGGGTCCCATGCGCATTCGCGCCGTCGTGTGGGAGGTGGATGCCCGAGGCGCGGTGCTGGTGTTCGCCAACCTCGCCGTCCCCGATTTCACCCGGCTGCGCTCGTACATCGACTCGCTGCTCGCTCCCCGCGCCTGACCGCAGTTTTGCCGAGAACCGGATTGACCCGCCCGGCCAGCGCACGTAGAATGAACGGCGATTCAGTCATCCGCCATGCGTGACCCCGACAAGCCGCAGCAGATCATCGAAGCCGCCGTGCGGGTCTTTGCCCGCAAGGGGTACTACAACTCGCGCGTCTCCGACATAGCCCGCGAGGCCGGTATCGCCGCGGGCACCATCTACCTCTACTTCAAGACCAAGGACGATATCCTGGTCACCTTGTTCCGCGACAAGATGGCCGACTTCGTCGGCGTCCTGCGCAAGGCCATCGCCGGCGAGGCCGACGCCGCCAGCAAGATTCGCCGGCTCGTGTCGTTGCATTTTCGCATTCTCGAGGAGAGTCCGGATCTGGCCGAGGTCGTGCAGGTGGAGCTGCGGCAAGGACAGAAGTTTTTCCGGGGTGCTTCGAGCCAGGAGATCGGCGCCTACTTCGCCCTGATCGGCTCGGTGCTCGAGGAGGGCGTGGCCGAGGGACGCTTCCGTTCCGGCCTGCCGGTGAAAGTGGCCACCAAAATATTGTTCGGGGCCATGGACCAGATGGCCACGTCCTGGGTGCTCGGCAAGCGCGGTTACCAGCTCGTAGACACCGCGGACGCCGTCGCCGAGATCTTCCTCCAGGGCGTCGCCGCCCCCACGTCATAGGAGACCGTCAATGCCGTACGAGACGATGAACCTGAGCCGCGAGGATGGCCTCGCGGTCTTGACGCTCAATCGCCCGCCCGCCAACGCCATCAGCGAGGCGCTGATGAGGGAGCTGAACGCCGTGCTGTCGGAGATCGAGTCCGACGCCGCGGTGAGGTGCCTCATCATCACAGGCGCGGGAGACAAGATCTTCTGCGCCGGCGCGGACCTGGGCTCGGCCTTCTCCGGCCCGGACGTGACGTCTTTCCTCCGCTTCGGCAATTCCGTGCTCCGGCGCATCGAGCGCTTCCCCAAGCCGGTCATCGCGGCCATCAACGGTCACGCGCTCGGCGGCGGTTGCGAGATCTCCATGGCCTGCCATATCCGCATCCTCAAGGACACGGCGCGGATGGGGCAGACGGAGTCGAACCTCGGCATCATCCCCGGCTACGGCGGCACCCAGCGCTTCCCGCGACTGGTCGGGCGGGGGGTGGCGCTCGAGCACCTGATCCTGGGCACGCAGATCCCCGCGCAGGAGTGCTACCGCATCGGGCTCGTCAACCGCCTGTCCAGGGAAGGCGAGACGCTCAACGACGCCAAGGCCCTGGCACGGGAGATCGCCAAGCGACCGCCCGTCGCCACGCGGCTCATCATTGAAGCAGTGGACGACGGTATTCACGCGCCCATCGACCAGGCCCTCGAGATCGAAACCCGCGCCTTCGACACGGTTCTCAAGACCGAGGACGCGGGCGAGGGCATCCAGGCTTTCTTCGAGAAGCGCCCGGCCCAGTTCAAAGGCAAGTAGCGATGGATCTCGGCATCAAGGGGCGCGTCGCTCTCGTCACCGGAGGCGCGCGCAGCCTGGGCAAGGCCGACTGTCTCGCGCTCGCATCGGAGGGCTGCAAAATCGTCGTCCTCGACCTCAACGCCGAGGGCGCCGCCGAGACGGCCGGGGAGATATCTGCCCAAGGCGGCGTGGCGCGCGGCTACGAAGTGGATATCACGAACCGCACCCAGCTCGCCGATGTCGTCGGCCGGGCCCAGAGCGAGGTCGGACCCGTGGACATCTGCGTGAACAACGCCGGCATCATCTACACCTTGGGCCAGCTCAAGGACATGCAGGACAGCGACTGGGATGTGAATATCCAGGTCAACCTCACGGGCACCTACAATGTCACCAAGGCGGTGTTCTCGGGCATGCGCGAGCGCAAGTGGGGACGCGTGATCTGCATGGCGTCGATCGCCGGGCTCATGGGCGGCTTCGGTCAAACCGCATACGCCACGGGGAAGATGGGCCTCGTGGGCTTCGCCAAGTCGGTGGCGCTCGAGGGCGCCCGCTACAACATCACCTCGAATGTCATCGCTCCCGGCATCATCGGGCCGAACGCCACCCTGTCGCCCATGTACGAGCGCATGGTCAAGCGCGTGGCCCTGCAGGCGGAAGGGCAGCCGGAAGACGTCGCGAGCGCGATTACGTTCCTGTGCTCGGAGCGCGCGCGCTACATCACGGGCGCGGTATTGACCGTGACGGGCGGGATGGACCTGTTCACTTTCTAGACCACGAGAGAGGAGCCACTATGCCGACAGTGAAAGAGACCTTCGACCTGATGCCGACCAAGTTCAAGGCCGCCAGCGCCGCGGGGGTCAACAAGACCATCCAGTACGACATCAGCGGCGACGGCGGCGGCACCTGGCACGCCGTCATCAAGGACGGCACCTGCACCGTCAACCCGGGGCCGGCCGCGGCCGCCGACCTGACCATCACTATGGCCTCCCCGGACTGGCTCGACATGATCGGCGGGAAGCTCAACGGCCAGATGGCATTCATGTCGGGCAAGCTCAAGCTCAAGGGCGACATGGGGCTGGCCATGAAGCTCGGCAGCCTCTTCCAGGCCTAGCCGTCCGATCTTTGTCCTCTCCCTCCGGGCGGCCGGAGGGAGAGGACACCCGAGTTCATCGTCCGAGCGGTCGCGTGATTGTGTTGACGCGGAGCGTCAGTCCAGTGTAACGTTACCTAAAGACCAGTTCATTCACACCCAATGAGGTGCGATACCCATGAAGTGCGGGATGCGTATGAGTCGCGGATGAAGGATGAAATGCCGACCATGTCGCCGGAAATACTGGCCCGCTGGCAGGAAGAGATACGCAGGAACGCGCTGCGCATGAAGCACTTCAGCGAGATGGTGATGAGCCCGACGGAGCCCGAGGTCGGGCCCACCCCGCGTGAAGAGATCTACCGCACGGGCAAGTCGCGGCTCTGGCGCTACGCTTCCAAGCGCACCATCAAGACGCCGCTCCTCTTCGTGCCCAATCTCGGCATCAGCCGCCCGTACATCTTCGACCTCATGCCCAACGGCTCGTTCATCGAGCACATGACCGCGCAGGGTTTCGACTTCTACCTCGTGGACTGGGGCGTGTTCGGTCCCGAGGACAACGGCCTGACGCTCGAGCACGCGGTAACCAGGATCCTGCCGCGACTGGCGCGCAAGGCCCTCGAGAGCTCCGGCGCGAGTGAGATGTCGGTGCTCGGCTACTGCATGGGCGCCCCGCTCTCGCTCTCCTGGCTGGGCAGCACGCCCGAGTTCCCCCTCAAGAACTACGTCGACATGGCCGGGCCCGTCGACTTCAGCCAGGTGGGGCTCTTCGGTCTCTGGCTCGACGCCCGCTACTTCGACGCGGACAAGTACGTGGACACGCTCGGCGCGATCCCTGCCGACATGGTCAAGATGGGCTTCAAGCTCCTCAAGCCGACGATGGAGCTCTCCACCAATCTCAACCTCTGGTGGAACCTCTGGAACCCAGAGTATGTCGCCGGCTTCAACGCGCTCAACAAGTGGGCGAACGAGTACCTGCCCTTTCCCGGGGAATTCTTCAGGCAGTGGGTCAAGGACTACTACCAGCAGAACCGGATGATCAAGGGCGAGCTCACGATGGCGGGCAGGCCGGTCCGGCTCGGAAGCATCCGCTGCCCCGTGCTGGCCGTCGGCGCCAAGGAAGACAATATCGCCCCGCCGGGGTGTGTCCGGCCGCTCATTCAATCGGTGGCCAGCACGGACAAGGAGTACATCGAGCTTCCGGGCGGGCACATCTCGCTGATCGCGGGACGGGGCGCCTCTGTGCACTGCTGGCCTAAAGTCTCCAGCTGGCTCGCGGCACGGTCGTAGCAAGGAGGCGGATCATGGCTGACAACACGGGCGCCCAGCAGCTCTTCGACCTCTGGAAGAAGCAGGTGGACGAGGGCACTCAGGCCTGGCTCAAGATGGCGGGGCAGGGGCAGCCCGTCGATCCCCAGGCGTTCTGGCGGCCGTTCATGGATCAGGGCATGCAGGCCTGGTCCAAGGTCATGACGCAGGGCACGGTATCGCCCGACCTCCTGACGCAATGGAAGCAGTTCCTCGACCAGTGGATCGCGGCGTGGTCGAAGGTCCTCGAGCAGGCCATGGGCACCGAGAGCTTCGCTCAGGCCATGGGCAAGCAGCTCGAAGGATTTCTCTCCGTGGCGGCGCCCGTCAAGAAGGCGGCCGAGCAGCAGGTCGAAGCCGGTGTCGCCTCGCTCGGCCTGCCGTCCCGCAGCCAGGTGATCGGGCTCGCCAAGCAGATCGCGGGACTCGAGGAAAAAATCGAAGCCGTGGAGGATCGCATCGACGCGGTACTCGCGCGGCTCGACGCTGCCGCCTCCGCTTCCAAGAAGGAGCGTGAATGATCGGCCTCACCATCGAGGACATCCGGGTCGGGGACACCGCGCAGGTCGTGCGGCGCGTGGACGACGGCGACGTGGCCTCGTTCGTGGACGCGGTCGGCGACTACAACCCGGTGCACGCGGACCGGGAGTACGCGGCCACCACCATGTTCAAGGAACCGATCGCCCCCGGCATCTGGACCGCGGGGCTGATCTCGAGCGTGATCGGGACCCGACTCCCGGGGCCAGGCGCCATCTATCTTGCCCAGGATCTGAAGTTCCTCAAGCCGGTGCTCTTCGGCGATGTCATCACGGCGCGGGTGGAGGTCGTCGAGGTCCTGCGCGAGCGCAACCGGGTCCGCATGAAAACCGTGTGCAGCAATCAGCGCGGGGAAGAGGTGCTGACCGGTGAGGCGCTGGTGATGCCCTCGAAGACCGGCGTGGAGTACGTCCAGCCCCAGGCAGGAACGGGACTCCTCTCGCTCTGGACGCTTGGGCCGTGGGCCTGGGCCGCCCAAGGCACCGCCGTCCTGGGAATGATGGGCCTCTCGGCCCTCTCAGTCCTGGCGGGCGTCGGCGGCGCCGAGCGCCGCTGACGGCCGGGCTCACATGAACAGGCCGCCGTTGATGGAGAGCTCGGCGCCGGTGATATAGTCGCCGTCGCTCGAGCAGAGATACACGCAGGCCCGCGCCACCTCCTCGGATTTGGCGAAGCGCCGCATCGGGATCTGCTCGAGAAGCTTGTTCCGCACCTTCTCCGGGATCGCGTCGATCATCTCCGTCTCCGTGAAGCCAGGGGCGACCGCGTTGATGGTGACGCCTTTGGCGGCCAGCTCCTTCGCGAGCGACTTGGTCATGGCCGCCACGCCGGCTTTCGAGGCGGCGTAGTTGGCCTGGCCGAAGTTGCCGATCTGTCCGATGACAGATGTGATGTTCACGACCCGCCCGTAGTTCTGCTTGATCATCTGGTCGATGAAGACCTTGGTGCAGTTGAAGACCCCGTCGAGGTTGATGGCGAGGACCTTGCGCCACGAGGCGTGGTCCATCTTCACGAAGGTCTTGTCCGAGTTGATGCCGGCATTGTTGATGAGGATGTCGAGGTGGCCGAACTCCTTCAGCACGTCCTGGGCCATGCGGAAAGTGTCGGGAAAGTCCGCCACGTCGGCCTGGGCCAGCATGGCCTTGCGACCGAGCTGGTGGATGCGCTCGACGACCTGCTTGGCCGATGCCTCACTCGAGACATAGTTGACCGCCACGTCGGCGCCTTCTTCGGCCAGGGCCAGCGCGATTGCACTGCCGATTCCACGCGACCCGCCCGTCACGAGAGCCGTCCGTCCTGTGAGCTGCATAAGAGCCCTCCTCGCCGCAATCGAAGGTCGTTGACGTCCGGGGCGCGAGTATAACAGAGGGCGGTCCCGCTCCTCCTTGAGGGGCTTGACGCGGAGTGTTAGACTTCGACCATGTCGTATGTGATCAAGCGCTACTCGAACCGGAAGCTCTACGACACGCAGGAGAGCCGCTACGTCACCCTGGAAGAGCTCGAGGAGCTCATCCGCGCGGGCAAGGAGATCTCGGTGGTCGACGTCTCCACGGGCGAAGACCTGACCTCGGTGACTCTCGCCCAGATCATCCTGGAGAACGAGCGCAGCCGCCGCGCCGGATTGCCGACGGCCTTCCTCCACCAGCTCATCAAGCACGGCGAGGCGTGGCAGGACTTCGTGCAGAAGTCCATGAAGTCGAGCCTGGAAGGGATCATGTCGAGCCAGAGGGAAGCCGAACGGGTGTTCCGCGAGCTGGTCTCCCGCGCCGGCGCCGGCTGGATGCCGTCCACCTCCGGCGAGGGCAAGACCGAGAAGAAGGCCGAGACGCCAGGCGAAGCCGAGGCACTCAGGAGCGAGGTCTCCGCGCTCCGCGAGCAGCTGCGGGCGCTCGAGGAGCGGCTCGAGAAGAGGCGGGAGAAATAACCAGGGCGCCGGGCTCGAGGGCCGGGCGCCCTGGTCATGACCTTTCGGTTTCGATCAGGCGAAATTGCCGGAGAGCGACTTGACCTTGCTGGCGACCTGGGCGAACGTCGCCTGGATCTCCTTGCCGGTCTGCTCGGCCGTGACCTGGAGCCGCTCCGCGGAGCGCGTCATGGCCTGGGCGTTGCTCTCCAGCAGCTTGAAGGCCTTCTGGGTGCCCTCCACCGAGTCGAGCACGCTCTTCTGGTAGACGGCGAACGGGTCCCGCGGCGCCTCCTGCAGCTCGCCCTGGCGCCGCAGCATGTAGGACTGAGTGTCCTTGAGAGCCTCCACGGCCGAGGACGACAGCTCCGCGTACAGCCGGACGCCTTCCTTGGCGGTGCTGGCGGAAAGGTCCACCAAGTCGCGCATGATCTTCTGATTGGCGTCGGCGAGCATGGCGAAGGCCTCCACCGCGCGCCCGGTCACCTGAGCGAACATCTCGCTACCCTGCATGATCGTCGTCATCCCGAATCCTCCTTCAACTGGTTGAAGCAACTTGGTTGATGGGCCCGAGTAAGAATCACCAATGCCGTCAGCGTAACGCACCGCGTAATGATCGTCAAGACTTTTAGTGCGCTGCGTCATCGCCGCCGTGGTATAGGGGGAAGGCCGTGTTGGCTGACCTCTAAGTGCTTGAAAGAAGAGACGGATGAGACATCTCCTGGTAGTCATTCTGTGCGTTGCCGTGACCGGGTGTGCCTCGGCGAAGCGGCCGGACAGCAAGACAGCCAGCCCGCCGGTGCTTCGAGGACCCACCCCGGAGGAGCAGGCGAAAGTTGACGAAGTCCTGGCACCCCTCGTCTCGGCTTCGGGCATCTGCCGATCCGCGGAGCCCTGCGCAGTCGGCCTCGCCATCGAGCCGCTGCGAACGATCCACGTCGCGGCCGGTCCCGCGCCCCAGAAGAAGTTCGTCATCAGGATCACAACTGGGGCTCTCACGGGCCTCGAGCCCTCCGAGCTCCAGGCGGCGCTGGCCCACGAGCTGGGACACGTCCAGCTGGGACACTTCGAAAGCCGCGAAGTGAGGCGCCTGGCAGAGCGCTCGACTGCGGCCGGGCCGAACGGAGCCACTGGAGCAACTGATGAGGCGTTGCGCGCGAACCGCGCCTCTGACCGGGAGGAGGAGCTTGCCGCGGATCGGTATGCCGTGGAGCTGCTAGACCGGCTGCCGGGCAGCCGGGGACGTGGCTGCGCCGGCATGCTGTTCCTTCTCGAGCGGCTCGACCTGGAGCAGCTGACGCCGGGATGGGCCAATTGGTTGAGCACGCACCCGACGCCGGCGTCCCGGCTCCAATCCCTCCAGGCCGAGTGCGACAAGAAGCCGTGACACTGGCCCGGCTCGGCGACGAGAGCATTCGACGGTACGGCGAATACGAGGCGCTCGCCTTCGAGGGTCGGCGACTCACCAACGTGGACCAGCAGCGCGCCGCCTGCCGGGTCGCGCATGCGCTCAGGCGCCTCGGCGTCGAGCCCGGCGATCGCGTGGTGGTCATGCTGCCGAACTGCCCCGAGGTCATGCAGAGCTACGGCGGCATCCTTCGGCTGGGAGGGGTCATCGTGCCCGTGATCTTCCTGCTGGGCGAGGCGGAGGTCGCCCACATCCTCGCCGATTCCGAGGCCAAGGTCGTCATCACCTCCTCCGACATGGTCTGGAAGGTGGAGAAGCAGATCGGGGTGCTGCCGACGCTTCGCCACGTTCTTCTGGTCGATGGCAGCGGGGAAGGGGGTGTGCGATCGTACGCCGAGGAGATCGCGCGCGAGCACGACAGCTTCGAGCCCGCGCCACGGGCCGAGGCCGACCTGGCGGTGATTCTCTATACCTCGGGCACGACCGGCGCACCAAAGGGCGTGGCGCTCTCGCACGGCAACCTCGAGTCCAACGCGCGCGCCTCGGCCTCGCTGTACGAGCTCGACCGTGAGCGGTGGGGCGTCGCCGTGCTGCCGCTGTCACACTCGTACGGCTTGACCGTGATGAACGCGGGGCACATCCTCGGAACGCGGGGCGCGCTCCTGCGCTGGTTCAACCCCGAGGAGGTGCTGAAGACCATCCAGGAATTCCGCGCCGAGGCCATGTCCGGGGTACCGACGATGTTCGTGTACCTGCTGCACTATCCCGAGGCCGCTCGATACGATACCTCCTCGATGCGGGTGTGGGGCTCCGGAGCGGCGCCCCTGCCCGTCGAGATCGTCGAACCCTTCGAGCGTCGGTTCGGCGGCAAGCTCCTCGAAGGCTACGGCCTGACCGAGGCCTCGCCGGTGGTCTCGGCCCACCGGCTCTCCGGCGTCCGCAAGCTCGGCTCGGTCGGTCCCCCCATCCCGGGGGTGACGGTGTCTATCCGGGACGACGGCGACCGCGCCCTGCCCGCCGGAGAAGTGGGGGAGGTGTGCGTCAAGGGCCCCAACGTGATGATCGGCTACTACCGGAACCCGGAAGAAACGGCGAGGACCATTCGCGACGGGTGGCTTCGGACGGGAGACATGGGCAGGCTCGACGACGACAACTTCCTCTACATCGTGGAGCGCAAGAAGGATCTCATCATCCGCGGCGGCTTCAACATCTACCCGCGGGACGTCGAAGAGGCGCTCTACGCGTTCCCCGGGGTTGCCGAGGCCGCCGTGATCGGCATGCCGGACTCGCTCATGGGCGAGGAGGTCATCGCGTTCGTCGTGCTCAAGCCCGGGCAGTCTGCGACGGCGGGAGAGGTCATCGCGTTCTGCCGGGGGCGGCTCGCGAATTACAAGTGCCCGAAGGAGGTCCGCTTCGTGGACGCCTTGCCGAAGAGCCCGGTGGGAAAGATCCTCAGGAAAGAGCTCCGGAGCCAGATCGGCACACAACCGTGAGGGGGATGCGCGATGTCTGACACGACGTTGGCACGTATATTCTGGGACCGGGTCGAGAAGAGTGGCTCGCGACCCGCGCAGCAGTTCAAACAGCGCGGCGCCTGGCGGACGCTGACCTGGCGCGAGGTGGGTGAGGCGGTGAGGGAAATCGCCGCCGGCCTCGTCGCGCTGGGGCGCCGCCCGGGCGACGCCGTCGGGATACTGTCGACGAGCCGCGCCGAATGGGTGCAGGCCGACTTCGCCGTCTTCTCGGCCGGCTGCATGACGATCCCGATCTACCCGACGTATCCGCCCGATCTCATCCAGTACATCGTCAACGACGCGGGTGTGAAGACCCTGATCGTCGAGGACCCGGCGCAGCTTGCCAAGGTGCTGGAGGTGGACGCGGCCATGCCCGGTCTCGACCACATCGTCGTGATACAGGGTTACGAAGGCAAGGAGCCCTCGCCTCGCATCTTCACCTGGGAGGCCCTTCGGCGCCTTGGCCGGGACCGCGCGGAAGCGCTCAAGCCAGAGCTGGCCGGGCGCGTGGCCGGCACCAAGCCCGACGACGTGGCGACCATCGTCTACACGTCCGGCACCACGGGACCGCCCAAGGGCGTCGTCCAGACGCACGGCAACCACGTCTCGGCGCTCGAGTCGGCCGCCCAGACGACGAGCATCACGGAGGGCGACGTCCACCTGCTCTTCCTGCCCCTCGCTCACTCGTTCGCGCGGCTCGAGTCCTTCATCGGCGTGCACCGCGGGCTCTGCACGGCGTTCGCCGAGAACATCGACAAGCTCAGGGACAACCTGCCCGAGACCAGGCCGCACTTCATCTGCAGCGTGCCCCGCGTCTTCGAGAAGGTCTACGCGGGAGCGATGGCCAGGGCCGAGGGCGGGTCGCCGATCAAGCGGAAGATCTTCAACTGGGCGGTGGGGGTGGGCAAGGAGGTGTCCCGGCTCAAGCAGGCCGGGCAGCCCGTGCCCGCTGCGCTCGCGATCAAGTACAAGGTCGCCGAGAAGCTCGTGTTCTCCAAGATGCAGGCTGCGCTCGGCGGCAGGCTGCGCTTTGCCGTGTCGGGCGGGGCGCCGTTGTCGCGGGAGATCGCCGAGTTCTTTCACGCCGCAGGCATCCTCATCCTCGAGGGATACGGCCTGACCGAGACCTGCCCGGTGCTGACCAACAATCGCGAGGACGGCTTCAAGTTCGGCTCGGTGGGCCGGGCGCTGCCGGGCGTGGAGATCAAGCTTGCGCCCGACGGCGAGATCCTGGGACGCGGCGGCAATATCGCCCAGGGGTACTTCAAGAAGCCGGACGCTACTCGCGAAGTCTTCCTGCCGGACGGCTGGTTCGCGACCGGCGACATCGGACGCCTGGACGAGGACGGCTACCTCTTCATCACCGACCGCAAGAAGGATCTGATCGTCACGGCGGGCGGCATGAACATCGCGCCGCAGAACATCGAGAACCTGCTCAAGGGCGATCCGTTCATCAGCCAGGTCATGGTTCACGGCGACCGGCGGCCGTACCCGGTCGCCCTGATCACGCTCAATCCCGAGGAGGTCGCGAAGTTCGCCCGCGAGCAGGGCATCATGGCCAGCGACCCCACCGTGCTCGCGAAGCATCCGAAGATCGTCGAGCGCGTCCAGCGCACCATCGACGCGAAGAACTCGGAGCTCCAGTCCTACGCCAAGGTCAAGAAATTCACGATCCTGCCTGAGGACTTCACCGTGGACAACGGCGCCCTGACGCCTACCCTCAAGGTGAAGAGGAAAGTCATCAGCGAGCGGCACCGCGCGGCGCTCGACGCCCTGTACCAGTGAGCGGGGCGCTCGACGCCCTGCGGCTCGACGGCAGGGTCGCCATCGTCACGGGCGCGAGCCGCGGTCTCGGCCGCGCCATGGCCCAGGCGCTGGCCGAGGCGGGCGCCGACGTCGCGCTCGCGTCGCGGTCGGTTGCCGAGCTGGAGGAGACCGCGCACGCCGTCGAGAAGCTCGGCCGGCGCGCGCTCGTCGTACCGACCGACGTGACTGTCTATGGCCAGGTCGAAGCCCTGGTCGAGCGCGCGGCCGCTATCCTCGGCCGCCTCGATATCGTGGTCAACAACTCCGGCGTCGCCGCGATCATCCCGGTGGCCGAGATGCCGCCCGACGAGTTCCGCCGAACCGTCGAGGTCAACCTGGTCGGCGCTTTCAATGGCTGCCGCGCGGCGGCGGGCCGGCTCATCGCGCAGAAGTCCGGGAAGATCGTCAACCTCGCCTCGGTCCTGGGCGCCGCGGGGCTGGCCGGCTACGCCGCCTACTCGGCCTCCAAGGGCGGCGTGATGGCGCTAACCCGCGCCCTCGCTGTCGAATGGGCGCGCTACAACATCCAGGTCAACGCCATCGCGCCCGGCTGGTTCGTGACCGATATGAACAGCCAGGCCTTCGACGATCCCAAGGTGCGGGAGCGGCTCCTGCGTGACGTGCCCGCGCGGCGGACCGGGCGGATCGAGGAGGTCGGCCCGCTCGTCGTCTACCTGTCCTCGCCGGCCTCGGACTACATGACGGGCCAGACGGTATTTCTCGACGGGGGCCACAGCGCCGCGTAAGCGCGCGCACGCCTTGCCGTGAGGGAGGACAGTCGGTAGGATGAGCGGCATGCACGCTGCCGTGCTCCACGGGCCCCGTGACATCCGCATCGAGTCGCGGCCCCTGCTCACGCCCGGAGCCGGCGAAGCCGTGGTGCAGGTCTTTGCCTCGGGCCTCTGCGGCACCGACTACCGGATCTGGAACGGGGACCGCCCCGTGCAGTACCCGCTCATCTTGGGGCACGAGTTCATCGGCGAGGTGGTCGCGGTCGGCCCAGACGTGCAGACGCTCCAGCCCGGCCAGAAGGTCGCGGTGGAGCCGAACTATTCCTGCGGTATCTGCCCGCTCTGCCGCGAAGGCAACCGCAACCTCTGCCTCGCGCGCACCGCCATCGGCATCGACGTCCATGGAGGCTTCGCCGAGCAGGCCTGCCTCCCGGCCCGCTGCTGCTGGCCGGCGCCGGCCGAGATCAGCGACGACCAGCTGATGCTGGCTGAGCCGCTGGCGGTGGTCGTGCGCGCCGTCACGCGGGGCGAGGCGAAGCGCGGCGAGTCGGCCGCGGTCCTGGGCGTGGGCGCGCTCGGCTTGCTCGCCATCCAGGTCCTCAAGGCAAAGGGCGTCCGCGTGCTCGCGATCGGACGGACGGAGCACCGGCAGGATCTGGCGCGAGCGATGGGCGCCGACGAATTCACGAGCAGCGGGGCAGCCGGCGCGGCGGACGCGGCGCGCACCTTCTCGGGTCGCGAGGGCGTGGATCTCGTGATCGAGACGGCCGGGACGGGCGTGGCAGTGGAGCAGGCACTCGAGCTGACTCACCCGGGCGGCCGGGTGGTGCTGACCGGGCTTCCGCACGAGGCTTCCACGGTGAACTTCTTCGGGGTCGTCCGCCGCGAGCTGCGCATCATCGGCTCGATGATCTACCAGGAGGAGTTTCCCGAGGCCATCCGGCTCCTCTCATCCGGCGCGGTGACGGTGGACCGGCTCGTCACCCACCGCTTTCCGCTGGGGCGGATCCAGGAGGCGTTCGCCGCACACCGCTCGCCTGAGGCCATCAAGGTCACCGTCGTCACCTGAGACCATCCCTCACCCAGACCCCCTTCCCTCAGGGAAGAGGGGTCCCAAGGGGCCGCCAGCATGCCCTACACCGCGCTCAACGGTGTTCGCTTCCACTTCGACACGTACGGAGAGGGCGACCCGGTCCTGCTCATCAGCGGGCTCTCGGCGCCGTCGGTCAACTGGCTCTACCAGGTCAAGGCCTTCTCCCCGCACTACCGCGTCATCACCTTCGACAACCGCGGCGTGGGCGAGACCGACATGCCGGAGGCGGCATCGTATCCCATGTCGCAGATGGCCGACGACGCGGCGGCCGTGCTCGAGCACCTGGACATCAGGCGGGCGCACGTGGTCGGCCACTCCATGGGCGGCACCATCGCCATGGAGCTCGCCATCCGGCACCCGAAGCGCGTGCGGAGCCTCTCGCTCTGCGCCACCTGGGCGGAGGGCGACGGGCGCTTTCTTCACACCATCCGCTCCTGGACGGCGCTCTGGGGCCGGCTCGACCCCGACGCGCGCTTCCGCCACCTGATCATGCCCTGGCTCTACACGCCGGCATTCCTCGCGGATGAGGCGGGGGTCGACGAGACGGTCAAGCGCGTGCTGTCCTACCCGTACCCGACCAGGCCCGAAGCGATCGAGCGGCAGGGGCAGGGGATCCTCGACTGGAACGGCACGCGCCTCCGAGAGATCAGGAAGCTCCGCGTGCCCGCCCTCGTGCTCGTCGGGCGCGACGACAACCTCACCGTGCCCGCTTTCTCCCGCGCGCTGGCCGGCCTGATCCCGAAGTCCCGGCTCACGCTGATCCCCGGCAGTCACGGCTTCACCATCGAATACGCGGAGCACTTCAACCGCGCCGTCCTGGGCTTCCTCAAGAGCGTCACGCGATGAACGGCGGCAGGCTCTCCGGCAGGACCGCCATTGTGACGGGCTCGACCAAAGGTATCGGGCTCGGCATCGCGCGCGCCTACGTGCGGGAGGGCGCGCGCGTGGTGGTCAACTCGCGGAGCGCCGAGGACTGCGCGCGGATAGCGCGCGAGCTCGGATCGTCCTCGTTCGCGGTGGCGGCCGACCTGTCGCGCTCCGACGAGGTGAGAAGGCTCGCGAAGGAATCGCTGGAAGCCTTCGACGGCCGGGTGGACATCCTCGTCAACAATGCGGGCCAGCCGCGCGTCGCGCCCTCCGAGAGCCTTGCCGAGTCCGACTACCGCTACACGCTCGACCTGAATCTCAACGGCTGCTTCGTCCTGACCCAGGAGATCGTTGGAGGCATGCTGGCTGCCGGGAGCGGCAGCATCATCCACGTGAGCAGCATGAACGGCAGCGTGCCCTTCCCCCAGCGCCTCGCGTACTGCGTCTCCAAGGCCGGGCTCAACATGATGACCAAGGTCATGGCCATCGAGTGGGCCGCCCGCGGGGTGCGGGTCAACGCCATAGCCCCGGGGTATGTCCAGACCGAGTTCATCACCCTGCTCAGCGCCAAGGGCCTCATCGACCCGAAACAGCTCGCCCGCCGGACTCCCATGGGCCGAATCGGCACCCCTGAGGAAATAGGGGAAGTGGCTGTCTTTTTGGCCTCATCCGCCGCGTCGTTCATCACAGGAGAGATCCTGACCGTGGACGGGGGGTGGTCTTCCTACGGCTACCTCTGATAGGGTGCCTACAGAGGTGTAAACAAAGAGATACACCCCGCCGTCTTAGAGGGGAGAAGGCACACGATGAGAGCACGCGCCCGCAGCTTGGTCCTGATCGCTGTCGCCGTCCTGGCGGGGGCCGCCTGCTCCAATGCCACGCTCTCCAGGAAGGCCGCGGCGCCCGCGGTCAGCCCCGCCGTGACCCAAGCCGCTCCCGAGCCGCCTCCCGCCGTCCGCGTCACGCTACCGAAGGGCGCGCTCTCCGAGGAGCAGCAGATCACGCACGTGCTGAACCGCCTGGCCTATGGCCCGCGCCCGGGCGATGTGGAGCGCGTGCGCCAGTTGGGGCTCGGGCGGTGGATCGAGCGCCAGCTGGAACCTGAACGCATCCGCGACGACGAGGCTCAAGCGGCCCTGGTCGCTTTCCCCGCCATCGCGCTGACCATCCCGGAGGCGCTGCATCGGTTTCCGGAGCCGGATCCGAAGCTCGTCGCCAAGATCCAGAGCGGGGACATGACTCCCCAGGAAGCGCGCCAGATGCTGCCCCCCGAGCGGCGGCCGGCGCGGGTCGGGGCGGAGCTCCAGGCGGCCAAACTCACGCGTGCCGTCCTGTCCGAGCGGCAGCTCGAGGAGGTCATGACGGACTTTTGGTTCAACCACTTCAACGTGGACGCGCGCAAGGGCGCGGTGAAGTGGATGGTGGCCGACTATGAGCGCACGGCAATACGCCCGCATGTGCTCGGCAAGTTCCGCGACCTCCTGCTGGCCACGGCGCAGCACCCGGCGATGCTCTTCTACCTCGACAACTGGATGTCCACGCGCGCCGATTTCGTCGTGCCCGGCGGGCCGAACCGGGGCCTGAAGCGCGGGCTCAACGAGAACTACGCGCGCGAGATCATGGAGCTGCATACGCTGGGCGTGGACGGCGGGTACACGCAGCGGGACGTCATCGAGGTGGCACGTGCCTTCACCGGCTGGACGATCGACCGGCCGCGGGAGCGCGCCGCCTTCATCTTCCAGCCGGCCACGCACGACCAGGGGCCGAAGCGCGTGCTCGGCCACGACCTGCCGGCGTGGGGCGGAGAGCGGGACGGCGTCCGCGTCATCGAGATTCTCTCGCGCCATCCCTCGACCGCCAGTTTCATCGCGACCAAGCTCGTCCGGCGCTTCGTCAGCGACGATCCGCCGCCATCTCTCGTCGAGCGCGTGGCCCGGACCTTTCGGGAGACAGACGGCGACATCCGGAAGATCATGGTGACCATCATCTCGTCGCCGGAGTTTTTCTCGCAGGAATCCTACCGCGCCAAGATCAAGAGTCCGCTGGAGATCGTGGCGAGCTCTGTCCGTGTCCTCGGCGCGGATCTCACGCCGCCCGGTGAGCCCGGGAACCCGCAGCCGGGCGCCGGCCTGATCCTGGCGCTCCAGGTCGGCAAGCTCGGCGAGCCGCTCTATCAGCAGCAGCCTCCGACCGGATACCCGGACGTCGCTGACGCGTGGGTCAATACCGGCTCACTGCTGAACCGCATGAACTTCGCACTCGCGCTGGCGCAGAACCGGCTGCCGGGAGTAAAGGTCGATGCGCAGCGCCTGATCGGCCAGGCGGACCGGCAGCGGCCAGACAAGGTCCTCGATGCCCTGCTCGGCTCCGTGCTCCAGGGACAGGTGCGGCCGGAGACGCGGTCCGTCATTGCCGGCCAGCTCGACAACCCCGAGATAATTCATGCCACGGCCGACGACCGGAAGATGGCGGGCAGGCGCGCGACGAACACGGACGTTGAGAAGTTGGCGGCCCTCGTTCTGGCCTCGCCAGAGTTCCAGCGGAGATAGCCCATGGACTGTACCTGCACCCGCCGCTCGTTCATGAAGGGCGGCGCGCTCGCCCTCCTGGGTCTGGGCTCGGTCCCGCGATTCCTCGTGCGTACGGCCTACGCGGAGGGCTCGATCGAGAGGCCCAAAATCCTCGTGGCCATCTTCCAGCGGGGCGCGGTGGATGGCCTCAGCATGATCGTCCCCCACGGAGACCGCAGCTACTACGACTCGCGCGGAAGCATTGCCATCGTGCGGCCGTCCCCCGGCAATCCCGAGAGCACGATCGACCTCGACGGCCTCTTCGGGCTCCATCCCTCCCTGGCTCCGCTCAAGGCCATCTGGGATGACCGGCACCTCGCAATCGTCCACGCCTGCGGCTCGCCAGACACCACGCGCTCGCACTTCGACGCGCAGGACTTCATGGAGTCGGGGACGCCGGGCGTCAAGAGCACGCCCGACGGTTGGCTCGCGCGCGGTCTCGAGACCGTGCCTGCGAGGGGACCATCGGCATTCCGGGCCGTCGCGATGGGCTCACAGCTGCCCCGAGCTCTTCGTGGCGACATCGGCGCCGTCGCCATGGGGAGCGTCGGCGATTTTGACGTCAAGCAGGGCATGGGTGCCACGGGCGGCGTCAATGCCCGCGCAGGCTTCGAGTCCATGTACGAGCAGGGAGTCAGGGACATCCTCCACGGCACAGGCCGCGAGACCTTCGAGGCAGTCAAGATGCTGAAGGCGGCCAACCCCCAGCGCTTCCAGCCCGAGAACGGTGCCCAGTACCCGCGGGGACCGCTCGGCAACAGCCTCAAGCAGATCGCCCAGCTCATCAAGGCCGACGTGGGGCTCGAGGTCGCCTTCGCCGACATGGGCGGCTGGGACACCCATGCGAACCAGGGCAACGAGAAGGGGCAGCTGGCGCAGCGGCTCGCGGAATTCTCCCAGAGCCTGGCGGCGTTCTACCGCGATCTCGGTGACCGCATGGCCGACGTCGTCATCCTCACGATGTCGGAATTCGGCCGCACCGTGCGCGAGAACGGCAATCGCGGCACCGACCACGGCCACGCCACGGCCATGCTCGTCCTGGGCGGTCCGGTCAGGGGTGGAAGGATGGCGGGCTCGTGGCCGGGACTGGCTCGCGAGCAGCTCTACGAGCAGCGCGACCTCGCCGTGACCACGGACTTCCGCAATCTCTTCGCCGAGGTGGCGGTGCGGCACCTCGGCGTGACAGCCGCCGCCCCCCTCTTCCCCGGTTTTCCCATCAATCCTGCGAAGTTTCCCGGGGTGCTCGTGTAGACTCGGCCGCATGTGGGTGGCCCTGGCGCTGACCGCGGCCCTCTGCCAGGTGCTGCGCAACACGGTGATGAAGCGGCTGGGGCACGAGCTGGACGAGTACATGGCGGTGTGGGGCCGCTTCACCTTCCTCCTTCCGTTCGCCGCGCTCTTCGTTCTCTGGCACGGCGCCCCTGAGATCAAGCCCGGCTTCGTGTGGGCATGCCTGCTCTTCGCGGTGTGCCAGATCATCTCGACCATGGCGCTGTCGAAGGCGCTCAAGCTCTCGCCTATCTCCATGGTGACCGCGTTGTGGAAGGTGAGCCTCCTGGTCCTGGTGATCCTGGGCTATGTCACGCTCAAGGAGACCCCGAGTCTCCTCGGCATCGCCGGCATCCTGATCAGCATGAGCGGCGTGTATCTGCTCAACGTCCAGCGAGCGCACATCTCCTGGTGGGAGCCGCTGGCGGTGCTCGTCACCGATCGTGGACTGCGCTACACGCTCGTGGCCGCGCTTTTCTTCGCGCCGTCGGTGGTCACGATCAAGTGGGCGATGCAGCTCTCGGATCCGTACATGGGAACGCTCGGCGGGTATCTCGCCTCGAGCCTCCTCGTCACGCCCATCGTCCTCGTGACGTCTCGGAAGTACTTCGCGGCCGTCCCGCGCCACTGGATGGCCTTTGTCTCTTTCGGCCTCTTCGCGGCGCTCACCACGGTCAGCCAAGGCCATGCCTATCTGCTCACGCTTTCGTCTTACGTGGAAGCCGTCAAGCAGGTCGAGATCCTCTTCGCCCTCGGAATCGGCGTGCTGATCTTCCACGAGAAGCAGGAGGTGCGTGAGATCGCGCCGGGTGCCGTCGCCATGCTCGCCGGGGTTGTGCTACTCTCGCTGGCGGCCTAGACTGCTCGAGGGAGGCTCCGCTGATGCTGAGACGGTTCCGCGTTTTCGGCTCCTGCTTTCTCGTGGTGGTCACGCTCACGGCCTGTGGACCATCGAGCAAAGAGGACATGCTCGCCAAGGCCAAGGAAGTCAAGACGCGCGCGCAGCTCGAGGGCGCTCTCGGCAAGCCCGACGACGTGAGCAAGCTCGGTCCCGTGGAGAAGTGGACCTACAAGGCCAAGAACGGGAAGGTGGTCTTCGTCCTGGTGGGGGACACCGTGACGATCGAAGCGGCCGGGGGGCAGGAGAAGAAGGACTAGACGCGACCGCGCGGATAGACCGATACGGCCGAGCCCGCCGCGAGCAGGACGGAGACCGGCTTCTCGCGCGCGAGGACGTCCCACCGCGGGCCATAGACCTGGGCCCAGTCGAGGTCGAGGCTCCACGAGCGCACCGGGTAGACATCCCACTGCGGGTGCCTGACCTCGTAAAGGGTCGGCCGGCCCCGCCGGTCGCGTCCGAAGCCCCACTGGTGTTCCTTGAAGAAGTGTTCGTCGCTCTCCTCCGCCGGCCGGAACGCGGGTCTGCTCCCGGTGACCTCGATGGCGTGGGTCCGCCCGCGCCAGCGCAGGCGGCGTCTGGTCACCACGGCCGGTGCCTCCCCCGTCACGGCACTCTCGATGGGAGCCACCAGGTACGGCTCGTTGTAGATCGCGCGCGCGAGCCAGGCCACGAGCGGACGCGGCACGAACTCGCGGATGAAAACGACACCGCGCCGCTCTCCCCGCCTGACGTAGAAGCGCAGGTTGATCTCGGGGAACGTGCGGAAGCCCGGCCAGGGCACGCCCCATACCCTCGTGTCGAGGAAGTCGAAGGCGACGATGCTCGCGAACGCTGCGCCCCCGCGCCGATCGAGCTCGAGGCCGGCAGGCAGGTGAGGTTCGAGCAGAGCCGGCGGAACCTCGTACGTGACAATCGCGAGGTTCGACCAGCGCGCCGTCAGCAAGGGACGGCGGATGGTCTTCATCGGAACAATACTCATTGGGGAACAATACTCATTGGGGAACAACGCTCATGGGATCACGGTGCTCAGGGAGAGCCCCGCGCCCGGTCAGAGCTCGGGGCGCTTGCCGTGCGAGGCGCGCACGACGGTCTTGATGCCGCCGCGCACGCTGAAATCGCCCACCACCTCGATCCAGCGCGGCCCGGCCGCCGCCACGAAGTCGTTGAGGATGCGGTTGGTGACGTCCTCGTGGAAGGCGCCCTCGTTCCGGTACGACCAGATGTAGAGCTTGATGCTTTTCAGCTCGACCAGGTGCCGGTCGGGGACGTACGTGATCCTGATGGTCGCAAAGTCCGGCTGCCCTGTCTTGGGGCAGAGGCAGGTGAACTCCGGGATCTCGAGCGCGACCTCGTAGTCGCGGTCGGGATGCGGGTTCGGGACGACCTCGAGCTCCTTGCCCGGCCGGCTCGGCATGCGCCTATTCTACCGCGAGGGACCCGTGGGCCGCGCGCGCCAGACCGCGTCTCGCACGCGGTCGAGAGCCTGCGCCGGCACCTGCTCCAGGAGGACGACGCTCGTTCCCCGGCGTTCCACCGCGAAGCTCCGCCCGCCGTCGAGCCAGGTGACGAGCCCGCCGCCGCGAGCCGCCGCCTTGACGGCAATCCCGGGATGGCGCTTCTCCACCGAGGACTGGAGATGGCTCGCCAGCGCCGCCGCCACCTGGGCGTCCGACACGACCACTCGGTAGGCGATCACGAAGCGCCCGCCGTCGTCCTCCCAGATACGATAGCGGTCGCCGCGCCAGCCGGCCGCCACGCGTCGCCCCTCGTCATCGCCCAGGTGGAGCGCCAGCACCGCGCCGAGGGCGAACTCGCCGAGGTCATCGTCGGCCACGAGCTGGGCGCCCGGCAGCAGGCGCGAGAGATCCGGAATCACGACCGGAAGCGGGTCCTCACGCACGTCCAGGTATTTCTCTGGGTGGAGGATCTGAGTGGTCGAGCGGGGCGGATCGAGGTACACCGCGCTCATGGCCGACCACGGAAGGCGCTTCCTGAGCTGGTAGACGAAGCCGAGCCCCTCCACGTACGGGAAGAGCAGCAGGTCACGCAGAAACTTGGGCGCCTTGCTTATGACGGGACCGCCCGCGCTCGTGACGATCATGCCCTGCGCCATGGACGGGTCGGACAGCCGGCTGACGTCCATCCCCTGGGGCTTGAGCATCAGGTCGAAGCTGAGCGCCACGGCTTCCCCTTCGATGAGCGCCTGGCGCGCGAGCAGACGGTCGCCGTGGCCGGGGTCGGGCCCGATGAAGTTGTCGAGCGGCAGCTCGCGGTCCTGGAGCGCATGGACGAGCTCGTGCATGAGCGCCGCGCGCTGCTGCTCGGAGGGGAGCCAGTCGCCGACGGCCATCACCTTGCCGCGCGGGTCGTAGTAGGCGGAGACCTGCTCTTCGAGAAGATCCAGGAAAAGACGGCGGAGATCGTAGTCCGGCGGAATCACGCCCCACGCGACCATGCTCTTGCGCTCGGCATCGAGAACGGCTGCGGAGTAGCGGCGGTTGATCTCCTGCTCGATGAAGCGGCGGTTTTCCCCCCGCGAGCGGATCAGTACCGGCGGCGGCGAACCGGGAGAGGTCATGCCCCTGAGCGCCGCGAGCTCCTGGTAGAGGGGGGCGGCGACGGCATCGAGCGCGGTCTGGGCCGGGCTCGGCTGCTGGGCGCGGAGCGGGAGGACTGCTGCGAGCGCGGCGGCCAGGGCGAGGAGAGCGACGGCCGGGGCGCGGCGCGTGGATCCCCCGATGCGGCGCATTGCCCGATAGTACCTCACCGGCCCATCGTCATGGCGATGCCGTTGGCACGAGGAGGGCCGAGAACAGAAGCTTCCCCGCGCGCAGCAGTGCGGCGTCGGCGGATCGAGGGAGCGATGCTCGAACACGGAACGCGCTATGGTAGCATGAGCGTGCATGAAGATCGGTCTCGTCGGGCTTCCCAAGAGCGGAAAAACCTCGCTGTTCAACCTCCTGACGGGCGCGTCGGTGGCGACCTCGTCCTTCGGCGGCTCGCGCGCCGAGATGCACTCGGGGGTGGCGCGCGTGCCCGACGAGCGGGTGGACAGGCTGAGCGCGCTCTTCAAGCCCAAGAAGACGACGTTCGCCTCGTTCGAGGTGGTGGATCTCGCCGGGATCACCAAGGGAGACCGCGAGGGGCTCGACGCCAAGGAGTTCCGGAACGCGGACGCGCTCCTGCACGTGGTCCGGGCCTTCGCCGACGCCGCCGGCGCGGCGCCCAATCCCAAGGGCGACATTGCCGATCTCGAGACCGAGCTGATCCTGGCCGACCTCGAGGTGGTCGAGCGACGGCTCGAGCGGCTCGAAGCTACTATCAAGAAGAAGCGGGTGGACGCCGACGTCAGGGAGCAGGCCATCCTGCTGCGCCTCAAGCCCGCGCTCGAGTCCGAAACGCCGATCCGTGCGGCCGGCCTTTCGGACGACGACGTCCGGGCCATCCGCGGCTTCACCTTCCTCTCGCAGAAGCCCATCCTCCACTGCCTGAACCTCTCGGAGAAGGAGATCGATCGCGGCAAGACCTTGGTCGAGAGCTTCGGCCTCGGGGAGATCGCCGGGCACGCGGGCACCGCCGTCGGCTGGGTCTCGGCTGTCATCGAGGCGGAAGTGGCGCAGCTGGCCGGTGAAGAGCAGGCGGCCTTCCTCGCCGACCTCGGGCTCAGCGAGCCCGCCATCAAGCGCGTGCTCCGCGACTGCTATGGCCTCCTGGGGCTGCTCTCGTTCTTCACGGTGGGAGACGACGAGGTGCGTGCCTGGTCGGTCCCGCGCGGCACCCGCGCCCAGGACGCCGCGGGCGCCATTCATTCCGACATCGCGCGCGGCTTCATCCGTGCCGAGGTCGTGGGCTACGACGAGCTGATCGCCGCCGAGGGCTCCATGGCCGCCGTCCGCGAGAAGGGGCAGTTCCGCCTCGAGGGCAAGGACTACGTCGTTCTGGACGGCGAGATCTGCCACTTCCGCTTCAACGTCGCCAAATAACCCGCGCGTCCCCGCAAGCTACGGTCCCGGAGTGAGAGGGCCATGCGAGACCACGAGGATCCGGACGTCGGTGAGCGCCCGCTCGGGGCCGGGCTTCACCCCGCCGGGCACGCAGAAATAGTCGCCGGGGCCGTAGACGATTGGACCCACCTGCCACTGGCCTTCGAGGACGACCACCTCGACCGTGCCGTCGTGGAGGCTCTCCAGCACTTCGAACCCCTTGGTGTACTTGACGGCCAGGGTGCGGGCCTGGCTCTCGGGATCCTTGTTGAGCAGGATGGTCCACGCGCCGTCCCTGTCCTTGAAGACGGGCCGCCACTCGCCCTCCACCGTGCTCTTCTTCGCGATCGCCCCTCTCATGGCGGTGGTCCTTTCTCTACGCCTCTCGGCAGGTGACCCCAGACGATCCAGTGACGGTCGCTCGCGAGCTCGCAGACGAGTGCTCCCAGCCCGCGCGAGCGGACCTGGAAGCGGATCTCGCGCAGGGTGAAGGCCGCGCAGAGCGAATTGAAGAAGTCCTCCTTGAGCACCGGCGGCTCGTTGCCGGCGTACTGCTCGACGATCTCGCGGGCTCGCTCGGGCGACTCGGGGCGGAAGAGATCCATGACGAGCACGGTGGCCCCCGGCTTGCCGAGCCGCACCAGCTCGTTCCAGAAGAGCCGCGGGTCGGGCATGTGGTGGAGGAGGCTGTTCGACACCACGGCGTCGAAGCTCTGGAGCGGCAAGGCCAGCATGGGCAGCCGCGCGCAACGCGGGTGCACGCGGGCTTCGAGGCCCGCCGCCTTCACCGCCTGGTGGGCGAGCGCGATCATGGGCTCCGAGCCGTCCACCGCCGTGATGGTGAAGCCGGGCAGGGCCCGGGCGAAGCGCACGGGGATGTCGGCCGGGCCGCAGCCGAGATCGACCATGGTGCCGCCGACGGTTTTGGGGAAGCACGCGCGGAAGCGATCCACGAAGCCCTGGTTGACCTGCGCGAAGTCGGCCTCGGCGTAGGCGAGGGCCTGGGCGGCGTCGGTCATCAGCTCGGGCTCGAGGATGCGGTCCATGCGCTAGCGCCAACGGATCCAGTAGAGGCACTCGACCGGAA
>WNFC01002491.1_pt1 | contig 38026 bp, 32 predicted proteins | sample 5400541 | NCBI WGS metagenome assembly WNFC01 (sample SAMN13153342, study PRJNA577476) | soil metagenome | isolation source: 120 cm saprolite under Douglas fir tree site 2 hole 2 replicate 1 | place: USA:California | collected 2015-04-18
GCCTCGTGGGGCCGATTCTCGCGGGTGAGGCCGACATGGTGACCGGGGCGAAGCAGGGAGCCTACGAGAAGCGGTTCGTATCCTGGGTATACAACGGGCTGTGCCGCTGGCTGTTCGGGGTTCGTGTCTCCGACCTGAACTCGGTCAAGGCATACCGCCGCGAGGTGCTTGCTGCGGTGCCGCCGCGCCCAGACTGGCATCGTTTCATGGTCGTGGTCGCGGCCGCCGAGGGGTTCACGCTGGCCGAGCGGCCGGTGCCGCTGTACCCGCGGCAAGCGGGGAAGTCCAAGTTCGGCCTCGGCCGCATTCCCGTCGGCGTGCTCGATCTCTTGTCGGTGTGGTTCCAGCTGCGGTTCGGACGAAAGCCGATGCTGTTCTTCGGGCTCTCGGGCGCCGCACTCATCTTCCTCGGCTTCCTCGTCGGCGTGTACGCGCTCATCGAGCGGTATGTGCTCGCGAATGGCAATCGGGCGTTTCTCTACCTGGTCCTGCTCCTCGTGCTGTCTGGAATCGCGTTGTTCGGATTCGGCTTCGTGGGGGATCTCGTCGCTGGGGTGCGGGAGGAAGTGCGGGCGCTGGAGCGGGAAGTCGACCGCCTCCACCAGCGCACGGAGCGTTAAGCCAGCGCGGGCGCTCAATTGTGAGGCGGGTTTTGTACCCTCCTCCGCCCTACAATGGTGCATCCCTCCCCACTAAGCGCGACAGAATGGTCGCCTAAGTCACTGTTCTGGGCTATGCTAACAACCAAGGCTCGCGCCGTTTCGGCTGGCGCGCTTGTTGCGTACCTGCAACATGGAGGTACCGAACCGGAACGCCCGCCGTCACGCAGCCACGCGTCACCGGGGGCGATCCTTGAGAGCCCAGCTCAGCAGGAGGGGAGTTCATATGACCCTGCTAGTGCTTCGTCTTCCCCTTCTCAACTGCGTGCTCGTCACCGCGGTCGCTGCTTGTCACTCCAGCACCGCGCCAATTGCCGGATCCGGACCGACGCACCCCGATGGCGTGATCACGGCGAGGCGTCCCCTGGGCTTCCGCCCCTACGGAATCGCAGTATCTCGTGACGGCGTCGTCCTCGTCGTGCGCGCCGACTCCAACGCCCTCACGCGGGCGGACTTGCCTGATACGGTTTTCACGCGCTCGATCCCTGTCGGCGCGGAGCCCACGAATGTGACCTTCGACGCCAGCGGAACACGCGCGTATGTGACCAATCAATTTAGCAACACTGTCGGCGTCGTCAGCGTCACTAGCGGTGTCATGGTGGATGCGATTCCTGTGACAGGCAATCCATTCGTTGTCGCGGTCATGCCAACCGATCAGTCGCTGTTCGTGAGCACTAACGCAAACGAGGTAGATCGGATCGACGCCTCCACAAAGCAGGTCCTTGCGCGGATCGGGTCGGGTGGCGCAGCCAATGGATTCGCTTTCAGTCCGTCCAGCGCGCGCCTGTACGTCAGCGTACCGTTCGCCGGAACGGTCCTCGAGGTCAACACGCAGACGAATGCGGTGTCCCGTTCATTCTCAATGCTGCCCATGCCTCAAGGCCTCGCGGTGTCCAGAGACGGGACCAAGCTGTACGTGGCCGCGGAGACCTCGACACAACTGTATGTCATTGACTTGAGCGGTGGGAGGATTAGCGACTCGATCACGGTCGGGGCTGGGGGGTTTGATCTTCAATTCACTCCTGATGGGGCACAGCTCTACCTCAGCCGCTCCAACGCGGGAGCGGTCCAGATTATCGACCCAGGAGGGCGCGCGGTCCTGAAGACTCTTAGCACCGGTGGCACCCCGCGGCGCCTTGCCTTCAATCGAGACGGCACGATGGCCGTGATTGCCAACGAGTCCGGCTGGGTGAATTTCGTGCGCTAGCGTCCGGCATTCCTTCGGAGGACCCCATGCCCTTGGCCTTGCGTTGCGCCTGCCTCGCTCTCTGCTGTGGCGGTTTGCTATCCTCGTGCTCCTCCTCTGAGGGGCCGGCCGTCGCGGCCGCCGTGGATCTGACGCCGGGGGTCCTGTCACTGGATCTTGGCGACACGATGCGGGTCGCGGCGGTCGTTAAGGACGGAAACGGCAAGACCCTCCCTAGCGCGGTTGTCACCTACAGTGTGGACAATCAGGTGGTCGCCACAGTGTCGACGACTGGCCTCGTGACTACGCATATGGGGGGAACGGCGACGCTCACAGCAACGAGCGGGGGGGCGAGCAAGGGCGCTCCGATCACCGTCGCAGGTCCGGCGGCAAGCATACAGGTCATCCCTTCCATCGTGGACCTCCCTTTTGGCGGGACACGTCAGCTAGGCGCCATCGTGCGCGACGCGCAATCACGCGTCATGAATCATCCCACCGTGAGCTTCGTGTCGAAGGACCAGACCGTGGCTACTGTGTCCACGGCCGGCTTGCTCGCTGCCGTGGCGGTGGGGTTTGACTCACTCACGGTAACCTCAGGATCGGCGGTGCAGTACGTGTCGGTTGCGGTCGTTACCCACCCTGCAGGCAATGCCGCGGGCACGCCGGCCGTCGCGTCCCGGCCTTTCGCGGTTGCCGTATCCCGCACCGGTGTCGCGCTCACTGGCCGCCAGGACCTGCCGTACCTGCAACTCAGTCTGCTGCCGGACACGGGTTTCCGCGACTCCGTCAAGGTCGGCGCCGACCCGACAGACATTGCATTCACCTCTGCCGGGACCACAGCGTACGTGACGAACCAATTCAGCCTGAACGTCGGGGTCATCAACGTCACTACGAAGCAGTCTGTCGACAGCATCCCCATTCCTTCTGGGAACCCGTTCCGCGTCTTGGTCGCCCCCGACGACCAGCACGTCTATGTGTCAACTAGCACCGGAATGGTGTACGAGATCGCCACGGCCACCAGGGCCATCACGCGGCAGTTGGCTCTCAGCGCCTCACCCGTGAACGGGATGGCGTTCCACCCCAACGGGGACATACTGTACGCCACGAGCACCGGCGGCAGCATTTTCGAGGTCACCACGTCGACCGGCACCGTGCGCCTGGCCACTCCCGGCGGCACTCTACAGGACGTCGCCGTCTCGTTGGACGGGACTGAGGTCTACATCGCGAACGAAGGGGGCGATCTGGACGTGCGGGACGCCGCGACCGGCGGTCGCCTCACGACCATTCCCGCTGCGGCGAACGCGTTTGGCCTTAAGCTGTCGCCCGATGGCACTCAGTTGTACGCCTCGGTCACCGGAAGCGGTCAGGTGAAGGTCATCGACCGAAGCAGCCGAACGGTCACCCAAACATTGAATGTTGCCGGCACGCCCCGGCGAATTGCGTTCAACCGGCTGGGTACGACGGCGCTGATCCCGAACGAGAGCGGGTGGGTCAGTGTGGTCCGCTGAACCGCTGGCCGGGGCAGGGATGCGCTGGCCAGTCTTCCCGTCGGGCAGGTTCTGCAACCTGCACTACCATGGCTGGAGGTGCGTACGCCCTTGTACCGCCTGAGCCTCACGTTACTGGCCACCACAACCCTGGTCGCCTGCCAGCGTGAGCCAACTGCTCCCGCTCGCCCCGCCAATCTCGCCGCGGATGCAAGCGGTTTTCAGAGGCGCATCGCTGTCTCGCCGGATCACCTCGTGCTCAGGCCGGGCACGAGCGCGCAACTCAGCACGCAGGTCTTCACGAACGAAGGCGAGCTTCTCACCAACGCGCAAATCTCCTTCACGTCCGCTGACCCGCAGATCGCAACGGTGACCGGGACGGGACTCGTCACCGCTGGGACCATCGGCTCGACGACCGTAACTGTGAGCAGCAAGGGAGCTGCCGACGTGCCCGTGCCCGTGTCCGTGTCCGCAGTTGGACACCCCGCGGGTACAATCGCCGCAACCCTGCGCACGTCGAGCCGGCTGTTTGGCACTGCCGTGTCCGGGACGAGCATCGTGTACCTCACGCAGCCTGATCCGCAGTTGTTGCAGCGCATCGACCTGCCCACGGCCGCGTTCAGCGGAACAGTCTCCGTAGGGCAGCAACCAACAGATGTCGCGTTCGATGCCGCGGGAGCGTTCGCCTACGTGACCAACCAATTCGACGCCAACGTTGGCGTCGTCGCGACTTCGACGAACAGCGTCACCGGTACCATTCACGTACCGTTCAACCCGTTCCGGGTGATCGCTGGCGTCGATGACCACAGCGCGTTCGTCAGCGGGAACCAGTCGCTCGTCGCTATCGTTGATCGCCAGACCCTCACGACGACCGCCACAATTCCGCTGCCCGGCCTGTCCAACGGCCTCTCCCTCAATTCGACTCGATCGAAGCTGTATGCGAGCCTCCTCTTCAACGGGGCCGTAGTTGAATTCGATGCAGTTACGCATACCGCACTTAGAACCTTCACCATTCCCGGCGCTGGTACCCTGCAAGCGGTGGCCATCTCTCGCAACGATGGCGAGCTGTACGTGGCCGACGAGGGCGCTGGCCAGCTTTGGATCATCGACCTGGCCTCTGGCACTGTGTCAGGGTCGGTCGCTCTCGGCGGCGGAGGCTTCGAGGTGAAGGTGAGCCCCGACAATGTGCAACTGTACGTGGCGTTGTCGGGAAGCGGAGTAGTTCGAGTTATCGATCGAGCTACTCGTACGGTCGTTGCAACGATCTCAACAGGGGGTGCGCCACGGCGACTCGCGTTCACGAACGACGGCGCAACGGCCGTGATCGCGAACGAAGCTGGCTGGGTCGACATCATCCACTAGCGGCTACATCCCTACGGGCCCCGGGGCCCCTCGCGGGGCCCCTTCTGGGGACCTGAGGCGCCTCCTCTCCGGCCAGACGGCACGCTACGAGAGCGGAGGCCGCTACCGCTTCCCTCGCTCCCTTCCGCCGGTCAGACACAGCCGCTTGGATCGCTCCAGGCGGGGCACTAGGTTTCACTCCCGATGCGGCTCTTGGTGGTCAGCCACAACTACCCCCGCTTCCCCGGAGATCCCGCAGGGGGGTACGTTGCGCGGCTGGCCCGGGCCGCCCACTCCGCAGGTGCTGCAGTTTGGGTCGTCGCACCGCACACGGCGGGCACGGCTTACGAAGACACCGATGACGGGGTCCCGGTCCGACGCTTCGGCTACGCGCCTGAGCCACTCGAGCGAATCGGGTACCGCGGCGACGTGCGCTCTCGTGCATTGCTCTCTCCTCTCAGTCTCCTTGTGTTGCCGCTGTATCTCGCGGCGTTCACCCGTGCCGTTCGCCGCGCCGTCGCCGAGCTCGACCCGAACGTAGTCCACGCCCACTGGTGGTTTCCCGCTGGGTGGGTCGTTGCCAGGGCACGGGGCGGCGGGAGAGGGGGGGCGGGAGGCGAGCGGCCGTTCGTACTCACCTGTCACGGTAGCGACGTTCGTCTCCTGGATCGGCGGGTTCTGGTCCCGCGCTTGGCGCGTCCTGTGTTCGACCACGCGGCCGCCATAACGACGGTCTCGCGCTTCCTCGCAGCTGACATCGAGCGCCACGCCCTGCGGCTCAAGCGCCCCGTCATGGTCGCCCCGATGCCACTCGAGGTGGACCGGTTCGCGGCGGGAACGACGACGCCAAAGGCGCAGCCCCCACGCATCCTATACGCCGGAAACCTGGTTGCGAGCAAAGGGGTCGATGTCCTGCTGCGCGCGTTCCAGATCCTCCGGCAGCGCGGCATTCCCTGTCGGGTGAGGGTGTTGGGGGAGGGGCCGGAGCGCCGCAACCTCGAGGTCCTGGCCCGTCAGTTAGGGATTGCCGATGCCGTCGACTGGTCGAACTTCGTACGCCAGGACGCCATGCCAGCCGAGTACGGGTCGAGTACGATCACCGTGCTTCCGACGCGGGGACACGCCGAGGGGCTTGGGCTCGCGCTCGTCGAGGCGTTGCTCTCAGGATCGGCGGTCGTCGGAACGCCCGCGGGTGGCATCCCTGAAATCGTCGTGGACGGTGAGACCGGTCTGCTTGCCCGGGACGGCGACCCACGGCACCTCGCCGACCAGCTTGGTCGCCTGCTGAGCGATCCCGCCCTCCGTGCCCGGCTCACCGCGGAAGGGGCACGCCGCATGCAAGCGATGTATTCGCCCACGGTGGCTGCCGATCGATTCCTCGCCCTTTATGACGCCATCGCCCTTGATCACCCGGAACGTTGAGACCCAGGGCTCCTCCCTCCCCCCGGGCGGCTGGGTCGAGCTCGCGCGGGAAGTGGGAACCTTCTACCACGACCCACGGTGGATCACCGGCCTCGCGGAGTGTTTTAGCTACGAAGTCTGCTGGCTGACGGCACGTCATGATGGCCGGCTCGTGGGCGGACTCGCACTTGCGACGGTGCCAGGACTGTTCGGGGGCAAGCGGTTGGTGAGCTTCCCGTTCAGTTTCATCGCGGGCCCTATGGCGCGATCACTGGAGGTCGCCCAGGCCCTGGGAACGGCGGCGCGTGAGCTCACGGCCCAGCGGGGCGTCCGGCGCGTCGAGATCAAGCAGATCGCTAGCGACATTCCCGCCGCACCGCTGGAATTCGTGCGCTCGACGCGCTACACGACCTATCGGGTTTCGACCGAGGGCGGGGAACAAGCGGTCTGGAACCGGCTGCACCACACCAGCACGCAACAACGTATCCGCAAGGGCCAGAAGGCGGGCGTGGCGGTCGTCAACGGTGAGTCCGAGGCCGACTGGCTCGCGATGGCCCAGCTCGAGGAGCGCGTGCAGCAGTGGCATGGCGTGCCAGCGCCGCCGCGCCGCTTCTTCGTGGACCTGTGTCGGCGGTTGCAAGGGCTAGGGCTCGCCGACCTGTACCTCGCCCGCCTGCCGGACGGACGGATGGCGGCCGGGTTCGTGATGTTCAAGGGCCCGCGCGAGTGGATCTATGCCTTCAGCGCTTCCGATCCGGCCTACGTGAAGCAGTACCGGCCCACCCACGTGCTGCTATGGGCGGCTTTGCAGCGCGCCGCGGCGGCTGGCGTCATCTGCGATCTGGGGCGTACGGCGCCCGAGCAGGCCTCACTCGCCGACTTCAAGCTCCGTTGGGGTGCGCAGGCGGTTCCCCTGGCATATGATTACTGGCCGGACGCGGGCGGCCTGAATCAGGCGCGCCGCGACCGCGGCGTACTCGCGCTGGCGACACGCCTGTGGAGATGGCTCCCGGCGCCCGCCGCGCGAGCTGGCTCGGCCCTTTACCGCTTCCTGGGGTGATCCGGTGCGATTCCTCTGGCGGCTCCGCAAGAAGGTCCTGAAGCGGTGGGCGCGGAACGCGTTCTTCCCAGCCTGGCGCGTCCAGCTGCTTCGTTGGTGCGGTTACCGCATCGGGAAGGACGTCTACATCGCCGATGACATCCTCATTGCCGAGGAGTTGGAGGACACGGGGAACCTGACCATCGGCGACCGCGTAAGCGTAGCACCGCGGGTTACTCTAGTGATGTCGTCCCATCCCAACGAGTCCCGGATCAGGAATTTCGCTCCCATCAAGCGTGCCTCGATCGTGATCGAGCCTGACGCGTGGCTCGGCGCAGGGGTCGTGGTCCTTCCTGGGGTGACGATCGGCCGCGGCGCGGTCATTGGCGCGAACAGCGTCGTCACGCAAGACGTGCCGCCGCTGCACGTCGTCGCCGGCCAGCCGGCACGCACCATCCGTGTGCTCACTCCGCCCACCGGCTGGGCGTGATCCGTCTCACGGCGCCAGCCGCCCAGCTCCGGCCCAACGAGCGCTACGGCCTCGCTGTGCTGCTTGATACCTCAAGGCTGCTTACAGTGGAGGACCCCGCTGCCGACGTCGTCCGGCTCACGATCACCAACGAGCGCCGCGACGACTACGACGCGTTCCTTGGCGGCCGTTGGGCGCTGGCACACGGCGACGGCGAGGTGCGCTTGTCCCGCAATGTGCTCGCCTACTTCTGCGTGGTGGCCGGGGCGGTGGAGGAGCAGCAGTCGGAGAGCTACAATCGCCACGACCGCGTGCCGTCTCATGAGAACCCGCTGGTACGTGTCGAGCGCTGGCGTGAACCCGTCTTGAGCCGGCATGCCGCAGCGCTTCGGACGGCGGTGCAGGCCGCTGCCGGCGCACGGCTCGTGCGCTGCCTCGCTCCGTGGCCAGGTGGCAGGCGCTGGGCAGCGGCGTTCACGCACGATCTAGACGTCGTGGCCGGTTGGCCCGCCTTCACCCTCCTGCGGCTGCTCGAGTTGCTTCAGCGGGGTGAGGTCGGCCGCGCCGCCCGCACGACCCTGGCGGGGCTCACTGCGTGGCGCTCACCCGTCTGGCAGGCGGTCGACCAGCTGCTGCGGGCCGCGATCGGCGTCGGCGTGCGCTCAACCTGGTTCGTGATTAGCGGGACTCCCTCGCTGCGGAGTTGGAGCCGGGGGGACATCACCTACCGTCCGGAGTCCCGGGTGGCACGACGGATTCTTTCCGCGGTGAGAGAGCAGGGTAACGAGATCGGTCTTCACGGCAGCTTCGCCAGTTGGCTCGACGCCGCCACGCTCCGCGGCGAACGGGAGCGCCTGGCGGCGATCACAGGCGGGCTGCCGGGTGGAGTACGGCAGCACTTCCTCCGCATGCGCACCGGAGCGACACAGCGCGCGATGCTCGCCGCTGGATTCCGCTATGATGCGACCTACGGCTTCCCCGACCGCAACGGCTTTCGGCTCGGGGTCGCTGACGTCGTCCCCAGCTGGGATGCGGAGACACAGACATCTGCGGCGCTCGACGAGGTGCCGCTCGTCTGGATGGACCGCGCGCTGAGTAAGTATGGCGGCGTGGAAGACCCCGACGCCTGGATCGACGATGGGCTCTCGCTCGCGACCGCCTGCCGGGAGGTGGAAGGGCTGTGGGTGGGCCTCTGGCACCCCAACCTGACACCGGCGTTGGGGTTTCCTGGTGCCCCGGAGGCATACGGGCGGCTAGTGCAAGGGGTGTTGGCCGGCCCGTACCCTCCGTTCGTAGGAACCCTTGGGGAGCTTGTCGCGTGGCGTGTGGCGCGGCGCAGCGTGCGGGTGCGGACCGTGACGTCCGAAGGCCGGCTCGACCTCGTGGCGGATGGCCCGGGGCCCTATCCCTGGCCGCTCGTTCTGGAAGACGGTGAAGGTAGGGTAGTGGAGACTTGCGCTTGGCCCGCCCGCACCCGTGGCTGAGCGACAACGGTGGTGGCGAATCGTCCAGGGGGTCCTTGCCCTGGTCGTTATCGGGCTCGCGGTAGGCAAGCTGGCCGGAAGCTGGGATGAACTGCGGGCACAGCCCATCGCCTGGGACGTGCGACCGGGCTGGCTCCTCGCGAGTGTAGCGATCGTTTGGGCCGCCTACGCGCTCCTCGTCGAGGCGTGGCGGCGGGTGGTCGTCTCGATGGGCCAACACCTCGATTACCCGAACGCCGCACGCATCTGCATGGTCTCGAACCTTGGCAAGTACATTCCGGGTAAGGTGTGGGCGATCGCGGGCAACGCCTTGCTGGCGCAGCAGGCCGGCGTGGATGCCTCAGCAGCCGTTGCGGCGGCGCTCGTGAACCAGGCCTTGGCCCTTGCTGGGGGCCTCGCCCTCGTCGGGGCGCTCAGTCCAGCGGCGCTACGGGCCGCGCCTGTCTGGATGGGCGTCGCGACGCTCACCCTCGGCGTCGGCGCGGTACTCGGCGTGGCCGCCCTGTCCTCCAAGTGGGCGCTGGCGCGGGTGCAACGCTTCCTGCCTGCCACGTGGCCCGCCCTCGCGCCGATCGCGCCGCGTGTCATGCTGGGGGCCTTCCTGGCTAACGTCGCGGCGTGGGCCGGTTATGGGCTCGCCATGCAATGCTTAGCCCGCGGGCTCACGCCGGACGCCGTGGTCAGCTGGAGCTTGGCCGCCACGGTGTTCACGATTTCGTATCTTGTAGGCCTCGTGGCGGTGTTCGCCCCCGCCGGTCTCGGCCCACGCGAGTCGCTGTTCTACCTTCTGCTCGTGGGCGCGGTCGGCCCCAAGCTGGCCATCGCGCTCGCTCTCGCGACGCGGGTCCTGCTGACGGTCACCGAGCTGGGGGCGGCTGCCCCATTCCTCTTCGCGCGAAAAGGAGTCCTCCGTTGAGCCAGTCGGCTGGGCCTGCCCCGGGAGCTTCCCCCGCTGCCTACACTCCGTCCCGACCAGACTTCGCTGCGCTAGGGTTCTGTTGCTTGTGGATCTTCGTCCTGTCGCTGCCAATGTGGACGGGTCAGCTCCTGGGCGGTCCCAACAGCGACCAATACATCACCGGGTACGCGATACGCTTCTGGGGAGCAATGCAGTGGCGGGCCACCGGGCATCCGCCACTGTGGAACCCTCTGCTGATGGGCGGGGTCCCGGTGTTCGCCGGGTTCGGAGACCTGTTCTATCCGACGGCGTGGCTCCGCCTCGTAATGCCGACGGTGCCCGCGATGAACCTCGCGTTCGTCACACACTATGTCATCGCGGGGTTCTCACTCTATTGGCTGCTCCGGCTCCTAGGGTTCTCCTGGCTCGGCTCGGTGATCGGGGGTACCGCGTACCAACTCAGCGGGGTCATCGTTTCCTACGCCTCGCCGGGCCACGACGGCAAGCTGTTCGTGACGTCGCTGCTGCCGCTGATGCTGATCGGTCTCCTCCTCGGAATCCGGCGGCGCCGACCGGAGGGCTTCGCGCTGTTCGGGCTCGCGGTCGGGCTCGCCCTGCTGTCGCCGCAGTACCAGACCGCGCAGTATGCGCTCATCGTGTGCGGCATCTTTGCCCTCTATTTCACTGTCGGCGAGCCGATTGACTTGACGACGCGCCAGCGGTGGGCCGGGCTCACCCTCGCGCTCACAGGAGTCGTGCTCGGCTTCGGCCTCTCCCTCGTTCAGGTGTTACCGTTCCTCCATTACATCCCCTTCTCGGCTCGAGCAGGCACGCAAGGGTTCGAGTGGTCCGCGAGCTTCGCGACGCCCTTGATCCACACCCCGGAGTTCCTTCTGTCCGGCTTCACCGGCGTGTACGATCGCACTGGCGTGCACGACACGTATTGGGGGCCGAATGCCCTCAAGCTCCACAGCGAGTACTTAGGCCTACCGGTGATCCTGCTCGCTGTCCTCGGCACCGGTGGGGTAGGGCCGCGGCGGCGCCTCGTGCGCTGGGTCCTCGCGATCGGCGTCCTGTTCCTGCTCGTCAGTCTCGGAGGAGCGACACCCTTTTACCGGCTGTGGTGGGCTCTCGTCCCGTACGTCAAGAAAACGCGGGCCCCGGGGATCGCCTTTTACGTGGTCGCCCTGGCCGTTTCGATCCTCGCGGCCGCCGGCGCGGAGCGGCTAGAGCGCCGCGAGGGCCGCAAGCTGCTGGTGGCGGGGCTCGGCGCGGCTGGGGTGCTCGCAGTGCTGGGCCTCCTCGGCACCTACGGCGCCATCGCCACCTCCTGGGCCGCCGCGCACAGCGCAGAGATCGGCCGAAACCTAGTCCCCACGGCGACGCTCGCGCAGTCGGACATCATGTGGGGAAGCGTGGGAAGCTGTGTCGGGCTCGCGCTCGTCGCCGGCGTCGGCCTGTCCTTCGTGGACAAACGAATCGCCCCCCCTGTCTTTGCTGCCGCGCTCGCCCTCGTGGTGGGCGCCGATCTCTGGCGCGCCGGACGGCCGTTCTGGCAATGGAGCCGGCCCGAGGAGCAGCTCTACGCCCACGACGACGTCGTGCGGTTCCTCGAGCCGACCCGGCCCCCCTTCCGTGTGCTCGACGCGGGCGTCTACTCCGGCACCCTGATGCGATACAACATCCCACAAGTGCTGGGCTATCATGGCTTCGAGCTGAGCACGTTCGACGAGTTGGTGGGCAAACAGGAAGGGTATCGAAACCTCCGATCCCTCCAGCTCTGGAAACTGCTCGCCGTGCGGGACGTTATCCTAGGGGACAGCGCTCGTCTCCCGGCGTATCACCGCTTGCTGGGCCCCGTGGCGACGGCAGCCGGCGGCCAGGCCTACGTTTACGAGGCAGACACCGTGCCCCCCTACGCGCAGGTCGTCACCGCTGCAGTGAAAGTGCCGGCCGACCAGATAGTGCCGACGCTGATGGACCCGCAGCTCGAGTTCAATCGCCTGGTGCTGTTCGATACCACGCAGCACCTGAACCCGCTCCCCGTCACCGAAATGCCGCCGCCCAGTCCCTCCAAAGCCACGGTGACTCAGTGGGCGCCGGGGAAGATGTCGATCAACCTCGATCCCGCGCCGCCGGCGCCGAGCTACCTGCTCGTGGCGGAAAACTGGTATCCGGATTGGCGAGCGAAGGTGGATGGCTTGCCGGCCGCGGTCTACCGCGGCGACCAGACCCTCATCACGATCCCGGTGCCAGCGGGCGCCCGCAGAGTCGAGCTGGCGTTCGACCCGCACGACTACCGCACCGGCCGAATGGTGACGTTCCTGTCGCTGCTGGTCCTGGCCGTTGGGCTCGTGGCGCCGCCGCTATGGCGCCGGAGGCGACGTGGCTGAGCGCGCCCTCGTCGTCATCCCGACCTACAACGAGGCACCGAACCTCCCCGGCCTCCTGCCGCAGGTCCTGGCGCAGGACCCGCGGATCGACGTGCTCGTCGTGGACGACAACTCCCAGGACGGAACCGGCCGCATCGCCGACGAGCTCGCGCGAGCGGATGCCCGAATCCACGTGCTCCACCGGGAGGGCAAACTCGGCCTGGGGACGGCCTACCGCGCAGGGTTTCGCTGGGGGTTGGAGCGCGGCTACGACTACCTGCTCGAGATGGACGCGGACTTCTCGCACGATCCTGCCCACCTGAAGGGGTTTCTCAAGGCCGTAGAGGGGGCGGACTTGGTGCTCGGGTCGCGTTATCTTCAGGGGAAGGTGACGGTGGTCAACTGGCCTATGGGTCGCCTGGTGCTGTCCTACTGCGCCAATATCTACGCCCGGAGGCTGACGGGGCTGCGGATCTGGGACCTGACCGGCGGGTTCAAGTGCTTTCGCCGGCGCGTGCTGGAGGCGATTAACCTCGACCAGGTGCGCTCCAACGGGTACGCTTTCCAGGTGGAAATGAGTGTGCGGGCATGGCGAAAAGGGTTCAAGCTAGCCGAGATCCCCATCGTGTTCGTAGACCGAACCGAGGGGCAAAGCAAGATGAACAAGGCCATCGTGCGCGAGGCGGTCTGGATGATGCCACGCCTTCGACTGATGGCCTGGTTCGGCCGCATCTAGTCGGACTCCCGGTCTACAAGATGACGGGGTCGGGCAACGACTTCGTCATGGTCGACGGGCGGGTCTCGACACCCGAGGACTGGGTCGCCGCCGACATCCGGGCGGCCTGCGCGCGCGGCACGGGAGTGGGCGCCGACGGCGTCGTGTTCGTGCTCGCGGGGTCCGCGCCCGGGGCGGTCCGCATGGTCTACTTCAACAGCGACGGCTCGCACGCCGCCATGTGCGGCAACGCGGCGCTGTGCTGCACCCACCTGGCCGCCCACCTGGGCGTCGCGCCCGCCGACGGCATGCGCCTGGAGACCGACGCAGGGGTGTACGAGAGCCGCTGCGCGAGCGACGCCGGCCGGGCCGAGCTGCATCTGGCTGCCGTGGAGTCGCCCGTTGCCGTCCCAGACATTGAGCTTGAGCCGGGAGGAGGCGAGCAGCGTCTCGCCCTCGGCGTGGTCGGCGTACCGCACCTCGTAGTCGTGGTCGACGACGTCGAGCGCGTGCCACTGACGACCCGCGGACGGACGCTACGCTTCCATGCCGCTCTCGCCCCACACGGCGCTAACATCAACTTCGTCTCCCAGGCTCGGGGCTCAGCCGAGTGGCGGATGCGCACGTATGAGCGGGGGGTGGAGGGAGAGACGCTGGCATGCGGCACCGGGGCTGTGGCAGCCGCCTGCGCCTTGACACAATGGGGCCTGGCGCAGCTGCCCACCGTCTTCCTGACCTCGAGTGGCCGGCGGCTGGATGTGCGTGCCGTGCGGACGGCGGACGAGCGCTACGACGACGTCTGGCTAGGAGGGGAGGCGCGGATGGTGTTTCGGGGTGTGCTGACGTGAGGGGGTTGTCCACATCGTCCCCCAAGTTAACTTAACATAACATCTCTTATACGAAGTACTCCTAAGCAGCCCTACTGAGCTACCACCCCCGAAACCACCCCCCGAGTCAGCTCCCCCAGACGCACCTTGGCCTCCATCACCGAGTTGGTGGAGTCGAGCTTGGTAACGATCTCCCGGTAAGCAGCGACGGCCTTGGCGGTGTCTCCCGCGGTCGTCCAAGCCCGCCCGGCGTCGGAGAGGAACTGGGCTCGCAGGAATGGCATCGAAGCCGCCTCAGCCGCCAGTTGGTAGGCCGCGGCCGCCTCTTTGGGATGGGCCACGTTCTCGTATGCTCCCCCGAGCAGCCCGTACGCCTGAGCCCGGAACTCCCGACCGGCGTCCGGCGCGAACCGGCGCAGCAGCTCGATGGCCGATTGGTTCTGTCCCTGCGCGAGTCGCACTTGGGCAAGCAGCAGGTTGGCCTCCTGTGCCGCGTGCGTGCCGGAGTAATTCGCGATGATGCGCGACAGCTCGCTCGAGGCTAAGGGAAAGTTGCGCGACTCGAAAGCGAGCCGTGCGGAGGAAAGGGCCCTGCCGGCGTTCTGCTCGCTTTGCCTGGTGGACAGGGCGTTCCACCACAGCAGCCCGCCCCCCACCACAAGGACCACCGCGACCCACAGGGAGAATTGCCTGTGCGCCTTGATCCATGCGATCGCGCGCGCGAGGGCGTCGTTGTCTTGCACGGCCGGCCGCGCTGTTCCCACCGATGTCGCCATTCCCCTCGATCCTCTCGTGTGCCGCGCCCTGGTGTTCGGTCCCCCCACCCCACTTAGCGCAGTGCCCCTGGGGTGACTCGAACACCCGGCCAACGGTTTAGGAAACCGCTGCTCTATCCACCTGAGCTACAGGGGCGTAAGCCTCGTAATGTAGAGGGGTTACGCATAGGCGAGCAAGGCCTCAACGCGTGCGGGCGACAGTCGCCGGCGGCCACGCAGGAACTCGAGCTCGATCAAGAAGCTGAATCCGGTGAGCTCGGCTCCACGGTTCGTCACCAACTTGCCGGCCGCCTCGGCCGTGCCTCCCGTCGCCAAGACGTCGTCGACCACGAGCACCCGGTCCCCTCGCTCCACCGCGTCCTGGTGCATCTCCAGCGCGTCGCTGCCGTATTCCAACGCGTATTCCACACGGTCCCGCAGGGCCGGCAGCTTGCCGGGTTTCCGGATCGGGACGAGGCCGGCTGCGAGGGCGAGCGCCACGGGCGCTCCCAGCAGAAACCCACGGGACTCGATGGACACGACTCGCGTCACCCCTGCGGCACGGTAGGGCTGCGCCATCAGGGCGATGCTCTGTGCGAAGAGCTGCGGGTCGAGCAGGACGGGCGTGATGTCGCGGAAGACGATGCCCGGTTTGGGGAAATCCGGTACGTCCCGGATGGCCCGTCGTAGCCGCGCGATGTCTTCCGCCGCTGGCACCTGAGTCGCCTCTTCAGTCAACTGGCCTCAAAGGGTTTAGGGAATCTCATATCATGTGGAACATCATTCTTTTCCACACCATCGACCTGCGCCGACCGCGGTCCCCGATGCAACGCGCGCTCGAGCTCGGCCAGCGCCTCGGGACTACCCTCAGCGAGGACCTCGACCGAGCCGTCCCGCAGGTTGCGGACCGAGCCACAGAGACACAGCCGCTCCGCCATCCGCAGCACGAACCACCGGAACCCCACCCCCTGCACCCGCCCCCGCACGACGTAGCGAGCCTGCGTCATGAGTCAGGCTGGCGCGAAGCGCGACGGCGCTGCCACAGCACATAGGCCGCGACCAATGTCGCCAGGATCGGCAGCAAGATCACGACGGCCCGCCCAGCGTAATGCCGCGCCTCCTGGTCGAGGGCCGAGACCAGCAGATCCTGCTTCTTGCCGATGAACCAGCCGATCCAGGTGAGGATCGTGCACCACACCGCGGCGCCGAGGCCGGTGAACACGACGAAGCGCGGCAGCGACATCCGGGCGAGCCCGGCGGGCAGCGAAATCAGGTGTCGGATGACGGGCACCAAACGAGCGATGAACGTGCTGATCTCGCCATGTGCGGCGAAGAAGCGCTCCGAGCGATCGAGGCTCTTCTCGGACACGAGAACGTACCGGCCGAGTCTGCGCACGAGCGCCCGGCCGAGCCAGTGGGCCAGGCCGTAGTTGGCGAGGGCCCCGAGGATGGACCCCAGCACGCCACAGCCGACGGCGAGCAGGAAATCCATCTCCCCCTTGGCCGCCAGGTACCCGGCTGGCGGCATGACAAGCTCGCTCGGCAGCGGGAGGATCGATGACTCGATAGCCATGAGCACGATGATGCCCGGATAGCCGAGGTCGCGGAAGCGCTCGAGCAGCCAGGCGATGAAGTGTTCAAGCATCGAAGCCGTGCTCGCCGACCAGGGGAACGAAGCGCGCATCGCCCAGGGAGGTGTGCTGGACCCCCGCCGCCGTTCGTTGCACCAGGGTGAGCACCTGGGCCCCCTTGGCACCCAGGGGGATCAGGAGCCGACCGTCCGTGCCGAGCTGCTCGAGCAACGGCGCCGGGACCTCGGGACCGCCGGCCGACACCAACACCGCGTCGTAAGGCGCGTAGGCGCTCCACCCGAGCGTGCCGTCCCCCACCAACACCGAGACGTTCCGGACCCCAGCCTCGCGCAGCGTGCGGAGGGCCGCCTCGGCGAGGCTGCGGACCCGTTCCACACTGAACACCTGCCCTGCCAATGCGCCAAGCAAGGCGGTCTCGTAGCCTGAGCCTGTCCCGACCTCCAGCACCTTCTCCGAGCCCGTGAGCCGCAGAGCCTCGAGGTAGCGCGCCTGCGTGAACGGGCGGGAAATCGTCTGCCCCGCCCCGATCGGCAGCGCCGCGTCCTCGTACGCCCGGTGCCGCACGGCCTCTGGGACGAACAGATGACGGGGCGTCTCGGCGAACGCTTTCAGGACGGCGAGATCGCGGATCCCCTGCGCGCGCAGCGTCTCCGCCAGCCGCACCCGGTAGCCGCCGTAGCTGTCGCTCCCTCGGCTCAGGTCTCGAGGTTCCACGAGCGCACCACCTCGATCAGCTTGTAGTTCGTCAGGTCGACGTGGAGCGGGGTCACCGAAACGAAGCCTTCGTGCACTGCCTGGAAGTCGGAATCGGCCCCGCCCGACCAGGTGACGTGGCCACCGCCGATCCAGTAGATCTCGCGTCCCCAGGGGTCCTTCATCCGAGCGATCTCCTCGTGGAAGACGCGGCTGCCCAGATGCGTGATGCGCACGCCCTTCACTGCATCGCCACTGATCGGGGGGAGGTTGACGTTCAGCAAGGTCTCCGGGGGGAAGTCGCTCCGCCGCACGATGCGCTGGAGGAGACGCTGGAGACCGTCACGGTGACTTTCCAAGTACTCCAGGTCGAAGCTCCCATAGGAGACAGCGATGCTCGGGATGCCGGCTGCCAACCCCTCCATCGCTGCCGCGACGGTCCCGGAATAGAGCACGTCTTCCCCCATGTTGGGGCCGTGGTTGATGCCGGAGATCACGAAGTCCGGCTTCTCCGGCATCAAGCCGCCAAGCGCGAGCAGCACGCAGTCGGTTGGCGTGCCGTCCACCTGGAAGGATCCGTCGGCCCGCCGCGTCGAGCGCAATGGGCGGTGCAGGGTGAGCGAGTGGGAGGTCGCGCTCTGCTCGCGATCGGGGGCGACTACCGTCACCTGCCCTACAGTGGCGCACACCTCGCCGAGCAGCGCCAGCCCACGGGCCAGGATGCCGTCGTCGTTGCTGAGCAGGATCTTCATGTGGCGCCGAACAGGATCGCTGGGCCGTAGCGCGCGAAGATGCGGGCCAGTCGCCAGGTGTCGGCCACCGTGCGAAAGTGGCTCGGCGCCCCGTGGTACACGGTCGGGATGGGGATCGATGCCACGCGTACCCGCCGCGCTAGGGCCTCGAGCAGAAACGCGGCCTCATACTCGTAATGGGACTCAGGGGGCCGGACCAACGCCGCAATCTCCGCGGTGAAGGCCCTGAAGCCCGTTTGGGCATCGGGAATCGACTGGCCGCCTATGCGGGAGGCGAGGGCGGCCGAGAGCCGGTTGGTCAGTCGACGGCCGAGCGGCATCGCGGCGGTGCGCTCGCGGGCGCCGAGCACGAGATCCGCCTGGCCCTCAGCGATTGGCGCGACAAGACGGGGGATCTCCTCCGGAGGATGTTGCCCGTCCGAGTCGAGCGTGACAATCACCGATCCCCCCCCCCCCTGCCCCGTGGCCACCTGGGCCACGCCGCTGCGGAGAGCGGCACCCTTGCCACGGTTCGTGTCGTGACGGACCACGCTCGCCCCCGCGGCGGCTGCGACGGACCCGGTGCCATCGCTTGAGCCATCGTCGACGACGATCACCCGCGCCGCCGGGACGCTCGCCCGGGTTCGTGCGACCACTTCGCCCACGCTCGCGGCCGCCTGGAAGGCCGGAACCACCACGGTAATCCGCAGGTCAGCGCGGGCCGGCATGTGGCGGGGCGCTGCCGTCCAGAATGGCGAGCACCGCTTTCAACTCGGCGCGCAGGTCGCGCACCGTCTCGGTCGCCAGCGCCCGCCTGGCTTCCGGCTTCAACTCACCGCTGCGGCGGTACTGCTCGATCTTCTGGCGCGCCCCCTCGATCGTGTATTTCTCCGTGTACAGAAGGTGCTTGACGAGCATGATCAGCTCGATCTCGCGCCGTTGGTACACACGGTTGCCGGAACGATTCTTCGCGGGGTTCAAGAAGCGGAACTGGCTCTCCCAATAGCGCAGCACGTGCGGCTTCAGATCGGTGAGTTGGCAGACCTCGCCGATCGAGAAGAACTCCTGCACGGGATGGGGAGCGCTCACCGCCACTGCTCCGCTTTGAGATCACGCTCCATCAAGTCAGCAATGGCCTCGCGGGGGGCTTTGCCCTCAAACAGGATCGCCGCGACCTCCCGAGAAATGGGCAGCTCGACCTCGTGGCGGTCCGCCAGCGCCACCGCAGCGCGAGCCGTGAGCACCCCTTCGGCGACACTCTGCCGGCCCGCCTGTGCCTGCTCCAGCGTCCTCCCCTGCCCCAGCTCCACTCCCAGAGTGCGATTGCGCGAGAGGGCCCCGGTCGCGGTGAGGATAAGGTCGCCCATGCCGGCGAGGCCTGCAAACGTCAGCGGATCGGCGCCGAGAGCGACGCCCAGGCGGGTGATCTCGGCGAGCCCGCGCGTGATCAACGCGGCGCGGGGGTTGTGACCCATCCCGAGTCCTTCGACAATGCCTGCGGCGAGGGCGATCACGTTCTTGAGAGCACCCCCGAGCTCAACGCCCAGGACGTCGGTGTGCGTGTAGACCCGCAGGTGGGCGCTGGAGAATACCTGCTGCACGCGTCGGGCGACGGCTTCGTCCGCCGCCGCGGCGACCACGGCGGTGGGCTGGCGCTGGTAGACCTCTCGTGCGAACGACGGCCCAGAGAGCACGGCGAGCGGTGTGGCGGACCCGAATACCTGGTCCAGCACGCACGACAGCGTCACTAACCGATCGGGCTCGAGCCCTTTGGAGACGCTGACGACGAGCGGCTTACCGGTTGCTGCCCGGGCCGCCTCCGCCATCACGACGCGCACAGCGTGGGACGGGGCGGCCGAAACGACCACCTCCGCCTCCCGGACGGCTGCGGCGAGGTCCCCCGTGGCCCGCAGCGTCGGCGCGAGCGGCGCGTCCGGCAGGAAGAGCGGGTTGACGTGGTCGCGATTGATCGCCGCTACGACTTCGGGCTCCCGCGCCCACAAGGTGACCGCCTCGCCCTTGCGGGTCAGGAGGTCCGCGAGCACGGTGCCCCAGGCACCACCGCCGACGACAGCGATCCGGCTCATGGATCGGACGGTCCGACAGTCGGACGGTCGGAGAGCACCACCCCGTCCCCCCTTCTCCCGTCCCCCCCCTCCCCCCCCCCAGAACGCGGAGGACGCGCCCGGCTCCGTCAGACGTACCCACACGGGGAAGGTGAGGACGGTCACGATCGAGCTCACAGAGACGAAGCCCGTGAGCCAGAGGGTGATGCCCCAAACGAGCAGCGCGATGAGCACGGCGAGCGGAGCGAGGGCGAGGAACATCCCGCCAGCGGTCGCGACGCCCTTGCCGCCCCGAAACCGCACGAAGGGCGAATAGATGTGCCCCAGGACGGCTGCGGCCCCCAGCGCTACGGGGAGCCACGTCGGTCCGCGCGCCCAGGCGCCGAGGAGAGCGACCGCCGCGGCTCCTTTGGCGATGTCCACGAGCCCCACCGGGACTGCGTACCGGGCGCCGAGGACGCGGTAGACGTTGGTCGCCCCGAGGTTCTTGCTACCGTGCTCGCGAAGGTCGATGCTGCGGCCGAGCCGGCCCGCGATGTAGCTCGTTGGCGTCGCGCCGAGCAGGTATGCGGCCAGGAGCCACAGTGCGGCGCTCAGCGGCGCTCCTGCCGCCGGCGGCGGAACTTGATGTTGAGCGGCGCCCCCGTGAATGCCCACGCCTCGCGGAAGCCGTTGACGAGGTAACGCGTGTAGGACTCCGGGATCGCCTCAGGCCGGTTCGCGACCACCGCGAACCGGGGCGGCGCCGTCCCGATCTGGGAGGCATAGAACAGGCGCAGCGACTGCCCCACCGGCTGGGGCGGCTGCTGCCGCTCGACCAGCGCTTCGAGCACGCGGTTGACCTCGGCGGTGGGCACGCGCTTCTGCCGCTCCAAAGCGACCTGCAGAATGAGGTCGAGCAGCTTCGTGACGCGCTGACCAGTCTTCGCGGAGAGATAGAGGAACGGGATGAAGGCGAGGAAGGGCGCGCTCTCCTTGAGCTCGCGTTCGCCGCGCACCGCCGTATTGGTCTCTTTCTCCTCGATCAGGTCCCACTTGTTGACGGCGACGATCACCCCGGCGCCGCGGTCCCAGGCCTCTGTGGCGATACGCAGGTCCTGGGTATGCATGCCGTCGGTGGCATCCACGACGAGCACGCACACGTCTGCCCGCTCGACGGCGCGGGCGGTTCGCAAGGTCGAATAGAACTCGATCTCGTCCTGCACCTTGGTCCGCTTGCGCAGGCCCGCGGTGTCGATGAAGACCAGCGTCTGGTCCTGATAGCGGTAGGGCGTGTCGATGGCGTCGCGCGTCGTGCCGGGCTCTTCGGCCACGACGAGCCGCTCGGTGCCGAGCAGGCGATTCACGAGACTCGACTTTCCCACGTTGGGCCGGCCTACGACTGCCACGTGAATCCCGGGCTCGTTCTCCGCGCCGCCCGAGGCGGGCAAGCGTTCCACCACGCGGTCGAGAAGGTCCCCGGTGCTCTTCCCCACTGCCGCGGACACCGGGAACGGGTCGCCGAGACCGAGCTCGTAAAATGCCAGATGCTCGGTCTCCTCGGGCAGGCGGTCCGCCTTATTCACGACGAGCAGCACCGGGCGCTGGGCCTTGCGCAGGTACTCGGCGATCGCGAGGTCGGCGGGGTGCACGCCCGCCAACAAGTCCACGAGAAAGAGCACGACGTCGCTCTCTGCCACCGCCACTTCAACCTGCGCGCGGACCGCGCGGTCCATCGGATCGGTAGAGCCAGGCACGAGGCCCCCCGTGTCCACCAGCCAAAAGCGCCGCCCGTTCCAGTCGGCGGCGGCGAAGTTCCGATCCCGCGTCACCCCCGGCCGGCCGTCCACGATCGCCTGGCGGCGGCCGATCAGCCGGTTGAATAACGTGGACTTCCCGACGTTGGGCCGCCCGATAATGGCGACTGTAGGAGTGGTGCTCATCCCCGCTCCCCCCCCCCCCCCCCCCCCCCCCCCCCCCCCCCCCGGTCTCCGCCAGCGCATCCGCAAAATCGTAGGAGAATCGGATCGGCATCGGGAGACGCGTGGCGAGGGCCTCCGCCTCGAGATCATCCAGGAACCGCAGGTCGTCGTTCACTGCCTCAGCGGGCAACAGCGCGAGGTCGACGTCGCTTCGGCCCCGGAGCGCGGCGAGGAACGCAGCGCCGGGGAGCAGCCCGGCCGACGTCACGGCGGATCCATACAGAGGGTTCTCGAGCGCCAGGACTTCGAACGTTGCGCCGGTCGCCCGTTCGAGGTCCACCACTACCTGCGGCATGAGCGGGCCCATCGCCGTTCCCGTGGCGATGGCGATCCGCCGGCCACGCAGATCGGCCAGTCCGTCCACCGCCGCCGTGATCCGGGTCTGGAGGTAGCGCACCGCCCCCACCCCATTCTCGCGCTGCTCGAAGTCGCCGTACCACTCGGCTTGCGGCAGCGGCTCTTCTGCCCGCAGGTAGAGCTCGTCCGCGCCGAAACACCACGGGTGGCCCCGCTCGGCTACCGCGCGGGTGGCGCAGTCGGACACCAGCGCCAGCGCCGCGCGACACTCCTCTCGCGTGGGCTGCCGCACCGACTGATGCTTGCTGTACTCGGTCAGCGCGACCGGCACGATGGCCACGGACAGGATCGCTTGGCCCAGGCCCCAAAGGTCGGCCAGCGTGCGCCCCAGCGTGGTACCGTCGTTCACGCCGGGGACTAACACCACCTGGGCGTGAAACTCGATCCCCTGCGCACCAAAGGCGCGCAGTTGGGGGATGATCGCCGGCGCCTCCGGGTTGCGTAGCAGCCAGCGGCGGATCACCGGGTCGCTCGCGTGCACCGACACGTACAACGGTGAAAGCCGGTACTCCACGATGCGCGCCTCGTCCCACGGCTTCAGGTTCGTCAGGGTGGCGAAGTTGCCGTACCGGAAGGAGAGCCGATAGTCGTCGTCCCGGATGTAGAGCACCTCGCGCAGCCCCTGGGGATTGCCGTCCACGAAGCAGAAATCGCAGTGGTTCGCGCAGCGCCGGATCCGCGGGGGCTCCAGCGTCACGCCCAGCGGCAGCCCCTCGGGGCGCTCGATGTCATATTCGATCTCCTCGCCCGTGGGGAGTGTGGCGCGTAGCAGGAAGGCGTCCTCGGCGGTCAGGAACTCCCAGTCCAGGAAGTCCTCGAGCGGGCGGCCGTTGACGGCGAGGAGTTGGGTCCCGGCTACCAAGCCGAGTTCGGCGCCGAGCGAGTGCGGCGCCACGGATTGAACGCGAATCACCGTGCCATTCCCGAGGCTTAAAGGAGTTTCTGAGGCCTGGCATTGCAACCTCAACACCAGCAGAAACTTGGACGACGTGTAATATCGCTTAGGAGGCCCGGTAGCGCCAGCCGAGCAAGCCCTTACCCGGCACACGCAGCTGGAACTGGTGACTCGTCCCGCTCGGGATGCTGGGGATGTCGGCCGATTGGGTCGCCTGGACGCCTCCAGTCATGTCGAGAAACTCGAAGGTGACCCGGAACGGCTTGGACGCGGCTGTGCGGATGTTCGTGGCGATGGCGGTGAGGATGTAGCCGCCGCTGTCAGCCACGAAGCTCCCGACGCTCACATCTACGGCGAGCGTGGAGTCGACGAGGGCGGTGTATCGTTGGGCGGAATCGCGGCGGCCGCGCAGGTCCCAGGCTGAGGCAGCGAGCCTTAGCGAGGCCCGGTTGAGGGGGTCGAGGGCCACGAGGCGCTGGGCAGTCGCCACCGCGCTGACCGTGTCCTTGAGGGTCACGTACGCGGTTCCCAGATCGAAGAGGGCGTTACGGTTCCAGGGATTCCGCTGGAGCCCCAGGGCATACGCCTTGGCCCCGGTGGTCAGCACTCCCCCATTCACCAGGCGTTGGCCCACATCAAACAGCACGCCAACGTCCACGGCCGCGGCGTGGCCAAAGAACGCATCGAAGACGCCGCTGGCCTCACCTGGCCGGGCGCTCTGGGAGTACAGGGCGGCCAGGGTCATGACGGCATCGGCGTCCGTCGGGTAGGCCGCTACGTACGTCTGGTAGGCGGCGATCGCCGGAGCGAAGACGGTTGCCACTGCGGCACTGTCGTGAGCCACGCGCTGGGCCATGTCGCGCCGGGCGGTCAGTCCCCGCTCCAGGGCTTGGGCCCTGGTGGTCGAGTCCGCCGCGAACGAGCGCTGGTCGGTCGGCGAGAGCCGGGCGCCGCGGGCTCGCCGCGATGCCGCGGAGCCCTGCGTGCGCGCCAGGACGGTCGAATCGTAGGTGATGGCGCGGCTCAGGGAGTCCCGGCTATAGCGGGTCCGCTGCCATTGCTGGGCGGAGGGATCGGTCTGGACGCGCCGCACGGCAGCTCGGGCGACGGTGCTCAGCGCTTCCTGTTTTGCCACATTGAAGGCGGTATCCGTCCCGGCGGCCTGCACTCCCTTGCTGAGGTAGGTGGTCGCGGAGTCGAGTTGATCGCGGGCTGTAAAGACGGCGCCGAGTACGAAATAGGCCCGAGGGTTGTCGGGAGATAGGTGCTCGGCGAGGCGCAGCAGCCCGATCGCCGAATCCAGCTTGTTCTCCCCCCAGGTGCGCTGGCCCCCCGCGAGCAGGTCACTGTAGAGTCGGGCGCGATAGCCGGCGATGTCCTTGGCGCATTGCGGGGCGAGCGTTTGGGCCTTCCCGAAAGCGGTGTCGGCGCCTGCCGCATTCCCGGTATCGAAGTAATAGCGGCCGAGGTAGTACCAGGCGGCGGGGTTCTTGTCCTGATGGTCGTCGCGAATGGAGCGAGTGAGGACATCGACGGCTTGGGAGAGCAGGTGCTCCCGTTGCCGCGGCTGCTCGGTCGCCCCTTTGAGGTCGACCACCGCGCTGTTGAGCCGGAAGAAGCCAGGCGTGATGTCGCACGGTGGCTGAGGTGGCACCCACTGGTTCTGGGCGGCAAGGGGGGCGGCGAGGAGGCAGCAGACGGTGGCGACGGCAGGCGAGCGCATGGGTTCCTCGATGAGACGGCTGGGGGGAGAGCGGGCGACCGGATTCGAACCGGCGACGTCCAGCTTGGGAAGCTGGCATTCTACCCCTGAATTACGCCCGCGGGGTTACACTCCACCACATTGGCGCGGTGTCGGACCTGGCCTAGGTGCCCGTACACCCGGCGCACCATCGATTCGCCGCCGTGGCCCATCTCCCTCGCGACTTCCGGCTCACGTTGTAGCGCGCACACAGCTCGACCATCGGGTACAGGTCCAGGTGGTAGTCGGCGATGAAGCGTTCGCGTTCGTTCACGGGTGCAGTCTCCAGCCACGGCATGCTTGCCCTCGAGGCAAAGGTCTGCCATGGTCTAGTGTCACCCATGTTCCCGGTCTAGAGTGTCACCTATGTACCCGGTCTGTACCGCCCCGCTGCCTAACAAGCGCATGAAGCTGACGGCGCCTGCTTTCTGTGGTAGTCTTCCATTTCTGAACGTTCATGCGTTGCGCCGCAGCTTATGCGCGCACCGTTAGGCAGCGCCGGGGAGAGTATGCGATCAACGCACGTTCTGTTAGCGCTGAGCCTTGTATCGGCCCCCTTGGCAGCCCAGCAACCAGACCCGCAGTCCTACCGGCCACCAAAAGGATTCGTACCAGACTCGGCTACCGCGGTGCGGGTCGCGGTTGCGGTGTGGATTCCGATCTACGGGGACAGCCTGATAATGGCCGAGCAACCGTTCATCGCAACGCTCAAGGACCGAGTCTGGACCGTGACGGGCAGTCTCCCTCGGCCATACACTCGTGGCGGCGTCGCGATTGCAAAGATTGCCAAGGGCGACGGGCGCATTCTCTTCGTTAAGCACTCCCAATGAGGGCGCTGCCTAACAAGCGCTTGAAGCTGCCGGCGCCGTCTTTCTGTAGACGCCTTCCATTTGTGGAATCTTCGGTGTCGCGCCGCAGCTTAAGCGCAGTCCGTTAGGCAGCACATGTGGGCCACGAAATTGACCAAGCGATTCCGGTTTCTGCCTCTAGCGCTTGTGATCGTGGCAGCCTGTCGAGGCTACCTCGGTAGTGTAGTGCCCGCAGCTCAGCCGCTCGCCGGCTGTTACGCTCTTAGATGGACTCGGGGCGAACACGGATCCTATCCCGACACTCTTTGCCTCATTGCCAGGCTGGTGGACCCACAGCCTCTCGGTGGCTCCTCCAATCGCATGTTAGCACTGGGTCCGCCTGTCGGTGAACCCAACGAAGCATGGTTTGGTCACTGGTGGTGGGAGTCCCGAAATGATTCGCTGTTCGTGATTGTTTCGAATGGGTATACAGGACTGGTACTACGTGGCCAACCAGATTCTGCCGAATTCCCAATGGTCTTGGAGGGCTGCGGCGACGTTGACCCGCCATTCTGCACTTGGCATGCGGACGCGATTGCAGCGCGGCCTGCTCGCTAACCCTGGTCTGCCAAGCGTGCTGCCTAACCAGCGCTTGAAGCTGGCGGCGCGCGTAAATTAGGGAATGAATTCTTCTTCAGCGCGCCGCAGCTTAAGCGCGATCCGTTAGGCTGCGCGTGTCGTCTTTGGATTCTCTGACCGCATACACCGCCGCCTGGCTCCGCAGCCACGCCTTCTTCTCGGTAGGAGCGCCTAACTACTGGCGAGCAAACGCTGCTTGGGTCACACGTGAGGAAAGGGACCACCCAGGCTTTACCGAGTGCCTCCGAAAGATTGCCCTTGAGTTCCTCGACTCTGCTGACGCCGACGATGCGAGTCGCGCGCTTCGTGCCCTTGCGGTCGTCGCCAGGGATGAGGATGTTGCGCGACTGAAGGAATTGGCGGCAAGGGCAGACGGCCAGCTCAGTCAACAGGCGCGTAGCGCTCTGTGGCAGGTGCGGTGGCGGAAGTACCGCCAAGTGTCGGGCCCAGTTCTTCTCGTGGTCGTGGCGGTGCTGATTGCTATCGTGAGGCTCCTTGCCACGAGGTAGAGGGCGCAGCCCAACAAGCGCTTGAAGCTGACGGCGCGCATAGATTAAGGAATGAATTCTTCTTCAGCGCGCCGCAGCTTAGGCGCGGACCGCTACGCAGCGCCACGATTAACTAATGCAGCCTAGTTCGATGCCACGCCATGCACGGAACGTCGACGGCCCGTTCTACACAACCGGGGACTGTCTCGCGTGTGGAGCTCCCGAAGCGGAGGCGCCGGCCCTGCTCGCCGAGCTAACAGACGATCAACTAGAGACGTTTTTTGTACGCCAACCGAAGACTGCGGAGGAAGTTGAAGCTGCATGTCGGGCAGCGCAGGTGTGTTGCGTGAGCTCGCTACGGTACGCCGGCCGAGAGCCCGCCATAATTCGCCGTTTGGGAAACACGCCCGAGTTCTGCGACTACCTTATCAATGAAGATGGCCTCATCGTTCCCGCGCCCCTCCCATGGCCCCCACCTCCCCCGACTCGCCGGCAGCGCTTTCGGAGGCACCTGCGCCGTCTGTGGACCTGGATTGCCTATGGCGCTGCCTAATCCTAGTTAGGCCGACGCGCGGAATTCAGCCAGCAAGGACCTCATGCATCAAGTACTCTGGGGTGCTCTCCTATTTGGCATCGTCGGCGGTGCGATCTGGGCGCTCTCACGACTCCCGCGGAAGCACAAGAAGGGCGAGGAGCCTGTCACAAGGGACGGCGGGTCGTTCGGGCAACCGTGAGGATCCCCAATGACGGCGCGGCCTAACAAGCGCATGAGGCTGCCGGCGCCTGCTTGCTGTGGTAGTCTTCCATTTGTGACCGTTCGAGCATTGCGCCGCAGCCTATGCGCGGTTCGTTAGGCAGCCCGAACCTGCTATGCGGCCTTGTTTATGCCTCGTCTCGGCTCTCGTGATTCTCGGTGCATGCGCTTCACACGCTCGTCTGCCTCTGCCACAGCGTATGGAACGAGTGACCACCCTAGAGCCAGATGACAGGCTTCGTTCCCTAGTGGGTACGTGGCGCATTGAGTTCGCCATTGATAGCGTTCACGCAGCGTTCGTAGATGATAGAGCTGTCATGCGCGCTGCTTCTGGTGCCTGGGTAAGCGGGACGCTTCAATTGAAAGACACCTTGGTCGAGGATTACGCCACAGGGCTGCGGGCGACGGTGGACGTAGACTTCACGCCAGTTCTCGGGCGTCAGGTTTCGTGTTTTAGACCTGGTCAAGGGGTTGTGGGAGTCGAGCTGCTGGCGAATGACGTCACGTTGCGTCTCACGCCCGGTGCCGCCGATTGTGGGTTCACCGCAGGCGGGTGGCTGCGTGGTGATTCGGTCGTGGGTAAGTGGTACGAGGACGCGTACGTTGGGTATCCAACCACTGGGCGCTTTCGGATGCTGCGCATCAAGTAGCAGCCCCAACAGGCTCCCATGAATCGTTGCTGTTCTCTCCTTGCCGTCCTCCTCGTCGCGTGCGTGCCTCGGCCTCACCTTCCGGCAGCCACTGGGGATTACCTTCGTGTAGATAACACTCTCAACTTCGAGCTGCCGGACAGTGGCGGCTACCTTGTGAACTCTACGCCTCTCGACACCACTCGCCTGCTTCACATCCTTCACGACGTCTTCGATCAACGCTTGCCGTACCTTCGTGCGGCCTTCGTGATCGATAACCCCAAGCGGCCTTGGTCCGACGTCGAGTATCTGAGTAGAAAAGCTCATGCGGCAGGGGTCCAACTGTTCGACGCCGAGCGAAGTGGCCGCCCTCTGAGAGGGTTCAAGACCATCGTCATGCCGGGCACGACGCGCTGATCGGGGCTGCTTGATATCAACTTTGAAGTGCAACACTGAGCGTCATGGCGCATCGCATTCCCCCGGAGTTCCATAACCGAGTCGCTTCCGCGGCCGGTGGTTGAGCTTCCAGCGAGCCTCGATGACGCGGTATGTTCCCTCGAGTCGAGCGAGCCGGGATACCTCCCGAAGCAGCCGCCGCCCGGGGCAAGGTCGCGGCCCCGAGGACGGGATAAGCGCCGAAAAACAGAATCAGAGACAGAGTCGCCGCGGGAGTTGCTAGCCGTCGCCCGCCGAGCCGCGCCAGGGGGTTCACCGTCTAGGCCATCTGTCAGCTCTGGCTATGCGATTACCTCATCGCTAGGTTACATGTAACCGATGGAGCGAGGGAACCATGGGAGGGTCGAAGAACTCCAAGCCGTCACGCGACAAGGTCCGAGCACATCGAGCGCGCTTGCGCCGACAAGGACTGCGGCCCATCCAAATCTGGGTACCCGATGTTCGCTCACCAACCTTCGCCGCCGAGGCGCATCGGCAGTCGCTGGCCGTCGCGAGAGGCCCGCACGCCATGGAGGATCAGGCTTTCATTAACGCGGTCTCGGAATGAGACGCGGCGAGATCTGGACCGCAGCCGGCGGCAAAGATTACGCAGGGAAGCCTCGACCCGTCGTGATCGTGCAGGATGATCGGTTCGACGCAACAGACTCCATAACCGTCTGTGCCTTCACGACGGACCCGACCGACGCTCCGCTGTTTCGGCTGCCCGTCGAGCCCAACGAACGGAATGGGCTGCGCTCGCCGTGCCACCTGATGGCGGACAAGATCACCACAGTACCGAAGACGAAGCTCGGGTCTCGTCTTGGTCGACTCGATGACGAAGAGATTCTCCGATTGAATCGGGCCATGCTAGTGTTCCTGGGGCTGGCCGGAACGGCTCCCAAGGCCTAGCGCGCCGTGGTGCCAATGGTGGTGCCAACGCGGGCGTTTCTGGCCGGTGCTGGCTGGCGCTCGCGTCGCGTAACTCGTTGAAAAATCAACGGCCGTCGCTGGTGCGCGACGGCCGTCTCCTCTTGGGAAGCTGGCATTCTACCCCTGAATTACGCCCGCGGGGTTACCGCTACAGCACTTACACGATCGGGCTGGCTGTTTAGGCCCGTGGTCACACAGGTGGTAACAAATCCTACACTGCGCAGCGCCTCCAGGCGACCTCCCAACTTAGCAACGTGCTGCTCGAGGCGGTACTCCACCGCGTCAGCCCGATTCGGAAGCTGGCATTCTGTCCCTGAATACGCCCGCGGGGAGCGCCACAGAACACGGGGAACGCACGACGGCCGGCGTCAATCGACGCCGGCCGTCTCTCTCTTAGCTCTCTCCCGTAGGTCGAAGCACAACCCGAGGAGGGCGCGCCTCAACTCATCTAATGCAACCGGAAGTTGACGAACCCAGCGGAATACCCGTTAACGGCGTCGAGGCTGAACGTATAGACGGTCCCCCCTGGGCACGCCGCACCAGCTCCGGGGAAATCCAGCGTCCAACCGCTCTGCACCTCGATACACACCGAGTACATCCCGGGCGGCAAGCCACTGAAGGAGTAGTTCCCCAAAGCGTCAGTCGGCATCGTTGCCGAGAGCGTGCCAAAGACTTCGACGCACCAGTTCGCGAGCGGTGCAAACGTCAAGGAATTCGTGACCTTCCCGGTAATCGAGGCGGGTCCGAGGGCCAGCGCCCCAGTGCTGGCGCATGACGATGCCGGCGGGGGCGGGGTGGGCGTGGGTGGCGGATCACACTTGTTTATGGGCTCGCCCGGGTGCAGAGCAGCACGCGCGGCGCAATGTGCCGCGTTATGGCCCTGACCATTGATCGCGCCCTGCGAGTTCGGGGCTTGCGCCTGCGAAACGCTCGCGAACAGGGCCGGGATGACCAGCGCTAGAAGGACTCTGAGGACGCGCATAGCTCTCTCCAAGTAGGTCGGAGAAACCGCAACCGAGGAGGGCGCTCCTCAGCGCTCGGTGACCATCACCCGAGCTCTCTGGGGGTGGGTAATCGCAAAGGGGGTGCCAGACGCTAACTTACGCTGGTGCAATCTCAACGGACATTAGAGTGTGCCATGTTGCATTGCAATTAGCATTACTAGCAGCATTATGCGGTCATTTACTGCGATGGTTGTGAGCACGAATCCGAGCCAATGCATTGCAAGGCGATGCAGTTAATGATGTTACCAGCCCATGCCGCACAGGACGGCCACAATCCGGTCCCCTGCCACGACCCTAGCTCTGCTTGTACCTCCAAGCGGTGATCCTCACGCCTTTCGCCTGCAGCTGGAAGGGGTGATTGCCGCCCGGCTCGATCACCGGAACGTCCAGGGACTGGGTGCCTACGACGTCACCCGTGGCGCTGAGGAACTCGAAGGTGAGCTTCAGCGGGGCGTTCGCCAACTTGGTCTTCGTGTCCGCGACGAGCTTCTGATAGCCGCACCGCGCGGCAGCTGTTGCGGCCGGCCCTGCCACCCGGCACTGGCGAACGAGCGTTGCCGAATCCGCCAGCGAGCGATAGTTGGTGAGCAGGCCGGAGAGCGACGCGCTCGAGTCTCCCGGCTGGAAGCTGCCGATGGTGACCTCGATCGGCATGGCTGAATCCGCCACGGTGAGATAAATGAGCGTCGAGTCGGGCTGCTTCCGGAACTGGAAGCCCTGGGCGAGCAGCCGGAGCGTGTTGCGGCTCAGCGGATCGACGCCGTACAGGCGTTTGGCCACGGGGAGCATCTTCACCGAATCGTGGAGGGCCAGGTAGGTGTTCGTGAGGTTGTAGAGCCCGTCTCGGTAAAACGGGTTCTTCGCGAGGCCGGCCTCGAACGCCTTCGCCGCCAGCCGGTAGGACACCGCGGCCTCAGCGTCGTTCTCGCGGACCCGACGGGCGGTCACCGAATCACAGCGGGCGCTGATAGCGCGAGGGGTCAGCGTCCGGCCGGTGCGCCGGGCCTCCGTGCGACAGGAGGTCCCTATCGCGGCCGTGTCGGGCAGCTGGGGTGCTGAGGTGAAGATCGACGTCCCCGCGTAGAACAAGCCCATGGCGTCCACCGAATCGGCGTTGTTCACGATCTTCGAGTAGATCGCCGCGGCGGAGTCGGCCTTCCCGAGCGAGCTGAACACAGCCGCGAGCCCAGCGAGGGCCTGGGCGTCGTTCGGCGCCACGGCCAAGTACTCCCTATAGGCGGTCTCGGCCTCGGACCAGCGCTGAGCCCGCAAATAGGTGGCCGCCACATTGAATAACGCCTCCTTCTTGTCCGCAGCGTACTTCGGATCGCTGGAAGCGGCGATAGCGAGGCGGAAGTACCGGACTGCAGAGTCGGCGCTGTTAGCGTTGAAGAACAGGGCGCCGAGGAGCTTGAAACCGGTCGGCTCGCCCGCGTAGATCGCATTGGCCTGCTGCAGCGCGTGGATCGCCGAGTCGGTCTGGCCGGCGTTGTACGCCTGCACCGCGGCGTTGAAGAGCGGTACCCAGAGATCGCGGCGCCAGTAGGCGATGTCTTCCTTGCAGGCCGGTTTCAGCTGTTCGGCCCGACGAAACGCAGAATCCGCCCCGGCCGCGTCCTTCACCAGGCCGTAGTAACGGCCCAGGTAGTACCAAGCCGCTGGGTTTTGGTCTTGGCCGTTGGCCGTGAGGGCCTGGACCAGATTCCGGTTGGCGTCCTTCAGATCCTTTTGGATCTGCTCCTGGAACCGGCCCTCCGCCGCACTCTTCAGATAGAGGAGACCGGCATTAACCAGGTAATGGCTCGGCTTGAGGTCACACCTCACCGGAATCCAGATGCCGTGCTGCGCTGCTGCCGGCGTCGCCGCCAGCGCCAGCGCCAAGCCCAGCCTGGGTCCCCAAGTGCACAGCGGCCGCATGGTCATCTCGTCACTCCTTGGTTTTGGCCATCAGGGCCTCGGCGTCGCGCTGCACCGCGCGCGCCACCTCGAGCGGCGGCCGGCCGAGCGCTGCGGCGGCCGCGAGCACATCGTCGTACTCCGGCTTCAGCCGCACGGCGCCGCCGTCCGGCTGGTCTAACACCTTCACCCGAACGTGAATGTCCGGGCCCAGCTGTACCGTCACCTGACGTCGCGGCAGTGTCGCCCGCTCCGCCACCCAGCGCCTCACGCCCGCTGTGGTGCTGTGCCGGAACAGCGCGGCCGTCACCCCATCCACCCGGTCCTCCGGCGCCACGACCTCTATGCGGAAGCCCGATCGCCCCTTCTTCATCTGGACCGGCCAGGTCTGCACGTCGAGCGCGCCCGCCACGAGCAGCGCCTGCCGCAACGGCTCCACGTATTCCGGCGTCATGTCGTCCACATCCGTCGCGAGCAGTGCAACCCGTCCCGCTTCCTCCGCCGCGTCCGCGACCACGATCCGCAGCGCATTGGGATAATGCTTGGGATTGCGCCCACCGGCTCCCCACCCGCTCCCCGTCACCCGCCACCGCGCGGGCGGGCTACCCTGCGACAGCACGCGTAGCAGCACGGCACCGGTCGGCGTCGTCCCTTCCCCTTCCACCGGACCACCCGACGCGACATCGAACCCCTCCAACAGGATCAGGGTCGCGGGGGACGGGACTGGCAACCGGCCGTGGGCCGCCTCGACCCAGCCGGTGCCGAGCGCCGGCGCCCAGGAATAGATCGCGTCCACGCCCAAGCGCTCGAACCCTTCGATCGCCCCGACGATGTCGAGCACAGCGTCCACCGCTCCGACCTCGTGGAGGTGCACCTGCTCTGGGGGTACGTCGTGCACTTTCCCCTCGGCCTCCCCGACGAGCCGGAACGCTCGCAATGCGCGCTCTTTGACCCACCCGGAGACCGGCGCGCGTTCCACCAGGCGCAGCAGCTCGCCGACATGTCGCCCGTGCGGCTGCTCGGGGATCGAGAACTCGACTTGCTTGCAGCACACACCGGCGCGCTGCACGTCGCGGATCGCCACGGCGACGCCCTCGAGCTGCAACCGCCGCGGCAACTCCTCGAGCCAGGCGGGCGGCACTCCCAGAGCGAGAAGAGCGCCCAAAGTCATATCCCCGCTGATGCCCGCGGCGGGGTCCAGGATCGCGATGCGCATTGGCAAGTGGCCAAATATAAATGGGTTAGCCCCGGTAGAGCCACCCGGCCCCGGTGTTGAACAACACCACGTGGTCCGAGGGCCGCAGGGACCCGCGCCGCTTCAGCTCCACCGCGGCCGCCAGCGCAGCGCCCCCCTCCGGGGCCGCATCGATTCCCTCCACGGTCTGGAGCTCTCGCGCCCCGGCGGCCAGGGCCGCGTCGCTCACCGCCACGGCTGCTCCACCGCTCTCCCGCAAGGCGCGCAGCATAAGCCGATCGCCGAGTGGCGCCGGCACGCGTAGCCCCGCCGCGACGGTCCGCGGGTCAGGCCAGGGCGTGCAGCGGTCGGCGCGCTCGTCGAACGCTTTGACGACGGGCGCGCAGCCGCTTGATTGCACGCTATACATCCGCGGCAGGGCGCCGCGGCCGTTCCTGCCGCCGCCGACCCACCCGGCGGCGCGCAGCTCTTGGAACGCTTTCCACATCCCGATCAGTCCGGTGCCTCCACCGGTGGGATACACGATCGCATCTGGCAGGGTCCAGTTCCTCTGTTCCGCGAGTTCCAGGCCAAGCGTCTTCTTGCCTTCGATGCGGTAGGGTTCCCGCAGGGTCGACACGTCGATTGCGCCCGAGTCTAAGGCGTATGCCCGCGCCGCCGTCCCGCAATCGCCGATGTGGCCGTCGACCAATACCAGATCCGCCCCGAAGGCGCGGATCTGGGCGAGGATTGTGGGCGGCGTGTTTGCGGGCGCGTACACCCGGGCGCTCGCCCCCGCCCGCGCGGCGTAGGCGGCGAGCGCGATCCCGGCGTTCCCGGCGGTAGGCACGACAAAGCGGGTCGCTCCCGCCCCCACCGCGCGAGTCACCGCGGCGGCGAGCCCACGCGCCTTGAAGGAGCCAGTGGGGTTCGCGCCTTCCTCTTTGACGTACAGCTCCTGGAACCCATACCGCGTCGCGATGCGGTCGATCCGCAGCAGCGGAGTCCCCCCTTCTCCCAGCGTGACAGGCTCCTCGCCCTCGGCGAGCGGCAGCCACTCCCGGAAGCGCCACATGGTGCCGCACCGTTCACGCAGCAGGCCCTTGACGTCGGGCGACGGCGTGGCCCGATAGCGCACCAGGTAAGGCTGGGCACAGGCTTCACACACTCCAGGGAGACCGTCGGCGCCGCGCGTGCGCCCGCAGCCGGAGCATTCGAGCGTCCAGGGCAGGCTCATCGGCGGTAGTTCAGGGTTTCGAGGATGCGCTCGGCGAGAGTGGTCGAGAAGCCGGGGAGCGCCGCGATCTCGGCGCTGCTCGCCGTCTTCACACCCGCAAGGGATCCGAACCGTTCGAGAAGCGAGCGGCGCCGTCGCGGGCCGATGCCCGGAATCGTCAGGAGCTCCGAGGCGATGGTGCGCTGCGTGCGCCGGCGTCGACTATAGCTGACCGCGAAGCGGTGCGCCTCGTCGCGCGCGCGCTGCAGCAGCCTAAGGGAAGAGCTGCGCCGCGATAGCCGCAGGCTCTCGGGGCGGCCGGGGAGGAAGATCTCCTCTTCTCTCTTGGCCAGGCTCACGATGGGAAGCGCCTCCTGCCCGAGGGCTCGGGCCGCGTCGAGCGCGGCCCCAAGCTGGCCTTTGCCACCGTCGATCACGACTAGATCGGGAAGCGGTTTGTCTTCCTGCAGCCGTCGCTGGAGGAATCGCGTCACCACTTCGTGCACCGCCGCGAAGTCGTCCTGCTGGCCTGGTCCGCGGATCTTGAAGCGACGATAGTCCGCCTTGCGTGGCCGGCCGGCCTCGAACCACACCAGCGCGCCGACCGTGTCGCGGCCCTGGTTGGTCGAGATGTCGATGCACACGAACGACCGCGGCACCTCCGCGAGACCAAGGTCGCGCCCCAGAGCGTAGACGGGGTCGGCGGCGCGCTCCTCGATGTCGAAAGATTCGATGAGCAGGCTCTCGAGCAGGTGCCGGGCGTTCTGGTCCGCCAGCTCGACCAGCTTGGCGTTCGTGCCCCGTTGCGGAACGTGCCACGCGACTCCCAGCGCGAGCTGCTGGACCGCCTCGAGATCGGTGGGAACGAACGGCAGCAGGACGCTCGCCGCTCGGGCCTCGAGCGGCAAGTAATACCGCACCAGAAAGGCACTGAGAATCGCCCCCTCAGGCTCGTGCTCAGCGTGCTCGAGGAAGCGGTGCTCCCGTGCAATCACCCGGCCGCCGCGCACCCGCAGAATGACTCCGCAGGCGTCGTCACCGTCGCGGGCGAAGCCGATCGCGTCCGCGTCGCCGCCCCCGACCAGCTCGACGGTCTGGGGTTGCTCCAACTGTTCCAGCCAGCGGATGGCGTCCCGCAGCTGCGCGGCCCGTTCGAAGTCGAGCCCGGTGCTCGCGTGCTGCATCCGCTCCCGCAGGCGTTGCCGCACATCAACGGTCTTGCCCTCCAGGAACAGCAGCACGTCGTCGATCATCCGGCCGTAGTCCTCCTGCGACTGGTAGCCCACGCACGGCGCCCGGCAGCGCTCGATGTGGTAGTCGAGGCACGGCCGGTCGGGGTGGTCCTCCGGCAAGGCGTAGTGACAGGATCGAACGGTAAAAATGCGGCGGATGATCTTGAGGGTATTGCGGAGAGTGTAGACGTCGGTATAGGGCCCAAAGTAGCGTGCGCCCTCGAGGTTCACCCGCCGCACGACTAGCACACGGGGGAATGGCTCGCCCACGGTCACCGCGATGCGCGGGTAGCTCTTGTCGTCCCGCAGCAGGACGTTGAAGCGGGGGCTGTGTTCCTTGATGAGGTTGTTCTCGAGCAGCAGCGCCTGGGCCTCGTTCGGCACGATGATGGTCTCGAGGTCGGCGATCTGGCGGACTAACGCGGCATGCATGGGGTTGTCGGCGGCGTCCGGCCCGAAGTAGCTCGGTACGCGATTGCGCAGGCTCTTGGCCTTGCCGACGTAGAGCACCTCGCCTGCCGAGCTCTTCCAGAGATACACCCCCGACTGGTCCGGCAGCGCCGCCAGTTTGCGGGCGATCAGCCCAGGAACTTCCACAGGCGACGGGCGTCAGGGTGGCGGAGCACGAGGGTCAGGCTTCCATACACCACGGCAAAGATAGCCACGGTCACAACTGCCAGCGGGATTGGAGGCCACTCGGCCACCGCCAGCGTGGCCAGCGCCCCCGCGCCGCTCGCCCCCGCGGCTGCCGCGAGCGAGGTCCCAAAGCCCAGCCAGTCCACCCCGCGCATCACCGTGCCGATACGCTTGTCCAGATGCCGGAGGTGGAGCACGACGTTGACCCAGCCGCCGATTGAGGACCCCAGCGCGATCCCAGCGACGCCGAACCGCCGCATCAACAGGTAGGCGAGCACGCTCGACAGCACCGTCGAGAACGCGGCGATCTTGACCGGTGTCCGGGTGTCGCGCAGCGCATAGAACCCCGAGGCGAAGAGCTTCACGCACGCCTGGCCGAGCAGGCCGATCCCGTAGGCGGCCAGGACGCCCCCCACCTCGAGCGAGTCGGCGCTGGAGAAACGCCCGGTCTGGTACAGCCCCGCGATGAGCAGCGGCCCGAAGGCAGCGAACAGGAAGGACGCGGGGACCACGAAGAACGTAATCCGCCGGAAGGCAAGGGCGATGCGCGCGCGCAGCTGGTCGTTGGGGGTGGCGCCCGCCGCGTCCCGCGACAGATCCGGCAACGACACCGCGGCCACCGACGTGCCGAACATGCCGATCGCCACGAACTGGATCAGCTGAGCGTAGGTCAGGCTCGATACGCCGCTCGGCCCAGCGAGCGAGCCAAGCTGCGTGTCGACGAACGCCGAGATCTGGGACACCCCCATCCCCAAGACGACGGGCAGCCAGGCTGTGAGCACATCCCGCACACCGAAGACAGCCGGGTTGGCCCCGAGCGGGATGCCGTGGAGCGCCCGCCAACAAGCCGGCAGCTGAACGGCGACCTGGACAACGCTTCCCGCCACGAGGCCCCAGGCGAGGGCGAAGGCGAGCCGGTTCAACTGTTCGTCCACGGGAAGCTGGGGGCTGATCAGCCACGTCCCCGCCGCCACGAGCGCCGCGATGCCGCAGACGTTCCACACCACAGGCGCGGCGTAGGGCAGGAAGAACCTGCGGTGAGTATTGAGCACGCCGAGGCACCAGGCCGAGACGACCATGAGGCCTGTCATGGGAAACAGGATGCGGACCAAGGCGATGGTGAGCCGGCGCCTGGGCTCGTCGAACCCGGCCGCGACGGCGGTCGTGATCGCCGGCGCGAAGAGGACGCCGAGGACGGCCAGCACGCCGCTCGCGAGCAGCAGCAGGCCGAGGACCGTCCCGGCAAGGGCGCGCGCGGGGCCCTTGTCCTCACGCTCGTTCAGCGCCGCGTACACGGGGATGAACGAGGCGAGCAAGGTGCCTTCGCCCAGCAGGTTGCGGATGACGTTGGGGATCTTGAGCGCGGCGCCGATGGCGTCAGCGGCGGCGCCCGAATTGCCGATGTAATGCGCCATGACCCGCTGGCGCACGTAGCCGAACACGCGGCTGAGCAGGATGCCGGCGGCGACCAGCGCCGCTTGTCGGCCCCCCCCCCCCCCCCCCCCCCCCCCCCCCCCACCCCCCCCCCCCCCCCCC
>WNFC01000537.1_pt1 | contig 37997 bp, 29 predicted proteins | sample 5400541 | NCBI WGS metagenome assembly WNFC01 (sample SAMN13153342, study PRJNA577476) | soil metagenome | isolation source: 120 cm saprolite under Douglas fir tree site 2 hole 2 replicate 1 | place: USA:California | collected 2015-04-18
CTTCCTGTACTTTCATCGCCCGCTCCATCGCGGCCTTCGAATAAGAAACCATGCTTCGCATGGTCTCTTATCCTCACCGCCCGAAAAGCGGACATATCACGTGCTATCTCAACCGGACATATCATGTACCAACGACAATCCAGCCTGGTCCGTCTTGACCACAACCTTCCCAATGGAGCATCATGCGCGGTGCTCGTGAAGGGTGGCGGCAACCGCCACAACCTGGGAGGGTTCTCATGGCTACGCAAATTCGTTCAGAAGGCAAGGCCCGCTGTTTTGGGGAAAACATTGAAAGTGACCTGGCTTCGCGGTTTCTACGCGTGGTCGAGGTGGCCGCAATCGCGTCTGCACGCACCATGGGCCAGGGCGAACGCAAGCTCTCCGACCAGGTCGCCACCGAGGCCATGCGGAAGACGATGGACTCCATCCCTATGCGCGGCACCATCGTCATTGGCGAAGGCGAGCGTGACGAGGCGCCCATGCTCTACATCGGCGAGAAGGTTGGCGCCGAGTTTCCCGATGGCACTGAGGTTCCGGATGTCGACATTGCGGTCGATCCGCTCGAGGGCACGAACCTGTGCGCCACTGGCGCTCCGGGAGCAATTACGGTTCTCGCCGCCTCCGAACGCGGGGGGCTGCTTAACGCTCCCGACTGTTACATGGAAAAAATCGTGGTCGGCCCCTCGTGCAAAAACGCCGTCGAGCTTGACGCTCCCGTTGCCGACAATCTGAAAAACATTGCGAAACGTCTGGATCGCGATGTGGAAGACCTGGTTGTGATCGTACTTGACCGCCCGCGCCACGAAAAGTTGATTGCCGACATTCGCGCTGCCGGCGCCCGCATCCGTCTAATCGGTGACGGTGACCTTTCGGCAGGTATTGCCGCCGCCGTCATTGGCACTGGCGTGCATGCCGTCATGGGCTCAGGCGGTGCGCCCGAAGGCGTGATTACGGCAGCAGCCATCCGCTGCCTCAACGGTTACATGCTGGGCCGCCTGGTCGTGAAGCCCGACCAGGAAGAGCGCCTCGCGCGAATGGGCATAAAAGACAAGAAACGAATCTACGAAGCCGAAGATCTTGCCCCGGGTAAACAACTCATCTTCGCCGCCACCGGCGTCACCGACGGCTCGCTGATGAAAGGCGTACGCTTTTTTGGCGAAGGCACACGCACTTCGTCGGTAATCATGACCCTGCGCACCGGCAAGGTGCGTTTCGTAGAGAGCATCCACCTGGAGAAGGGACCGGATGTGAAGGTGAGGTTCTTGTAGGGCGGTCGTTGGTCGTTGGCGTTAGTCGTTGGCCCTTCGCCATCTCGTTATTTTTGTCATCCTGAGCGAAGCGAAGGACCTATGCAATTCGGGGTTACTCTTGACTCGTCGCTCTTAGCTCCAAGACCTCTTACTTAAACTCCTTCAATACTTCCGCCGGCACCTTGGGTTCGGGGGGGAAATCCTTCGAGAAGCCCTGGAACAGCGCTTTCGTATTTTCTGCCCGCCGCTCGCCATCGTGGACTACGATCTGGTGCGGCTTGCCGCCTTCGTATCCCGTCCACAGCGAAACTCCGGCATAGGCGCCATCTTTGCGCAGAACGTAATACACCATGTCGACGAATCGCAGCTTGTTCATGTCACGGTTGTAGTTGCGGACGATGCGCTGCAACGCATCCATACCCGCTTCCTGCGGTGACATCCCCTGCCGCATGTTTTCGACGATCGTGTGTGCTCCCGCGACTTTGATATTTTCTTCCCCGCTGCCGGTCGCTCCGGCGGAACCTACGTCCTGATCGGTGTAGCAGCCGGCGCCGATGATCGGCGAATCTCCCAAGCGTCCCGGAAGTTTGTAGGCCAGTCCGCTCGTGGTGGTACAGCCAGAGATCTCGCCTCTTGCATTTACTGCTGAGCAGTGAATAGTGCCCGTAGGCGGAAACAGAACTTTGTGAATCGCCTCGCGACGAAGTTCGGGCGCAATGCCCAGATCGGCGGCTCGCTCTTCCAGGCGCCGGATGCGTTCTGGCCAAAGCTCTGATTGCGGCTTGGCATTTTCTTTGTCTTTTTCCGTGCCCTGAGGTGGTTGCCAGTGCGGATCGGCCAGGCCAGGTCCCCACCAGTCGTTGTTGCTGTGATACTCCTTCCACAAAAGCCAGATCTTGCGCGAGTGATCGGTCAATAAGTTCTCGCGCGGGAATCCCATGGCCACGGCGAAGCGCTCCGCACCTTCGCCCACCAGCATGACGTGGCCAGTGTCTGTCATAACCGCCTTTGCCACCAGCGAGACATTCTTTATATTGCGCACTCCGCCCACCGAGCCGGCACGCCGCGTGGGCCCATGCATGCAGCACGCATCGAGCTCGACCACGCCTTCTTCGTTGGGCAAGCCCCCGAGCCCCACGCTGGTGTCGTTCGGATCATCCTCAGGACCTTTTACCACGCGCAGGGCTGCGTCCAGCGTGTCTCCGCCATTCTTGAGAAAGGCAAACGCGTCGTCGATGTACTTGTATCCATTGTGAGCCGTGACCATGATCGGCCGCTTGGCAGATGTCGGTTGGGATGCGTGCTCGGCTTGTGCGTTCCCGTTATGCGGACCGGGAACAGCAGCCTGCGCTCCCAGCCCGGCGAAAGCGCCCAGAACCGATGTCTTCACGAACTCACGGCGCGAGAATGTCACGATTCCTCCTTGGCGGAAAGGCGGAAGCATATCATGCGAGGGCGTCAAGGCTCATGTTTGGTAGTGTCCCTAAATGCTTCACCACGAAGGATACGAAGTTACACTAAGGATATGAATCGCCGGGTTCCTTTGTGCTCCTTAGTGTCCTTCGTGGTAAATCCGTTCTGAATTATCCACAAGCTATGGCGTCGGCGCAGGAGCCGATTCCAGCTCCGCAGCGACGCGGACTGCCCCCCAAAGGTCGCCCAAGCGCCGATAACGCGTAGAATCGCCTGCAAACGCGATCGCGAGTCATCCTAGGTGGGGATCTGGAGCGCACAGACCCCTGGGAAGACGGGTCGTGCCCCGCTCGATTTATATCTTAAAGATATTGCCTAACCGAATCAGCGACTTGCAAACCTCCGCAGTTGGCCCGGATAGGCGGACCGCCGTCTAAGTGCCTGATTCGGCGAGGCTGTGTCGATCGACTGCAGGTTAGAGTTCTGTTCGGCGCGGAATCGCAGCAAGGCGGCAATATTTCCTACCTTGTCGAACTCGGGATTCTGCTTCACATAAAACATCTCAATATCGCGGCGGATGACCCAGGGAAGAATGGCCTCGCCTACATCTACGACCTCACGCGTGACCTTCCCGCAAACTGGGCAAAAGCTCACCAGGTGGGCGTCGAGGTGTCCGCAACCGGAGCACTCAACCGCATGGGCTACGAACTGTTCGCCGATCAGCAGAGTCTGCACCTCTCCCATTTCGAGCGAGCGGAGGACCCGGCGCAGTCCCGTGACACCACGCGCATTGCCGCGCGCCTGGTTCAGAGCCTGGCTGACCAGTTCGTCACAGCGGCGGCTTCTCCAGTGCTCCAGGATGCGCCCGGCGTGGGAGCGAATCTCATCGCGCGTGACGTGAGCCAGATCGGCATGGAAGCGGCCCAGCAGCGCCTGGCTGACATAGGGATGCAGTTGCGGCTCGAGCAGCGACCGGTGCGCATCCTGGCAACCAAGAATCCAGCGATCGAAGACGCCTCTTTCCAAAGCGTCTTTCAGAACCTCCGCGACGGCCTTGAAATGGTGTCGGACCTCGTCCTCCACGCGGCGTTGTGCATGGCCGCCATCGTACCCGGCAAAACCATCGCTCCGGCCTTTTCTGGAAAGCGGTTGGAAAAGATTTTCCCGCTCGCTCAACTCACCCCGGCTGAGATCGAAGAAGCGGGCACGCTGGCGGTCCGCCAGCACGACGCCCAGTCGCGGAACTGCGCCCAGCAGGTGCGCTAGAGGCTTGAGATGGAAGTGGCGGTCAACGAAAAGCTGCGTGCCCGGAAGCTCCGCCGGCAGCTCATATTCGCGCCAGAAGCCTTGCGCGGCGCAGGCAAAGACTGCCTTCGCGTGGGTGCCGTTGCTGCGCAATTCGGCCGACAGGCGCACGACGCGATCGAGATCGGCACGCGCGGCTTCCTTTTTCCCTTTGCTTTCAAGGTTGTGCTGCGCTTCGCGCGCCAAATCCTTGATCAGGATCGTGTCTTCCTTGTGCGCTTTGTTGCGAGGGGTCGCAGGCTGAAAATAAAAGCTCACCGCACACGAATTCACATCTTGAAACTCAGCCAATTCCCGGATTTGTTCTCGACTAAGGGTCATTCTCATTCTCCCAACTGATTCTCCCAACTGGTTCTCCTGAACAATTGAGTTTGAATTTACGCGACGCCCGACGGAGTGAATCTCGCCTGGAACTCTCTGGCTAGCCCAGGTGCCTTGCGCAAGTGGTCACGCGCCGCAGAAATGGACGACAGCACCTTTTCGGCGGAAAGGCCGGTGATGCCCGCAATTTCCTCGATGCCGAAACCCTCAATGGCATAGAGGATGAATGCTTCGCGAGGTCCGGCGCCGACATCGCGCAGGGAGGAGGCGATCAGACGCATGATTTCGTCGGATGCCAGTATCTGTTCGGGGGTAGCCACGCGGTCGTCGGCGATCACAGTCGCTCCAGTAATCGATTCGTCGGGCTGGTGGAACTGCAACTCCGGTTCGTCGCTCGCCCTCACGTTGGGCCGGCGCGCTGACTCCTCCAGATGCACGGCGTGCCCGTTGCTTTCATCCGAACGAGAAAGCTCGTCCAGCGCTCGGAGTGCCAGCCGGTAAAGCCATGGCTCCAATGCCAGCCGTTCCGGTTTTTCCTGGCCATCACCCAGGGCGGCGGCAATCGTCTCATCAATGACTTCGTCCTTGGTCAGGACGTCTGCAGCAACCATCTCCTGCGACTCGCGGATGTAAATTTCCCGTTCGACGAAGCGTTCCAACCGCGACAGATTCACGTTGACATAGGACCGGACATCCTCAGCCGAGACCATGGGCGGGTAGACCGCGGCCAGAGTTTGCTCGAACGGAACTTCCCGCACCTGCGTGCCCGGGCGAGCGCTGTTCCCGCGGCGCCCACGATGCCACTTGTGCGACGCGCGCAGCAACTCCTTATGCTTGGTAACCTGTTGCAGCAGGTCCTCGAATGCACTCTTGACTGCAGCGGACGCCGTAGGGGCGGAGGTCTGCACCGCCATCTGTCCCGAAGGCAGACGCAGGTTCAGCGAAACGCTGGTGCCTTCGCGCGGGGAGTTCTCCTCCACCGTGCCCTTCAGATGGACAAGTTCCGGCCGGAAGACATGCAAGCGCTTACGCAGTTTTTCGATGTGGTGCTGGATATCTTTCTCTACGGCGGGAGTCTTAGGAAGACGGTAGCTTACGTGAACGTTCATGAGCACCTCGGCCAGGCTAACGAAGTTGCGCAACCAAGTGCTTTCAAAGCGATTGTACACCCGCACGGAAAAGCGCAAGGCCGGGAATTGTGAGGACACGAGCGGGTATGAATCCGCTTTCGCAACATGTTGCAGCCAAGGAATTTGAGGCCGACTGAGTTTGCAGTTACCCAACACGCAAGCTATGATCCGTGAACCATGAGGACTGCGAAACTCACTCTTCTTTTCTCTCTTAGCACCTGCGTCTGCGCGCAAACTGCGGCAACATCGAAAAAGGAGATCGAAGGGGTCTATCCGCAAGCACATGCTCTCTATCTCGACTTACACCAGAATCCGGAACTGTCTTCGCATGAGACGCAAACCGCCGCGAAGCTGGCTGGCAGGCTGAGGAGTTTCGGGTACGACGTTACCGAACACGTTGGCGGCACCGGCATCGTCGCCATCTTGAAAAACGGCAACGGTCCGACGGTCATGCTGCGGACCGAACTGGACGCGCTCCCCGTAGAAGAAAAGACCGGACTGCCTTACGCCAGCAAGGTCCACACTAAAGACGATGCCGGACACGACGTTCCCGTGATGCACGCTTGCGGACACGATCTGCACATGGCGTCGCTTCTGGGTACCGCCACAATCATGGCGCACAGCAAAGAGACCTGGCACGGAACCCTGATGCTGATCGGTCAGCCCGCCGAGGAAACCATCAGCGGCGCTAAACGCATGATCGACGATGGATTACTGAAACGATTTCCCCGGCCGGACGTGGCCGTGGCCCTGCACGTCGGCAATAATCTTGCGGCAGGCAAGGTTGGAATCACGCCGGGAATCTACGACACAAACGCCGACTCTCTGCGGATCACGATTTATGGCAAGGGCGGACACGGCTCAGCGCCTCATACTTCCATTGATCCGATCGTGATTGCAGCCCGTACCATTCTCACTTTGCAGACCATTCCTTCTCGCGAAGTGAAGCCGGGGGAAATGGCCGTGGTTACGGTCGGCTACATCCAAGCCGGCACCAAGAACAACATCATTCCCGACCAGGCAGAGATGGGGCTGACAGTCCGCACCTACAAGGGAGATGTGCGCAAGCGGATTCTGGCCGCGATCACGCGCATCACTAAGGCCGAAGCGGAAGCCGCCGGCGCCCCGCGCCACCCTTTGATCGAGCACTACGAGGGTACTGATGCGGTGTACAACGATCCCGCGCTGGCGCAGCGGTTGAGGGTATCTTTAGAGAAAGAACTGGGCAAAGACAATGTTCTCACAGACGAGCCGATTACAGCATCGGAGGATTTCTCATATTTCGTCGAGCAGGGCATCCCTGGCTTTTACTTTAGTCTGGGGGGAGCCGATCTGGAGAAGTATGCGGCGGCTAAGGCAGCTGGGACAACGTTGCCGTCGAACCACTCTTCCCTGTTCGCTCCCGATGTCGATCCTGCGCTGCACACTGGCATCGCGGCGGAGGTGGCAGTGCTGCGGAATCTGCTGAATGGCTCGACGGAAGAGTTACGCAAATTGACGGCGCAGCAGCCGTCTCACTGACGGTCGCTGGCCCTGCTTGGCACGAGCGAACATTATTGTTCTAAGAATTGACGTTCTAGAAAACTGTCCTGAAAACAATTAAGAGCCGCGCGGGGAGCGCGGCTCTGCAACATCCGGTGACTTATTTGGGTGTAGGGTTGATGCCGCCACCGGAAACTGTGATTATTCTCTTCCGTTGATGAGTGCTGCCTCCACGGTCAACACCTCGGGTTTCTGCCCTTCGTCTGCTGCTTCAACGGCTTCTATCGCGCCCGGCGCAGTAGGCACGCTGAGGCCCGAGTGATTGCCCTGACGCCACACCTTCGACAAGAAAACACGGTCGCTGTTGCGAACAAAGATCAACTTGTGACCGTCGTGTGGATTTCGATCGGCCGTTACGGTAGTAGCAACAGCCGTGTACAGTTTACGTTCGCGATTGCGGACAATCAGGACGCCCGACCGGTCTGTGCTCTTCGGCGCTCCGGTGGCCATCTCAAAAGTGTACCGGCCAGCGGGATAGGCGCGGTTGCCCACGACAAACTCAAAAGGAACGGACGCTTCCAGTGTGACCTTGCGCTTGGGCTGGGCCTCAGCCTGGCTGGCGATCATTGCGATCAACACCGTCAACGTGGCAACGATTGGGAGGGCTTTCCTGCTCATGACAATCTCCTTTTCCTCGGTGCCTTGAGCAAGTGCAAGGCGCATGCCAAACGGCACGTAAGTAAGCACGGCCACCAAGTGGGTGCAGTTGCAGACGCCTGCCTTTTAGGTACCGAGATTTCAAGCAGATGTGCCACGTGCCAGATGCCAGCTTTATGAGCAAGTGATGCCGGACTTCTGGCACAGGTCAAAACAACCCAGGCGTGGGTCAAAACAACCCCAACACAAGGGGACTAAAACCGCCAACGCAGAGGCGGTATGAAAATGGGAAACACATTCAGCCGATAGAAGAGATCGGAGCGAAACTTCTTTTCGTCGACCCTGGCCTGGGCGAGTTCATTCTTGAGATCTGCGATCTGCCCGTAGGCAATAGCATTATCGACGGCTATAGCCACCTGGCTCGCGATCTGAGTGAGAAAGTCAACCTCGTCCTGAGTAAACTCCGCAGAGCGGAGACGGCCAAGATCCAAGGATCCCAAAATGCGATTGCGGCGGACCAACGGCAGAGAGCAGGTCTCCTGAATTCCCAGTTGCCGGAAGTCGTCGCTTTCGGGTGGAAGTTCGCTCAATGACCCCGCATGTAGCAGCGCTGGCTTGCCACTGCGGAAGGCGATGGCGGGTCCGGACTTTTCGTGCAGGGCCTGAGCGAGATTGGCTGCAGGGCCTGGACCTTTGGACGATTCGTAGGCATACCCGCGCAACTGGCCGTCAGCGGCGGGGTCGGGCAGGGCCACGCCGACGAAATCCGCCTGCATCACGCGCCGCACATTGGCAGAAACCGAAAGGAGAAGATCCTTCAACTCAAGGTTTGATGCAATGCTGTTGTTCACGTCGAGCAGTAGTTGCAGGCGTTGATTTCTCTTTTCCACTTCGATCTGCGCCTGTTGCAGATCATGCAAATGCAAGGCGTCATCAATAGCGACGGCGATCTGATCAGCCACCAGAGACAAGAATGGGACGTCCTCCTCGGAATGGGCATTGGGACGGTCACTGCCAACCGCAAATGTCCCCAGGCGGCGGTGGGCCGTGGTCAGGGGAAACGTGCAATGCGATCGAATACCGTACTCCTTAAGGATCCCATGCAGGCGCGGGAACCGCGTGCCTTCGTCCACGTCGGCGATGACGAGCGGCTCCTGCTTTTCGTATACCCATCCAACTGCGGTGCCCTCGGGTGGAAACTCGCTAAGCGGCTCAGCCGGTTGGCCCGGAGCCTCGCTGACGTGCAGGCGCATCAGCCGGCGCTCTTCGTCGGACAGAAACACCCGCAGGAAAACGAAGTGAACCACGGCATGGAGGTCGGCCCCCAGCGAGCGGAACAGTTCGCTGGGATCCCGGTGCGCAGCAATGGTGCGCGAAACGCGGCGCAGAGCCTCATACCGGGCACTTGGGGCTGGCGGCTCCCACTGGCAGGCGGCGTTCATGCCACACTTTAGCTAAGTGGTGGGATTTAGACAATTGTGGGAAGGTCCGGTGAGACGAAGGCGCGGATCCCACTGACTTAGACTGCTACCGTCACTGAAGTCTCGGTGCGCGTGACCGGTCGATACAACGTGTCGCGTTCGATGGGGTCGCGGCCGGCGGCGCGGATCAGGCGTTCTAACTCTTCGCGGCGCATGCCTTGCGGAGTGGTCGCACCGGCATCGTGATAAATCTTTTCCTCGATGACCGTGCCGTCCATGTCGTCGGCCCCGAAGCGCAGCGAAATCTGCGCGATCTTCGGCGTCATCATCTGCCAGTAGGACTTGATGTGCGGGAAGTTGTCGAGAACCAGGCGGCTGACTGCTATCTGCTTAATGTCGAGCATGCCCGTGGTTTTGGGCAGATGCTGCAGCGGAGTGTTGTCGGGATGGAAGGCCAGCGGAATGAACGTCTGAAAGCCGCCGGTTTCATCCTGTAAGGCGCGCAATTTGAGCAGATGATCGACTCGATCTTCGTCGTTCTCGACGTGGCCGTAGAGCATGGTCGCGTTTGACCTCAGCCCGATCTGATGGGCGAGTTTGGCAGTTTCAAGCCACTGGTCGCCGTCGATTTTGTGGTCGCAGATGATGTGGCGCACGCGGTCGGCAAAGATTTCGGCGCCGCCGCCAGGCAGCGAATCCACACCGGAGGCCTTCAGTTGCTCTAACGTTTCTCGAATCGAAAGCTTGGCCCGCTTCGATAAATACGCGACCTCAACCATGGTGAAGGCCTTGAGGTGCACCTGCGGGAAGCGCTGCTTCAGTCCGGAGCAGAGATCGAGAAAATACTGAAACGGCAGATCGGGATGAAGCCCGCCAACGATGTGAAACTCGGTGACGGCTTCGGTATATCCCGAAGCAGCGGTTTCGAAGGCTTCTTCGAGTGCCATCGTATAAGCGCCCGTCGAGTCCTTCTTACGGCCGAAGGCACAGAGGCGGCAGGCGGCCACGCAGACGTTCGTGGGATTGATGTGCCGGTTGACGTTGAAATACGCTTTGTCGCCGTGCATGCGCTCGCGAACGTAGTTCGCCATCCACCCGACGGCGAGAATGTCGCCGGTACGGTAGAGTGCGAGAGCGTCAGATGCGCTGAGGCGCTCGCCGGCAAGGACTTTGGCGTGGATCGGCTGGAGCCGGAGGTCGTCGGTCTGAAAAGGATGATGGCGCGAAGCGGGCATCTCCTTGATGATATCGCAGGAAAGCGGCGAAAGTCACAGATTGTGTAGAGCGGACACTCCCTTCGGCAGGCTCAGGGCAGGCCTTGTCCGCTGCTTTTGAAGTTGATCTTTGATGGTCTGGAGGCAGGTCAAAATCCAAAGTCTCTGATGTTGCCCTAGCACCTGCGGTTGGCGCGTTTGGTTCGGCACGGCGGAAGCCGCGCCCTTCCCAAAACCGTGGATCAGTTCTGGTTTGCTGGCAGTTAGAAAGATTTTTACGGTCTACCATCTGCCCGCAAAGTGCATCTACACAATTATCCAGGCATTGCGCGCCCTCGCAGAGTTGATCAATCTGGAATCTCACGAAGGAGATTAATCATGAAAAAAGTTCTGATCGCAGTTTTCTCGGGAGCTCTGCTGGTGGGCATTGCGGCAGCGCAGGATAGCGCCTCGCCGGCGGCAGGATCGCCGGACTCGGCGCCGCAGACTGCCACGCCCGCGCCGCAGCAGACTCAGGAACCGGCGGCGCAGCCTCAATCCCAATCGCGATCGCCGGAGTCCCAAACACCTGCCACGCAGTCGACTCAGGAACCTTCCGCACCGCAATCGCCGCAGACGCAGACACCGCCGACGGGCGCAAACTCGGCACCGGCAACCGGAGTGCGCCGGATCGCACCTGGCAGCGTCATCCCGGTGCTGTTGACCAAAACTATCGACGCCAAGAAGGCGAAGACTGGCGACGAAGTCGTAGCCAAGGTCACGCAGGATTTGAAAACCAACAGCGGCGAAGTGATTGTTGCCAAGGACACCAAAGTTCTGGGGCACGTAACCGAGGCGCAGCCACATACCAAGGAGCAGAAAGAATCCCAGGTAGGAATCGCGTTTGACCGCGCCGTGGAGAAGAACGGTAACGAGATGCAATTGCCGATGTCGATTCAGGCGATCATTGGTCCGGAAAACAATGGTCCGCAGAACAATTCCGGCGGAGCGGGCAACGAAGCGGCAGCCCCGACCTCTGCCCCCACTGCGACCACGGGTGGAGGTAGCGGAAGACCTGGGGCGTTGGGCGGGTCTGCACCGTCGCCGACACCGTCACCCTCCGCCGGTGGCGGCAACGGGCCGACCGATGCCCAGACCAGCGCGCGCGTCCCTATCACAGCGCAGACGCAGGGCGTAGTCGGAATCTCGAATCTGAAGCTGGAACCAGCGGGCCAGAACGCCAACCAAGGTTCGGTGGTGAGTTCGGATAAGAACAACGTGAAGTTGGAGAGCGGCACGATGATGCTGCTGCGGGTAAACCAATAGGGGATCCAGGGTAATTGGTAGTCGCACACCTAATCAAAAGGCAGGCTGGCACAGGCGGGGCCTGCCTTGGGTTGCGATGGCAGCGCCGGTGACTAACGCAGGAGCAACATATCTGCGGCAACGAAACCGAAAAAGACAACTGAAATGACGCCGTTCATAGTGAAGAATGCGGCGTTTAGTTTGCTCAGGTTGTCCGCGCTCACCAGGGAATGTTCGTAGACCAGCAGAACCGCGACGACGACAACTCCAGCTATTGCGAGTTTGCCCAAGCCAAAGACCATCAGCAGCGCAATCAGCAACAGAAACATGACCACGTGGAAGGCGCGCGCGACCCATAGTGCGCCGCTGATCCCGAGAAAGCGCGGGATAGAGTAGAGGCCACTTTTCCGGTCGAAATCGAAATCCTGGCATGCGTAGAGTACGTCGAAACCTCCTACCCAAAAGGTGACGGCGGCCGTGAGTAGCAAGATGCGCGGGTCAAGCGAGCCGCGCACCGCGATCCAAGCGGCGGAAGGTGCAATGCCGAGAGCAAATCCCAGCACCAGATGCGACCAGCGAGTAAAGCGCTTCGTGTAGGAGTAGAGCAACAGCACGGCGAGGGCGACCGGGGAAAGCCGGAGCGCCAGTCGATTCAGTTGGGCGGCGGCGATGACAAAGATCGCGCTGGAGATGATGACGAATGTTGCGACGAAGGCTGGCGTCAGGCGCCCAGCGGGAAGAGCGCGAGTACTGGTGCGAGGGTTGGCGCCGTCGATAGCAGCGTCGGCCAGGCGGTTGAACGCCATCGCGGCGGAGCGGGCGGCAACCATGGCTACGACAATCCAGACCAGTTGATGCGGGGTGGGAAGTCCTCCGGCGGCGAGCATCGCGCCGCAGAGCGCGAAGGGGAGCGCGAAGATGGAATGCTCCCATTTAATCATCTCCAGCGTCACACGCAGGTTTTGCAGGAGGGCCACGGGGAAGATTTTAGCAGGCCCTGGTTGTTGGTCGTTGGTCCTTCGTCGTTAGCTTGATACCATTTGGTCCGCCGTCAGTAAGATCGATCGCTTCTCAGCTCGCATGTATCCCGTCTGGGGAAAGACTAACAACTGAGGAACGGAGAAACCGTTAGGCTGACGCTAGACAGTCTGGTGGCGTTAGCAGCAAGGCGGACAGAGCTTGCCCTGAGCGAAGTCGAAGGGAGTGTCCGCCCCACACGTTCATGCCACACGCTCATGCCACACGCTCATTGGCTGGGGTTGTTTCCACCCGAGATCAGCGGGACAAATCGGCATGCTTCTCGCAGCGAAATCTGCGGATGTCCGTTCACGACACGAATTAATTGAAGTTGCTGCGACTCTGCGGGGCCGACTGGGATGATCATGCGCCCGCCTTCGCGGAGTTGCGAGACGAGCGCCGGCGGCAGTTCCCAGGTGGCGGCGGAGACGATGATGGCGTCGTAGGGCGCGTGAGCGGGCAAGCCGGCGGTACCGTCTCCTATGACAATTTCGACATTGGTGTAACCCAGCGTGGTTAAGACTCGCTGCGCTTCGGCGGCCAGCGCGGGGTGGCGTTCGATGGAGTAGACCTGCGCGGTAAGTTCGGCGAGCAGAGCAGTCACATATCCTGATCCCGTCCCCACTTCAAGCACTTTGTCCGTGGGCTTGAGTTCCAGAGCTTGCAGCATAATGGCAACGATGTACGGTTGAGAGATGGTTTGTCCGTCACCGATCGGCAGCGGATGATCTTCATGGGCACGGGCGCGATAGGGCTCCGGAATGAATTCATGGCGGGGCACGCGCAGGAAGGCATCGAGCACGCGCTGGTCGGAAATACCGCGGGCGCGGAGTTGCGTTGCAACCATTTGCTGGCGTAGGGCCGCGAACCTGTCGGACTGGGCGTGAACGTTCATGGCGGGATTGCCGTCCCGCTCCTTATTTCTTCTGGCGGCGGATGCGAACGTCGAAGCTGACTACGCCGTTCTGGTCGCGCGTGCCAACCACTGAAATGCTACGCGTGAAAAAGTATTCGCCTTGGATAATCTGCTGCGAACTCTGGGAAACATTGGTGCTGTAGGTGAGCGAGACGTTGTTTGCGAACTGCTGCTCGATGGTGACCTGCGGGCCGCGAGCGGTTGGGTTGGTTTCGGTGGTCAGGCCTTGGGGATCGATCTTGATGCGGCTGACGCCAAAAAGCTTCTGCATACGGCTGCTCACCGTGGAGTTGATCGCCTGGTTGATGATCAGGGCCGAGGCTTCGTCGGTGAAGGGCGATTGACCGGACTGCTGCTGCAACTGCTGGGACTCTTCGCTGGTGCGGCCGAGTGCGAGCAGCGCGATAATGTCGGACTTGGGCAAGGGAGGTTCGGAGCGATAATTTACCGCCAGCCGGTCGGGGGATCCGGTCACCGTAATGTTGAGGTCGTAGTTGCGAACATGGGTGGAAGCCTGCAGGTTGACCATGGGTTCGATGGTCACAGGATTAGCGAACGTGATGTCGCCGCGTTCCAGGCGGAACTTGGTTCCGTTGAAGGTAGCCTCACCCTCCAGAACGTCGGCGCGGCCCAGTAAGGAGGGATGTGCGACCGATCCGCGCAGGCGAAGATCTGCGTCGCCTGAGAGGCGGGCAACCGCAGTCTTCATCTGCAGTTCGGGCGCCGTCTGTACGTGAATGTCGAGCTTGACACCATACAGCGGCGAATTAGCGGGCGTGACCGAGCCAATGTGACGGCTGCGCTCGAGGTAGGAGCTGAAATCGAAGTTGGGGGTGACCGCGAGCTTCGTGACCATGATCTCGCCCGAGACCGTGGAGGACGAGCGCGTTCCCACCCAGTGGAGTTCGGCATCTGCAACCGAGCTGACCCCGGGAGGATAGCGGAGCCGCACTTCCTTGCCGACGGCGGTGAGGTTGAAGTTGAGCTGACGATCGTAAGTGGTGGCGTCGCCTTTGAGATCGAGTGTGCCGCCGCCCGTGCGCGCGGTAAGCTTCTCGATATGAATGCGGTCGCGGGTGAAGACGAGCGATCCGTTCATCTCACTCAGGCCGCTGGGCAACCCGGCATAAGTGACGGTGCCGTTGGTTACCTGCAGTCTCCCCTGCGGAAACGGCTCAGCGATCGTGCCGCCTACCGTCATATTCATGGTCATCACTCCCGAGGCAGCCAAATCCGGGTCAAAGCTGTTGAGTAGTTTGAGGTCAACCTGACCTTCAGCGGACAGCTCCAGTTCGCGCGAACCCGCGAGGTGCACCGAACCACGCGCAGTCAGGTCAGTTCCCTCTCCCACGAAATGCATTTGCTCGATGTGCACCGACTGCTGAGCATAGGTAAAGCGCACCGGATCCTGATTGTGAAGCTGGGCGTACTCCACGTCCAGCGAAACACCGGTGAAGTTGCCGGTAACGTTCCAGGCGGGCGGGTTGCGCAGCGGCCCCTGCATGGTGAGCGTACCGGCGACCGCGGAGTGTCCCGTAAGCTCGCCGCGCATGTACGAACGCCAGAGTGCATCCAGATCGAGATTGTCCATGCGGAGCTGGATGTTAGCCGGATAGTCGTCGCGCATTTGGACTGTACCGTCCAGGGAAAGAGAGCCGCGGGGAAAGTTGGAATGGCCGGCAAGGTGGAGTTCGCGTCCTTTCGTCGTGGCCTCCAGGTCGAGTGCGCCGGCGAGCTCGTGATCGAGCGTCAGATTGTCGATGTGAACGCTGGCGGTGATATTGGGAGCATCGGATGTGCCTGAGCCGCGCAGCCTGAAGCCGCCACGGCCTTCGACAGTCAGGCGATCTGACTGAACCCGCGGAATTCGCGACAGATCGAAATTTGTTCCCACCAGGTCAAGCTTGAAAACGTGTGTCAGCGGATCGTAGGCAGCGCTGCCGGTGATGGCCGAGTCTTCGTGGACGAGATGGATGTTGCTGAGTGCAGTTTCGCCTCCGGCGATATTCAGATCAGCGTCAAACCCCGAGATGGACTGCCCGTATGCTGACGCATCCGTGGCATGAACTGTCCCCTGGGCCTGCGGATTCGATCGGGTTCCCGCCACCTGGAGGAAAAGGTCGGCCTTGCCCGTAAGCGGATAATCATAGCCGGTGAGCACGGCAGTAGAGCCTACGTCCACATTGTGGAGATTGATGCGCGCAGTGAACGGGTCGTCGGCCGTGAACTGACCGTGTTGGAGTGCAGCCGTGACTTCGAACTCGGCGCTGGTGTCGCCACGGCGCAAGCTGCCGCCGCGAAGAGTCAGACCTCGGGAAGATAGCTGAACGCCGGTAGAAAGTGAATCCCAGTGCACCTGCTGTTGGGAGCTGCGTGAGGTCGCGGGCAGAGCAAACTCGAAATCCTGCGCGGTCAAGTTTCCGGCCAGGGTCGGATTGGAAGGCGTTCCACTTACGACGCCGTTGAAATTCGCACTCCCATGCACGCTGAAGGGCAGATCCGCAGGGCCGTGCAGGGCCGCGATGATCGGGCGCAGCTCGTCGAGATTCGTAGTCAGAATCGAGAGCCGCAGAGCGGAAGAGGCCGAAAGAGTTCCGGATGCTTGCACGCGAGACGCGGGAGTAGAGGCGTTCAGCCGGGAAAGTTCAAGTTCCTCACGCGCTCCTCGATATGTGCCCTGAATGCTAGCCGTCACGGGCAACTCGCCCGGAGCCGAGCGCAGTGGCGGATTCAGGTCGAACATGAACGCGATCTCGGCGTCGCGTGGCGATCCGTTCCAGCGGGCATCGAGAGTGCCGGTGGCGTATCCCACGGGGCGGAAACTACCGACTGGATGGGCGGCAGTATTCAGAGCGGAGGCCAGCGCTCGGGCAGAAACGTCACGCAAATGAAGATGCACGACGCCAGTCTGCACCAGCGCGAGCTTCGGTCTTTCTTTTTTGTTTAACTCTTTCTTGTTGGGCAGAGTTCTCTGCGGTCGAGCGGCAGTAACGTTGGCGATCTGGTCATTTTCAGATTGCGGGGCGGACTGCGCGTTGGTTTTATTTCCGCGAGTCGCCGCCGTGGGAACCGGAGCGCTCTCCAGCCAGTTATCGATCTGCGCATCGCCGGTAAAACTTCCCTCAAGCACTTTCCCCTGCAGCTTCGAGAGTTTGATCTCCTTGTCGCTGACGTAGTAATCCGCTGTGGCGTTCGCTTTCTTGAGGCCAATTTGATTGTCCTGCCATCCGAGATCGCGCAGGGCCAAGGCTCCCGAGGTAGCGAACTGTTCCAGAGACCAGGTACCCTTCCCCTTGAATTCCACCACACCTTCGCGAAGGTCGCGGCGGCGAGTAATCGATGCCGCTTCGGCCAGATCGAGATAAACATCGTAGGTGCCCTGTATGTTCGGACGGCGGAAGTCGTTGACGCGTCCGCTCGCCTCCAAGCGCGAACGTCCGGAGTTGAACCTCAGCGATTTGACGTCGGCAAATGTCGTTCCCAGGCTGAATTCGGCGGTGGTCATCCAGGCGAAAGGACGAAAATCTTTGAACTTTGTGTCCGCCTTGCCCAGCAGAAGGCGTCCCTCGTAGCGCTTTCGCAGATAGGAATATTCCATCTGCACGGCAGCATCGTGAACGGTGAAGTCGAGGGGGATGGTTTGATCATCCCAGCGCAACTCACCGTGGCGAACATCGAGTCGGTCGATCGAAAGACCGAAGAGTTGCTCAATCGGAGTTTTGCCAGAGGCACTCGGAATGTGCAGGCCGGGCAGGTTGGTCGAACCATCGGGATAAAACATGACGTGAACCACGGGATGATCGAGCACTAAGTCGTGGAATCCGAACTCGGTGCCCAGGAAGGAGATCACTTTGACTTGGGCAACCAGGCGATCGGTGTGAGCGAGGGGGACGTCGGTCGCGGCCTCACGCCCGTGCACGGTAATATCCCGCACATCGACTTGCATGCGAAATGGAGTGGTGTGGAAGCCGCCGATCTCGGCGCGGCCTCCGGTGATGCGCTCAACTTCTGCGACCAGCCGGCGGCGGACCAGTCCCTGGAAAGAGTCGGTGGTAACGTACCAGAGCCCGGCGAGGATGCTGAGAACGCCGGCTGCAGCGAGGATCAGCAGGTATTTCCACCACACGCGCCTGGAAGGACTGGCGGTGGGCTCGCTCACCGCGTCTGCTCTCCCTCCGCGGAAGACGCCGCCATTCCAGGAATGCGGACGTCACCCTCGGAACGCAGGGTCTGCAACCACGAGACTAGCAACTCGCTGACCTTCTGCTGGGTAAGCAACTCGCGGATCCTGGCCGAGACGTCGGCGAGAGGAACTTCGCTGGACCCCGACTGCTGCAATTGGGGGACGAATTTCTCGCGGTAGTAGGCCTCAATCGTTTTCGAGTCAATCTGGACCGTGGGGCGCAGACGAGCGTCGACCAGGCGCATCAGATCAAGCTGTTGCTGCACGTGAGAGAGCAAATCTTTTTCGCGCAGACGATACTGGTCCAGCACAGATTGCCAACCGGCATCGGTGGCGGCTTTCGCATACTGTTTGCGCGCATCGGAGACGCGGGCGGCTGCCTCCGCTTCCGAGGCATGCTTGAAGTCTGCGGACTTCAGCTGTTCGCGCAATAATTCCTGATCAATCAGGCGGTCGAGAACCGAGCGGCGATCGTCGTCGGTAAACTGACTGAGGTTCCGGCCGTTGAGCAGCGCTTCGTAACTGAGGGCTTCGTCCAGATCGCTCTCCAGGATGATGCGGCCGTTCACCGTGGCCACGATGCGGTCGATCACTTCCCCAGCCATCGCCCTTGAGGGTGAAAGTGTGCCGAGCACAAAAGCGAGGACCGCGATCATTACCGTGCTGTTTCCGAAAAATCGTCTCATTAGAAGGGCTGACCTATGCTGAAAAAGACATTGAAGTGACGCAAGTGTTGGGGAATCAATGGCGTCAGCTTGTTCGACGTGTAACCGCTCGGATACAACGTCGGATTCAGATTGTACCCGAAGTCAAAGCGCAATGGACCGATGGGTGTCTTATAACGCAACCCTACCCCAACCGCGTGCGAAGTGTAGTCATAGCCTGATTTGTTGAAATTGGTAACGCAATTGTTGTATGGCGCTGAGGCTGGAGTGAATTGCAGGCACTGCGAAGGATTGGGCTGGTGCCAGCGCATCAGGCCTGTCAGCATGTCGTGCCCACTGATGAAAACGTTGCCCATATCATGAAAAATGGCAAAGCCAAAGCCTTCCCCCAGATAAGGTAGACTCACCGGCGGAAGGCGCAGTTCAACGTTGTTGACGAACAGCGCCGCGCCACCGACGGGGAAACCGGAATCGGGATCGCGAGGACCTGCCTGATTCAACCCAAATCCGCGATGAGAGTTTCCACCGCCGCCAAAGAAAAGTTCGGGCAGCGGAATGACCGAGGTGCCGGGCGGACAAACGTTCTCTCCGGTCTGGGGATTGGTGGGACAGGATCCCGGGGGCAAGATTCTGGTTTTCCTGAACGGCTGTTCCAGGCCAATGGTCGTCGAGCGCGCAATCACGTACTTGCGCCCTGGGCGTCCTTTACCCCCGAAGGCGTAATAGGTGGAGTTCTGGGCGACAGCGCGCCCGAAGTCAGCTTCGGAACTGAATATACTGGAAGCCACGAAGGCATCCAAGGTGAAGTAGTTACCTTTCGTGCTTTCCAGCGGGTTGTCGCGTTTGTCACGAATATAGGTAAAGCCGGGGCCGCCCACGCGCGCGGGCAGCGACAGGATGTTGAACAGGCCAGGCGAGAAACTGGTGGCGAAGTTGCTGGCCTTTACGCGGCGGAAGTCAAAACGGTAGGTGAGCGAACTAGGCTTACTGATCTGCTGGCGAAGATCTATTTTCCCTTCCAGGCGTTGGGACGTGAAGGTCGCGACGTCCAGACTGTTGTCATAGAAAACCGTGAAGGTAAGCTTGAAGTTTTCGTGGTTAAACAGTTTAGGGATCCCATAGCTGACGAGCCCGCGCTGCTGCAGGCGACCGACATGGGACTGGAAGGTAATTGTCTGGTTGCGGCCCCCGAAGTTCAGACGGGTCACATCGAAACCGACCCTCGGGCTCACACCGGTCGTGCCCTGAGGCGCGGTAGTGCCCGCTGGCTGGCCCGTCTGAAATTCAAGCCCAATACCGTACGTAAAGGTATAGCGGTTGGCCTCCCGCACCTGGACGAGAACATTCTTCTGAGGATCGGCTCCTTCGGGATTCTGTACCGCGGCATCCACTTGGCTGAAGATGCCCAGGTCGTAGAGTTTCGTTTGTGTGTCCAGAAGATCCTGCTGGCTCAGCGGGTCGCCTTCGTGAACCTGAATTTCGCGCTGCACCACGTAATCGCGGGTGTGGTCCAATCCCGAGACCATCACCCGGTCGACCGTGAACCGTTCGCCTTCCTGGATGGTGTAAGTGACATCCTCGCGATTGGGCTGGCCAACCGAGGGCTTTGTATTGATGTCGAGCGTGGCATTGGGAAATCCGCGGTTAAAGTAAAGGCTGAGGATTCTCTCCCGATCGGATGCGAGCTTCTCCTCGGAATAAGTCTGTCCTGACTCCGTTTCCAGAGGAGGAAACTCGCTGGTCGTGATCTTTTGATTGCCCGCGATGTGCACATCACCCACAAGGGCTTGCGGCCCTTCTTGAATGTGAACGTGCACGGCCAGCCTATTGGTGACGCCATTGTAGTTGTCGTCCACCTGGGTGATGATCTGTACTTGGCGGAATCCGTTGGAGCGGTAGAGGGCTTGCAGCATCGCCACATCATTTCGCAGGAGCGCCCCACTGTAGCGACCGTGTGACAGCAGGCGGGACGCTGGCTGAATCTGCATGCGCGACCGCAGTGCCGCCGTATCAAGGAACTTCTGGTTGCCCGTGATCTCCACCAGCACCAGCTTGTGTACGGGACCGGGATCAATCTCGTAGATTACGCGCAAGGTGTTCGGGTCGTTTTCTTTCTTGAACTCCACCTTGGCATCGAAGTGGCCGCGGGTCTGCAGGTAGTCGAGTAGATTGCGCTGGCCTTCGTTGAGCAGGTCGTCGTCAAGGGCGTTTTCTTCGTAGACTGGAATCTCTTTCTTGAGAACACGGCGGCTGATGTGGAAGCCCCGCGCGTAGATCACGACCGCCGGTCCTGGATCAATCTGGAAGGTGTAGTCGACGGCGTTAGATTCAGGATGATAGATCTGCTCGGCGATGGATACCTGCGCCAGCACGCGCTGCTGCTTCTGGAACCTCTTGCGCAGCCGCTGCAGGGAATTCGAAACGCGGGAGGAGGTCACCCGGTCGCCGCTATCCATGTGAGCGATGTCCTGAACCTGGGCCGCAGTCAGGCCGGCATTGCCCCTCACCTTCACTTCGCCCACATGCGCGGGTTCACCGGGGCTGATGTGGAAGATGAGGTTTACTTGCTGGGTGGCGGCATCCGATGTGCTTTCCGCGGTGACGCGCGCCCGGTAATAGCCGTTTTCCTGCATGAGCTGGCGAATGTTTTGCAGCGCGCGGTCCAGTTTGTCGAGACTGTGAAGCTCTCCCGGCTCAAACTTGGAAGCGTTGATGATCTGGTTTGTGCTGGGATGGCCGGGGGCGCCTTCGACGTCGATAGCTCCAATGAAAAAGTTGAGGGAGGTGGCAAAGGTCAGGACCACCTCACTTCCCGACGGTACAATCTCGGCCTGGATGTCAGCGAGGCGGCCGGTCGCGAACAGTGCACGAATGCTCTCGCGAACCTTATCGCGATCGAGAGGCTCTCCGGCTTTCTGGGCCAGCAACTGCAGCAGGTGTTCCCGGTCGTGATCTGGAACTCCCGGAAGTTGGATGGATTGAACGATTCTTCCCTCGTAGGCGGCGATCGCGCTGGTGGGAGCGGAAGGCGTTTCCTGGCCTTGGGCCGGTGGTTGGGCTTGGCGCGCGGTTGCGTCTCGCAATTCGGCTGACCCGGCAGCGCGCGCCGCCGCCCCACCTCGAAAGGCCGGAGACAGCAATACAATCATCGCGGTCAGAAATGGCGCGTACCGTCTCAGCAAAAAGTTTCCTTGGGCTCGGGCGCTAGTGATTTCGATGGAAGGCGCGAAGGTTGGTGTTGTACGGATTGCCTCGACTCATCTTCCACTCGCACTACCGCAGGCTGAACTACCGGCGACGGCAATCGTCTCCCAGCAATCATGTTCGGCAATCGCTCCTCTGAAAACACCGATGAACATCTTCCGATGACCCATTCCGATGACTCAGCCACTTATAATAAAGGTTTTATAGCTTGGGACTGGTGACCTCTTTGGCACAGGAAATAGAACGGTACACACCGCTGCGCACAACCGCAGAATTCGGAGCAGAATCCGACGACCGGTATTCGCGGCAGATTCTATTCCGCGGCATCGGAGCGCAGGGACAGCGGAGGCTGGCAGAGTCGCGCGTGGCCATTGTCGGCTGTGGCGCGACCGGCTCGGCGCTGGCCGGGCTGCTGGCACGCGCTGGAGTCGGCACATTGCGGATCATTGACCGCGACTATGTTGAGTCCAGCAACCTGCAGCGGCAATCGCTCTTTGATGAGAAAGATGCCGCAGAATCTTTGCCTAAGGCCCTGGCCGCAGCCCGCAAGATTGCGGCGTTCAACTCTGAGATTGCCGTCGAGCCCAAGGTAGATGATCTGGTTCCGGCGAACGTTGAAGTTTTACTTGAAGGAATGGATTTAATCCTCGATGGAACAGATAATTTTGAGACTCGCTATCTAATCAACGACTATGCGGTGGAGCACGCTCTGCCCTGGATTTATTCCGCTGCGATTGGAAGCTACGGTGTGACCCTCAACGTGTTGCCCGAAAAGACAGCTTGCCTGGCCTGCATCTTTCCGGATTCTCCTCGCGGCATAGTGGAGACTTGCGAAACATCCGGGATCTTAAATTCGGCGGTGAATCTGGTGGCTTCGATCGCGGCGACCGAAGCGCTCAAGTTCCTGGTGGGAGGCGTGGATGCTCCCCAATTACGGCGCACTCTCCTTTCTTTCGACCTCTGGACCAACGAGCACGCGGAGATCTCGGCTGCGAAACCGCGCCCGGGATGCCGCGCCTGCGGTGAGCGAGACTTCGTTCATCTCGCCGGTGAAGGACGACCACATATCACGTTATGCGGAAGGAATTCCGTGCAAATCCATGAGCGGCAACGGCCTATTGATTTCGCAGAGATGAACCGCAGACTGCAGCCGCACGGAACGGTTCGGCACAACGACTTCGTGCTGAAGTTCTGGCACGACCCGTATGAGATGACGCTGTTCCCGGACGGCCGCGCCATCATCAAAGGGACCACCGACACGGCAGTGGCACGAAGTTTGTACGCGCGGTATGTGGGAAGCTAGCTGCTGGCTTCTAGCTGCTAGCTCAAGCGCCAGAATTTATTACTCAATCGCGACGGGGTCCGAGGTCGCCAGGAGCCAGTAGCTAGAAGCTACCACCTTAACTCTGCTAATCTTCACTGCTCGTAGCAAAGAGCACTGATGGGGGAAAACTCACTGCCGCGGCCTCCAGCGTGGTACCGATGGTCGGTTCTCATCTTCATCAGTGTGGCGATGGGGGGGAATTACTACATCTATGACAGCATCAACCCGCTGGAGCGGATCTTCATAGATCATCTGGGTTTTTCCGCCACCCAGTTTGGCTGGCTCAACGCCAGCTACAGCGTAGCCGCAGTGGCGACGTTGCTGGTCGGGGGCATCATCATTGACCGTATCGGGACCAAGAAAGCGATCTTCATGTTCGCTTGCTTGTGCCTGCTGGGGGCGGTGCTCACGGCAGCCAGGGGCCAGGCACCGTTGATGATCGCGGGGCGAACGGTACTCGGTCTTGGCGCGGAGTCGATGATCGTCGCGGTTACGACCGCATTGGCGAAATGGTTCAAGGGCAAAGAGCTCAGCTTCGCCTTCGGCATCAATCTCACGATCGCGCGCATCGCTTCCGTGGCTGCGGACAATTCACCCACCTGGGCTCACTCCGTGTTCTATCCGGAGGGTCCGGCGGGCCCGGCAAGCTGGCGAGGTCCATTGCTGATCGCAGTCGGTGCGGGAGTTTTGAGTGTAATAACTGCGATCATCTACTGGATCCTCGAGACGCGCGCGGAAGAACGCTACGACTTGGGAAAGGCTGGCGCAATCGACAAGCTCGAATTCCGAGGGATCTTTCGTTTCAATGCGTCCTATTGGCTGGTGGTTGGCCTGTGTTTCACGTTTTATTCCGCTATCTTCCCGTTCCGCACTTTTGCCATCGACTTTTTCACCAACAAGATTCTCGCAGGCCAGGGCGGCGTGGCCGCTTCGGAAGCGATAAGGGTGCTGGCTCATGAGAAAGCAGGATTTTTCAACAGCCTGCTTCCTTTGTCGGCGATGGTTGCCACTCCGTTGTTCGGTCTGCTGGTGGACCGGGTGGGCAAGCGAGCATGGTTCATGATGTTGGGCTCGCTGTTGCTGATGCCGGTCTACCTCATGATGGGCTACACCGATGTTTCGTTGTTTGTACCCGTGACCTTGATGGGAATCGCCTTTTCGCTGATTCCCGCGGTCATGTGGCCATCGGTGGCTTACATCGTCGAGGAGTCAAGGCTGGGGACGGCATATGCCCTGATGACGCTGATCCAGCAGATAGGGTTTTTCATCATGAATTTGCTGATTGGCAAAGCGAACGACTACGCAGGCGCAAGTCTGCAAAACCCCGGCGGGTACGGGCTAGGCATGTGGATATTCTCGGTACTAGGATTTGTGGGGATGGCATTTGCCATTCTCCTTCGAATTCGCGAAACCGGGCCGCACGGGCACGGACTGGAGACGATCACTACGGCCGGGAGTGCCGGCTGAGAGGGCTTTGGATTACTGATTTCTGAAGATGGCAACTGTGAATTCCGTACCGGGTTACAGTCTTCGACGCTATCCAGCGTCCAAGGCGTCAAATCCAAAGGGTTTCCGCCGCGCGACATGGGGAGGTAGCAGATCCCAAGATCGGTAGAAATACTCTGATATTCTGAAGGTGCAGCGCGGCCGTGGGAATCGGTACATTGCCCGCAAGCCATACAACGAAAAGATACTTAAGCCGCATCAGAAAGAGTGCGGCCGGAAAAGGCGACTTGACCGAGCCACGACAGCGACCGAGTAACGAGTTTAACGAAGCCGATGCGATCGAGAGGGCCAAGCAGGGTGACGCAGAAGCGTTCCAGGCGCTTTACGATCGGCACAAGCGGAGGGTTTACTCGCTCTGTTTACGGATGACGGCCAACACCGCCGAAGCTGAGGATCTGGCGCAGGAAGCGTTCCTGCAGTTGTATCGCAAGATCGGGACCTTTCGCGGCGAATCCGCCTTTTCGACCTGGCTGCACCGGCTGTCGGTGAACGTGGTGCTGATGCACCTGAGGAAGAAAAGTCTTCCCGTGGTTTCGCTGGAAGAGACTACGCAGGGCAGTGGTGAGGAAGACACTCCGAAGAAAGATTTCGGAGCGGACGATGTGGCGTTGGCCGGATCCATTGACCGGCTGCAGTTGCAGAGGGCAGTGGACAGTCTTCCTCCCGGCTACCGCACGATCTTTGTGCTTCACGACGTCGAAGGTTATGAGCATAATGAAATCGCAGGGATTGTTGGATGCTCCATCGGGAACAGCAAGTCGCAGTTGCATAAGGCGCGAATGAAATTGCGCGACCTGCTTAAGCTGAATAGAGCCGAAAAGGCCGGGAAGTCTTAAGCAGTGACAGCGGTAACCTTGGCAGAGGCGCTAAGGGCTGCGGCCAGCACTGGAACCGCAGTACACTTGGGGAGAGGGTAGTATGACTTGCGTTGAGCTGCAGCAGAGCTTGGCGGAGATCGAAGACGGCAGCAGCGCCGCACAGCAGGCTCACCTGAGGGCCTGTTCCTCGTGCACGGCGCTGGTTGAAGAGTTGGCACTGATCATTTCCTCCGCGCCAGAACTGGTCGAGGCAGACGAACCCAGCCCTCGAGTCTGGAATTCCATTGAAATTGCGTTGCGACAAGAAGGGCTGATCCGTCCCCAGCAGGCGCATCGGCCCTTGATCTCTTCATTCGGCACGCGCTGGGGATGGGCACGGTGGATGGTGCCGGCGGCGGCCACGCTGCTGATCCTGGTAGGAATTTACGTGAACCAGCGTTCGTCCTCGCGGCAGATTGTAAAAAATATCGCGCCCGTGAGCAGCCCCGACGTGGCTTTGACTGGCTTGAATGACGACGAACTGCTTCAGGCAGTTTCGGACCAGCCACCGGTCGCGCAAGAGCAATATCAAGATAACCTGCGCCGGGTGAACGAATACATTCAGGACGCGAAGATGACTGTGGAGACCAGTCCGGACGACGAGGAGGCTCGGCGCTCGCTGATGGAGGCCTACCAGCAAAAGGCCATGCTTTTTGAGATGACCATGGACCATTCGTCGCCATAATCGTTCTCTGCGATAATCATGCTCGCGATGGTTATGGCACGCGCGCGGCCTGCAGACTTGGGCGCCTGCGGGAAGCTAGAGAAAAGCGTGAGGGATTCAATGAGCACTCGCACGATCAAACTCGTCATCATCGGGGCCATGGTGGCTGGGACACTGGTCGCCGAGACCCGCAAGGAATGGCACTTCAACGTGGGGCCAAAGGCCGGCGTTTCAGTGAACAATCCTTACGGATCGATCTCGGTCAAACCGTCGACCAACAATACGGTCGTGGTCAATGCGGTGTTGCATTCCGACAAGGTCGAAGTAGACAACCGGCAAAACGGAAATCGCGTTGACGTCCAGTCGCATTTGCTGCCCGGCGCGGATGCCACTTCGGGTCGCGTAGACTACGAAGTTTTGGTACCGGCCGACGCCAGCGTGACGCTACACTCGAGCACTGGCCCCCTGCGCGCGGAGAAACTGCACGGCGATGTGTCGCTCGAAGGCTCAGGTGCGACGGTGGACGTGCGCGACGTTGCCGATGCGCACGTGCACGTCAAAACTCTGACCGGCCCAGTCACTTTGAGCAATATCCACGACGGGCACGTGGAAGTCGACTCTTTGAGCGGCCTGGTAACGATGACGGGCGTAACAGGACAGCTGGTGCAAGTGATTTCCACCAGCGGTAACATCATTTACATCGGCGATTTTGGCAGCAGCGGCGAATACCGCTTGACCAGCCACAGCGGCGATATCGAAGCGACGGTCCCGGAATCGACCTCGGCGGACGTGAGCGCGCGCTCGGTGCGCGGCGAAGTGCAGGACGACATCCCTCTCCAACCCAGACCCCGTACCTGGCTCCCCATCAAGCAGGGGAGTGCCTTCGTGGGTACGATGGGCAAAGCAGCATCGTCGGTGGTGCTGCGAACCTTCAGTGGTAAAATCCACCTCAAGAAACGCGCAGAAAAATAGCAACGAAAAGAAAACTGGATCGTTCGAAAAGGCGTCCTAGAAAGACGGCCAACGTGCCGATGCGCTCGGGTGTGCCCCGGAACAAATCGCAGACATCGGAAACTGCGACTGTGCCGGCAGCTGTATTTCTGGTTGGGTTTATGGGCGCGGGCAAAAGCAGCGTGGGCCGCGCGCTGGGACGGCGGTTGAATTGGATTTTTGAAGATCTGGATGACCGCATCGAGCGGCGCCAGGGCCAGTCCGTGGCGGAGATTTTCCGGGCTGGCGGAGAGCAGGAGTTTCGCCGGGCCGAGCGTGCCGCGCTGCAGGCAGTGCTCGAAGAGTTGCCACGTGGAGCTTCGAGGATCATCGCCTTGGGGGGCGGGGCGTTTGTGCAGAAGGGGAACGCGGCACTCCTGAAAGCGGCTGGAGTTCCCACGATCTTTCTGGATGCGCCGGTCGAGGAGTTGTGGCGGCGCTGCTTGGAACAGGCCAGCGAGGTGGGCGCGCAACGTCCCTTGCTCGGCAGTACAGAACGGTTTTGCGCGCTCTATGAGGCGCGGCGTAACGGGTACTCGAAGGCTTCACTTCGGATTGAAACCGGAAACCGCAGTGTCGAGGAGATCGCAAACGAGATTGCCCGGACTTTAGGCCTGCAGAGTTAGCCAGGCGGCGCGTTAAAACGACGCGAAGGAGCAAACGATTGAAGCTTGGAGCGGCAACTCACTGGATCATCGCGGTCGCAGTGTTAAGTGGAGTAGCGACCTTTGCTGCAGAGAAAGCTGTAGACAAAAAAGACAAGATCAAACCGTCGGCGCCCCAAACGGTTGACTCGGGCTCGTTCGGCGTCTTCATCAAAGGACAGCGGGTTATCACCGAGACCTTCAGCATCCAGCAGGAGAGTGATCACAGCACCATCAAGTCGCAGCTCAGGGAAACGGCGGGCGCGACTCCGACGGATCAGAAATCAAACCTGGAAATTACCTCGAACGGCGAGCTTATCCGCTATGAATGGAGCCAGGCCGCGGGCGGTTCCCTGCTCGTTCTTCCCAAAGATGATTTCCTGATTGAGAAGATCACGGCCACGCCGACTGCGAAGGCGGCGGAGCAGCCGTTCCTGATGCCCAGCACTTCGACCATTCTCGACAACAACTTCTTTATTCATCGCGAGGTGATGGCATGGCGCTACCTGGCCACTGCACCCTGCCACGGCGATGCTGGCAATCGCCAATGTCAAGCTGAGGAGTATGGGGTACTCGTGCCGCAGGATCGGAGCTCGCTGCGCGTGCGCATCGAACTGGTGGGTAAGGAGAAGGTGACGATCCGAGGAGCGGAACGGGAGTTGTTGCGGCTGAACCTGCGGGGAGAAGGGTTCGATTGGGCGCTGTACCTGGACGACCACGACAAGTACAAACTCATGCGCGTCGCCATCCCTGCCGATAACACGGAGGTGGTGCGGGACTGAGCTGGTCTCATTCCGGCTCAGGAGACTGGGGTTGGGGGGAACTCACTTTGGTCCTGATTGATACACGTACGGCGCGGGCTCTGTTCACAGTGCTTTTGTTCGCCCTGGCCCTGGGATTTCTTTATGTGGCCCGCGCGACGCTGATTGCCTTTCTGTTTGCCATTTTTTTTGCCTACCTGATGAGTCCCCTGGTTAACTATCTGGAGAAATTGCTGCGAGGACGAGGTCGAGCGATCGCCGTCATCTATGCCTTGCTGTTGGCGCTGGTAGTAATGTTCTTCGTCTCCGTGGGACCGCGCGTGACCAGGGAGGGCGCACGGCTGGGACAAGCAATTCCTGCCTTGCTCACGCAGCTCAACTCTGGCCAGCTCGCTAAACAGATCGGGGAGCAGCATGGCTGGAGCGACCGGAGTACCGATCTCCTCAGGTCTTTTCTGTCTAACCACAGCGCGGAGATTACCCAGGTTGCGCAGCGAATCGGGCTGCGCATTGCCGATCTCGCGAAACAGGCGTGGATATTTCTGGTAGTGCCGATCCTGGCGATATTTTTCCTGAAAGATGGCCAGGCGTTCGGGGATGTCCTGCTGGCAACCGTGCAATCGCGGCCGCAGCGGGAGCTTCTGCAGGGCGTGCTCAACGATTTGAACCAGATGCTCGCCCATTTCATCCGGGCCCAGCTGATACTGGCGGCGCTGACGCTGGTGGCCTACTCGGCGTTTCTGGGCGCAATGAAGGTTCCGTACGCGCTTGTCCTTGGCACCATCGGCGGCTTGCTTGAGTTCATCCCGGTCGTGGGGCCGCTGGCCGCAGCGCTGATCATCCTGAGTGTAGCGTTGTTAATGAGTTATCAGCACTGGCTGGTGCTGCTCGTCTTCCTCGGAATCTGGCGGCTGGTTCAGGACTATGTCTCCTCTCCCCGGATCATGGGAAGAAGCATGGAACTGCATCCGCTGGCCGCGATTTTTGGGGTGATGGCGGGTGGCGAGGTTGCGGGCATCCTCGGCATCTATCTCTCCATCCCTGTGATGGCTAGCCTGCGCATCCTCTTCCGTCGGTGGCGGCTGTACGCGGAAAAAAGAAAGTTTGGGCCGCTGAACGAATATGCGATCGGCACCGAGGTTGTGCAGCGGAAGTGAGGGAATCAGTTCTCAGTTCTCAGTTCTCAGATTCCAGCCTTCTCCCTCTTCAAATCGAGCAAGAACCGCCCGATCACGCTCCGCCCCTGCTCCGTTAATTGGGCGTGTTGTAGAATTCCTAATACCTCCATATGAGCCGCAAAATTCCTATAGGGATTCTGGGCGCTACTGGCGTCGTGGGACAGAGATTTATCCAGATGCTGGAGCACCATCCGTGGTTCGAAGTGGCCTGGCTGGCCGCCTCGGACCGGTCCGAAGGCAAGACGTACGGCGAAGCCGCGCGCTGGCGGCTGAAGACACCCATTCCGGCCGCAGTGTCGGCGATGAAAGTCTCTCCGGCTACACCGGAGGGCGCACCCAAGATTATTTTTGCCGCGCTTGACGCCTCGATTGCGGCGGAACTGGAGCCTCGGTTTGCCGATGCAGGCTGCGCCGTGGTCTCCAACTCGAGTGCGCTGCGCATGCAATCCGACGTGCCGCTAGTGATTCCAGAAGTCAACGGCGGGCACATCAAGCTGATTGAAGTACAGGCGTGGCGGAAAAAATCCGGCGGCTTCGTCGTGACCAATCCCAACTGCTCCGCCATCGGGCTGGTACTGGCTCTCGCGCCGTTGCATGAGCAATTCGGGCTGGAGACGGTGATGGCCGTCACCATGCAAGCGGTGAGTGGCGCGGGTTATCCGGGCGTGGCCTCGCTCGACATTCTGGGCAATGTGATTCCCTACATCCGTAACGAAGAAGAAAAGATGGAGGAGGAAACTCGCAAACTCCTGGGACAGATGAATGGATCGAAGATCGTGCCCGGCACCTTCGCCATGAGCGCGCAATGCAACCGCGTTGCGGTCGAGGATGGACACACGGAATCAGTTTCCATCCGGCTGAAGAGTAAGACCAAGCCTGAGGAAATTATTGCCGCCTGGAACAGCTTTCGCAGCGAGCCCCAGCAACTGAAGCTGCCCAGCGCGCCGGAGCGCCCGGTGGTCTATCTTGAATCGAGCGATCGTCCGCAGCCGCGCCTTGACGTTGATCTGGGCGCAGGCATGACCACAGCGGTGGGAAGGCTGCGTCCTTGCGGTGTGCTGGACTGGAAGTTCACGGTGCTGTCGCACAACACGATCCGCGGCGCGGCCGGAGCAGCGGTCCTCAACGCCGAACTGCTCAAGGCCAAGGGATACCTGGGATGAACATCGTCCCTGGAATGATCGTCCCTGAGACGGCCGGCGATCCAGACCAGCGATTTTTCCCCGTCATCACGTTCTCCAGGAAGCCACGCCGATGATCGTGATGAAGTTCGGCGGCACTTCAGTCGAAGACGCGCGCGCCATCGACCGCGTGGCATGCATCGCACAAGGACGGCTGGCGCAGAAACCTGTGATCGTGGTCAGCGCCATGGCTAAGGTCACCGACACGCTGCTGACCATGGCCCGCGCCGCTGGAGCCGGGGAACGCAAGGCCGCGCTAAAGCTTTGCCGTTCGCTGCAGGAACGCCACTACAATACTGCCAGCGAACTGCTGGGCACCGCGCTGTTCACCGAATTCCATTCCGAACTTGGCAGCGACTTCGAGGCGCTGGACGAACTCCTGCGCGGCATTTCGGCGGTCGGCGAAATCACTCCGCGTACCACGGATCACGTAGCCTCCTTCGGCGAAGTGCTGTCGAGCAAGATCGTGGCTGCGGCCTTTGCCGCGCGCGGCTTGAACGGCGTTCACGTCGACTCGCGCGACATACTGGTCACCGACAGTAACTATATGCAAGCGGTTCCGCAATACGAGGAAACCAACGCCCGCCTGCAGGAGAAAGTAAAGCCACTGCTTGAGGCCGGGAAAATTCCGGTGATGGGCGGCTTCGTCGGCGCAAATCGCGCCGCAATCACCACCACCATTGGACGGGGCGGATCAGATTTCTCGGCGGCGATTTTCGGCGCCGGCTTGAATGCCGAACGCATCGAGATATGGACCGACGTAGATGGTATTCTCACCACCGATCCCCGGATCTGTCCGGACGCGCGGAGGATTAAGGTCATTAGCTTCGATGAAGCGGCCGAGTTGGCTTACTTCGGCGCCAAGGTGTTGCACCCGGCCACCGTGTTACCGGCAATTCAGAAAAATATTCCTGTTTACGTGCTTAATTCGCGGAATCCTTCCTGCGAGGGAACGCGCATTACGACCCGCGCGCCACAGGGGCGGAACATCTTCAAGGCCATCGCCGTTAAGAAGCGAATCACGATTGTGGACGTGGCTGCACCGCGCATGCTCCTGGCCCACGGCTTTCTGCGCGCCATCTTCGAGGCCTTTGACCGCCACAAGGTCGCGGTAGATGTGGTGTCCACTTCGGAAGTGAGCGTTTCGCTTACGGTGGATTCCAACCAGGCCATTCCCGCGCTGGCCGCCGATCTGTCCAAGCTGGCCGACGTAAAATATGAAGGCCGAAAGGCCATTGTGTGCCTGGTCGGGGAGAATCTCCGGGAGAAGCCGGGAATTGCAGCGCTCGTCTTCGGTGAGCTCGCCGACAAGAAAATTCGCATGATTTCGCAGGGGGCTTCGGAGATTAATCTGACCTTCGTGATTGAAGAGGACGAAGTGCCCGAAGTCATCCAGCGCCTGCACAAAACGTTTTTTGCGGAACTTGATCCGGAAGTGTTTGCGTAGTTGAAGATTCAACAGCCTTTAACCGCAAAGAGCGCAAAGTCAGCGCAAATATCGCGAAGACATTCCTTGGCGTCCTTTGCGGCACTCTTTGCGACCTTTGCGGTTAAAGATCTCGAACCTGCCATGAGACTCTTGATACTCGGCCGCGGCAAGACAGGATCGCTGGTGGCCGAGGCCGCGCGCGAACGCAAGCATCACGTCACCGTCGTCGGCGCTGCGGAAAACAAGGGCTGCGCCGCGCTCACTCCCGACAAGCTTCATGACATTCAGGTCGTAATCGATTTCACTGCGCCCGACTGTGTTGCTGGCAACATTGAAGCCTGCGTCCGAGCGGGAAAGAACTTGGTCGTCGGAACAACCGGATGGTATGACGAGCTCGACCGCATTCGCGAACTGGTGAAGGCTCATGACATTGGGTTCGTCTATGCGGCGAATTTTTCCATCGGCGTGAACCTGTTCTTCGACGTCGCACGAGCCGCGGCCGCAGCCCTGCAGCATGACTATACGGGACAGATTTTCGAGCGCCACCGGGCCGACAAGAAGGATGCTCCCTCGGGTACCGCCATCGCACTTCAGCGTGTGATCCGCACGGCCAGCAGCTCGAACGAAGATCTCGAGATCATTTCATTCCGCGAAGGCGACGTTGTGGGCATGCACGAGGTGGTTTTCGAGTCGAAAAATGACTCGATTTATCTCTGCCACGACGCCACTTCCCGCCGCGGCTTTGCCGAAGGCGCGGTGCGGGCCGCGGAATGGCTTGTCGGAAGGAAGGGCTTTTTCGATTTCAAGGATGTGTGGCGGGAGTTGTAGTTCCGATCGTTGAAACTGCAAACTGAACATCTGAACCGGGCTGACCGTTCCCAGGGTCGTCCCATTCGCGCTATCTTATTCCTATGCAACTCCGTGGCTGTGGCACGGCACTGGTAACTCCTTTTCGACAGGACGGATCCGTCGACGACCCTGCCTTGCGAAATCTCGTCGCATGGCAGGTTGACTCGGGGATTGATTTCCTCGTTCCCTGCGGCACCACCGGCGAGACGCCGACTCTCGCGCACGACGAATGGCTGCATGTGATCGACACGACCATTGAGGTCGTTGCCGGGCGCGTGCCGATCGTGGCCGGTGCGACCTCGAACTCAACGCACGACGCAGTCGAGAAGGCGAAAGAAGTCGCGGCACGCCCGGGAGTCAATGCTATCCTCACGGCTTCGCCCTATTACAACAAGCCCACCCAGGAGGGCCAGTACCGGCATTTCAGGGCTATCGCCGAAGCCGTCGGTGACAAGCCCATCATTCTTTACAACGTCCCTGGACGCACGGGAACGAACATCGAACCGGGTACGCTGGCCCGGCTGGCCGAGATTCCGAACATCGTCGGCGTCAAGGAAGCCAGCGGCAACATGACGCAGATCGCCGAAGCGATCAACGCAGTCCCCGAAACGTTTCTGGTCTTCTCGGGAGATGATGCCGTCACTCTGCCGGTTATCGCGCTCGGCGGGGTGGGAATTATTTCCGTGGTCTCGAACGAGATTCCGCATGAGATGACTGCGCTGACCCGGGCCGCGCTCAATAACGATTGGGCCACAGCACGCAGCCTTCACCGCAAATATTTGCCGTTGATGCAGGCTAACTTCATTGAGTCGAGCCCGCTTCCGGTGAAGGCGGTGCTGGCCATGATGGGCAAGATCGCGGAGGTTTACCGCTTACCGCTGCTGCCTATGCGGCGCGACACACGGTCACGGCTGCAGAAGGTCGCAGCTGAAGTTGGCGTGATTACAAAGCCGGCCGCGCCCGCGGCGGAAGCAACAGAATTTTTCCTTTACGAGAACTGGGCAGCGGGCCCGCACAAGATCGTGCTCCACCGCGGATCGTGCGGCCAGTGCAGCCACGGTAAGGGACGGCCCTCCGGACACGACGCGAACCATGCTCGATGGCATGGTCCCTACGCAACCGTTGCACAGGCCCGCGAAGTCGCGCACGGAATGACCGGCGTGCTGATTCGCAGCGAATGCAAGTGCGTGTGAAGGCAGAAGTCAGAAGTTAAAATGCAGAAGTAAGAACGTGGCGCGCGATTGAGTCACTTTTGCATTCTGACTTCTGACCTTTGACTTCTGCATTCTGATTCTTGCCTTCTTGCCTTTCCCGTATACTTTCCCTCCATGCCATCCCTTAAATCTTCTATCGAGCGCCTGGCTGCGCTGGGCGAAGTTGAACGCAATCCAGAGGCGCGGCAGACCTTTTTCGAATTCCGTGACCAACTGACCCAGGGAAAAATCCGCGCAGCCGAAAACATCGATGGCCGATGGATGGTGAATATCTGGGTGAAGCAGGGCATTCTACTGGGCTTCCGCCTGGGCGAACTTGCAGACATGAGCGCCGGACTGTCATTCGTCGACAAAGATACCTTTCCTGCGCGGCGGTTTACGGTGGCCGACCGCGTGCGCGTGGTTCCGGGTGGGTCATCGGTCCGCGAGGGAGCTTATGTCGCGCCTTCCGTGATCTGCATGCCGCCGATGTTCATCAATGTGGGCGCCTATGTGGACGAGGGCACCATGGTGGACTCGCACGCGCTGGTGGGATCGTGTGCACAAGTCGGGAAGCGCGTGCATCTGAGTGCGGCAGCTCAGATCGGGGGCGTTCTTGAACCCATCAACGCCGCTCCCGTAATTATCGAAGACGACGTGCTGGTCGGCGGCAACTGCGGCGTGTACGAGGGCACGCTGGTGCGAGCGCGGGCGGTGTTGGGTGCAGGAACGATCTTGACACGTTCCACACGGTTGTACGACCTGGTGCGGGGAGAAGTTTACCGTGCAACTTCCGACGCGCCGCTTGAGGTTCCCGAAGACGCCGTAGTCGTGCCCGGCTCGCGCGCCGTGAAAAAAGGTGCGGCTGCAGACTGGAATCTATCGCTCTACACCCCCGTGATCGTGAAGTATCGCGACGAGAAAACCGATCGGGGAATTGAGCTTGAAGACTGGCTGCGCTGATTTTCGTTGTCTCGGCCAAGGTTGCTGCAGCCAAAAGGAGGCAGCGCAACCGTAACACGCGTGTCTCTTGCCTCGTCAACCCGCGCGGACAGAAAGAACGCCCGCTCCATTTAAGGTAACCTGGATCTGTGGTAGTCCCTCCACCACCAAGTTAGCCTCTTTCAGTTTCGCCGCCGGATAGGTGCTCGTAATCCCAATCACTTTCATCCCTCCGGCGCGAGCCGCCTGAATTCCAGCCGGCGCGTCCTCGATCACCAGGCACTCTGCAGGGTTGACACCCATCCGTTCCGCGCCCTTCAAATACGGCTCGGGATGCGGCTTTCCGTTCGCCACATCTTCGGCCGTAACCAATGTCTTTGGAACTGGCAACCCGCCGAAGCGCAGACGCGCGCTCGCCAGCAGACGAGTGCCAGACGTCACCACGCCCCAGCGGCCCTCTGGAATAGAGCGGACGAGCTCAACTGCACCGGGCATAATTTCCACGCCCTCCTGATCATCGGCCTCGCGATTCTCGAGCTCCCAGACTTCGGCATCGGCATCGAGATGAGGGGCCACGGTTCGAATCACCTCGATAGTGCGGACTCCGTGAGCGATTGCCATGACTTTATCGCCGTCCACGCCCTTTTGCCGCGCCCATGCCCGCCACTGGCGGTCAACAGAGCGAGTGGAGTCGACGAGAACTCCGTCGAGATCGAAAAGAATTGCTGAGCAATGAAAAATTGGCATGCTATTAATTTTTACCACAGAGGCAAATGCCGCGGAGATCCTGAACCAAGCAAAGGCACGACTCGAGCGCTGCTATGAAGTTGAAGCTGGAAGACTCTGCGGGCCCCGTGCAGTCAATACTGCATCACGCTCCGCCTGGCGCAGCTGCAGGTGGCGCTGACGAAAATGTGATTTAGCGCGCTCGCCCCAGGCGCGCACGAACCAGTAGTTGAGCGCGGCGCCGATAACGGAACTGGCGAGGGGAATCACGCGTCCCGCCCACTTTTCCACTACTTCCCCGCTGGCCCTCGCCGCGATACGCTGGATCACGCGGGGCACGAATTTGTTGACCACTTCTTTTTCCAACAGTTCGCGGCTGATGTCGACTCCGGCAGCGCTGGCAACGGCAATCCACAGCTCCGCGATCTCGTGGTCGGTGTTGAACTCAAAGCCATATACCAGGCTCAGCTTCTGGATGGTACGCATGGTGATGGCAGAAAGGATTCCCAGGTCGGGGACGATCGTCATCAGTCCGCCCAATCCAAACCCGGCACCTTCCAGGGCGGCAACTTTCATTCCGCTGCGAATGATTTCGTCGCCGACCACATCCAGTTCGCCCATCGTGAGCGAATAGACACCGTGATAGCCACTGATGGGCAGCCGGTAAGCCGCACGAAGTTGCAGCAGAAATTTCGCAGGATCGACCCGCACAGTCGAGTAGGCGCGCGTCAGGCCTTTGGTGAGTGCGTTCTCGACGCGGCGCCGCAGCCAGGATTTACGCTCTTCGGGCATTGATTCAACCTTAACCTATATCTACGCGATCGTCTCTCTACCGATCTTCCCCTTTTGATGCCGGACGAGCCGTTACCGGTCGCTCATCTTCTCACGTTGAGCACTCGGCACTCGGCCGCTGTGCTAGCATCATTATTACCCCTAATGCCAACAGGAAAACTGCAGATTGTCCCCTTGGGAGGCCTAGGCGAGTTCGGTATGAACTGCATGGCCGTCCGCTGGGGCGACGACATCATTGTGATTGACGCGGGCCTCATGTTCCCCGAGGTGGAGTTACTCGGCGTCGACATCGTGGTCCCCGACATTTCGTATCTGATCGAAAACCGGCAACGGGTACGGGGAATTATCCTTACCCACGGCCACGAAGATCACATCGGCGCCCTGCCGTGGATTCTCTCCGAGCTCAACGTTCCCGTGTGGGGCACTGAGTTCACGCTGGCGTATGTGGAAGACAAGCTCGACGAGCATGGCCTGCTCGACGACGCTGACCTGCGAGAGATCCGTCCAAACGAGCGCTTCAAGGCGGGCGCGTTCACCATTCATCCGATTCAGGTGACGCACAGCCTGGTGAACTGCGTTGCGCTGGCAATCCACACGCCGCTCGGGGTTGTCATCCACACTGGGGATTTCAAAGTCGATCCTACGCCAACCGACAATCGTCTTTTCGACTTGCACTCCTTTGCCGAGTACGGCAAGAACGGCGTTCTGGCGCTGCTGCAGGACTCAACCAACGTCGAGCGTAAGGGTTACACCCCCAGCGAGAGGGCGGTGCGGCGCAAGTTCGATGAAGTCTTCGCCCACACCCAACGACGCCTGTTCATCTCCTGCTTCTCCTCGTCCATCCACCGTATCAAGCTGGCGGTCGAACTGGCCCACCAGCACGGACGCAAAGTCGCGTTTCTCGGCCGGTCCATGAACAACTCGGCGGAGATCGCCGAAGACCTTGGCTATATCGAGGTTCCGGACGGGCTGGTGATTCATCCCGGCGAGATGAAGAACTTTCCCCCGGAAAAAGTTTGCGTGTTGATCAGCGGAACCCAGGGCGAACCAATGTCGGCCCTATCGCGCGCGGCGGTTGACAACCACAAGCACGCCAAGATCGAGAAGGGCGACACGGTCGTGCTCTCGTCGCGTATCATCCCCGGTAACGAGAAGACGATCTATCGCATGATCGATCACCTCTTCCGGCGCGAAGCGCACGTGATCTACGAAGATGGATCGTATCCGCCGATCCACGTGAGTGGCCACGCCAGCCAGGAGGAATTGAAGCTCATCATCAATCTGGTGAAGCCGCGGTACTTTATTCCTGTCCATGGCGAGTACCGGCAGTTGAAGCTGCACGCCGAGATGGCAGGCGCGATGCATGGCTCGGTCGGCAAAGTCATGCTGATCGAGAGCGGCGACGTTCTCGAGTTCGACGAACTGGGCGCGCGCAAGGCCGGACGAGTCAATGTGGGGCGCGTGTGCATCGATTCTGGGTCGCGCACTGATGTGGTTGA